>OCZT010005064.1_pt1 | contig 13192 bp, 12 predicted proteins | sample 1539031 | NCBI WGS metagenome assembly OCZT01 (sample SAMEA3539308, study PRJEB22396) | soil metagenome | biome: tundra; feature: field; material: soil | place: USA | collected 2010-05 | depth 0.15 m | reverse complement strand
AGTGCAGCCGGTTTTCTGGGATCGCGTCTTTCGCAGGCGTTGGGAACAGATCCGGGCTCGACGATCCGCTGCAACTCCGCCGGCTCGTAGTACGCCAGGTGGTGCACGATCCCGAACCGGTCGCGCAGCGGCGCGGAGAGCATCCCCGCGCGCGTCGTCGCGCCGACCAGCGTGAACCGCTTCAGCGGCAGCTTGAGCGTCTTCGCGTACGCGCCGCGGTCGACGACGAAGTCGATCTGGAAGTCCTCCATCGCCGGATAGAGATACTCCTCGACGACCGCGCCGAGGCGATGGATCTCGTCGATGAAGAGCACGTCGCCGGCTTCGAGCGAGGTCAGGATGCCGACCAGATCCTTCGGCTTCTCGAGCGTCGGACCCGAGGTCGGGCGCATCGTTCCGGAGGTCGCCCGCGCGATCAGGTTCGCGAGGGTCGTCTTGCCGAGCCCCGGCGGCCCCGAGAAGAGCACGTGCTCGAGCGGCTCGCCGCGCCGCGCGGCGGCGTCGATCGCGATGCGCAGGTTGTCGACGATCTGCTCTTGTCCGACATAGTCTTCGAACGAGCGCGGGCGCAGCGTCGCACCGTAGACCTCGTCCTCGAGCGAAGCGTCGGCGGCCGTAATTCGCGGCGCCAGGTCATCTTCAGCCGGTGTCTCCGGCGACCCAAGGATCTTCTTGCGGACGGAATCGCTCATGCTCGGACGCTCCTATCGTCCGTGTCATCCTGAGCTTGTCGAAGGGCGCTCATGCCGGCGTCCCCGCGGCGTTGCGCTGCCGGTAGATCTCGGAGAGCAGGGTCTCCGCGTCGCGCACGTCCGGCGCGCGCTCGAGCGTCTCGGCGATCATCGTCTCCGCTTCGACGCGCCTGTATGCGAGCTGCAGCAGCACCGCGAGCGCCTCGCTCGCGAACTCGGGCATCGGCGGTTTGTCGGGAACGACGCGCTGCGGCGCGTCCTGGATCAACAAGAAGCGCGCGACCTTGCCCTGCAGTTTGGCGACGATGTCGCGCGCCTTCTGCTGGCCGATCCCCGGCAAGGTCTTGAGAAACGCGTGATCGCCCTCGTCGATCGCGCGCGCGATGCGGCCCATCGGCACCGAGAACGCGCGCGCGGCCGACTTCGGCCCGATCGACGCGACCGAGAGCAGCGCCTCGAAGAACTCACGCTCGATGGCGTTCGTGAAGCCGAAGAACGTGTAGCGGCCCGCGTTGCCGTCGAGCGCGAAATGCGCGTAGATCTCCAGTGTCACTTCGCCGCTGTCGGAGACCTTCGTCGCGATGCTCGGCGGCAGGACGACGTCGTAGGTCAACCCGCCTGCCTCGACACGCACGCCCTCATCCGCGCGTCCAAGCACGGTCCCCGCGATTCGCGAAAACACTACGCGAGCCGGGTGGCGCGCGAGCGGCGCGGCGGGATCACGACGCCGAGTTCGGCGAACCGGTCGCGTTGTGCTTCCACGTTCGCGAAGGCGATCGCCAGCGCGAGCGCGTCGCTGACGTCATCGGGCTGCGGCGGCGCGGCCAGGCCGAGCAGCTGGACGACCATCCCCTTCACCTGGGACTTCGTCGCGGAGCCACTCCCGGCCAGCGCGCGCTTGACCGACGCATGCGCCAGATCGTGCACCGGCACGCCGTTCGCGCCCGCGGCAAGCGCGAGCACGCCGCGCGCGTGGCCCATCAGCACTGCGGTCTGCGGGTGCTCGTACGACGTCCACAGCTCTTCGACCACCATGCAGTCGGGACGCGTCGCGCGGACCACCTCGACCATCGCGTCGTGCAGCTGCACGAGCCGCTGCGCGAGCGGATGCTTCGGATTCGGCTGCAGCACGCCGCCCTCGATCAAGCGCAGCGCACCGTCACGCACCTCGACGACGCCGTAGCCCGTCGTGCGCAGGCCCGGGTCGACGCCGAGGATGCGCCGCACGTTCACTTTTCGCCGGCGCGCATGACGGTGAGGTTGACCACCTCGCCGGGCTTGGAGGGCGACGTGGCTTCGGGCTCGGTACGCACGACCTGGCCGTCTTGCAGCGAGCTGTCCGGGGTGTATGCGATGTTTCCGATCTGATACCCCTGCTCGATGAGGGCGCGTTTCGCGTCGTCGAGCGACATCCCGGCGACATCGGGAATGTTCCCCGAGACGCTGATGTAGATCGTCACCGTCGAGCCCTTCTTCGCCTGTTTGCCGGCCGGCGGCTGCTGGATCGAGATCTTCCCCGTCGGATTCGCCGCCTCGACGTTGTACGCGCGCGCCACGTTGAAACCGGCGGCCGCAAGCGCCGCCTGTGCACCCGCCGCGTCGCTGCCGACCACGTTCGGAACCTCGACAGTCAATGCGCCCGTGCTGACGATCACCGAGACGTCGGAGTTGGGCGCGGCCGTCGATCCCGGTTGCGGATCCTGCGATGCGACGACGCCGGCCGGGATCGAATCGCTCTCGGTCCGCTGCGCGACGACGAGCCGCAGACCGAGCGGCGCCAGACGCGCGCGCGCATCTTGTTCGGTCATCGTGACGACGTCGGGGACCGCTATCGGCTTCGTGCCCTTCGACACGGTCAACGTCACCAGCGAATTCTGCCGCACCGATGTGCCCACGGCCGGGTTGACGTCGACCACCTGCAACGCCGGCACCTTGGCGCTGTACGCTTCGACGACTTTGTAGCGCAGCTTCGCGTCCTGCAGCCTGCGCTGGGCGTCGTCGCGGTTGTAGCCCTTGACGTCGGGGACGTTCACGTGCGGTAGCCCGCCCGAGACGACGAGCGTGACGAGCTCGTTCTTGGCGAGTTTCGTCCCCGCCGGCGGGTCCTGGCGGATGACCTGGTCCTGCGGGACGCCCTCGCTCTGCTCGTACGTCACCTTCGACAGGAGCCCGAGTCCCAAGAGCTGCTGCTGCGCCTTCACAGCGCTCTGGCCTTGGAGATCCGGCACGTCGATCGTCTTGGCCGGCCCGCCGAACCCGCGCAGCGCGAAGAAGCCGATCAGGATCGCGGCCACCAGGAGCACCGCATAGGCGATCCAGCGCCGGTCCGGTGCGGGCTGCACGTAGTCCGTCTGCTCGGCCGCCCACGACTCCCGCGTCTCCGGGTGGTCGGGCGCGACCGAACGGCGCGGCGGTGGTTTCGGCACCGTGACCGTGCCGAACCGGGAGGTCGGTGCATCGGCGAAGTCGTCCGCACCATGGGTGACGTTGGGCCGCTCGCGGGCCTCGCGCAGCGCGCTGGCCAGCTCGGTCGCCGATGAGAACCGCTCGGCGGGGTCCTTGCGCAGGAGCTTCCCGACGATCGAGGCGACCGCCGGGCTGACCCCGGTCGTCGCGGGATCGATCGGTTTGGGCGCTTCGGAGACGTGTTTGAGCGCGACGGCGACCGGGTTCTCGCCGCTGAACGGCAGCGCGCCGGTGAGCATCTGGTACAGAACGACGCCGACCGAGTAGAGGTCGCTGCGCTCGTCGATGTCGTGTCCTTGCGCCTGCTCGGGCGAGATGTACGCGACGCTGCCCATCACCATCCCCGGCTGCGTCACGCCGAGCGTGTGTTCCGAGACGGCGCGCGCGATCCCGAAGTCGCTCAGCTTGACGACGTCGTCCTTGGTGACCAGGATGTTCGCCGGCTTGACGTCGCGGTGCAGCAGCCCCTGGCGGTGAGCGTAGGCGAGACCGCTCGCGATTTGGATCGCATAGTCGACGGCGACCGGTTCGGGCAGGACGCGCTCGTCGCGCATGATATCGCCGAGCGTCGCGCCGTCGACCAGCTCCATCACGATGTAGTACGAGTGGTCTTCGCTCCCGAAGTCGTAGACGTTCACGATGTTCGGATGGGAGAGCTTCGCCGCGGACTGCGCCTCGTACGAGAAGCGCTTGACGAAATCGTCGTCGCTCGCATACTGTTCGCGCAACACCTTGATCGCGACCCGCCGGCGCAGCAGCGTATCGGTGCCGACGTAGACGTTCGCCATCCCCCCGTTGCCGAGGGTTCCGTCGACACGGTACCGGTTATTGAAGATGCGCTCGGCGGAGGATGGGTTCACGGTCGCCTGTTAACTTCGCTGGCGGGCGAGGGCGACCCGCAGGACGTCGCGAGCGATCGGGGCGGCATAGGTTCCACCGTACCCGACGTTCTCGACCACGATCGCCACCACGACGCGCGGCGCCTCCGCCGGTGCGAAGGCGACGAACCACGCGTGCGAGCGGCCGTGCGGGTTTGTCGCGGTCCCGGTCTTCCCGGCGACGGTCACGCCGGGGAGTTGAGCGGCCGTCCCGGTCCCGCGCTTGACGACCTGCACCATCAGGTCGCGCACCTCGTGCGCGGTCTCGGCGGTGATCGGCTGCGCGATCGTCTCGGGACGCGTCGCGATCCCGGTCTCGCCGCCGGCGATGCGGCGCACCAAGTACGGCCGCGGGGTGGTGCCGTCGCGTGCGACCGTCGCACCGATCAGCGCCATACGCATCGGCGTTACCAAGAGCGAGGCCTGGCCGAAGCCGAGCTGCGCGAGGATCCCGGCGTAGACGTCTTTCTTGGCCGGGAGGCGATCGTGCGTGACCGGGAGATCGAAGGCGACCGGCTGGCCGAGCCCCCATTTGGCGGCGTATTCGAACCATGTATCGACGCCGATCTTCAGGGCGATCTTCGCGAAGTCGACGTTCGAGCTGAGCGCGAACGCGCCGGCGAGATCTTGCGTCCCGGTCGTCTCCTCTTCGTCGTTGTGCACGGTGAAGTTCCCGATCGTGAGCCCGCCGTCGTCGCTGAACGTCGACTGCGGCGTCACGACCCCGGCGTCGAGCGCGTCGGCCGCCGTCACGATCTTGAAGGTCGAACCGGGTGGATACAGACCGGCGGTCGAGCGGTCGAGCAGCGGCGAAGCGGGGTCTTTCAACAGCGTCGTCCAGCGCGCATCGAGCCCGTTGGGGTCGTAGCTCGGGAACGACGCGAGCGCGAGAACCGCACCGGTGCGCGGGTCGAGGACGATGCCGGCGGCGCGTGCGTGGCGCGAGAGCCCGGCGACGAGGGCACTCTGAATCGTGAGGTCGAGCGTCGTGACGACGTCGGCGCCGCGAGCCGCCGCCTCGTTGCCGGCGACGATCTGGCGCAACTGCGTGAGCGGGTCGACCGCGTCGGTGTGCGCGGTGAGGACGCGATCGAACGCGTCCTCGAGTCCCGCGGTTCCGTAGCGTGACGAAGCGTAGCCGACCGCTTGTGCGACGAGCGCACCTTGCGGATACACGCGTTTCCCGCCGCGCGTCACCGCCAGCGGCGTGCCGTTCGACGCCAAGATCGTGCCGCGCCCGGTGGCGATCTGACTGTGCCGGGGATTGTACTGGTTTTCCGCCAGCTTTGGCCCGACGACGACCTGCACCCAGAACTGGCGCAGCGCGAGCAGGACGAACAGCCCGACGAAGATCGCGCCAAGGCGCGAAATCGCCCGATCGGTCACTCGGGGGGTGCGGGCGGTGCGCTTCGCTCGCGGAGCAGCGTGTAGCCGCCGCTGGTGCGCACGGCGAGGTGTGGGTGGGCCGGGTCGGCCGCGATCGCCTCGTTCAGAAGCCGGTGCGCGAGCTCGTCCTCGAGACCGTCGATCGCGACGACCGCATCGACGGCGACGTCCTCGAGCAGCGGTCCCGCGACGTACGCGGCCGCCGGGATCGTCTCCCACAACCGCTCTTCGTACGGCGCCTCGCGCCATGGGCCGCGCTTCCCGAAGACGGTGGCATGGTAGTCCCACGCGCACAACCGCCGCTCGTTCCAGACGAAGTGATCGCGCACGCAGCTGCGGCGGCAGATCGCGCACTGCACGAGCGATTCCGGCGCGTGCGTAAAGGCATCGAGGATATCCTCGGGCAGGTCTTCCGGATTGACGACCGTGTCGTCGCCGAGGGCTTCGGGGACGGGAGCCGACCAGCCGATCCGGGCAAGCAACTCGAGTTCGCGCAGCGACGATACGAACGACCGCTCGTCGGAGGGATCGAAGGTTTGATCGGTCCAGCCCGCGAGGTTGTCGGCAGCAACGCCGACTCGCTGCCAGTTCTCACCGAGGACGGCCCCGATCGGCGTCCAGGCGAGCGGAACGAGCCACGCGGTCACCTGCCGGTTCTCGGGGACGAGGCTCGACGTGAACGCGAGCGTGCTCGCGTTGCCGCCGAGCACGTACGCCCGCGCCTCACTCTTGGGCGCTGGGTCGACAACGTTCGGCATGCTCACCGGCCCGGCGTACGGCGCCGCGCGGGTATGCTCCCGCTACCGAGAAGGCGCCCAGGGATATCGGCCTCAGGCCGTTAGGGTGAAGACAATCCGGAGACCCGCTCATGCGGTGATCAGCGCGTAGACTCCCACCAGCGCGACGAAGGCGCCGCTGAGGACCTCGCCGTACCGTTCGAGCGGTCCGAGCGAGACGCGTTGCAGGCCGGCGATCGCGAAGGACGACGTGGTGACGTATGTCGCGATGGTCGAGAGTGCGAAGACGCCCGCCATCAACCCGATCAGCGCCGGTCCGTACGTCGAAGCGGCGAAGAACGCCGGAATCCCCTCGATCATCGGCGACGAGCCCAGAATGAGCAAGAGCGCGGTTCGGCCGGCCACCGCGTGGTCGTGTTGGTGCATGACGGCGACCCCGCCCTCGACCGCATGCCAGTCCTCTGCGTGATGTTCGTGCCAGTGGACGTGCTGCGTCGCATCCTCGTGACGGTGCACGTGCGCGTGCGCCATGTGCGAATGGCCGTGATCGTGCCCCTCGCGCAGTTCCCGCCAGCCCGAGTATCCGATCCACGCGCCGAACGCGATCAGTGCGACCGCGGCGACGACGTTGACGGCGTGCCCGTAGCGAACGGCGAGCGAGGCGCCGACCGCCCACAGGACGAGGCCGAGAACCAGCGTCGAGGCAACGTGGCCGAAGCCGGCGATCGCTGCCGCGCGCGCGGTGCGGACCACCGACCAGCCCTGCTGCCGGCCGACGACGACGATCGGCGCCCAGTGATCCGGAACGAGGGTGTGCAGGACGCCGACGGCGGCGACCGTCGCGACCAGAAGCGGAGCCGTCATGGTGTCGCCCCTTTACCCCCTGCGCGGGACGATCGCTAGGCGAGCTTTCCGGTGTATGACTCCAGCAACTCCCAAGGCGTCGCGCCGAACTCGGCCTTCCAGCGCTTGTAGAAATCCGAGAGCTTCGCGCGCATCGAGGCACGGTCCGCAGCGCCGAGGGTGTTCACCGCCATCCCTTGCGACTGCAGTTTGCCGATCAGCGTGTCGTTGAGCTTCATCACGTCCTTGCGCTGACGATCGGTGATCGTCGAGGCGTTCCGGGTGACGATCCCCTGGATGTCGGACGGGAGCTTACTCCACCACTCGTTTTCCGCGAGCAGCCAGTAGCCGCCCCACATGTGGCCGCTCAGGCTCAGGTTCTTCTGCACTTCGAAGAAGCGCGCGAACTCGATGTTCGCCAGCGGGTTCTCCTGACCGTCGACCACCCGCGTCTGCAGCGCCGTGTACAATTCGCTGAAGTTCAGTGGAGTCGGCGCCGCGCCGAGCGACTTGAACACGTCAAGGGCCATCCGGCTGTTCGGCGTGCGAATCTTGAAACCGCTGAGATCGCTGGCCGTCTTGATCGGTTTCGTGCTGGTCGTGATCTGGCGCAACCCGTTCTCCCAGATCTTGTCGAACGCGTGGATCCCCTTCGCTGCGATCTCGACGCGAACGTGGGCGCCGAGCTTACCGTCGAAAGCTTTGAAGGCGGTCGCCGAATCGGGGAACGCATACCCGACGCTTTGGATCGCGGCGACCGGTACGACCGCTTCGAGGATCCCGCCGTCGAGCGTCATGACCTGCAGCGCGCCGGACCTCAGCTGCTGCAGCATCGCCGTATCGCCGCCGAGCTGGTTGTTCGGGAACACCGTGACGTCGAGGCGCCCGTTGGTGTCCTTGCGAACCGCGTCCCAGAGGTCTTTCATCGCGATGCTCAGCGGGTGATCGACCGGCTGATTCGTGCCCGCCTTGCCGCTGAACTCGGCGGCCCTCGCCGGCGAGCGGACGAATCCGATCGTCGCGAACGCCGCAGTCGACGCAGAGATGAACGCGCCGCGCGTCTTGCCGATCATGGTTGCCTCCGGGATCAGGGTGATGCCAGTTGACGAGGAGTAGCCTACGGCGATTCGGCAATCCTCTCGAATGGCTTCCGCTCTACCACCGCTGCACGGCGTGCGCGTCGTCGAGGTCGGCAACTTCATGGCCGTCCCGTTCTGCGGGATGCAGCTCGCCGATCTGGGCGCCGGGGTCGTGAAGGTCGAAAACCCGAGCGGCGGCGATCTGACGCGTGCTGCCGGACCGTTCCTGGACGGCGAGAGCTCGAATTTCATCCGGCTCAACCGCAACAAGCGCAGCCTCGCGCTGGACCTGAAGGCGCCCGAGGGGAAGGTGCTTTTCCGGCGGCTGGCCTCGAGCGCCGACGTCGTGATCGAGAACCTGCGTCCCGGCACGATGGACGGCTTGGGCCTCGGGTACGGTGTGCTCTCGGCGGCGTCGCCCCGGCTGATCTACCTGGCCGCGACCGGCTTCGGCAACGACGGCCCGTACGCGCACCTGGCCGGGCTCGACATCATCGCGCAGGCGATGTCGGGGCTAATGAGCATCACCGGCGAGCCCGGCGCGCCGCCGGTGAAGGTCGGGGTCCCGATCGCCGACCTCACCTGCGCGCTCTACGGAACGATCGCGGTGCTTGCCGCGCTGCGAGCGCGCGACCGCGACGGTCGCGGTCAGTTCATCGACGTCTCGCTGCTCGAATCGGCGGTCTCCCTCGCGGTTTGGGAGGCGGGGCGCTACTTCGCGACCGGCGAGATCCCGAAGCCGTCCGGCTCGGCGCATCAAGCGATCGCGCCGTACCAGGCGGTACGCTCGGCCGACGGCTGGTTCACCTTCGGCGCCAACACGCAGCCGCATTGGCTCCGCTGCTGCGCGGTGTTCGAGCTCGAGGATCTCACCCGCGACGAGCGTTTCGCCAGCAACGAGCGCCGGCTGGAGAACCGTGACGCGCTGATCGCCGCGATCGAGGCCGTCACCGTCACGCAGCCGTCGGCGTACTGGACGGAGCGGCTCGGCGCCGCCGGCCTGCCGCGGCAGATCGGCTCGCCGATGCGGTTCTCGGCAACGCCGGCGCGCATCGAGCGCGCCGGCCCGCTCCTCGGCGGCGATTCCGCGGAGGTGCTGCGCGGGATCGGCGTCTCCGATGAGGAACTGGCGCGGCTCGTGCGCGACGGCGTGACGGTGCAGGCATGATCCGCGTCGAGCGCCGCGAGCGCGGCATCGTGTGGGTCGTCGTCGATCGGCCCGAGGCGCGCAACGCGATGACGTTCGCGATGTGGCGGCGGCTGCGCGAGATCGCCGTCGAGCTCGCGGCCGACCCGTCGCTGCGCGCGGTCGTGCTGACCGGCTCCGGCGACGCGGCGTTCGTCGCCGGTACCGACATCGCCGAGTTCCGTGCCTTCCGCGGTGCCGACGACGGCGTCGCGTACGAGGCCCGGATGCACGCCGTCGTCGACGCGCTCGAAGCGATGCCGGTCCCGATGATCGCCGCGATCGCGGGCGCGTGCACCGGCGGGGGCGTGAGCATCGCGGCGGCGTGCGACCTGCGGATCGGCGCGCCCGGGACCCGCATCGGCGTCCCGATCGCACGCACGCTGGGGAACTGCATCTCGCTGCGCAACATCGCACGCGTCGGCGAGCTCATCGGGCTCGACAAGGTCAAGACGCTGCTGCTGACCGGCGCGCTGCTCGGCCCGGACGATGCGCTCCGGCTCGGTTTCCTCACCGAAGTCGTGTCCGACGCAGGCGACTTGCACGCGCGGGCGCAGGAACAGGCCGAAGCGATCGCCGCGCTAGCGCCGCTGACGCTGCGCGCCAGCAAGGAGATGGTCCGCCGGCTGCGCGCAGCCGCCGTGCTCCCGGACGACGAGGATCTCATCCGGCTCTGCTACGGCAGCCGTGATTTCCGCGAAGGGCTCACGGCGTTTCTCGACAAGCGGCGCCCGCATTGGACCGGCGAATAGCGCTGCGCGTCAGGGTCGCTGCGCGAGTTTGTTCTTCAGCTCGAGGACGAAGTACTCACCGCGCACCACCTGCACGTCGGTGATCAGCACGACCCCCGAGCGCCCGTCGAGCAGCGGCAGCACCGCGTCGAGGATCGGGTCGACGTGGTCGAACGTCACCACGGTCACCAGCAGGACCAGATCGCCGTCGCGTGGCCCGCGATGACCGAACCCCGTGCAGTCCGGGATCACGGTGTAGCCCGTCGCGTGCTCTTGCAGGACACCGCGGATGCGCTCGACCTGGTCGCGCTCGAGGACGATCTCGAGCCGTTTCATCGTGTTCAGAATGCGGCGGCGCATGGTGCCTCATTCAAGACCGGCCGCGTGAATCCGCGTGCCGAGCAGCCCGGTTAGCCGGCAGGGTGGGCGGCGATCGCCTCCTCGTGGCGCCGGATCGCGGGATCTTGCGTTCCGTAGCGCAGCGCTTTCGCGATCGCGCGCCGGGCGACGTCCCAGTGACCGGAGCGCGCGGCGGCCCAGGCCAGCGTGTCCTCGGCGTAGATGTCGTCTCGCACGCCGAGCTCGCGCCGGGCAATGTCGTAGGCGTGATCGACGCGGACGCCGTGATCGGCCTCCCACAGCGCGACCAGCCGATCGTTCACGTGCAGCGCGTCGCCGATCCGCGCCACGGCGAGGAGTTCGTCGCGGGTCGCCGCCGCGTCGACGGTCTCGCCGCGCGCCGCCTGGGCATCGCCGAGCAGTCCGAGCACCTCGGGGTTCGGCTGCACCATGACCGCACGCTTCGCAACGGCTTCGGCGGCCGCGGGATCGCCGTGCGCCAGCGCGACGCGGGCGGCGATCGTGAGCGCACGCACGTGGTCGGGAAAGATCGCCAGCGCCTCGTTCGCGGCGCGCCCGGCAGCGTCGGTGTCGCCCGCTTCGAGTGCGAGCTCGGCAGACCGCGCGTGCAGCCACGCGCGGCGCTCCGCGGGGGTGTCGTAGATCGCGTCGGCGCGGCGCATCGCGCGTTCGACGTGGGCCCGAGCATCGGCGAGACCGCCGGTCTCCTCTTCGAGCGGGAACTTGAACGAGAACGGCGCCTTCGGCGATGCGCCCGCGGTCTGATAGTTGCGGTCGGGCAGGAAACTGAAGAATTGGAACAGGTCGAAGAAGAACGGATCGGCGCGCGGTCCTACGAAAACGCGCATCCCGTTCGCGAGCGCTGCGGCGCTCGTTCCGTGCGCGATCTTGAACTGATACAGCACGGCGGGATCGAGCGCGGCCTGCGAAGCGTTGGCAGGGGTCAAGAGCGGGCTGACGTCCATCTGCAGCACGACGTTGCTGGGATTGTCGCCGGCCGGATAGACGAAGACGTCGGTAGGGTGCGTCTACACGGTAGACGGATTCACGCGTTCTTTGGATTGCCGCAGTGAGAGATCGATCGGTGCTGCTGCGCCCGAGAGGACGTCGGGCGCGCCGCGGCGCGTCTGGAAAAACAGGAACGTGAAGACGGCGAGCAGCGCGATCACGAGCGTCGCGCTCACGGTCAGGTCGCCGACCGGCGACTTCCAGCCGAGCACTTGGGCGATCTCGTAGAGCGCGACGATCACCGCAAGGACCGTGACGGCGGCGATCCACACCCGCATGATCGCGGGCAGGCGGTCGGAGCGGTACGAGATCAGCCGATGGACGAGGACCGAGTCCAGCGTGTCCGTGCAGATCATCCCCACCGAGAACATCCCGCCGACGATCAATGCTCCGGCGATCCCGTGGCCGGCGCCGAATGCGGCCGCGTACGCCGCGATCTGGCTCGACGTCTCGAAGCCGAACCCGAAGAGCAGCCCGATCGGAATCGCGAGCAGCGCGCTCGACCCCTCGCGCAGGCGCCTCGGCAGCAGCGACGTCTTCGCGCCCGCGACCCGCGTGCCGCCCGTTCGCAGCGTGCGCACGTTCATCGCGGCGACGAGCAGCAGCACGACGATCGAGACCCAGGTACCGATCAGCTCGATCGCGGCGCCGTGCGCCGAGAAGCGGGCTCCGAGTAAACCGACCAGCGCGGAGATCGCCAGGATCATCACGGTGTGCCCGCCGGCGAAGAACGTGCCGACGAACCGGCTGAGCAGCGGGGTTTTCACGTAGGCGTTCCGCGTGACGTTGTCGATCGCCGCGAGGTGATCGGGATCTGCTCCGTGGCGCATGCCCAACACGAAGACGGTGAACGCGCCCAGGGCGATCACGCGTGGGCCTCCGCCGGACGCTGATGCTGATGCCACGCGAGCGCGTATCCGACGATCGCGAGCAACACGAGCCCGGCGGTGAGCGGGACCGGCACACTGATTCCTTGCGCGGCGAAGCCTTGCCCCACCATCACCGCACCGACGGTCGCGATGACGAACGAGGTGGCCAGCGGCGCGAAGCGCGCCGCCCGATCGAACTGCGGACGCGCGACGAGCCAGGCGGCGCTCCGCACGACAGCGACCCCGAGCACCGTCAGGACCGCCGCGAGCCCGACGCTGAACGCGACGATCAAGGCCAGGCCGTAGCCGACGCGGTTCTGCGCGATGGCGGCGAGCAGCACGACGAACGCGGCCGGGCAGGGAGCGATGTTCCCGCTCGCCGCCGCGACGACGGCGCTGCGAAACGTCAGCGGTGCCGTTCCGGGGATCGCGTGGGCGCGAGCGTGCGCCGCGTCGTCAAGATGGTCGTGCGAGTGGCCGGGTTCGTGCACGTGATCGTGCGCGTGGGGATGCGCGTGGGGGTGAGCGTGGACGTGGGCGTGCGCGAACGGCAGCCGGCGCCGGACTTCGCGCGCGAGGGCGCGCCCGCCGATGATCGTCACCACGATCCCCGACCCCAGCGTGATCCACGGATAGACATGCTCGGTGACGATCCAGTGCGCCGCCGCCAACACGACGAGGCCGAGCGCGAGCACGCCGGCCGTCTGGGCGGCGGTCAAAGCGGAAGCGAGGATGAGCGCTTGTCGCGGCGCGGCACGCGCGCCGACGAGCGAAACGGCGAGCAAGGTCTTGCCGTGACCCGGCTCGAGCGCATGCAGCCCGCCGAGCGCGATGGCGAGCAGCAGCGCACCGATCACGACGAGCGGATTCGCCGCCCCTTTCGCCAGCGCGTCGGAGAGCGGGTTCGCGCGCGCCAGCGACCGGCTCGGCGGCTCGGCGGCGTCGGCCGCCTCGACC
>OCZT010005063.1_pt1 | contig 13193 bp, 13 predicted proteins | sample 1539031 | NCBI WGS metagenome assembly OCZT01 (sample SAMEA3539308, study PRJEB22396) | soil metagenome | biome: tundra; feature: field; material: soil | place: USA | collected 2010-05 | depth 0.15 m | reverse complement strand
GGCCTGCTCTCGGGTCTCGGCCCGGACGTCGTAGGCCTTGACCTGCGCGCCGAGCCGGCGCGCCGTGGCGATGGCCTGCAGGCCCGCGACCCCCACGCCCAGGACGAGGACGTTGGCCGGTCTGGCCGTGCCGGCCGGCGTCGTCAGCAGGGGGAAGTAGCGCCCGAAGGCCTCCGCGGCGACGAGGACCGCCTTGTAGCCGGCCACATTGGCCTGCGACGAGAGGGCGTCCATTCCCTGCGAACGTGTCAGCGTCCGAGGTATGGCGTCCAGGCTGATGGCTGTCACCTGCAGGCGAGCCAGCTCCGTCATCGCCTCAGGGTCGAGCAGCGGGGCAAGCATGCCGATGACGACCTGGTCCGGACGGAGAAGCTTCATCTCGGCGGGCGTGGGGCGGTGGATGCGAAGGATCACATCCGACTGCGCGTAGAGGTTGGTGGTGGTGACGATCTTCGCCCCGGCCTCTGCGTAGTCGATGTCGGGGAATGACGCCTCGGCGCCGGCGCCGCGCTCCACGAGCACATTCAAATCGGCGGCTCGCAGCTTCTCGATCGCATCGGGAACCAGCGCGACACGGCGCTCTCCCGCTGCGGTCTCCTTGGCGACGCCAACTCTCATAGCGATATCACCTGCTGTACGCGTCTTGGATCGGCCCGCTCAGGGCGCCGGCGTCCCAAGAACGCCGAGCGTCTGCGGGGACGCAGGGCGTCCGTACAGGAAGGACGCTAGCGAAGTCTAGCCGGGCCAGGCCGGCCGTGTCGCCGCGACGGCCCCTGGCCAGGCGCGTCGCCACACTTCCGATGCCCGTGGCGCAACATCGCCCGAATGACACACCTAGTCACATGTCAACAAAAGCGTATAGTCGATGCGCCATCGCCCATAAGTCGGGCGGGCAATGTCTGCGGCCCTACGCTGGGAGAGAGGAAGAAAGATGGTCACAGTCAGGAAGGCCGACCCGGCACTCATGGATAGAGGAACACCGAGACCTCGTGAGTTGAGCGCGGCAGCTCGCGAGCGCGAGCAGCAGCAGCGGCAGTTCAAGAGACTCATCGGCCAGCTCAAAGGACCGGAGCAGGTATTCGAAGTCCGGCTTGATTCAAGCGAGAAGCCGATCACCATTCGCCAGCGTCTCCTTCGAGTCGCTGCCGAGGCCAACGTCGAGATTGCCGTCCGCAAGCACGGCGATGGATTCCTGGTTGGTCTGCTCACACCTGAGCGACGCACCAATCGAGGTCGGCGAGCGGCTGGAGCGGCGCCCAAAATCTGACGGCGGGACGATCGCGAGGCCGGCGGGATTGACGCGCAGTACGCCATGATCGCGACGAGACGGGCGTGCGTGTGGGCTCGATGACCTCGGGAAAATGGGGTATCCCTCGGGTGAGCGCAGATCCCAGCAGCCCCACTAGTGCGGACGAGACGCCCACGCCAGCGGCCGAGGCCGCGGTTGAACCGGCGGGCCGCCGAAGTCGCCTGGTGGAAATCCGTTGCGGGTTCGCCGACATGGCCCGGAAGGAGGCGGAGGCGGCCTCGGCGCGCGTCGTCGAGGCGAGGAAGCTGTGCGACGAACAGGCCGCCGCCATCGCCCGTGCCCAGGCTGCCATCGATCCGGCCGCGACGCATGTCGCCAAAGAACAGGCTCATCTCTCTTTCCGCACCGCCGTCGCCGCTGCGCGCGATCGAGGCCAGATCGAGACCGCCGCGAACGGCTGGCTGAAGGAGATCAACCGGATCAACAACGACGGTCGCCTCGCCCAGGCACGCATCAAGCACGAGCGCGAAACGGCTGACGTGCTTCTTTCACAACTGGACGGTGTGTCCGACACGGCCGAGGCAAGCGCGAGGATGGCCGCGGCCGCCCTGGAGGCTTGCCGCGAAACCCGCGAGGCCCTTACGGCTCACGCCGCCGAGGGAGAGGAGGAGCTGCAGGCGACCGCCGCTACGGGCCCGGCCGAATCACCCAGCGGGCCGAGTCCCGCCCTCGGGCTGGTTGCATCGGCGCTGCCGGAACCGGCGGTCGCGGATGACCCGACGAGACCGGCCGAGACGCTTGCAGGTCCCGGGCCGACCGCCGTCTCGCCGTCGATGTCGACCGCTCCTCCCGCCGAGGAAGACCGGCCCTCGACGGATTGGCTCGTCATCGACATCCGGGCGCCCCACCCGCAGGCCATCGTCAGGTTGATTCGCCGCGATGGTCGAACGATGAGCACACTGGTCGATCGACTCGCCGGCACCGACAGCACCGCCCGGAGCGGCTGGCAGCTTCTTCTATCCGATTTCGTCGACTCGGTCGTGGCCGCCGCAATCGACGAGTTCTGCTTCGAGTTTCCGGATGGCCACCCGTTCTGGAGCCAGTTCACTCAAGAGCAGTCTCGAGACGTGGCGCGAGGCCTGGCGGCGCTCGGCTTTCGCTACGATCGCTTCGAAGGGTTCGCCGACGGCCGGGTGCCCATTCAGCGCGACCTCGCTCTTGCGGTCGGCCAGGCGGGGCTCCTGCCGGTCAGGGTGCGCCACTGGCCTCGGCCGGAGGAGACCGCGGAGCTATTCCGGGATGTTCGCGTCTCGGCCGATGCGTTCATCGCGTCTCGGGCGTCGGCCCTCACCCTGGGCGAGCTCGTGAGACTCCTGGGCCGCAGGGCTGAGTTCCTGGCCGACCTCTGGAATGAATGGCCCCGGGTTCGACCGCTCCTGTTCTCCACGAGCCTCTGAGTGGGTCAGGCTCCGGGCTTCTCGGCGGTGGGGGCAACCTGGTTCTCAGAGATCTCCTCTGGATCCTGATCGAGTACCACGAGCCGGTATCCCTCGGCGGCGGCGACGCCGATGCGCTCGCCCTGCTCCTTCATCCGGACGCGGACTCGGGCGAAGACCGCCTCGGGGTCGCCGAGCTGGCTGGCGTGTGATCGCAGCGCCTCGATCTTGCGGTCGGCGGTGGCCGAGACGTCGATCCAGACGTCGGGCTGGTTCGACCACATGAGATACAGCCGCCGGACGCGATGAGCCGCCAGGCCGTTCCGAGCGAGGGACGGGAAGGCCATCGGGTTGCGTGACGCCGGGTAGACGGCATCGACGGCAGCCATTGCGGCGGCTCGATGGTCCGTGTGGTTTATCCCGCCACCATCGTGGATCACGACCTCGGGATCGCCACAGAAGACCGCGTCCGGCCTGAAGGTTCGAATCTCCCTGACCAGCATCTCGCGCAGGGGCAGGTCGTTGACCAGGCCTCCGTCGGGCTGGTGAAGGAACGTGACACCGGCATAGCCCACGATCTCGGCGGCGCGCCGCTGCTCGTCCTCTCGGGCCCGGGCCAGGTCGAGAGGATCGAGGTTGGGGTCCTCGCCTCCGGCGTCGCCCGACGTGCAGCAGACGAGCCAGCCTTCGGCCCCGGCGATGATCCAGGCCGAGGCCGCGCCCGCCGGCCCGAAGTCGGCGTCATCCGGGTGGCCGACGATGACCATGAACCGCCGCGGTCGCCAGGTGTGGATCGCCGCCATTTGTTCGGTCATATACCCATCTCGATTGCCAAATCCTCGTTGTCGAAGGGCACCATCCAGGGGTGCCGCCCTCGTGCGGACCTCTGGAAGTCCAGTCCGCGTATTGCCGAGCCGAGTTATGATGCAGGCCGAGGCTTCGCTCGTCTCCCCCCACGTGCGAAGCCTCTCTGCTTGCCCGCGACTGTACACGGACCGCGGGATCGAGGCTGCCGGTCGACTCGCGGTGCGGCCTGGGGGGCCCGGCGTGGGGGCGGGCGCCGGTCGCCTGGAGGCTTCGGTCGACCGCCTGTGGGTCACACGGGCGTAGCGCGGGCCTCGCGCAGCGCGGCCAGGACTTCGACGGCGTGGTCTTCCGGCTTGACCTTGGGCCAGACGTGGGCGATGCGCCCGTCCGGGCCTACCAGGAAGCTCGACCGCAGGATGCCCCAGTAGGTCTTGCCGTAGTTGGTCTTCTCGCCCCAGGCGCCGAACGAATCCGCCACCGCGTGGTCCTCGTCGGCCAGGAGCGTGAACGGCAGCCCGTACTTGGCTCGGAACGCGGCCTTGCTGGCAGGGCCCTGCGGGCTCAACCCCCAGACCTCCGTGTCGGCGTCTCGGAAAGCGGCGTCGTTGTCGCGGAACGAGCACGCCTCCTTGGTGCAGCCGGGTGTGTCGTCGGCTGGGTAGAAGTACACGATGGTGAAATGGCCTCGACGGGCAGACAGCCGGTGGGGTCTATCCTCGTCGTCGCGGAGCTCGAAATCAGGGGCGAGCTCGCCCGCCTTTGGCATTGCGTTCATCGCGTCAGGCTAGCAGCGAGCCGCGCCGATTGCGTCAGCGGGGCAAGACCAGCGCGGCCGCCGCGACGGCGAGAGCAACGGCCACGGTCAACAGGTCCCGCCAGCCGACGCGCAACTCGCGGAAATGGGTGCGGCGGATGCCGCTGTCGAAGCCCCGCGCGTCCATCGCCAGAGCCAGCCGCTCGGCCCGACGGATGGACGAGACGAGCATCACCAGCAGCCGGTCGCCGAGGTCGCGGGTGCGTCCAACTGCGCCTCGCGGTTGGATGCCACGCAGACGACGGGCCGCCGAGATGACAGCCCAGTCGCCGGCCAGGATCGGGGCGACGCGCAAGGCGGCCAGCGTGCCGTAGGCGAACCGGTCTGGGGCGTGCCACTGCTGGACCAGCGAGTCGGCCAGCCTCGTCGGATCCGACGGTCCGAAGACCAGGAGCGTCGTGAGGCCGATGACCACGACCCGGAGGCCGATGGCAAGCCCGGCGGATACGGCCGGCCCGGTTATGCGGATCGGCCCGAGCTCCACGAGGGCCGCAATCGAGCGATCGGCATTCGAGCCCGAAAGCAGGATCGAAAAGACGGTCAGGCTCAAGATGGCGAGGCCAAGTGGCGCCAGTCGCCCGGGAATGCGGCGCAGGGGCAGGCCCGACCACAGCACCAGCGCCACAACAGCCGCGACGACAAGGCGAGTGGGAACTGCCGGGTCGAGGGTCACGATCGCGGCCACGAGCCAGGTCATCCCGGCCGTCAGCCTGGCCACGGGCGTGACGCGGGTGAGGAACGCGGGGCGGACTGGGGCGAGCGGCGCGGGCAGCAAGCTCATCGAGTCGTCTCCGCAAGAACCACGACGTCCCGCCATGGCTCCGCGAGCGCGTACGGTGGGTCGGCCAGGAACTGCGCCGGCCGTCCATCGAAGACAATCCGTCCTCGATCCAGGGCCACGACCCGATCGCAGGCGGGCAGGAGGCGTGGATCGTGAGTCGCCAGAAGCTGAGCCTGGCCCGTTGCCCTCAGTTCGTTGAGCAGTGAAATGACCGAATCAGTCCCGCGGCGGTCCAGTCCGAACGTCGGCTCGTCGAGGAGTAGAACCGCGGGCGGCCGAATCACGAGCCCGGCCAGACTGAGCCGGCGCTGCTCGCCCTGGCTTAAACGAAACGGATTCTCGTCGGCCAGGTAGCCCAACCCGAATCGGGCCAGGACGCCATCCGCGTCCGGCGGCGGGCCGCCTTCTCGGCCTCGACGTCCACGGGCCGCCCGATCCGTGGCCAGCACCTCGTCCCGGGCGGTTCGAGCGACGAAACCCAGCTCCGGGTCCTGGAAGACGACCCCCACACGCGGGGCGATCTCCTCGGCCGGGAGACGAGATGGGTCGCGCATCTCTTCCGCCAGCTCCCCGTCGACCGCGAGCGCCCGTAGCCGGACGCTGCCGCGGTCGGGCCGCCGCAGACCCGATAGGGCGAACAGCAGTGTGGACTTGCCGGATCCGTTCGGTCCAACGATGGCCGTTCGCTCGCCGGCCATCGCTCGGAACGAGACGCCGTCGAGAGCCCGATGGGGCCCGTCCTCGTCGGCCGGGTAGTCGACCTGCAGGTCGGTGGCCTCGAGGAGTACCTGACGAGCGGCAGGCCCGGGGCCGTCGTCCACCGACTGCGACGCCGCCCTCGAGCTCAGGTTCGTGCCCTGCCAGGCATGTGGGATCCAGGCGCCGCTTCGCTCGAGCATCGCCACCGCGTTTCGATCGACGGCTCCGGCCCGCGAGAAGGCCAGCTGCCGGCCTTCGTCGTCCAGCAGCAGAACGTCGTCCGCCAACGGGAGGGCTGCCTCCAGCCGGTCCTCGATGAGGACGATCGTGTGCTCGCGGCGTCGAGCAAGGGCGGCCAGCTGCTCGAGGGTGGCGTACATGCCCGGTGGATCGAGGTTGGCCGTGGGCTCGTCGAAGACCAGCAGCGACGGTTGGGCCGCCAATACGTCGGCTATGGCCAGGCGCTGCTTCTCGCCACCGGAGAGGGTCGCGGTCCTGCGCCGGTCGAAGCCCGACAGACCCACCTGGCGAAGAGCCTCCGGCACTCGCGCCTGCATCCGATCTCTCGGCCAGGCGCGGTTCTCCAGCCCAAACGCCACCTCGTCGTCGACGCGGGTCATGACGAGCTGGCTGTCCGGATCCTGGAAGACGAGTCCGACTCGCTCGCCGAGAACACGGGCGGGCGTTTCGGCGACATCCAGATCGCCGATACGCAGCTGACCACGCCAGTCGCCGGGAAGGACGTGTGGTACCAACCCGGCAAGCGCGCGGGCGAGGGTGCTCTTGCCCGACCCAGACGGGCCCAGGACGAGCAGCACGCGACCAGGCTCGAGCTCGAAAGTGAGCCCCTGGAGGGCCGGTCGAGTTCGGCCCGAATACGTCCAGCCGAGCCCGGCCGCTCGAATCGATGGCGGCCCGATTCGCGCCGGAGGTGCTGATGAGGCTCCGACTTCCACGCCGGCGGGCGCCCGATCGAGGCCCAGGTCTGCGGTCTTCACTCGTTCGCTGGGAATGCCTGCAGTGCCCCGGTCTGGCGGATCGCCCGCACCAGCAGCCAGCCGCCGACTCCGGCAATCGCCACCGCCGAGAGCACGTCGAGCACCACTATGCCGACCTGGTACGGGACGTCGAAGCTGGAGTAGTAGACGGGCAGATCGTGGAGGGCCTCGCCCAGGCCCGCGCCGGCACCCGCCAGGGCGGCCACGAGCCAGCTGAAGTTGCGGTACAGCACAAAGGCGAATATCAGCTCGGCGCCTGCGCCCTGGACGAACCCGGACAGCAGGACGTCGAGACCCCACTGGTTGCCGAGGAGGACGGAAACGATCGCGGCCACCATCTCGGCGAAGATGGCGGCGCCGGGCTTTCTCACAACCAGCGGAGCGACCACCGCCGGCAGGAGCCAGACACCGCTGATGGCGTACTCGCCCGGGCTGGAGAGGAACGAGGCCCAGGGCCAGACGTAGACGTCCCAGAACCAGAAGACGACGCCGAAGGCGACGGCAAGGGCGGCCACGACGACGATGTCGACCGTCCGCCAGCGAGTCGATTCGGACGGACCGGCCGACGGCCTGGATGGCGAAAGCGTGCTCACAATGGTCTCCTGACTACTCCGGTTGATCGGTTCTCGTCTCGACTATCAGCAGGTGGCCGTGGCGAAACTTCACGCTCGCGTTGGTCGCAATACGAACATTGGACAGGCCGCGGGCCGGTCCGGCCGGCAGCGTCTCGTCGCGGAGCGGGTAGAGCAGACCGTCGGTCGTGACGCCCAGGGCCGGGACGCTCAGCGGCAGAAGCGACACGAGGTCGCCCTTCCTGCCATCGAGAGCGCAGCTGACTGCACCGCCGTCCGCGGCGGGGGCTCGGATGAGTCGGATGCGCGTCGAGCCGTCCAGCAGCTCCACGGCGGCTGCGTCGGGATGCGGGATATCGAGAAGGCCCACGTTGGCGAGGGCATGGTCGAAGCGCTTGCCGCCGAGGGCCCCGAGGACGGTCACGTGCGTCGCCCCCCGCCGGAGAGCGGCCAGGAGCGCCAGCTCGGTGTCTGACTCATCCTTGGCTGTCGGGGAGCGCTCGATCGGCACACCCTCGGCGGCCAGCTGGGCGAAGCGCGCCTCGGGCAGCGAGTCGGCGTCGCCCACCAGCAGGTGTGGCCGAATCCCAAGGGACAGGGCCTTGTCCCAGCCACCGTCCGCCGCCACGACCAGGAAGATCTCCCGGTCCCAGCCGGGCCAGGCGTCGTCGAGCGCGGCACGGCCCGGCACGTCGCCGTCGGCGACGATCAGGGCGCGCCCGCCTGGGCCGGCTCCACTCACCAAAAAGCACCTCCATCGATTCGACAGAGGTGCACCGATCTGGACTCCCTGCGCCGGCATTACCCGGATCAAGTTCCAAGGGTCTGCGGACCTGCTCCGCACTCTCAGCGCCTCCTCGGCGCTCCCCTGTCCGTCTTCTATTGTCCTCCGACTCTACACCCAGCGGGCCGAGTTTGGCTAACCGAGCCGAATGGTCACGCCCGGGCGGCCGTTTCCGCGATGAACCGATCGACCCAGTCGACGACGGACCCGGCCGACTCGACCGCTCCCGCGGCGATCAGCTCCTGGGCGGTGGCCAGCATCGACACGATCCCGACGCCTCTCACGCCGGCGGTGCAGGCCATGCGCATGTCGTCGAGCGCGTCGCCGACGTACACGGCGTCCTGCGGCGCCACGCCCCCGGCGCGTTCCAGGGCCAATCGCAGCGGCTTCGGATCGGGCTTGCCTGCGACCGTGTCGTTGCCGTAGACGCGAACCCTCAGCAACTCATCGATGCCGAGCCGTCCGAGCTGCGGTTCGACCTCCGCCCGGCTGCCACCGGTCACAAGCCCGAGCGTACAGCCCGTCGCCGCCAATCGGCCCAGCGCGATCTCGACACCCGGAAACGGTTGGGTCCGGTCACTCTGGAACGTGCTCGCCCAGACCTGGACGGCCTCATCGGTTCGCTCCTCCGGGATGCCGAGCGAGCGGTACATCAGGCGCCAGTTCGGCGAGAAGGTGCGTCGGAAGACGGATTCGTCGAAAGGAACCCCGATCTGCCGGCAAATCGCGGCGTCGGTTTCGAACAGGGCCTGTATCGAGTCGACTATCGTCCCGTCCCAATCGAACAGGACGACCCGCCCGTCGAGACATCGTTTCGGTGCGGTGAAAATTGCGTCCCGGCGATGCATCCGAAAAGGCTCTTTCATCGAATATAAAGTAGAGAAGAACGCCACAGTCGGGTGGTGGTCCTCTGCATGAGGTACCGCGGACTACCACTGTCGCACGTGGCAAGAAGGCCGATACCCTTCAGCACAGCTAAACCAGAATGGATTGGTAGAATTCAATCGTGACCGATCTCTCGCATCCGGGGATCAAGCGAGTCGTCGACGTCGCCTCCCGAAAGGGCGTGGCGCTCGACATTCGGCTCATGCCCGACTCGACGCACACCGCCGAGGAAGCAGCTGCGGCCGTCGATGCCGACCTCGGCCAGATAGTGAAGTCGCTCGTCTTCGTGGCCCCGCGCCCAGAGGGTCGTCTCGCCCCAATCGTCGGCCTGGTCTCAGGGCGTAGCCAGGTCGACCTTTCACTGCTCGCCGCCGTCACGGGTGAGTTTGCCATCCGCCGGGCCAACGCCAGGGAAGTTCGCGAGTTGACCGGTTACTCCATAGGCGGCATCCCGCCGTTTGGATACGGCCGAGACGTGCGGGTCTTGATGGACCAGGATCTGTGCAAGTACGAGTGGGTGTGGGCCGCTGCAGGCACGGACTCCGCCGTCTTCCGTATCGCTCCACGGACGCTGCGGATGCTCTCCAACGCCGTCGTTGCCCCGTTTGCCGAAACGTCGTGGCTGCGCGTCGCTGCCGCTTCGCCGATCGAGCCGCGGCTCCAGTTCGAGGCCGGCGCAGGCGCCTAGCCCGTCAGTCGAGCCACCGACGGTGGACAGACGATGGACAACTCTCGTGACGAGTTTCGAACTAGGTGGATAACTCGATTGATCCTTCGGCGCCATTGATCTAGCGTCTTTGTTGCACCCGAAGGGGCCGAGCGTCTGCTAGTGGCTGAGATGACATCAAGGCTCACGCAGCGAGTAGGTTTCTTCGGGTGTTTTGTGCGTTGGCCGCGAGAGCCCCGCGCTGCGCCCGCCGACGCCCCCTGCCTGTCTGACTGGACTAAGCGGCAGTTTCGCGAGCCTCGGGGGTGGAGGAGGAGAGAACCCGAGTCATCGCTTGTTTTCGGTTGCGCCCGTTGGCCCGCTGGCCACCGGGGGTCTATCTCAGGCGGGCCGTCGCTCGAGACGAGGAGCCGGTATGCGGCCTGGGTCTGCACCGGCCCGTGGCCGTAGGTACCTTGCGGTCCAGCCCTGATGCCGTTCGGGTTAGTGGGAGCGGCCCGACCCGGCGAACCCCTGTTGGGGCTGCAGTCGCGGGCCCGCTAGACTGGGCCCGTGCGTGTCCGCCAGTTCGAGCTGAGGCTCCTAGCCGTCGCCCTCACGATTCTCTGGACCGCGAGTGGCGGAATCGTCGTGGTCGCCTATCGACCGGGCGGTCCCGTCGATCTTCTGGTCGGATTGGCTGCGTCCCTGCCTCTCCTGGTCAGTGTCGCGCCGATCGTGTGGCCGCCGCTTGTCCGAAGCGATCGGGGCTCCGCCGGAGTCTTCTGGCTTGGCCTTGGGGCGGGGCTGCTGCTCCTGCCGTCCATGGCCGGCGTTGTCGGGCAGGTCCTTCAGGGCGGCTCCGAACCGCTCCTCCCGTCTCTCGAGGTCATGTATCCGTGGGCTCTGGCACTGCTGGCTACGAGCCTCTTTGCCGGGCTCGGCATCAGTCGCAGACTGATTCCGGAGGTCGGCGTCGGCCGGCGGCGACTGGCCGCCTCGATCTTGTTCACGGTCGCCGCGACCTCGATCATCGGCGGCATCTTCGCGGGGGTCAGCCTGGCCGACAACGCCGCTCTGCGAGACAGGCCCGCAGCCAACTCGAAGTTCGGGCCGACCGCCGCGGATCTTGCCCTGCCCGATTGCAATCGCGCGCTCGCCGTCGCCGCGACCGCGCAGCTGGAGCTGGACCTCTGGGCCGACGTCGATACGAGGGCGGTCGGCACGGTCAGCCTGACTGGCAGCCGGTCCGGCTCGGACTTCTCGTGGACCGCACAGGTCGTCCGGAGCGATCTCTTTGGCCAGTACGGCGGGGCGAGAATCGGCTCATCGGCCTGGTCTCTCGCGCCCGGGGCTGGTTGGGTTTCCGCGGCTCCGGCGGAGCTCGACGGTCAGGTGCTCGACCTCACCGTCGGGGCCCAGGCGCTGTCGCCGGAGAACCGCGCCACGGCCGAGAACCGCGGCCTGGAATACGTGGACGGAGCGCGAGCGCGGCATTGCCGCGTGGCAGTGGACGGCCCGACGTTTGCGGCCTCGTTTCCGCAGGAAGCGTGGCTGGCGGGCGATACCAAGCTGTCGAGCTGGCGAGGCGAGCTCGACTTCTGGGTTTTCGGTGATTCGGAAGTCGGGATGGTCTCCGGTAGCGTGAACGGTCCCGCCGTGGGCATCCTCCCTCATGGGCTGCAGGCCACGATCCAAGTCCGCATGACCGCGACCAACCGGGACGTCGCGGTCTCGATCTCGCCGCCGCGCACCTGATCGAATTGCCATGACGCCCCCGGCGGATCAGCTCGACACGGCTAAGCATGATCGACTGGCGCGCTTCTATAGAGTCCTCAGGTTCCTTGCGGCTCATCCGGAGGGGGCAACGGTCGACGCCGTCGCCGGCTTCGTCGCCATGTCGCGCCGGACGGTCTATCGTGACCTCCAGGCTCTCGAGGGCGAGATCGGGATCCCGCTCTGGAGCGAGGCGGGCAAGTGGGGGATAGTCGAGGGCGCATTCCTGCCGCCGCTGCGGCTGACCCTCGACGAAGCGGTGGCCTTCTTCTTCGCCGCGCGGCTGACGGCTCAGTTTGCCGATCGCTACGACCCGGACATGGGAGCCGCGTTCCAGAAGCTGGCCGAGATCCTGCCCCCGGTCGTTGCCCGGCACCTCGAGCGTACGATCGACGTGCTGGCCAGCCGCCCGCCAGATGCGCGGATGACTCGCCATTTGCGACTGCTCGCTCATGCCTGGGCCGAGCGCCGGATCGTGGATCTGACCTACGATCCGGCCACGTATAGTCCCGGCCGACCGCCTCGCAAGTCGCGCGTTCATCCATATCTGCTGGAGGCCTCGGCGACGACTCGGGCGCTGTATCTGATCGGGTTCGACGAGTCGCGTGGCGCCGTCCGGACCTTCAGGCTGCAGCGCATTCTGGAGATGTCGCTGGCCCCGGAGACGTTCGAGGCACCGGATCCGGCGGTGGTCCAGGAGGGGCAGGATCGGGCCTGGGGTGTGATCGCGGACCAGGAAGAGGTCGAAGTGGAGCTGCGCTTCGACGCCGCGATCGCCGGCCTCGTGACCGAGACGACATGGCACCCGACGGCGCGGGTGACGCCCGAGGCCGACGGGACGGTGATCTGGCGGGCCCGGGTTCCGGGCACCATCGAGATTCGGCGCTGGATCCTGCAGTGGGGCGCCGACGTGGAGGTCCTTGCCCCGCCGGAGCTGCGCGCCGAAGTGGCCGAGACGCACCGCAAGGCCGCGGCGCGCTACTGAGCGGAGTGTTGCGATCGTGAGCGTTTGGCGCCGCCGTCGGCTACGCTGGATCCGAACCGGATGACAGCGAGCCGCCGAAGACCGGCCCGCAGCAGGGGAGGACAGAAATGGGCCGGTTGCGTTTGACCTTGCCGCTTGTCGTCGTGGCGCTGGTCGTGGGTTGCGTTGCCCGGGCCCCGGCCGCCCTCCCGAGCAAGGACGAGGGCCTTTCGTCGCCCAGCTACCCCGCCGACATGCCGCCCGAGAAGCTCAAGGCCATTCAGGCGGCTGCCAACTGGACGATGCCGCCCGCTGCGGGAACGCCGGTTGCGTGGCTTGACCGGCCCTACACCGGGCCGACGCCGACGGACACTCCGGATACTGCGGCCGGTCTTCCGACGTGCGCGGCCAACGAAGTCGAGATTTCGTTCGAGGGCTGGGGCGACAGTGAATTGGGCTCTACCGGGATGATCGTGGCCAGGAATCTGGGTGGGGCGGCGTGCCTCATCCAGGGCCCGCCCCAGGTCGAGCTGCTCGACAGCGGCGGCCGCACTCTTGCCACCGCCGGCGTTGGGGATGGGCCTGTTGGACCCGCGGTTCTCCGCCCGGGCCTGTCGCCGCACCCCACAGGTGCCCTTGACGTCGGGGCACTCGGTCCGGAGTACGCACCCGGCTACGGGTACGGCGGGATCTGGATCAATGGTTTCTGCGACACGGCCAGGACCCTTAGGGTCCGGCTCCCGAACGGCACCGCGGGAGATCTGAGCATCCCAGCGCCTCCA
>OCZT010005062.1_pt1 | contig 13193 bp, 6 predicted proteins | sample 1539031 | NCBI WGS metagenome assembly OCZT01 (sample SAMEA3539308, study PRJEB22396) | soil metagenome | biome: tundra; feature: field; material: soil | place: USA | collected 2010-05 | depth 0.15 m | reverse complement strand
CGCGGCGCGCCCATCCGACGCGCTGGAAATCGCTGATCATCACGACTTCCTTGCGAGGCAGGTTCGAAGCGGAGAGAATCTGCGCGGCGAGCTTCAGCGCGGGCTCGTAGCGCGTGCCCTCCGAACTGAGCCGTGCGCCGGCGATCGCCCGCTCGAGACGCGCGCGATTTGCGGTCGGTTCCGTAGCCGCGACGGGATCGTTCGCGAAGAACACGATCGTCGCTCGGTCGTTCCCCGCGAGGTCGTTGGTGTTGGCCCGCGCCGCGTCGAGGGCACGCCTCCAGTGGTCCGCGTACCCCATGCTGTACGAGCGGTCCACCAGCACCACGCGTTCACGCGCGCCGAGCAGCGACGGCGTCGAGGCATTCCGGCGCTGAAAGAACGGTCGCGAGAACGCGGCGACCAACAGCGCGAGCGCGAGGCAGCGCATCGCGAGCAACAGCAGGTGCCGCAGTCGCTGCCGCCGGACCGAACGGTACGGGATCTTGTGCAGGAACATCAAGGACGGGAACTGCACCACAACGCGCCGCTCGCGGTTGATCAGGTGGATCGCGATCGGGATCCCGATCGCGAGCAATCCCGCGAGGAAGGCGGGCGCGAGGAGTCCCATCAGCGCGCCGTGCGGAAGCGCTCGCGCGCCATCAGGTAGGCGAAGAGCGCCTGGTCGAGCGGTTTCGAGGTATTGAACAGCGCGTAGTCGATGCGCTGGTCACGCATACGGCGGGAGAGCGTCGCCATGTGCGCGCCGACCACCTCGCGATACTGTGCCCGCAGGTAGTCGGGAATCACCGGCATCCGCTCGCCAGTCTCGAGGTCGACGAAGTTCGTCGCGTCGGCGAACGGGAAGTCGATCTCCGTCCGGTCGAGCAGGTGGAACACGATCAGGTCGTTGCCGCGCCCGCGCACGTTCGCGAGCGCTTTCAGCACGGCGTCGGGCTCCTCGTAGAGGTCCGAGATGAGCAACACGATGCTCCTGCGGCGCAGCGACTCGGACAGCTTGTGCAGCGGCGCCTCGAGCGTCGACGCGCGCGACAACGCTCCGCTCGACGCCGCCACCGCCGCCGCGCTCGAGTCGCCGTTCTTGCCACTCCCCTCTCCCCTTCTCCCCTCTGCCCCATTCCCCTCTGCCCTACTGAGGGCGTGCAGCACGAGGCGGAGGTGCTTCGCCGAGGGTGGCACGTACTCGACGATGTCCTTGTCGAACGTCGCCAGCCCCACGCGATCGCGCTGCAAGCTGGAGAACCACGCGAGCGCCGCCGCGAGCCAGCAGCCATAATCGAGCTTGCTCACGCTCCCTATGCCCTCGGTTGCGCCGCGATAGCGCATCGACGGCGACACGTCGAGCAGGACCATGAAATTCGTGTTCGTCTCCGCCTCGAACTGCTTCACGTAGTAGCGGTCGCTGCGCGCGAAGAGGCGCCAGTCGATGCCGCGGATGTCGTCACCGGGCATGTACGCCCGGTGTTCGGCGAAATCGGTAGACGACCCGAGATGCGGCGCGCGATGGAGGCCGTGCACGAACCCCTCGACCACGGTGCGCGCCAGCAGCTCGAGATCGCCGATCCTCGCGAGGACAGTGGGATCGAGCAGCGTCGCCTGCGCCGATGCCGTAACCGCGGTCACATCCCGGACCTCGGGAGGGGAACGGCCTCGAGCAACTGGTCGATCACCTGGTCCGTCGTCACGCGTTCCGACTCGGCGTGGAAGTTCAGCAGCACGCGATGGCGCAGTACGGGTTTCGCGAGCGCGCGGACGTCGTCGAAGCTCACGTGGTAACGCCCCTGCATCAGCGCGCGCGCCTTCCCGCCGAGAATCAGGTGCTGCGGCGCGCGCACGCTCGCCCCGTACGAGACCCACTGTTTCACGAAATCCGGCGCGGCCGGGCCCGGTCGGCTCGTGCGCGCGATGTTCACGGCGTAGCGCGCCACCGCGTCGGCCACCGGCACGCGGCGGACGAGCTGCTGGAAGCCGGCGATGTCGGCGCCGGTCACCGCATGCCGGAAATTCGCCTTCTGCACCGACGTGGTCGAAAGCACGACCTCCACTTCCTGGTTCTCGCTCAGGTAGTCGATGACGATCTCGAACATGAAGCGGTCGAGCTGCGCCTCGGGGAGCGGGTACGTCCCCTCGAGCTCGATCGGGTTCTGTGTCGCGAACACGAAGAACGGCTCGTCCAGCGTGTACGTCTGCCCCTGCACCGTCACACGATGTTCCTGCATCGCCTCGAGCAGCGCGGCCTGCGTCTTGGGCGGCGTGCGGTTGATCTCGTCGGCGAGCACGATGTTCGCGAAGATCGGCCCCGGCACAAACACCATGCGGCGGCGTCCGGTGTCCGGATCGTCCTGGATGATCTCGGTGCCGGTGATGTCGCTCGGCATCAGGTCCGGCGTAAACTGGATGCGCGAGAACTTCAGGTCGAGCGCCTTCGCGAAGGTGTTGATCAGGAGCGTCTTCGCGAGCCCGGGCACGCCGATCACGAGGCTGTTGCCGCCCGTAAGAATCGAGAGCAGGATCAGCTCGATCACGCCGTCCTGGCCGACGATCAGCTTGCGCAGTTCGGCGCGAATCTGCTCGCAGCCGGCCTTGAGCCGGTCGGCGTGCGCGATGTCGTCGGAGGACTCGAGCGCGGGATTCGTTTGGGTCGCGGCCACGGAGATTTCCGGTTGAAGTAGGTACTGCCTAAAGGACGGGCGTCCCTGCGATTCCGTTCGGTCCTGCGTCCTCGGTCTTCGGTCCTCGGACTTCGGTCTTCGGTCTTCCGTCTTCCGGCTTCTTTACGGTTTCTTCCCATCCACGATGTCCAACAGCAGTGCCTGCGCGCGCACGTAGTTCGGCGCCTCCTCCAGCGATCGCAGCAGCGCCTTGCGCGCGCTGGGGTCGTCACCGGCTTCGTGGTACGCAAGGGCGAGCTGATAGTACGCCTCGGCCTTGTCCGCGGGAGCGAGCGCGACCACGGCGCGGCGCTCGCGTACGGTCTTCAATTTGTCGCCGAGCCCGTGATACAGGGCGGCGAGTTGCTGGTGCACCGCGATGTCGTAGGGATCTATGTAGAGGGCGCGATCGAGCGCGTCCGCCGCGCCCGCGGCGTCTCCGGCTGCTGTCCTGAGCCGCGCGAGCTCGAGGTGCGACGCGTAGTCCGTCTCATTGTGCAGCACATATTGCGAGAGCGCGTCGGCGGCCTTTTTCGAATCTCCTTTCGCCGTGTAGAGCTGTGCGAGTCCCGCGTACGGGCCGTCGCCGCCGCCGTATTCCGGGAAGAGCGCGCGCGCCCGCTCGAGCAGCGTGATCGCGGCGTCCGTCTGTCCAGTCTTCGCCATCGCGCCGGCAGCCAGCATCTGGATGCGATAGCTGCCCGGTGACACATTAGCCTGTGCGAGCAGCTCTGCCGGCGGCGTCTCGGTACCGGCCTTCAGCGAGTCCTTGAGCGCCGCGAGCGGGCCGGCGTAACGCTCGCGCAGGTACGCGTCGAATTTCCGGTCGAACGCCTTCGGATCCATGCCGAGTACTTTCTGGAACACCTCGGGCGTCGTGTGCCCCGCCTTGTACTCGAGCAGCATCTGCAGCAGCGCTTTCTCCCCGAAATCGCGCGCGATGAGGTCGCAGACGACCGACGCCTGGTGGTATGAGAGGATCACCTGCTCCGGATACGCCGGCCGCATGAAGCCGTCGTTCATCCGGCTCACGGGCACGAGCTTGCCGGCGGCGAATGCATCGAGGAAGTCCACCGTCACGTTCGAGCCCCAGCCGGGACGCGCGTGGTGCTCCTCGTACACCGAAAGTCCCTCCGACAGCCAGCGCGGCACGTGCTGATCCGTCAGCCCGAGCGTGAACGTGTGCGCGAGCTCGTGCCACACCGTCGAGCCCCAGTTGAACGGGCCCGCGTCCTTGGCAGCCGGCGAGTCGAACGCGAGCGTGGTGCCAAAACTCACGCCGAGCGCGCCGAGACCGGCGAGCCCCACGGTGCGAACGGAAAAATCGGCGTGGCTCTTGTAGACCTCGATCCGGATCGGCGGCGTGGGCGTGAACTGGTACCGTTGCTGGAACGTCGCGAACGCGCGCTCGGCGAGGTCGCGCAGGTAGATCGAGAACAGCGAGGATTCGCTCTTCTCGATCATCGTCGTGAACTTGCCGTCGGTGGTCTCGTCGTAGTTGCCGAACGTGTCGAGCAGGTCGAGCGTGTTCTTGATCCAGACGTTGTATGGGTCGCCGGTGAACGAGGCCTCGAGACTCAGCCGTCCCTCCTTCATCTTGCCGAGGCGCAGCATGTTCATGCCGAGCAGGCCGTGCGCCTCCCAGCTCTTGGGATCCGCGGCGATGCCCTGGAGCGCGAACGAAGCCGCCACCGCATAGAGGCGGATCCGGCTCGCGGCCGACGACATCGTCACATAGAACTCGGCGTTCGCCGGGTTGAGCGCGAGCGCGCGCTGCCGGGTCTCCTCGTATCCCTTCGTGTCACCCGTCACGTACCGGATGGCCGCGAGCACCGCGAGCGCCTCCGACGACGACGGATTCACGGCGAGCGCGCGTTCGACCTCCTTCTGCGCGAGCGCGTATTCCTCGCTCTCCAACAGCAGCTGCGCCCGTTGTACGCGGGCCTCAGTGAAGTTCGGGTTGATCTCGAGCGCACGGTTCAGCAGCGAGTCCACACCGGGCTGCGAGTCGAAGATGCGCCGTTTGGCCTCGCCGAGCAGCGCGCGCGGTTCCGACGGGTTGGTGGCGAGCACCTCTTCGAATGCGGCCTGCGCGTCGGCGCCGTTGTACTTCTCGAGGAACAATTCACCGACCGCGATCTTGGCGTCGATGTTCGACTTGTCGAGCATGATGGCGCGATCGAACGACTTGAGCGCGTCCTTGAACAGCTCGGGTGCGTCGAGGCCGAGGTATTGGCACGCGATGCCGACGGCGGTCATCTCCGTGCTGGTCAGCGTACCGGCGCTGTTGTTGTAGACGTCGATAAAGCGGTCGAACTCCTTCATTGCGCGGTCGCGTTCGCCGCGATTGAAGTGGAGGCGGGCGAGGTTGACCGCGGCCATGAGGCTGTCCGGCGCGTGCATTGCCACGCTGCGGACGAACGCGCTTTCCGCGGCCGCGATTCTGCCGCGGCCGAGCAGCGATTCGCCGAGGGCGTTCTGGGCGTGCGCTGGCGCAACCCACGCGAGCGGCACGCAGATGGCCGCGAACAGGCGGCCTGTCATTGGCGTCCTTCGAGCGCGCGAATCTCTCGTGCCTTGCGCGCCAGCGCGATCAGCAACGGCTCGAGCGCCACATCGTACGCGTCGGCGGCCATCTGCGCCTTCTTCGCCACGAGCTGGCCGACCTGCTCCTGCAGTGTGAACTCCTCGGCGTACAGCGCCGTGAGTCTCGGGTCGCTGCTCGCGGCCAGCGCCGAGATCTTGCCGCCGTCGAGGAAGAAGCGGCGCGCAAGGGCGCCGTCGCCGGCGCGCCCGGTAGGCGAGGCACTCCCTTCCTTCGCGCCGTCGTCGGCGAGCTGCGCGTGCTCGGTCTGCATCAAGCTGGCCTTGTCGTAGAACCGTTTCGTCTCGAGCGCCGCATAACGGAACGCTTCGAGCAGTGAGACGCGCCCGTCCTTGTCCGCGTCGGCGCCGTCCTTCGCGAACGCCTCGACGAAGTAGCGTCCGAAGTGCGATTCGTTGCGCTCGAACGCCGTCTTCGTGGCGGTGATGACCACGCGATTCGCGCCCGTGACAGTCGGGATCATGTCGCCGCTCGCGCTCGTGAGATTGAGGAACGCGACCCGCTGCGTCGGAAACGCGGCGAGCAGGCACGCGAAGTCGGTCGCGGTGAGATCCGGACCGGGGATGTCGATACGGGTCTCCGATCCCTCGCCCGCGCCGTGTCCGATCAGCACCAGAACGAACTGCGATGACGGTTCCGACCGTGCTGCCAGGCCGAGGATCGCCTTTTCGACATTCGGTTTGGTGGATTGTCCGCGGAAGTGCGGTGACTGGCTGACGCTGTCCTCGCCGAACCAGAGGATGTTCTCGTCGGCAACGCCGAACCGGCCGTGCAGCGCTGCGGCGAGTCCCTCGGCCTCACTCGCGAACTCCGTGCTGTACGCGGATTCGCCGCCCAGGCCGCTGACGATGAGGACGCGCGTTTGGGAAGTCAGAGGTCGGACGGCAGACGGCAGCCACACGACTGCGGTGAGTAGCATGCGGGCTGCGCTCGCGCGGAGCAGAGTCCTGCGGACGATCGAGAAGGCGATGCCGACGCGGGCGGCGCTCAGGACGCGAAACCTCATGCGAGTCCTCGCACCTTGCGGAAGCCCCACTCCGCAGAGAGCAGCGCGACGAGCAACAGGAAGTTCACCGGCATGTCCCACAGGTCCAGCTCGTTCGCGACGGTGACGCCGCGCTTGCTCATGGCGACGTCCTCGGCGAGGGTCGAGACGGTCGCGGGCGTGTAGAAACGGCCGCCGGTCTCGCGCGCGAGACGCTGGAGGAGCGACGCACGCATCTCGGCGTCCACGTACTCCGCATTGAGTTCTGCCACGCGCACGAAGATCGAGTCGCTCGCCACGGAGCCGTCGTGCGCCGTCGCGTCCACGCGGACCGTGTAGATCCCCTGCTCGTCGAGCGTGAACGTTGCGCGATACTCGCCATCGCGGTCGACGGCCCACTCGAGCGGCACGTCGCGCACCGGCCCCGCAGGCCCGGCGACGTGCGCCACCACCCGCGCGTCGTTCACGTTCAGGAAGGCGCTGTCCACGACCTCGGCAGTCAGGTCAACCGGCGTGCGCGGATTCACCTGATCGGTCTTCGCGTGGAGGGTCACACGCCCGGGAACATCCGAGGTGAGGAAACGCAGCAGCTGCCGCCAGAACGTCGGAAACGTCGCATCGTCGATCGGGATGTCCGCGCCGAACGCCCACGTCCACGAATCCTGGATCGGCATCGCGACCGACAGCCCGCGACCGTAGCGCTGATAGACGAGCAGCGGCTGCTCGTAGCCGCGCAGCTGCTCGCCATTCGGAACGCCGGCCCGACCGGCCTTCGGAACCGTTCCCTCGATCAGCGTGACGGCCCCGGGCTTCACCCGGCGGATGCGATTCACGGAAGTGACCGCCGGCAGCGTCTTCCAGCGTTCCGCCGATTTGGCCTGGTCAGCGGCGACCTGCGTGACCGCGTGGGACGCGCCGCCAGGCGTGATCGACGCCGTGAGATCCGCGAGGAACGATACGCTGTCGCCGGATGCGTTTCCCTCGACCACGACCGGCATTACGTCCGCGAGCGGCGTGCCCGCGTAGCCGCCCTCTCCAAACGATCGCCGGCCGCCGAGCAGGAGCAGGCCGCCGCCGCGCACGTTGACGAAATCGGCGAGCATCGCGAGCTGTGCGTGCGTGAAGAAACTCGCCTCGATGCTGCCAAGGACGATCGCCCCGTACGAATAGAGTTCGCCGCGCGTCACCGGAAATCCGCTCGCGAGTTCCTCCGGGCCGTCGACGTTGAGCCGGAGGAACTTCCGGTCCGCGGTGCGCAGCAACGTCACGAGCTGGAGATTCGAGTCCGCCGCGATCGCCGCGCGCACGAAGCGCACTTCGTAGCGCGGCTCACCCTCCACGTAGAGAATCTTCTCGTGCGCATTCCGTACGCGTACCAAGGCCTGTTGCGCGTTGTTCTGGGTCACCTGCTCGTCGCGCTGCAGCGGAATGCGGAAGGTGAGCAGGCGCGGCCCGGCGCTGGCCATCTTCACCTCGACGCGCACGGGCGCGACGTCGCCGTCGGGCGGCAGAGCGATCTCGGCCTGGGCGATCACGTGCCCTTCGTCCTCGACCATCAAGGGCACCCGCGCGCCACTGAATCCGCGTTGCCGGACGAGGACGTCCGCCACGAGCGTGCTCCCTTTGAGCACAGTGCTCGAGGTCTCCACGCGACGCACTTCGATGTCGCGGGAGAATCGCTCGGACCCGATGCCGACCGTGAACAGTGGAACCTGCTTCGCACGCAGCGAAAGTAGTTCATCAGCGATGGGCGCGCGCGAGTTGTCGGCGCCGTCGGTCAGGATGACGAGTCCCGAGAGCGGTACCATCTCCAATTCGCGGCGCGCGGCCTCGAGCGAGGCGCCGAGGTTGGTCTCGTTTGCGTCGACGCGCAGGCCAGTCGCGCTGTCGATTCGCTCGGCGCTCGCGCCAAAGCGGAAGAGCTTGACCTGGAAGCGGGCACGCAAGGCCGCGAGCAGGACGCTCGTCGGGTTCGCGACGGAATCACGGATCCAGTCTTCGCGCTGGCGGCCGCCCCGGTCGGCGATCTGCATGCTGCGCGAGTCGTCAATCAACACGCCGACGAAGTTTCGCTGCGGCACGGCCGCGTTGAGCAACAGCATCGGCCGCAGGAGGCAGACGAGAAGCACCACCAGAGCGCCGATCCGAAGACCGCGCAGGATCCAACGGTCCCGCGCGGAGCTCTTGCCGCGGACGCGCAGATAGCTGAGCAGCGGTGGCACGGCAATCGCCGCGCCCGCGAGCAGCAACAACGCGACCGGCGCGGGCGCACCGAAGGTGAAGTCCCCCTTCTGGAAGACCGCTGGCCGGTACTTGAAGAAGAACGCGAACAGCGCGCCGAGCGGGTTCGGCATCAGACGGTAAAGTAGAGGGAGCGGCGGGGTGGTTGGTCACCGCCGCACCATCTATTAACACCACTAGGGGTCTGTTTGTTGAGGCCCCGTTCAAAGGCGCGGCGTCCGAGTCCTTCGGTGTCCGTCGCCACCCCTAAGTCCACATGGAAGAGTCGATCGCAGAAGGGGCGCCGTTGGCCAGAAGGCTCCGAGCTGTTGAGCAGCCAACATCGTAGATTGACTACGCACCAAACGCCGTCGTCGAACGAAAGGTCATGGCCAGCCCTGCACCGCGATTATCCAGCGTTTCAGACCGCATCGAACTGATCGCCCTCGGCGCCCCCCGCCTCGAGCGCGTTGACGACCATGCGCGCGATCTTCTGTTCGGCCAGGGCAAGCCCGTCGCGCTCATCGCGTTTCTCGCGGCGGCACCCCGCCGCACCGCCTCGCGCGAGCGGCTCGCCGACCTGCTTTGGGGCGATCGTGACCCCGAAGACGCCCGCCGGTCGCTCCGCCAGGCCCTCTGGATGATCAACCGCGCCGCCGGCTCCAGTTTCATCGAGAGCAATGCCGACGGCCTCACCATCACCTCCGCGCTCCAGAGTGACGTCACCGCCCTCGAGGTGGCCGTGCGCGCCGGCGATCTCGATGCCGCCGTCGACCGCTACACCGGAGACTTCTTCGCCGACTTCGCCTCGCCTGGCGCCGACGAGTTCGAGCGGTGGGCCTCGGTCGAACGCGCCCGCCTGCGCGCCCTGTTCGTGCACGCCGCCGAATCGCTCGCCCGGCGCGCGCTCGACCGCGGCCGGTTCTCCGACGCGACGACCCTCGCACGCCGCGTTCGCGAGCGCGCGCCGCACGACGAGACCGGATGGCAACTGCTTCTCGAATCGCTGAGCGCCTCCGGCGACGTCATCGGCGCGCGCGCGGAGGCCGATCACTTCGACGAGTGGCTGCGCACGGAAGAGCGCGCCGCCGAACCGGCGAGCGTCGCCGCGCTGCGGCTCGCCCGCAACGTGCGCGTGCCGGCAGGCGAGCACATGGCTCCTACGGAACTCGCCGCCGACCTGGTCGGACGCGAAAACGAATTTTCGAGGCTGCACGATCTGTGGCAGAGCGTGCGCGCCGACGGCGAGCATTCCAAGAACGCAGGGGCCACGCGCTGTCGCGTCGCGCTCATCCTCGGCGACGGCGGCATCGGCAAGTCGCGGCTCGCCGCCGACCTCCACACACGCATCGTCGCCGGCCGCGGGCGCGTGCTGTGGTGCGGGGTCCGCGCGGGAGACCGGCACCTGGCGTACGCGACGTTCGCCAGTCTCGCCGCCGGGCTCGCGGCGATGCCGGGCGCGGCGGGCATCTCGCAGCACTCGGCGGCGGCGCTCCTCGCCCTCGATCCGGCCCTCTCGTCGCACTTCCGTGGAACGCCCGACCTATCGCAGGGCGACGAGGCCCTCCGCCGCCGCGGGCTCGCACTCGTCGAACTCATCGCAGCCGTCGCCGACGATTCACCGTTCGCGATCGTGGTGGACGACCTGCACTGGTGCGACGACGACTCGCTGCGCGCCGTGGCGTTCGTTTCGGCTCGCCTGAACGACGAGCGGGTGCTGCTCATTCTCACCAGCAGGACCACGCGCGCGCTCCCGCCGTTCGGAGAATCCGTCACTACCGTTCGTCTCGGCCCGCTCAACGATGAGCAAGTCGAGCAGCTCGTGACGAGCATCGCGCCCCTGCCAGATGAACCTTGGGCGCGATCGCTTCCCCGACTGATTCGTCGTTGCTCGGCCGGCGTTCCGCTGCTGGTGCTCGAGGCGCTCCGGCTGGCGATCGAACAGCAGGTGCTGCGACTGGAAGACGACGGCTGGAAGTGTCGTTCGGAAGAGGATCTCGACCGAACGTGCCAGCAGGGAGCGGTCGTGGCTCGCCGCATCGGTGTGCTCTCGCCGACGGAGACAACCGTGCTTCGCACGATCGCGGTCGCCGAGTTGCCGCTCGCTGCCGGGATCATCGCCGCGGCAACCGGGCTTGATGCCGGTCATGTGACGGCCGCGGCGGTCGAACTCGAGCGACGAGCGCTCGTCGCATCCGCCGGCGATGGTTGGCGCGTGGCGCACGACGAGATCGGCGCCGCCGCACTCGCGCTCGTCGATGCGGCGGAGCTGCGCGCGTTGCATCGCGGCCTGGGAGAGGCGCGTGAGGCGCAATCCGACGCCGGCTCGCGCCGCCGCGCCGTGCGCCATTTTGCCCAGGCCGCGGAGTGGGACCGCGTGGCGATCCTCACACGCGAAGTGCTCAACGAGACGCCGCGCCGCGGTCCGCTCGACATCGAACTACGGGCGCTGCTCGGCGACGAGGTGCCGCCGGAGCGGCTGGCGGATATTCGCAGGGCGCTATCCGCCGCGATTCGAAATCCCGGTGTGCGGCGCGCCGCCCTCGTCGCCGCCGGCCTCATCGCGGCGCTGGCGCTCGGCGCGTTTGCGATGGCACGGCTTCGTTTACACCCGGCGCCCGAGGCGGAACTGCTGGTTGCCTGGTTGGGTACTGACGGCGAGCCGCGTGAGGTCGCACGCGCACCCCTGTCGCTCGAAGGCTGGACCGAAGGCCGGCCGCTCGCCAATGCGGTGCGCGAACCGAGCGGCGCGTGGAGGGGAACACACTTCTCGGAAGCCGGGAATATGGTCAGCTCGCCCGATGGCTCGCAGTGGGCGTCGGAAGCCGCCTTCCCCGACTCGGGGGAGCTGGACGTCGTGCTGAACGATCGAAGCGGTGCCTCCCGCCGGCTGACGTTCGCGCGAGGCGACGACCGGCCGGCCGCCTTCTCACCGGACGGCGCGCTTCTCGCCATTTCGACGGCGCGCTGGAACGCGAATGGTCACCCGAACCTCGCCCTGATCGATGCGCGGACGGGTGCGCTGATCCGCCGTCTTACGCAAGGCGACACAGCGTCCGAGTTCACCGCTCGCTGGAGCCCGGACGGGTCGAGGCTGGCGTTCACCCGCTCGGTGGCGGGCGGCGACTCGTCCGTGCTCTGCTGGGTGACGATGGACGCGAGCCGCGAACGCTGCTTCGGCCTCGCGCCCTGGCAGCCTGGCGGTCACATCGGTTTCGTCGACAACTCGCACCTCCTCATGTACGGCTCGAACGCGACCGGCGAGGCAACGCTCGACGTCGACCTGGCGACGGCCACCTTCAGTCGCACGACCATACCCGCCTCCAGTCTCACGACGCTGGACGCGACGGGACGCTGGCTCCTGCTCGCTTCGCCGGACACCGCCGGGCGGGCGACGCTGCGCATCGGCCCGGCGCTCGCCTTCGAGCGTGCACGGACTTTCGTTGCCCGCGAGATTCCGGGTGCTCATGTCAATGCCTGGATCGAGAGCGGGCCGAGCGATTACATCACGAGCGTGAAAGTCGTGCATCCGCCGGTTCCCGTCGCACTCGGCGCTCCGCATCGGCTCAGTGTCGTGGCGACGACCCGCACCGGAAGGCGCATGGTGCCGCCGATCGTGCTCTGGCGCTCACTGACGCCACGAATCGCCGCGGTCGATTCCGATGGTGTCCTGATGGCGCGGGACACGGGCCGCGCGATCGTCGAGGCCAGCGCGGGCGGCTGGCGCACCGCTGTCGACACGATTCCGGTCGTTCGCTCGGCGGCCGTCATGGCCGCTGATGAACAGTGGACCAACGGCGTGGAAGCCCGGTGGCGCTTCTACGGCGAACCGCTGCCGCTCATCGTGGACGACTCGCGCGGCAGTCGCGCGTTCTTCAACAACGGTGACGGTGAGTTCTACAGCGGCGCGTACAGCATCGGCGAATACGATGCATCGCGCGGACTTGCGATCGACGCGGAGTTCTCAGCGCCGATCACGCGAACCCAGTGGCAGATGATCTCCGTGGGACTGAGAGCAAGCGCCGCGTTCGCGCCGATTGCGCGATGGGATCACAGGACGGGATATCCGCCCGCTCCCGTGACGAGGCAACTCGATTGTACGTTCGTGTACCCCATCGGCGAGGGCGCGCTCGCGCGAACGCGAGCCTCGGGCGCTGAGCCGCTGCCGAACACGCTCAACGGCCGACCACTTGAGCTATGGAAGGGCGCCTGGCACGTCGTGCGCGTGCAGCTGATGCCGGACGGCCGCTGCGGTTACGCCATCGACGGCGCTGCCGTGGCGATACACGAATCCGGAATGGAGCCGCCTCCCTCGGCGCACGTCATGCTACAGGGAATGTCGGTCGGAACGCGGATGCTCGTAGGTCGCGTGAGGGTGTACACGGGTGTGCCTCCCGGCGTCGACTGGACCGGCGCGAAACGTAGGCCCTGACGCCCGTGCGCGCTCCACTCGCCCCCATCGCCCTCACCGAAGTCCAGTCCGCGCGCGCACGCATCGCCGGCACCGCCCTGCGCACGCCGCTGATGCGCCTGCAGGTCGACGCCTCATCCGAGATCTACCTGAAGCTGGAGAACCTCCAGCCCATCGGCTCGTTCAAGATCCGCGGCGCGCTCAACGCCATGCGCGCGCTGCCGCGCGAGCGGCTCGCCGAAGGCGTGTACACCGCGAGCGCCGGCAACATGGCGAGATCGGAAGAGCGTCGTGTAGGGAAAGAGTGTAGATCTCGGTGGT
>OCZT010005061.1_pt1 | contig 13193 bp, 9 predicted proteins | sample 1539031 | NCBI WGS metagenome assembly OCZT01 (sample SAMEA3539308, study PRJEB22396) | soil metagenome | biome: tundra; feature: field; material: soil | place: USA | collected 2010-05 | depth 0.15 m | reverse complement strand
CTGAGAGGGCAGCCTTTCGGGAAAATAGGTCGTCGCCAGGGTTTTTGCGTTAACGCGCCTTGTGCCAGTCGGGCAACCGATGGGCCTGGGCGCGTTTTGCGTTGTGCCCGACAACACGGCCCGCGCGTGCTCCCGCCCGTCGGGACTACGCGCTTACCTCCCTTCGGTCGCCAGCACGCTTCGTGCCGACAGCCGCTCGCGTCGCGGGCCTCGGCCCAGCGCGCAACTAGTCCCGGGGTCAGGGAGCGCGGGGCGTCGCGAGGATCCGCAGTAATCTGACTAGCCGTATCACTTTCCCTGCGGAATATTAGTGCTGGCAGTGACGGCAGTAGCTGGTGGTGAAGCCGCCGGCTTCGGTCTGGGTGATGCGTTGGCCGCACCTGGGACAGGCTTCGCCGCCACGGTTGTGGACGGCTAGGAAGTCGCGGACCTCGGTTTCGAAGGTGGGCGGGACGCGGTCGCGGAGAGTGGCCATTGCCCCGGCCAGCGTCGAGCGCATCGCCACATACAACTCGTCGATTTCCTCGGGCGCCAGCGTGCCGCGCCGCCGTGATGGCAGCAGCCTGGCCGCGTGGAGGATCTCGTCCGAGTAGGCGTTGCCGATGCCGGCGACGAAGGCCTGATTGCGGAGCACGTTCTTGAGCTCACCGGGGTGGCGCCGGATGCGCGACCGCCAGATATCGACCGTGAGGACGGGATCGTCGGCGTCCGGGCCTATCTCGTCAGGGCCGGTTCCCGGCACGGGTCTCACGATGCCGTTCGGCAGGACGTAGACCTTGCCCATCTGGGTGGCGTCGCGATATCGGAGCTCCGGAGTTGCGTCATCGGGCGGGATCCATGACGCACCTGCCGTCCAGGGCGCGACGTCTCTGGGCCCCGTTGCGCGCGTTCCGAATTCAATGGAGAACAGTGTCTTCTGAGGCTTCTTCACGGCCGGGTTGGCGGCGAGCTGGAGGCGTCCCGTCAGCATGGCGTTGATGACGACACGGTCCCGGTCGAACTCGAGCCAGAGGAACTTGCCGCGGCGGTAGAAACGCTGCAGTCTCTGACCGACGAGCGCGTCAATGTCGGCCGGTGTGCCGCGAACGGTAAGCGGACCGGGCGCCTCGACCGCGAGCACGGGACGGTCCGTCATGGCGGCCTGGAAGGCGTCGGCGAGTATCGATAGGTCGGGCAGTTCTGGCACGGGACGATTGTAGGGAGCAAGATGCCAGTCGTCCCCCGAGGCCTTGTGGTGCCTGAACAGTGGCCGGCCCCAATTCGTCTTGAGTGGTTGGCCGGCGTACGGTCCGGGATCAACCGTTGGCAGATCCGCGTGAACAGCGATGGAGCGAAATGGTCGGGTCTGTGTTCGTCATCCGCCGCGGGTCCACGAGCGGCTTCGCCGCGGGGGCGTTGCTTGTCGTCGTCATGGCTTCGGGCTGCTCGACCGCGGGCTCGGCCGCGACCACCGCGACGCGGCGCCCGAGCGCAGCTGCATCGGTCGCCGCCGCGCCTGCAACCGTCGGCACCTTTGAGCTGACCACAGCCTGGCCCGACACGGGAGGGCATTACGTCGAACACAGCCCTGGAATGGCAGCCTCTGACGTCGCGCGATGCGATGAGCGGCCATGAACTCGCCGAGGCAACGGTAGTTGGCTGGTACATGGCGTCGTCAAGTTGCGGAGTTTGCGGCGGCACGACCGCCTAGTAGCGAGCGTCCGTCCGCGGTCCGGAGCGACCCATTGGGAACATGGGAGGTGGAAGGGTGAATGACGATACATCCGCGTGGAGCGTCTTCGGACGGGGCGAGGAGTCGCGCGGACGCCCAATCGGCGGAGCCGCCTCACTGCAGCGGAAGGGCGCCATGCGGAAGGGCGCCATAAGGCCTGCCAGCCGCTGGGTCATCGAGAGTTGGAGGGGCCGATGGACCGTCACCCTCGATTGCGGCCGCAAAGGCGCCGGACCGATGCACGTTTTCATCAACGGTGAGCCATGTCTCACCTTCCCCAAACCAAGCGAGCAGCTCCCCTGGCTCTGCTCCGAACCGATCGCGTTGCCTGGAAGGGAAGTCGTGGTCTATGCGAGAGCCCCGATCACGGGAATCTCGTCAACGTCGAGCTCTGTGTCGATGGCATTTCTCTGACTACCGGCCACGGTCTGCCCGATGCCCCGGACCGCGACGCAATAGCTGAGGCCAGAAGTCGCGGTTTCGTGGGCTCCATGGAACCCGAGGGCTTCATCCACGACTTGATCTGGAGTGCCCCTGGTCGTGGTGCCCGCGATCCTGTTCCAGGCGCATGCCAGCCTGCCCGCTAAAGCGATCTCCGCAACCGAAGAGATTGTCCTGACCTGTGCGGCCGCAGTCGTCGGGCGCCGAGCTCTTCGAGCGTCGAAACAGCGCCCCAGCGCCGGTGTCGCCAGGCAGCGTCTGATAGTCGCGATGGTTTGGGCTGTCGATATTGCGGTCATGGTGGCGCTGCTGATGCCTCTGGAGGGCGCCGGTCGATAGTCGGGGGTTTCGTCTTTCCGCCTGAGTCCGCATTGTTGCCGTAGTGCACGTGTGCTAGATTCACCCGGCCCTAGGGCATCAATAGGTATATGAGTCGACCCATAGCCTGATCGAAGGAGTGGACCGAGCGCCCGAAGCCTCCGGACTGCGATTCGACTGACGGCTTGAGCGCGACTCGAGCCGTTTTTGCTTTCCTGGGCGAACAATGACCATAGGAGACAAATCTTGACCGAAGAGCAGATGGGCGGGACTACGCCGGAGTCCGAGGCAATTGCCGAGGTCGCTGACCAGGCGTCCGAAGAAGCCGTCGCCGTGGCTATCGCCGACGAGCCCGCCGAGATCATCGTGCCCACGGAAGTCGAGATCAGCGAGGCCTCGGCCCCGGCTGAACTCGAGATCGAAGTGGTTACCGAAGACGAGGTAGCTGACGCCCCAGCAGCCGAGGAGCCTGAAGAGGCCCCGGTGCCGGTGATCCAGCGCCCCGAGCCCTCGACGATGGAGGAGCTGCTCGCCGAGCAGGACGCCGACATCAAGAGCTTCAAGCACGGTGACGTGGTTGAAGGCACCGTCGTCCGCATCGATCGCGACGAGATCCTCGTCGACATCGGCGCCAAGAGCGAAGGTGTCGTCTCGAACCGCGAGCTCTACGGCAGGCACGCCGAATCCGCCCCTGCGCTCGCAGTCGGTGACGTCGTCCTCGTTTACGTGCTCCAGCCCGAGTCTCAGGAAGGACACGTTGTCCTATCCCTGCGCCGGGCCGGCCTCGAGCGCAAGTGGCGCTCGATGCAGGAGCAGTTCGAGACGGGCGTCATCATCGACGCCCCCGTCATCGACCACAACAAGGGCGGCCTCATCGTCGACTGCGGCATCCGCGGCTTCGTTCCGATCAGCCAGATCGTGGACTTCCCGCGCCGCCCGCAGAACGACCAGCCGCGTGACGCGGCCCAGGAGATTGCCGAGAAGCTGCAGCCGTACGTCGGCCGCAAGCTCCGCCTCAAGATCCTCGAGGTCAACCGCAAGGCCAACCGCCTGATCCTTTCCGAGAAGGTCGCGCTGTACGAGGAGCGCCGCGAGAAGCGGGACGAACTCTTCAGCAGCCTCCAGGTCGGCCAGAAGGTCACCGGCACCGTCCGCTCCATCGCGCCGTTCGGCGTCTTCATCGACCTCGGCGGGATCGACGGCCTCGTCCACAAGAGCGAGCTCTCGTGGAACAAGGTCAACAATCCCGAGTCCGGCTATCGAGTCGGCGACCAGGTCGACGCTGAAGTCATCGACATCAACCACGAGCGCGGGCGCATCAGCCTGTCGATCCGCAAGCTCCAGCCGGACCCGTGGCATTCCACGGTGGCCGACTTCAAGGTTGGCGACGTCATCGACGGCACCGTCACCAAGCTCGTCAACTTCGGCGCGTTCGTCCGCGTCCGCGACGGCCTCGAAGGCCTGATCCACATCAGCGAGCTCTCGCACCAGCGCGTGGCCCATCCGGGCGACGTCGTCCACGAGGGCCAGACGCTCAAGCTCAAGATCATCAGCCTGGACTCCGAGCGCCATCGACTCGGCCTCAGCCTCAAGCAGGCCGAGGAGCCGCCGGCCAAGCCGGTCGTCGTCGATGCCCCGGCCCAGGCGCCGTCGGCTCCGTCCTACGCCTCTGCACCGCGCCCCGAGCGACGCCCGCGCCCCGAGCGCGGCTACTCGATGACGGACGCGGTTCAGGAGCCCGAAGGCGGGATCGACAACACCCTGGCATCTGCGTTCGCGCAGATCCGGGCCCAGGTTGCCGAGTCCGAAGCCAAGGCTTCGGGCGACGAGCCGGCCGCGGAAACCACCAAGCCGACCAAGGCCGCCAAGGCTCCGAAGGCCCCCAAGGCCGAGGCTGCAACCGAGGCCGCACCGGTCGCCGCTGAAGTCGCCGCTGAAGCACCGGCCGAAGCTGCCGCCGAAGCCGTTCCGGCGGCCGCCGCCGAAGCCGCCGCCGAAGCTCCAGTCAAAGCCGCCAAGGCCCCCAAGGCTCCCAAGGCCCCTAAGGCTGAGGCAGTCGCGGAAGTCGCCGCCGAAGCAGAAGCTACGCCCGAGGCTCCAGCCGAGGTTCCAGCCGAGGTTCCTGCGGAAGTCGCCGCCGAAGCAGAAGCTACGCCCGAGGCTCCGGCCGAGTAGTCGCAACCGCTCAACTCTGGTTCTAGCAAGAGACCCGTCGGCCAGCCGGCGGGTCTCTTGCTATCCGGACGGGTGGTACCAACCCACTGCGCCAGGTTGGCTACCCTCCCGGGCCGCATCTCGGGCCGATCGGCCCTCCCCGGAAGGGGCGAGTTACACGGTAAGCGGGGCGTGCTAGCATGACCAAAGGCCGTCAGCAGGCGACCACGTAACACGGGCCCGCACCCTCATGGATCGCTTCGACAAGTTCACGGATCGCGCCCGCAAAGTTCTGACCCTTGCTCAGGACGAAGCCCAGCGGTTCAACCACAACTACATCGGCACGGAACATCTTCTCCTCGGTCTCGTGCGCGAGGGCGAGGGCGTTGCGGCGCGCGTGCTCGAGAACATGAACGTTGAACTGCCCAAGGTGCGGACGGCCGTCGAGTTCATCATCGGGCGGGGCGACCGGCCGGTGGTGGGTGAAGTCGGGTTGACGCCGCGTGCGAAGCGCGTCATCGAGTTGGCCATAGACGAGGCCCGGAGATTGGGCCACAACTACATCGGAACGGAGCATCTGCTTCTTGGTTTGGTCCGCGAAGGTGAAGGAATTGCGGCCGGAGTCCTCGAGTCTCTCGGGGTGAGTCTGGACAAGGTCCGCCACGAGGTCATCCGCGTTCTCAGCCAGTCGTCCTCGGCCGGTCCGGCCCAGGAGACCAAGCGGGCCAGTAAGACCCCTACGGTCGATCAGCTCGGTATCAACCTCACCGAGGCCGCCCGTCTGGGCAAGCTCGATCCGGTCATCGGCCGCGAGAAGGAGATCGAGCGGGTCATCCAGATCCTGAGCCGCCGCACCAAGAACAACCCGGCCCTCATCGGCGAGCCCGGCGTCGGCAAGACGGCCATCGCGGAGGGCCTGGCCCACCGAATCGTCGCCGGCGATGTTCCGGAAACCCTCCTGAATAAACGCGTCTTGACGCTGGACATCGGCTCGCTCGTCGCCGGCACAAAGTACCGCGGCGAGTTCGAGGAGCGGCTCAAGAAGATCATCGAAGAGCTGCGTAGCACCAACGATGCAGTTCTGTTCATCGATGAGTTGCATACGCTCGTTGGAGCGGGCGCCGCCGAAGGTGCGATCGATGCGGCCAATATCCTTAAGCCGCCGCTCGCTCGTGGCGAGCTGCAGTGCATCGGTGCCACCACGCTCGACGAGTACCGCAAGTACATCGAGCGTGACGCTGCCCTCGAGCGTCGCTTCCAGCCGGTAATGGTGGAAGAGCCCACGATCGAACAGAGCGTCGCCATCCTGATGGGCATCCGCGAGCGCTACGAGCAACACCACAAGGTCATCATCACGGACGAGGCTGTCAAGGCCGCCGTGGACCTCTCCACCAGATACATCACGGACCGCCATCTGCCGGACAAGGCGATCGACCTGATCGACGAAGCGGCCAGTCGCGTTCGACTGCGCTACGCCTCCGCTCCGCCGGCTTTGCGCGATGCGCAGAAGGAAGTCGATCGAATCACGCGTGAGAAGGACGCCGCGATCAACGCGCAAGAGTATGAGGAGGCCGCGACTCTGCGCGAGTCGGAAGCTACCGCTCGCCAGAAGGCGGACGACCTGCGCGCCGATTGGCAGGCTTCAATTTCCAATGAGCAGCCCAAGGTGGATGAGGAAGAGATCGCCCACGTCGTTGCAATGTGGACCGGCATCCCGGTCACCCGAATCGCCCAGGAAGAGTCCGAGCGCCTCCTCCACATGGAAGACGATCTGCACAAGCGGGTCATCGGCCAGCAGGAAGCTATCTCGATCGTCTCCAAGGCGGTCCGCCGCGCTCGGGCAGGCCTGAAGGATCCCAAGCGGCCGATCGGCTCGTTCGTCTTCCTCGGCCCTACCGGTGTCGGCAAGACCGAGTTGGCCAAGGCCCTGGCGGAATTTATGTTCGGCTCCGAGGACGCGCTCATTAAGATCGACATGAGCGAATTCATGGAACGCCACAACGTCAGCCGCCTGGTCGGCGCGCCTCCGGGATACGTCGGCTTCGACGAGGGTGGCCAGCTGACCGAGGCCGTTCGGCGCAAGAGCTACGCGGTGGTTCTGCTCGACGAGATCGAGAAGGCCCATCCGGAAGTCTTCAACATGCTCCTCCAGATCCTGGAGGACGGGCACCTTTCCGACGCGAAGGGCCGCCGGGTGGACTTCCGTAACTGCATCATCATCATGACCTCCAACCTGGGCGCCAGGCAGCTCCAGACCAACTCCTCGCTCGGGTTCCGCCAGCAGGGTGACACGGACGAGTCGCGCGCCACGGCCTCCCACGACCTCATGCGCGAGAAGGTGGACAAGGAACTCAAGGCTACCTTCCGGCCGGAGTTCCTAAACCGCATCGATGCCACGGTCGTCTTCCGGTCTCTGACTGTTGAAGAGATCACGAAGATCGTGGACCTGATGCTGGCTCGCGTCCGAGACCGCCTCAAGGCCCAGGGCATGGTCCTGGAAGTCACCCAGGCGGCCAAGGACCACGTCATCAAGATGGGCTACGACGTTGCCTACGGCGCGCGGCCACTTCGCCGCGTCATTCAGAACATGATCGAAGATGTTCTGGCCGAGCAGCTACTGCTCGGGAAGCTCATCCGCGGCACGACGATCCTGGTGGACAAGGGCCCCGAGGCGGGTCTGGACATCCACCCGGTGATCGCCCCGGTCGAAGATAAGCAACCCGTCGAAGCTGCCCGTTAGCCGACACTGAGGGGTGGCCCGCCAGCAAAGCCGCTACATCTGTCAGACGTGCGGTGCTGCCCATCTCAAGTGGGAAGGCCAGTGCCGGACATGCGGCGGGTGGAATACGCTGGTTGAAACCGTCGTGCGCGAGCCGGAGAAGGCGCGCCGAATGGGCGCGGGGTCCGCGGCGATCGGCAGGGCCGGCGCACCGCAATCTCTGAACGGCCTGCGTGAGGCGGAACCGGTCCGAATACCTACAGGTATCGGTGAGATAGATCGCGTCTTGGGCGGCGGGTTGGTGCCGGGCTCTGCAGTGCTGCTCGGCGGAGAACCGGGGATCGGCAAGTCCACTCTTTTGCTGCAGGCGGCCGCGGGTTTGGCGCTGGGGGCGGGTTCCGCCACCGGCGGCGCCCCGAGCCTCCCCGGCGCCCCCGGCGCCACAACCGGCGGCGAGATCCTCTACGCAACCGGCGAGGAGTCGGCCGGGCAGGTGAGGTTGCGGGCCAGCCGGCTCGGACTGCTGGAGGGCCAGGCCGCGGACCGCATCTCCGTCGTCGCCGAGAGCGAGGTCGGCCGGATCATCGAGCTGACTCGCGAGATGCGCCCTGTCGCTCTGATCGTGGACTCTATTCAGACCGTGACCATCGACGAATTGGATGGACCGGCCGGCAGCGTTGGCCAGGTTCGCGAATGCGCCCAGCGTCTCATGGAAATGGCCAAGGGCGAGAACATCGCCGTGATCCTGGTTGGCCACGTCACCAAGGACGGGACGCTCGCCGGACCCAAAACCCTGGAGCACCTTGTCGACGCGGTCCTGCAGCTCGAAGGCGACCGCACGGCCACACTCAGATTGTTGCGCGCTACCAAGAACCGCTTCGGATCGACCGAGGAAGTCGGCGTTTTCGAGATGGCGGAGCGCGGCATGGCGGAAGTCTCCGATCCGGGGCGGGCATTCCTCGCCTCGAGCGGCGAGCACGCGCCTGGCAGCGTCGCCGGGGCGACTCTCGAAGGTACGCGGCCTATCCTCGTTGAAGTGCAGGCGCTCGTGGCACCGGGCGGCTACGGCAGCCCCAGGCGCACTTCGTCCGGCATCGATTCAAATCGGCTTGCCCTGCTCGTCGCTGTTCTCGGGCGACGAGCAGGAGTCGGCCTGGGCAGTCATGACGTCTACGCCAACCTGGCGGGCGGCCTTGAATTGGACGATCCCGGCTTGGACCTGCCGCTGTGCCTGGCCCTGGCCTCATCCCTGCGCGACAAGCCGGTGGCGCCGGATCTTGTGGCGATCGGCGAGGTGGGATTGCTCGGTGAGCTTCGCCCGGTGCCGGGATTGGAGCGGCGGCTTCGCGAGGCGGCCCGGCTGGGCTTTCGCATGGCGGTCGTTCCCGAGTCGCGGCGCGGCGACTTGCCGCAGATCAGTGGCATGAACGTGATTGCGGTGCCAAACATCAGACAGGCCATTCTCCACGCCGTGGGGACGAGTCAATCGACGGGCGCGGCCCCGGCCTCTGCAGCGGATCAGGTCCGGGTCGGCCTGGATTAGCCCAGCCGCGTGGCGGCCTACTGTCCGCGGTGTTGCCCCGATTCCTTCGGTCGCCCCGAGTCGTAGAGCGCGCTTGCCGGTGCATCGTGCCACCCGCATCTGGCGAGCAGCCGGGCGCGATGCTAGGCTGAGCCGGACGACGCGACTTCATCCTTCATTCATCCACCGCGCATCGTCGCAAGGCGTGAAATCTTGATCCGCATCATTCGGCTGATCGGCGCCGCGTTCGGCGCCTTGATCGGCTTGGAGTTCGTTCTGTCGGCGCAGACGTCCTTCGATAGGACCGCGGCGCCGGTTCTGCTGATTCTCATATGGGTAGCGGCTTGGACGTCGGTCGGGCTTCTGCTGTTGCCGTATCTCACCGTAGTTCCGGCCGGAAAGCTGATCCGGGCGGTTCAGGCCATGTCGACCGCGGAGTTCGTGGCGGCCGTCGCGGGCCTCTTGATCGGCCTGCTGATCGCGCTCCTGCTGGGCTTGCCGCTCTCCGTTCTGCCAGAACCATTCGGGCTCTATCTTCCGCTCGGCGTTTCGGTGGCGTTCGGGCTGGGAATGCTCGGGCTTACCGTTGCCAAGCGTGAGGATCTGGTTGCGGCCGCGACGGCGGTAGGCCTCATGCGGCCGAAAGACCGCAACGCCGAGCTGGTGCGAAGCGGAGAGACGCAGGTCATCGTCGACACCAGTGCCATCATCGACGGCCGGATAGCAGACATCGTCGATTCCGGCTTCCTTTATCACCGCCTTGTTATCCCGCACTTCGTTCTGGACGAGTTGCAGCGGATCGCGGACAGCTCGGACACTCAGCGGCGAGGCCGAGGCCGACGCGGGCTGGAGATCCTGGCCAGGCTTCAGAAGGACGGACCGACTCCGGTGGACATTGTGGATGACGATCCCAAAGAGGTCGGCGAAGTGGACGCCAAACTCGTCGCGCTGGCCAGGGCGCGAGGGGCGGCCATCCTTACCAACGACTTCAATCTCAATCGCGTCGCGGACCTGCAGTCGATCCGTGTCCTCAACATCAACTCCCTCGCGAATGCCCTGAAGCCGGCACTTCTTCCGGGAGATACGCTCCGCATCACGGTCCTCACCGAGGGTAAGGAGGCCGGCCAGGGAGTTGGGTATCTGGATGACGGCACGATGATCGTCATCGAGGGCGGAGCGCGCCTTGTCGGACACGAGCTGGATGTCGCGGTCACGCGTGTGCTCCAGACGGTGATGGGGCGGATGGTGTTCGCACAGGCTCACCGGGAGTGAGCGAGGCGCCGAAAGGGTCGGTCGAGGCGGTCGTGGTCGCCGCCGGTTCGAGCCGCCGCATGAGCGGCCTGGACAAGCTGACCGCCGAACTGGACGGACGAACCGTTTTGCGCTGGTCCGTTGAGGCCCTGGCCGCGGCCGGGGTAGAGCGGATCGTCATCGCCACTTCGCTGGCTCGTCTGGTGGAGGTTGCCTCCGAGCCGTGGTTGCCAGATGCGGTGATCGCTGTGGTTGCCGGCGGCGAAAGGCGTCAGGATTCTGTTGCTGCCGGAGTGATTGCGCTGGCCGAAGCCGCGGCCGCCGAATCGGAAGAAGTTGACGATGCCGATGACGGCGCGGCGGCGCGCGAACCGGCCACTCTCGCCGCCGACCGGCCCGACTCGGTGATTCTTGTCCACGATGCCGCCCGGCCGCTCGTGAGCCGGGCTCTGATCAGGGCGGTTACCCAAGCCACCTGGGAGCACGGCGCCGCGATCCCGGTGTTGCCTGTGGCCGAGACTCTCAAGCGCATCGACGGAGACTTGATTGCCGCCACGGTGGACCGCACGGACGTCGTGGCCGCCCAGACGCCGCAGGGCGTGCTCCGCAGTCTGCTGGAGGAGGCCTACTCCCAATACCCGCCCGACGGCGACGAAATCTGGACGGATGAGGCCTCTCTGCTCGAGGCCTGTAGAATCCCGGTCCATACGATCACCGGTGAAGCGAGCAATCTCAAAGTGACGGTCCCCATCGATCTCCAGCGTGCGCGAGCAATGCTCGACGGCGGGCTTGTACCCGGCCGTCCCGCCGCGCCCGCCTCCGGCCGCATCGGGCTGGGAATGGACTCGCATCCGTTCGGACCCGGCGGGCCACTCGTGCTTGGTGGTATCCAGATCGAAGGCGCGCCTCGTCTGGTCGGCCACTCCGACGGCGACGCCGCCCTGCATGCAGTCGCGGACGCTCTGCTCGGGGCCGCCGGCCTCGGTGATCTCGGCCGAATCTTCCCCGCCGACTCGCGGACCCCGTTGGGAGTCGACAGCCGTGTTCTCCTCTCCACCGTCGCCGACAAGGTTCGGGCGGCCGGCTGGACGACGGGCAACGTGGATCTGACAATCGTCGCCTCGCGCCCCAGGCTGGCGGCCCTGCTGCCGTCGATGGGGGAGGCGATTGCCGCTGCAATCGGCGTGCCGGCCTCGGCCGTGAATGTGAAGGCATCCACCGGCAATCTGGACGGACCCGAAGGCGCAGGGAGATCGATTTCGGCCAGCGCAATTGCCTGGTTGGTGCCGTTCTCCGGCGCTACAGGGACGGACACGGGAGAGGCATGAGCCTGCAGTTGTTCGACACCATGGCCGGCGTCAGCCGTGACTTTGTGCCTATTGAGCCCGGCCACGTCCGCATCTACAGCTGCGGACCTACCGTGTACGGCCCCGCCCACGTCGGTAACTTCCGCTCCTTCTTGTTCGCAGACCTTCTGGTCCGCTATCTCCGCTACAAGGGCATGCGGGTCACATGGGTTATGAACCTCACGGACGTCGACGACAAGATCATCAAGGTCGCCCGCGCGGACGGCGTCTCCATCGGCGAGATCTCGGATCGCTACGCCAAGCTCTTCCTGGCGGACGTCGCCACAATGGGCATGACCACTCCGGACGTGATGCCTCGAGCAACCGAGCACATCCCGCAGATGGTGGCGTTGATCGCCACGCTGCTTGAGAACGGGCACGCGTACAGGACCGACGACGGTTCCATCTTCTTCCGCATTGCGAGTTGGCCGGCGTACGGCAAGCTCGCTCGGCTTGATCCCCAGGGGATGCGGGTCGGTGAACGCGTCGAGGCGGACGAATACGGCAAAGATGATGTGCGCGACTTTGCCCTCTGGAAGGGTCCGAAGGCGGACGAGCCCAGCTGGGAGACGGCCATCGGCCCAGGGCGTCCGGGCTGGCATATCGAATGCTCGGCCATGAGCATGGAATGCCTCGGCCAGTCGTTCGACATCCACACCGGTGGCGTGGACCTTGTCTTTCCGCATCATCAGGACGAGATCGCCCAAAGCGAGGCCGCCACCGGCAAGACGTTCGTGGCGTACTGGCTCCACTGCGCGCACCTTCAGATGGGTGGCCAGAAGATGGCCAAGTCAACCGGGAATATCTCGCGCGTCGGCGAGACCCTGGCGGGAGGCGTCTCCGCCCGGGCGCTGCGCCTGGCCTTGATCTCGGCCCACTACCGGATGGCTCTGTCATTCGGCGAGGATTCGCTGCTGTCGGCCGGCTCTGCCGTGGATCGGCTGGATGCGTTGCTTGCGGCCCTGGGAGCGTACAGCTCGGATGCCACTGACGACGCCACGTTGCCGGCCCTCCTGGACGGAACGCGGGCGTCCTTCGAAACCGCGATGGACGACGATCTGAACATCTCACCGGCCCTGGCCGCGCTCTTCGAGCTGGTCCGGGAACTCAATCGGCGCATCGACGCCCGATCGCTTTCGACGACGGACGCAGCGCGAGCGGTCGATTTCATTCGCGATCTCGATCGGGTGTTGGCGATAGCGCCGGCGGCCGAAGACACTCTTGAACCGGATCTGCAGCAACTCCTCGACGACCGGGCGGCAGCCCGAGCCGGAAAGGACTGGGCGGGATCGGACCGCCTCAGAAACGTACTTGCCGAACGCGGCATCCAAGTGGAAGACACGCGCGACGGCCAACGCTGGCGCCGCGCCGAGTAAGCCGCGCCGCGACCTCGCGCGGCCGAAACATCCGGCGCCTCTGCGGCGCCGGAACCAGTCGAAACGGAACGTATCTTGCCTGACAATCGACACAAGCCAGGGGATCACAGCTTCGGGCACAGGCCCGGTGGCCAGCGACCCAGACCCGACGGAGATCGCTTCCAGGGCCCGCGCTCGGACGGCCCGCGATTTGACGGACCCCGATCGGACGGCCCCGCACCCTATCGCGGGCCGGGTGGCCAGCGATCTTTTGGGCCGCGCCCGAGTGGCCCCGGCGGCTTCGGCGGCCCAGGCCGGCCGAGCGGTTTCGGTGGCCCCGGCGGCCAGCGGTCGTTTGGGCCGCGCCCGAGTGGCC
>OCZT010005060.1_pt1 | contig 13194 bp, 15 predicted proteins | sample 1539031 | NCBI WGS metagenome assembly OCZT01 (sample SAMEA3539308, study PRJEB22396) | soil metagenome | biome: tundra; feature: field; material: soil | place: USA | collected 2010-05 | depth 0.15 m | reverse complement strand
GCCAGAGTTTTGTTGCAGATGCCGAACGCTAAGGTGCTGTTCTTGCCGGACAGTCCCGGGATCAAGGATATCACTGATTATATCGCTAAGGGCGGTGACCTTAATGAGCTCCTTAAGACTAGCAAACGCTTTCAAGACATCGGAGATGTTATTGCGGACAGGGCCGAGAGATTGGCGACGTGGCATAGCACGTTCTTTCATGATGCTTATTTACATATCAAGGAAATGGAAGCAAGGCCGAAGAAAACTTACAGAGGGCCGAGAGTAGAAGGCAATGAGGTTGAACGCGCTAAGCAATATCCTATAAGCGACTTGATAAAGTTCAATGCAAGCGGGTCCGCGAAATGTATCTTTCACGCCGAGAAGGAAAGTTCGTTGCACTATTACTCGGATGATAATCACTGCTATTGCTTCGGAGGCTGTGGCAGGGCGTATGATGCCATTGATGTCTATAGAAAACTGAATGGATCGACATTCAGAGAGGCGGTTAGAGCATTACAATGAAAAAAAATATATGCACAAAATGTGGAAAGACACACCTTAACGGTAGTTTGAATCTTTGTACTCCATGTATGAGTGAAAACGCCCAAACATATCGAGAAACAAGAGAACCCAACAGATCCCTTTCTTATTTTTATCACTCAACACTAAATTTTGATGCGTATGAAATGTGGTTATGGGGTAAGGGATTATACTAATTATTATGAAAACCCTTGAAGAATTAAAAACGGAGATTGCCAAGTATCAGTACCTTGAAGATACGCGCTTTATCGATGTGGCTTTGGCTAATGTTATCGCCACGAGGTTGAAGATACGGGATCCGTTGTGGGTTATATTCATCGGAGCGTCGAGTAGTGGAAAGACTCAACTCCTTCGCCCACTAGCCATGACCGGCCCAGACTTTATCCATTCGATAGACGATTTAACCGAGAACACATTCCTTTCCGGCTTCAATCAAGGTAAAGGGAAAAATACCCCAGTGTCATTGCTCAATCGCATCGGATCTCTTGGAATGCTTATCATAAGCGATTTAACGGGCATATTTTCCAAAGGATCAGAATCAAAAAGCTCTATTATCGCTCAGTTTAGGATGATATATGACGGAGAAGTGACAAAACACGTTGGAACAATGTCAAAGCCGTTGCATTGGAAAGGTTGGATAGGAATCCTTGGTGGTGCAACACCGGCAATATACAAACATTTTGAACAATCCGCGTCGTTTGGAGAGAGATTTTTATATTATAGACTGCATGATTACGACAGAATAAAAGCCGCAACAAGAATGATGAATCGTGTCAATAAGACGGAAGTCGATAAAAGACTGGCCGAGCTATATGGAGAATACATCAAAGGGGTATGCGAACACCATGTAGCCGTCGAGGATTTGGACGAGGAGACTGTTAAGGTCATTATAAACGTCTCATCGTGCGCAGAATTACTGCGAGTTGCAGGTCAATTTGACTGGAAGACTGAGTTTCTTGTAGACATCCCGGTACCATCAATGCCCATGAGAACGTGCGGACAGTTAGCAACATTGGCGTGCGGTCTTTTGAATATGAAGATAGCGGAAGAAGGAAAAGACGCGAAATTAGGGCCATACGAGCATGAGACTATCGAATGGTGCGGTTATTCATTGGCCGATGACGAAAGAAGGGCTATTTTGAAGGTCTTCGCCGGCGCGCCTTATGATCAGTTTCTATCCACGAGCGTTATTGGGGATATCACCGGTTTACCCACAGCAATGGTCAGAAAGACCCTGATGATTTGGTCTTCTATTAAAATAGTGTCCCGTGGAGGAGACGAGAGAGGACTGACATGGCGTCTGAATGATAAGAGAATATGGGAACTGGCAAGGAGAATGAATCATATAACCACAGAAGAGAAGGTCGTAGACAGAGGGGTGAGCAGTGAAGAAAAGGACGAGATTTCAAGGGCGGCCGACGAAGCGTTCAATCAAAGTTTCGGGGGTGGAGAAAATGGCATGTCCTGAACGGTGGCTTATAATATGGAGTGATTTAGACAAAAGAGGTGGTGTATTGTGGCCCAGTAGAGCCGTTACCAACACTTTATCCTAAAAGTGTGTTGTAATATATAGCCAAGCAGAGCCAAAGAAGAGAAGAAATCAAAACTACACAATATTTAAGATGATGCTATATAGCTATCATCTTACTATTTTGTTTGTCAATAGTCAACCTTGACGTGCGGATTGTGGTGTGTGGTGATTTTCTGGGGCTATAAATAAGCAAAAATCACCTGTCGGTGATTTTGTTATGAAATGATTATGGCGTCAAGTCAAGTTTCGGTGTCCTTGGTTTGATTGATTGGGGCATGACGTGGCCAGAATCTTTCAAACGTTTGATCCAGTAATTGAGGGTTGGGCGCTTGATGTTGAGCTTGGCTTGTATTTCAAGGTTATTGAGGCCCTGGCTGCGGAGGGTTGGAATCTGAAGAATAAATTCACGGGTGTAGGTTGATTTGGACATGGTTATTATTTGGTTAATGGTTGATAAATTTGTCCGTGCGACGTTGATGTTGATAATTTGTCCGTGCGGCTTTGATTTTGATTTCGTGTCCACTCTGTTATGTTCGTGCGGCTTTGATTCTCGTATGTTTGGATAAGGTGCTAGGGTTGCGCCGGGATAGGTTGCTAGGTTTGCCGTCCTTGATGGGCGGCGATAGCCGGAAAGACGTGGACGGCGATTATGGTATACGAAAAAACCGGCACGTGATAGTTTCGTGTCGGCTTTTCTTTTCGGCTTATTGCCGTTTAGATTTGCTGTTTATTTCATTTTCATTATTGCGTCTACGCAATCAATGCATATTTGTGACTTCGGTACTCGATGCATGCATTGTGGCGCTGTATCAAGTAGCGTGGCTTGTGTTCGTATGTTTTTTACCATAAGTCGATTGCCTGTATAGTAGTCCACTTGGTACATGTCCATGCGATTATCCGCTAAGATTATCTTGATATATTCATTCGCCGTCTTTTGTACCGGCTTGCCGCGCTCGCTTGTTGTGGTTGATGATAGGATCATGTTATTTAAGAGGCCTAAAAGTGTCGGTAATAATTATCGATCGCTTTGTAGCTTCTCCGCTTGATAGAATGTTAAAGCCTTTATTTTTGAGATAATCTATTGCCATTTCCTCGATGTTGTTGTAGCTGTAGTTATAAGAGATTGTGATACCTCCGGCGAAGCGGTGAGAGTATAGTTTGACTCTTGATCCTAGCGTATTTGTAGCACCTTTATAGTACGCCTCGATGACGTGTATGTTTGGTATTTTCTTTTTCATATTTGGTTTTCAATGATCCGCCACTATCAAGCGGCAAGGGCTAGGCTGTTATTATAATGTCGCTGGCATAACCCCTATAATGCGCTCTATAGGGTATAAAGCGCATTGACGGGCTACTAAAAGGGGATATTGTCGGCAATAATATCGTTTGCTATGATCTCCGCGCTTTCCCAATATCCGCCAGTGTCAAGGTAAGCATCGGCCATTTTTGATGCTAGGAGTTTCATGTCCGCATCGTCAAGCATGTCGCTTGCAATTCCTTGCCCGTCAAGATCGGCGCGGCATATGCTAGTAATTTCAAAAGCTTTGTTTTTGTCTATATTTTCATTTTTCATGGTTCTACGATTTGATTTAAGGGCTGTTAATTTTTCGACTTGATACAATGGACGGCTAGATTTTCATAGCTAGTAATTTTTCTTTGCGTTCCTTGTCCGCTTCTGCTTTTTGCTCGGCTTTATAATCTAACAGGCGAGCGCGTTCGGCCTTTGCTTTTTCGCGTTCCTGTTTATTTTTATATTCTCGCGCTTCGCTATTGCCTTTTATGTTGTTGAGTAAGTATTCTTTATAAGCTTTTATGCTGTATTTTGTGCCATCATATTCGCTTATATCATTTTCTGCTATCTCCTCGTCAATGATAAGAGTATAAATATCTTTTACGCTATCATAAGAGCATGATCGTGGATTATGTCCGTAATACTTGCCCACGAGATAGATAACTCCGGCATAGTTTGAGTGATCGCCATATAGCCATTCTTTATTCTCATGCGCGTAATACTCGTCAATAGTGTTTTGAAGTTCTTTATTGTATGTATCGCTCATGCCGTCCGTTCGTCCGTCATGTAATGCTTCTGTATATGTATTGAGTAGCTTTTCCCATGTATCGCTATCGTTAAGAGCGAGCCATGCACCGGCCTGTAGCTTTGCTTTTTTTGATACCTTGCCTATATTTGCGTTCAAGGATATTTCAAGCGTGCGCGCCATGTTATATAGAGCGTCCTCGTTCTTTGTGGCCTTGAAAAGATCGGCTTCATAATTGTACATATACGGCTCGTAAGGTTCGCCTTCGTCGTATTCGTATATATCGCTATTTGTCGCTTCTCCGGCGCTGTAGGCTAGTTCGTCTATAACTTGGCCGCTGTCCGTAAAAGCGATTTTATACTTTTTGATATCCGCTGGTGTTATTGTTATTTTTTCCATTGTTTTTATTGTTAAAGATTTCATCTAGTAATGCTTTACACTTCTCGCATACTCTTTCGCCGTTCAATAGTTCGCATATTGCCGGCTCGTCTTTGCACTTATCGCAGGGCATGGATCAAGGCTAGAATAAATGCGCTTGACACTATTGCACCGGCGATTATATTCATATACTTAACGGCGCTTTCAATTTGGCTATTGCTTTTATATGTGGACATTGTTTGCGTTTTGTTTGTTTTTATAATTGCGACTGTGTAAGGAGTATATGCTATCTGTATATAAAGTCAAGCGTGTTATATACTCGCGATTACTTTTAGGCTTTTGTCAAGTGTTGCATGTTTTTGGCGTGTATCCGTGTTATAATATGAACATGGAGACCGCTATAATTGAACAGGAAAAAAATAACTTGTCCATACTTGATGATAATACGCGCGCGCGCATACGCACCTTATACCTTGACGGTGTGGATAATAAGGAAATACAGGCTATTTTAGGTATTCCAACGGGGACATGGGACAATTTTTACTATTTAAACAGGTATGCTTTCCGTGATTTTATGGATACATGCAAGCGTGAGAGATTTTTGATAAAAGCAGAGCGTGCCAGCGATTCATTCCTAGATATTCCGGACGATTCTACAGCCAAAATGCTTGCTATAAAGCAAAAGGAGGCCGAGTTTGTCCGGGAAACCCTCTTAAAAGATCACGGCTACACAAAGCGCACCGAGAACATAAATATGAATATAAAGCGCGAGCCGCTAGACGATAAACAGAAGAATACAATCGATAGAATACTGAAACGAAAAACGAAAGATGTCAAATCAGACACAGAAACAGGCCAAAAAGATGACATAGAAACTGATAGCACGGCTCAACAGAGCCGAATGTAAATCCTATGTCGTACAATCCTGAATGTGCGACATACAAAATATGAGAAATCTACGCAAAAGATATAACTATAAACAACGCATGGAATTGCATATGACTATGCTTGACTTGCGCTTTTACCTTGTGCCTTTACTGCTACAGCGCCAGCATGATGCTTGTAATAGATGTAAGAAGCCGGCTATCAAGTACGATGTAGATCATAAGGTATACAATCCTATGTGTACCCTCAACGAATTGCAGTTGCTTTGTATACCATGTCATAAAGCTATTACTGACTATAGAATAATGAAGCACAGACACTAGCATGCCTCAACCCGCGCACCCGTATCACCCGCAAGAGCGAGGGGGTAGGTTAAAAGTCAAATCGTCAAAATATATTTATAGGTGCTCAACCCTCGACGTAATTTTTCAGACCTAGGGGGGTATACAAAATTTTCCACAGCTTGGGGGAGACACTGCTGTGCAAGTTGTGGTATAATTTAATCATGTCTGAACAGGATTACTCTCTCAATAGTGAAGCTCTAGAATACGCGATCAAGGCCTCTCCCGAAGAGCGTCTGTATATTCTTAATAAAGACTTTCTTCTCTGGTTTTGTTACTACTATGTGGACTATGTCAAATATCCCTTTGCACAATTTCATTTTGATATGTTTGAAGATATTAAAAAACTTATGGACGGAACATATCGTGAATGTGTTTTTGTAATGTTTCGTGAAAGTGCCAAAACTTCTTTGGCAAAAGGTTTTATTACGTGGGTGATATGTACTGAAAAGAGATCTTACCTGAACGTCGATTCGTTTGACAAAGAGAATGCAGAACGCATGTTGTTCGACTCAATAATCGAACTCCAAAAGAATCCGCGCATATTGCAAGACTATGGCGAGCTCTATAACATGCGCCGTTCTCAAGAAGAACTTACTCAGAAAAAGATTTCCAACTTCTTGACCAACAATGGTATCCGTGTCGAAGCACACTCGACTCAGGAATCCATCCGAGGTCGTCTCCATGGTGCCCAGCGCCCTGATCTTTTAATCCTTGACGACTTCGAGACGAACAAGACCAAGGACTCCGAAGCTTACACCGCTCAAGTTGCCGGCCATATCAGTGAAGCCCAGTCTGGCATGGCTCCGAACGGTATCGTACTCTATCTTTGCAATTACATTACAGAATATGGAAATGTCAACAACCTTTTCAAGCGCTCTCTAACCGATCCACGTCTCCATGTGAGACGTGTTGATATCATTGACCGACAAGGTCTCCCTTCTTGGCCGGACAAATACTCTCTCGATGGTTCTGACCCTTCTCTCGTCTCTATCCAAGACATTCGCACCAAGCTCGGCCCTCAAGTCTTCGAGGCAGAGATGATGAACAACCCGATTGATGAATCAAGTCAAGAGTTCTTGCCTTCTTGGTTTCACCCCATCTCCCGCGCCGAGGTTCTGGCCAAGAACACTCGCAAGTTTGCTACGATTGACTCGGCCATGTCCAAACGATCCGATAGTGACAACACCGGCATCTGTCGTATCTATGTCGATGACCAAAACAAGTGGTGTGTCTCTGGCAGGAAGTATCGGGTCAATGCCAAGGAACTTATTGATATGCTTTTCCAACTTCATGCCGAAGGAATGGAGAAAATTGGTATTGAAACAACTGCTTATACGGAAGGCGTCAAGCCATACTTTGAGGAGGAGTGTCGAAAGCGAAATAAATATCCTTTTATCGTTGAACTGAAGCATGGCGGGGTGCAAAAGGAGACGCGCATCAGGGGACTTATCCCCAGATATGCAAATGGCGACATTTATCATATTATTGGAGAATGTCAAGACTTGGAATCGGAACTTGTGAGGTTCCCACATTCGAAGAATGACGACGTTTCAGATTCTCTTGGTTACGCTCCCCAGATTTGTCAGAAGCCATACCAAAATGATAATGACGATTTGCCGATTGAGGATAAACCTGTATATCAGGACATAGGAATATGAAACTTTCAATACTAATCAGGACGATTCCTCAAAGAGAAGAACTGCTCAAAGAGATATTGGCAGTGCTGGAACCACAGTTAACAGATGAAGTGGAGATTGGAATAAATAGACAATATCCAATGGTTATGGGAACAAAATGTAATGCGATGCTTAGAGTTGCCAAAGGAGATTACGTTGCTTTCGTTGATGACGATGATCTTGTCCCGACTTATTACGTTGCCAAATTCCTCGAGGCTATAGCAAAGAACCCGGATATTGTTTCGATTGAAGGTCAATGTTATCAGGCGGAAGGAACCTACAGATATGTTCAAGGGTTGAATTGTCCTGTGTGGGAGTTTGATAAGGATGGGATCTTGAGGCAACCATGCACGGGAATCTGCGCAGTCAAGCGCGACCTTGCGATTAAGGCAGGGTATGAGGATATAATGTATTATGAAGACAGGGGATTTTCAGAAAGAATAAAATTGTATGCCAAGACAGAAATTCATTTGCCATATATAATGTACATACATCGCTACACTCCTATTAAGGATTACAAAATATGAAAATAGCAATCGTCACACCGACAAATAGACCAGAAAAGATTCAAGATTTTCTTGCTGCTTGGAAAGAACAGTTTGACAAATATGATTGTAAGTTGTACATAGTAAGGGACGGAAAACATCCGACAGTTAATGGACAAACTGTCAAACAAGTGATGGGTTCCTATTCCGACCTCATTTACAATTTCAACGATGGTGTCCGCAATCTAGGCTTCGCGGCCGCCTACAAAGACGGTGCCGATATAATCATTTCCCTCGATGATGATGTCACCCCCTGTGGAGATACCGTTGGGGATCATTTGCAGGCGTTGAATATGGAAACAAATACTTCATGGATGAATACTGCTGAAAAGTATCGCATGAGAGGATATCCTTTTGGTAATAAATCGGAAGTTGTTCTTTCTCACGGCACATGGAAAGGGGTTGCCGACTTTGATGCTTCTTCACAGTTGGTTCATAAAACGCCTTCTGTGGAGACATTTAGGATACCAGTCCCCAAGAGCTGCCTCTTCCCGATGTGCATCATGAATGTCGCCTTCAAGCGACAAATGACTCCCTACATGTATCAAGCCCCCATGTTTGGCGACATCAATAGGTTCGCCGATATCTGGGGAGGGATCGAGGCGAAAAAAGATATTGACGCCAACGGTTGGGCAGCAGTTACCGGCTACGCTAAGGTCAACCATCTTCGTGCCTCGGACCCGTTTGTCAATCTTGTTAAGGAGGCTCGAGGTATTGGAATGAATGAAAAATATGGTGAGGATCCGTACTTCAAACTCTTCTTCGAGAAGCGAAAAAGCTGGCAGGAGTTTATAAAATCAATATGAAACCAATTTTTATTTGTATCCCGACAACTAAGGAACGCCGCGGCCGGCTTCTTGAGTGTTTGTCACTTATCCACATAAACACAGGTTATCCCCATATTGAGGTCATCTATGAGAACTACAGGGAAGGATTCGTCGGGCCTATACATAAGATTCTGGCTGGGCTCAATCCTGACACTCTTGTCTGGTGCATCGGCGATGATACCGCTATCGTTGAACCCGACACCTTGAAACGTCTCGTTGCTGCTCTCGAAGATCCTTCGTGGGTTGTGCAACCGGACGATGGTATCCAACATGGTAATATCATCACCATGCCACTCTGCACAGCGGAGACGATGAGGAAATATACATATAAAGGATACTTTCTAAACTTCGCTGACAGGGAATTTACTGACATAATGACCAAGGAAGGTCGATACAAATATCATCCCGAAATTAAGGTGGAACACATGCACCCGGCTGTCAAGAAGGCACCGATGGATGAAACTTATGCTTATGCCCAGACAAAATTCAATGATGATCGATTGCTTTATGAAGAGCGCAAGAAAAACAATTATGAATAAAATAATGATAGGCATACCAACAATGGCACAGGTACATACCCTGTTGTTTGTTATTGTTATCAAATGGATTTCGGATGCTTATCGTTCCAATGATTATAGTCTGTCTATTTTTCCGACCATCAATGTTCAGCCTGTGGACAATGCACGCAATGAGATTGTCGATGCGTTTTTGAAATCAGATGCAACGCATCTTTTGTTTATTGACTCGGATACAATCCCTCCAATCGATTTGATACCTCGTTTGTTGGCACACAATCTGCCGATTATCTCTGGGCTGACCCCCATCATTGAACTCAATCAGGAGAATGGGGAGTATTGGAGGAAGTGGAATTGTGTTGGGGAAGATGATAAGCATCTTGAACCAAATACCGGAGTAAAGATGTGTAAGGGAACGGGCTCTTCATGTATTATGATCAGGAGAGAGGTGTTTGAGAAGATGAAGCCTCCGTACTATCGTTTTGTATACAAGGATGACACGGGAAAGGACGTTATGGTTAGTGAGGATATTTACTTCATCATCAATGCTCTGTCTCTTGGGATCAAGGCTTACGTAGACACGTCGATTATTTGCCAACATTACAAAGAAATGTTGTTCTAATTTTGAGTTTTCCACACATATTTGACAAAAAAACAATAAATAGTGGTATAATTCATTCATAATCACCTTTAATGAACAGGAAAATCATTAAAACCGTGACCAAAACACCAAAAAAGTTGGAAAGTGAACCCTCCGACTCATCAACACTCAAAAATCCAGCAGAAATAACCCCTCCTGGTACAGAGGATGCTCTTACTCAGGTTGATAAAGAGAATATTACGGCTCAATGCCTTCGTGAAATCATATTCGCACGCCGATACAAGCAGGGCAAGATAAGGAATTGGCAGAAGAATGAGGAAATGTATTACGGCAAGAAATTGGCCATCATTGAATCGCGCGCCAACGTAGACTTGGCAAGAATGCAGGAACATGTGCATACTATCCTGTCAAAGATTGACGATCCTCTGGTATTCAAATTCAGCAAAAGGAAGTTGTCTCAGTTGAAGAAGGTTGAGCGATTGAATGCTCTTCGTTCTTGGGATAGTCAACGTGATTTTTGGGATATCAAGGATGTCGTCGGTAAAAAGCAGGCCATCCTCTATGGGCGCGCGGCATTCGTATATTATGCCGATTCGTCCGACGGCTACTCTCCCCACCTTGAGAATGTTGATATATACGATTTACTCGTTGATCCTTCTGGTGGCGGAATAGATGTCGAGCAGATGCTCTACTGGGGCAGGTTTGGAATACTGAAGAGTAAAGAAGAATTGAAGAAGATGTCAGAATCGGAGACTGATAAGTTCATCAAACAAGGACTTGATGATCTCGTTGCGGGCTCGGGAAACAATGTGACGACCTCTCAAGAGGAGACGAACAAATCAATTCGAATGTATGGACAGAACACTATTGGCAAACCAAATCTTCAGTCGGATGAAAAATATAAATTCTGGCAATGGTTCACTACGTATAAGGGCACGCGATATGTTGTCACAATGCAGGAGACTGCTGGTAAGGCAATTGCCATTGAACCCTTGAATGATTTGTTCATGTCGAATCTCTGGCCTCTTTGGACTTACGCGGCATTCATGGACTTGACTGAATTCTGGACGCCATCATATTGTGACTATGTGCGCGAGATTTTCCAAGTGCAAAATGTCAACATCAATCAGATGCTTGATAATGCGGAGGCCATAAACAAGCCGATGAAGGTTGTGAATGTCGGCATGATAGAGAACCTAGCTGAACTGAAATATCGCAGAGACGGAATCATCAAGACTCGCGGGGACTTCGATGCCAGCAAAGTCATTCAAACGCTTGTCACTCCGATGATAAATACTCCAATAGAGGTTTTTAAAATTCTCGACGCTATACAGGAGAAAGCTACCGGCGTCTCACCGGGCGATAAGGGGGCTGAGGACACACGCGGTAAAGTTGCTATTTATCAAGGAAATCAGGAAGCGGGTCGTGGACGATACAATCTATTCAATCGTTCTTACTCTTTCGGATATGATCGTTTTGCTATTCTATGGCAGTGGGGCGTCAAGGAACATTTAATAAAGAAAGTTGCTATTGACTTGATTGGACCCGATGGAATAGAGACGGAAGAGATCAAGAGAACGGATATATATGGAAAGAACGATAACGTTTGTTCATGCTTCCGTGTAAAGGTCGAGTCGTCGAATCAGGTTAAGAATGAATATATCGATAAGCAGAATGCCAAGGTGCTCATGTTGGAAACTCAGACCAAAGACGAAATTCAACTGCCGGAATCGAAGAGGGTTCTGAATCCAAAGAAGGCATTCGAAATTAAGGCCCGAACGGTCGGATTCGATGAAGACGAGATAAAGGAACTTCTGGACTTGGCTGAATATGCGGATGAAGAGTTGATGAGTGAGGCCGCAGAGGACATTGAATCAATCCTTGATGGAGAAACACTTAAACCTAATCCTGCCGCCACAAATGCCTACAAACAGAAGTTTGTCGACTTTATGATGGATCACGGAGACGATATGGACAAGACTCAGGCGGCAGCAATAATCAAGTATGTCGTTAGTCTTGATAAGGTTATTTATGCAAATGAAGCTCGGGATCTTCTTCGCTGGAAGACTTCGATGATTGAAAACCAAGCAGAGGCGGCAGCGAATCCGGCAACGCCACCAGCACCGGCGCCACAACAGGGGGCACCACAATTAAATAATAGTCCTGTGCAAACACAATAATGTCAATAAAATATTCAGTAAAAGAAATCGCATTGGATCCAATGCAAAGTGTCATTGTAAAGGAAGGGGGGTCGGTTGAGTTCACTCTACAAAAAATCGATGATGATAGAGCCTATTTGACAAAAGCCAGAAAAGAGGTTTCTGGTCAGACTGGAATTTCTAAGGCAACGATGGAGAACATTAAAAGAACACACCCTCACATCACGGCCATGTCAACCCGGGATTTGACAGCAGCATATTTGTATCGTGAAGCATTGGGGGTTGTAACATCGGGAGAGGCCAAGATTGCGCAGATCGACAAAGCCTTCGCAGATTATGATGTCGAAAAAGTCGAGATATTGAAACAGACGGGGATAGTTTTGTCGGATAAATAATCATGGCCACCAAGACTCAAAAAAAATCAGTCCAAAAAGACGTCGGAACATATTCCGCTCTTGAGGCTGTGGAAAAGTCGGAGGGTGGTCAGATCATTTTGGCAGGACTTCGTAAGGATATTGTCTCGGCCATCGATACACTGTCTTCAAAGTATAAGGATGCTTCGTATGAAATTCTTGTCGCTCTCTCTGCCAAGATATCGGTTAGTCTGGCTCTGTATCGCCTTATAACTAGGGCGAACAAGAATAAGAAGATGGCTGTTGAAGAGTTGACTATTCTTTTGAACGAGCACGAAGACGAAGAATAAGCACCGTGGGGTGCTTAGGATGTGTAATTAGAAGGTCCCTGTTCCCTTCTCGATTGCATGTCCGAAATACCCCGTGTTGCATAATAGGCACGGTATGGTATAATTTATTAAACAGGATGTTGTAGAACATCAAAACTATTTTGCGGATTGATTCTCCGGGCCGAAAGGCAGAAAAAAATCAGTGGTGCTTCCACGATAAAAAAGTTAAAACGTATGGCTGAAGTAGTCAAAGTTGCTCCAGTGGTGGAGTCGAAAGAAACCAAGGCAGTCGAGACTAAGACTGAGGTTGCCCCAAAAGAAGATGTCAAAGTAGGCGATGCTCTTAAAACCGTTAAGGAGATAAAGGAACCAAAGATGGTTCCCGAGGCTGTTCTTATCGAGTATAAGAAAGAGAACAAGGAGATGTTCAAGGAGCTGAAAGAGCTCAAAACACTCATTGAATCCGGTGCTACAAATAAAGAGGTTTCCTCTG
>OCZT010005057.1_pt1 | contig 13196 bp, 12 predicted proteins | sample 1539031 | NCBI WGS metagenome assembly OCZT01 (sample SAMEA3539308, study PRJEB22396) | soil metagenome | biome: tundra; feature: field; material: soil | place: USA | collected 2010-05 | depth 0.15 m | reverse complement strand
AAAATAGAAACAGCGCTATAAAATTCCTGAATTTTTCCTGAGATATCTTCTCAATCCCTCTTTTTCAGATCATTGCCCCAAAAAAAGATACGGGTATATAGATCAAGAGAGAACGAGAATTCGAAGACTATGGGGAGATTACATACTTTATTATACTCCAATAAACCAGGAATGTAAAAATAACAGAAAAATTTACTAGAATTAAGATTTTGACAGTCTAATTCTGTCTACGTTTGATTTTTTAATTTGGGTGCGCAAATTCTATATATAAAAAATTGTTTTAAATCATTTTAGTTAACAGTTCATTGAGTCTTGCTTCAACTAGCTCGTTAATTTTTGCGTCTAACAATTCATTCAGATTATCGTTAACAGGTTTAGTTTTCTCTTCAAAATCCATGGCAATTTTTAACGTTAAAACTGCTTGAATAAATATGGAAATTTGTTATTTAAGAGAATTTATACGGAACTTAAATTACGATATTGATAAGGCTTCTAAGCCATATTGCAGTCCTAAACATAAATTTATAAGTGATTGGAGCATTTCTTCCAGGTTAGGTCCCAAAAGTGATAGCAAACATCTATTTCGTCCGTCAAATTCGACTAGAATGTCTAAAAGTCTCAATTGCCCTAAAATAATACTTGATTTTATCCACGTAAACGAGCTAAGCAAAAAATATTCACCACTTATAAAATTTAATTGAGTAAGAAGTATGAGTTTTGAATTCGATTACTATAACTCTAGTTCATCTATATTGAATGTGAATTGCACTCAATATTTTAGTGTGGACTGTTCATAATATTTATTTTAGAAATCGACGATAATAAATTTTTTTGAGGCTATTACAGAGATAGAATTAAGAGATATGATAAAATTTTTTCTTATGAACTATTGAGTAAAATTTTAAATTAAATAAGTAATAATCGTGCGAAATAAATGCAAACATATACTACTGTAGAGAAGTCGGCCTCCTAAAAATCAAACAATGAACTCTGAAATTTAGACTTGTCTGTTTTTTCATTTTCTAATTCTTCGTTCTTTTTTTCCACATGATTTGTTTTTCCGAGATCCGAAAAAACGATATGACCGATTTGTTCAACTCGTCCGCATTTTGAGTTTTTTTTCATTCCGGATCCTTCTTTCATGCATGCTTCAGGTTTTTCCACCTCAAGGTTCTCAGGCAATTCCAGCCACCCATAGTGCCCTCCTCCACCTGGATGAATGATAACATTGCCTTTTCTAAAAGCGATTATCGCATCTATTATCCGTTTGTCCACTATTTTGAGGTCCTCAGGCTCTGAATGAATAAGAGCTTCAACCTCGTTTCCAAAGTGTTCTATAAGAATATTCCAGGCAGTTTTCACACCTTTTGTCTGGACACTTGAATGTCCGAGAGCCATCTGGATTATCTCTGTAAGAGGAATCAGATGGAGGTAAGGGGGGCGATGGCCAGGGTGCCTGGGCTCTTTAAAATCTGCGAGTTCTTTGATACGATCTAAAACTCCTTTCTTTATGATGCCTCTACACACCGAGCAGCGCCAGTTATGCTCGACAGCTTCAGGTAATGAATACTGGGTGAAGCACTTAATACAGGCTGAACGATTGTATTTGCCTTCTTCGGGAAAAAACCCTACATTCAGAGTAGCTCTATATCCCTGTTTTCTGAGAATTGCTTTTTTCAGGCCATCAAAAGTAATCTCCGGGACATCAAATTGCGTGAACTCCCTAGCCAGTTTATTGGTTGAAGGAGAATGGGCGTCAGAATTTGAAAGAAAAGTAAGTCGATGCAATTCTTCGATTCTATCTGCATAGTCGTTGTCTGCACTCAGTCCAAGCTCTAGAAATGAAATGTAGCCCGTCATATGGCCATAACAGCTCTGCAAACTGTCATGGTAGCCATAAAGTGCTGTCCAGGGAGTAAATGCGTGACAGGGGCCTATTAAAGCTCCAAGGTCTTTTGCGATTTCTGCAATTTCGATGCCATTCAGATTTACATTGGGACGTCCATCGGCTTCAAGATTTCCAAAGGGGGAAATGCGTTCTGCAAGCTCTTCAGCTTTAGAAATCGAAGGTAAAATCAGAAGGTGATGTACACGTTTATTATCTTCTATCTCAGTAGTAGGAATGAAATATATACCTTCTATGCGGATATCTTCATTTGAAATGGAAAACTTTTTTATTTCTTCAAGCCATTTCGGATGAGTACAGTCCGCAGTACCGAGCAATTCCATTCCTTTTTTCGAAGCCTCTCTGGCAATCGTTGAAAGTTCCATTTTTCTCGAAGATGCCATGGAGTACTTTGAATGGAGATGGAGGTCTGTATTGACTTTCATTTACGCTCTTTACCAAAGATTCTGATTTTTCAATTTAATCTTCCCATTTTTTACTGAATGTCATCCGATATAACGCAGGTCCTCTTCAGCTGGTTTAATTTCCTGAAAGCTCTGTTGCTCTTCTTTTTCTTTCAGTTTTTCCATGATGCTTTCCATTTCCTCGGCTTTTTTCTCGAGTGAGTCCATGTTCACCTCTATATCTAAAATTTTGCAAACTACTTTTAAAAGGGACTGGGCACTTTTAGGATCCATAAGATATCCAGGTGTCATACCCATAAGACAGGCGGCTTCAATTTCACGCATCCTGCTGAAAGCTACCAGCAAGCCCGAAGCTCCCACGATCCCCCCACTTGGTTCAAATTCCCTGAACTCTACCCCATAATGTTTGATCTCTTCGATTAATTTAGTATTGTTCGCAACTCCTAGGACAGTTTCTTCATAGGTAAGTTTGCCTGTGGGATAACCTCCTAGAGTGTAAATTCTTGGAACTTTAAATTCCTCTGCAATATCAAGGTAAAGAGAGCATAGTTCATAGTGTCCTTGTGGGGTGGTGCTCTGGTGGTCTCCTACAAGAAAAAGGACATCGTTTCCATTTGCTTTACCGTGGTATATCATATTGCTTACCAGACGGACGGTACAATCTTTATTGATTAGTACCTGAGGTGGGAAATGGGGAGAATAAACCTCTATAATCTTTTCAGCCCCAAGTTCGTCTACCAGGTGCTCTGCCACTAGCTTACCTACGAATCCTACTCCTGGAAGTCCAACTAACATCACAGGTTTTTTGATCTCGAGGTCATCTTTTAGGCGGACAAGTGTACTTTTTTGCATAAAAATTCCTTATCCTTTCTTTGCCATTCTGCGGTACCTACCATAAGGATCTTGAGGAGAAAAGCGAGCCGGAACTACGGGTGAGGTTTCTTCCTCACAAACCGAACATTTTCCCCTTAAAGTGTACCCTCCGCATTTTTTGCACTTGCGGATTTTTTGTCCCAAAGAGCATCACGCCTTTGTTGATTCGATGTGCCGCTTGAAAGTCCCATGTCCACCAAGTTTGGATATCGTATCGACTGCAGTTTGACCAGATTTTTTCAGGACTGATTCGGCTTTCTTATAATCCGGAGCTATTACCTTAATTCTATATCTAGGAGCTCCTGTATAACTCACTTCTAGTCTTACGTCTTTTCCATCCACCTCACTTATAGAATTTGCAGCAATTAGAGCCTTTTTTATAACCTCTATACCATTTGAAAGGTTGCATGTCAAGTCCACATAACCTGCAATATCTACAAATGGGAGTTTAATATTTTCCCCTGCTATCTTGATTATACTCTTCAGGTGTTTCTTATTTATTTTGACTCCTTTAAAAGCTTTTTCTCCTTCGATAGCAGCTTCTTCAAAGGCTGAATATGCACTTCCGAACTCTTCTACGAGTTTTTCGTTCAGTTCTTTTAGGTTAGTTTCATCGACCTTTGTCTCTTCAGCTACGAACTGTAACCATTTGGTGGCTTTTTGTTCATTTTTCCATTCCTGAATTTTAGCACGCCTTTGATGCTCGTTTACGTCTTTTAATGACAAATCGATGTGGCCGCGGGAAGGGTCCACGTTCAGAACCTTGCAGACGATCTTCTGCCCTTCCCTCACGTAGTCCCTTACGTACTTGACCCAGCCTGCTTTAATTTCGGAGATGTGGATAAATCCTTCTCTTCCTTCGAATTCCTCAAGCTCGACATAAGCTCCAAAATCCGTCACATTCTTTACAGTACATACAACAAACTCTCCGATCTCTGGCCAGTTATCGCTTCCCATTCGCACCACTTCTCAAGTTTTGTTTTCTATTACTCTCTACTTTACTTCTGTAAAATGCTTTTACTTATTCCTTTATTCAAGCACCTCAAGAATATGAGTTGTGATTGTCGATTTACCACCTGTCGGTTCAGCGAGTGTTCTTCCACAGACAACGCAGGTAACTTTACGGCTAGCACTGCCAAATATAATCTGTTCGTTTTCGCAGTCATTGCACTTTACGCGCAGGAATCTACTTTTTGGTCTCAGGCTATAATTTTCCATTTAATCTTACTCCTTGAACTCGAACTTCTTAGCCCTGAAACAGGGTCTCTGGTGGGCTTTCTTGCATGCTGTACACCGGTATCTGAGCCAAATACGTTTTGTGGGTTTGTCTCCACCAGGCACCTTTGAGAATTTTCCGCTGTTTCCTATACCTTCCTGTCTTTTCTTCTGCCTTGCAATATGGGACATGGATGAAGCCTGGCCTTTTTTGACCCTTTCTACTACGTGTTCACTATGGGTCTTACAGAATGGGCAGTAAGTTTTGAACCGCTTTGGAATTTTCATTTTTCCACCTTTTTTAATTAATATAGTCAATTATGTAGCACATCTTTCCGGCTTTTGCAGAAAAGCGATGATATCTGATATATCCAATTATAGAACATAGTGATAAACATGGTATTTCATTTCCAAAAAGCTCTTTTCTGGGGAATCTTTGATTTGATGAACTTGAAATTTTTCACAATATTTTGTGTCCTTAACATCACGATTGTCAGTCTTGTATCGAAGACAATGTCAGAGCATGCTAACAAGGTTAAGCTACACAGATATAGCTACATATATATATAGTAATGCTATTTCCTAAATATACTAATGATATTTCCAAAGTTCCCCCGACTACCACGCCTGAATTTGCATTATGGAACTTCTGAACTATCTACTTTCTTTCTCTTAAAATTAGAATGATTGCAAGCTTTTGGTTATTAATTGTTCCTAAATTTTACTTATCATTAATCAGTTTGGCCGCATTTCGTTTAATAAGCCCTGTTGCATTGAGCTGCGGCAAAACAACAACATCTTCAGCACTGACAATATAATTTCTTCCATCTACACCTGTGAAAGTAGGTAAATCCCTAAGTATTCTGACAACAACATATTCTCCATTTATATTTTTTTTGCTTGGCTCTGCCCCTGTTTCTGCCCCAGTGCATTTTATGGATATCCCGCTTCTAACTTCAGTTTCTCCCCGGATGCTGGCATAAACCCGACTTTCTGATATACTTTTTGGCCAGATTGCAATCTTTTCTGAACCAGGGTACAGAATAGGACCTAGAAGTTCCATTTTTGCAGCATTAATTCCCTGAAGCACCAGATCATAAAGCCTTTTTTCCGCGGGAAGCAACTTTTCAATATTCTTTGAAATAGGTTTATCTGCATGAGATTGGTTAGTTGCCCTTGTAATAACTTTTCCTATTCGTTTCATGAAGATAGTTTCAAGGTCGGAAAGCGCTTGTTCATACTCATCATGAAGCATCTTAGACTCAGGCGAACGGGAATTCCCAATTTTGCAAATATCTTTTTCAAGTTCCCGGATATATTTCTCGGCTTCCAAGTAAAAATCAGCCGGAATAGTCTTCAATATCTGATTTTTTTCCTCATACAGGATTTGGCTGATTTCTTCGATATCCATACTCTGCAACACCTCTGCAAATCAAATATATTGCTGCGTACTCCGGAACTTCCTGAATGCCCTCTATTACCCTTAAATCCTTGCCTTTTAACTGTATCGAAAAAGGCTTTGAGACGGATATTTTTACCGACCTCTCTCCAAAGACGATAGCATCATTAAGCGGATCAAACTTTTCTAGTTCAGATAAAGCAAGTTTTTTAACCAACATCCCAGATCCACCATGTAAGGAACCCGGCACCCTGATCAAACGCTTAATGTCTGCAGTAACAGGTTCGTCAATAGCTACTCCAAATCTTTTCAGAAAATCCTCAATTGACTCTTTCATAAAATTGACAGCGATACTCTTAAAGTTTCTGACATCAAAGTCAAGCCTTCCTTTCTCTAGGATATCCTTTAAACCATTTTCGCTATTTGTAACATCGATCAATTTTTTTATTGTAGTATCTCCAATCTTCTCGCACCTACGAAGTTCAGGAAACATATCTTTTTTGTATCTTTTTTTACATTCAGCTTTCATATAATCCGTAAGATAGAGGGCAATTCTCTTTCCCCATCCAGAATCATATCCCACAAGAGCAGACTTAATTGGAATTTTCTTTATCCCTTTGAAAGTCTTGGACCCGATTCCGAATTCCCCAGCCATTGCAACGTCTCTGAATAAGTATTTGAAATCTAGATCTTTGCCACTTATATAATTCACAATTTCTCTTCTTTCGGCACTCTCAAGAGTCAGGACTTGCGGGCTTATAACATGGACATGGTATCCTCTACCTCCAGAGAATACCAGCTCTGTCTCCTGTTCAGAAAATCCAAAATCTTCTAAAATAAAGTCCATAAGCTTAAAAGTTTCCTTTTTCACAAGTTCCATCATGTCCGAGTAATTTTCAGGGGCATTTGGCAAGTGGTCTGCATCAAGGTCAAAAATCAGCTCTGCTCCGAGCCAGTTCTTTTCGTTCATCTTTTTGGCATCAGGGTATTCATAGTAAGCAGTTGAATTGTAAACATGCGCAGGGGTCATACCATATAGGTAATCAAGAACATCACCAGGCGAACTGAATGACTTATGCCTATGCATCATCTTTTCAGAAATGTTGTCATAGAAAATAAAAGCCCATTCTCTGTTAGGCAGATGGTCAGGTAGACCTATTTCAGCATTTTTGTAATAATTATGAAAGCGGGATTTTACAAAATTAGTGGTTCTGTTGTCCATGTTTTCAAAGCTTTATGAATTATTAAATATTCTAATTAAGATTTTAGTTTAATATTTATTTATACGATAGATTAACTCATATTTTACTTTTGTTTTATATGAACCTTCTTTAGTAACTATTAAGCCAGGGAAAAACAATATCAATACCAGACTTTACAATATTCAATTCGCAAATTTCGATGGGCTGGTTATATTTAACTGTAGGCTATTGATTATGTGTTTTATTCTCAGTCATTTGTTAATCAGAAGTATCATATTGCGTCAAAGTAGGTATAATCAAACTTATCCTGAGTGAACTGAGCAATAAAATATTTAAAATAATTCAACAATCGACTAAGATTTAGATAAATTCATTGTATTTTACTGAAATGAATATCTATTTTTGATCCAAGATACACTGTAAAGTAATGTTTAATCTTTGACCTAAAAATAGGAAACTCTATAGAAGACCGCTTGGTTATAAAACTAATAAATAAAAAATATCCTTATCAGCAATAATTAAAACGAAAATGAATTTTTTGAATGAAAGGCGCAAGAGATAAAAGTATTTTTATTTTATATACCCGCCATTCGAAGAATTTCATGTTCGTTTTTGAAGAAACTAGCGTTCTTGATAAATCGAATGATACTCTACTGCACCCATTTTGACGTCTATATAGAGCACGATGGAATTAGAATATGAAGATGAAACAAGATGATATGAAAACACACATCTGTAAGAGAATATAAGATTACAAATTTAAGATGGCCATCAAGAAATTTACTGCATTTGAATCTTTTTAAAAATCAATTATGTTAATACATGGCGATAAAAAATATCCATTTACAACAAATTTTCGGGTATATATTCTAAGATTGCATGCTCACAATAAAGACAGTTGATAATAACTCCATCTTCTTCTGACTGAAGTACGAAAAACTTCGATTTTATGGGTTCACTACTATTAGAAATACAATTTGAATTGATGCAGCGAACAACGCCTTCAACATAGGACGGAAGGACGACATTATTTTTTTGGATTACTTCAAAATCCCTTATGATGTTGATTGTAGCTCTCGGAGAGATCAGAGCAATCCTGTTCAACTCTTCGACATTGAGTTCCTTACCCTCGACTTTAACGACATCTTTTTTGCCTCTGGCTCCTGGAGCATTCATTACGAAACTAATAGTTGCCCGAAAAGCGCTAGAGATACCAAGTATTCGCAGGACATTTAATGCCTGTCCCGCCTTTATGTGGTCGATAACGGTTCCATCTTTAATTGCCTGAATCTTCAAATCACGTTTTTCTTTCATTCTACCACTCCCATGGCAAGAGCAAGGAGTGCCATTCTAATTGGAACCCCATAGAAAGCCTGCTGGAAGTAACATGCATGCGGAGTTGCATCTACTTCAGGGGAAATTTCATTAACTCGCGGAAGAGGATGAAGAATCTTGAGGTTAGAATCCACATTTTTAAGTAGGCTGCCTGTAACCTTCAGCCTGTGTTTTACCTTTTCATATTCTTCAGGATCAAGAAAACGCTCCCTTTGGACTCTTGTCATGTAGAGAACCTCTACATCGCCAATTATTTCTTCAAGAGAATTTGTCTCTCTTACTCGTATCTTATTCTTTCGAAGATCTTTGACTATTTCAGAAGGCATACTGAGTTCTGGAGGCGAAACAAAAGTCATTTCAGCTCCATAAAGGGAAAGGGCATGGCAGAGGGAATGGACTGTTCTCCCATACTTCAAATCACCAGCCATTGCAATTTTTAGGCCCTCAAGATGGCTTTCCCTGCGGATAGTATAAAGGTCAAGGAAGGTCTGTGTAGGGTGATGAACAGAACCATCCCCACCATTGATTACCGGAACACTTGAAAATTCAGAAGCCATCCTTGAAGATCCATCAAGAGGGTGGCGCAATACTATAAGATCGGCATAGTTACTAATCACACGGATGGTATCTGCAAGATTTTCACCTTTCATAACAGAACTTGCCTCTACAGAACCCAGGTTCAAAACCTGTCCACTAAGCCTTTGAGTAGCAACTTCAAAAGACAGACGGGTCCTTGTACTTGGTTCAAAAAAAAGAAGGGCAACGATTTTTCCATCCAACAGCTGAGATCTATTTTCACCTCTAGCCACAGGCTCGAGCTTTTCTGCAGTATCCAAAACGTAGTCGATTTCTTTGCGCGAAAAATCCTTCATTGAGATGACGTGTCGGTTCTTAAATGACATCCAGGTCCATAAATGATTCTCAAAGATATAACCTTTGCTTCATAATTTTTTTAAATTAGTAAGGAAGCAATTGAATCCTCCACTGTATCCATTTTAGGGAACAGACTTAGATCAGTTATTGTCTGAACTTGAACCAGAATTTTGCATCCTTAAACTCGGTTTTGAAAGTACAAATTCTCGTTGAAATAGAATATTATCTTTTCATCAAAAATGTAAGTAATAATTATATAAAATTTGTCAGTTCTCCAATCTAAAAACTACAAAAAATGAGGATGAATATGGGTTTATTACTTTAACATTTTTGCTATTCTATTTTTTTACACAATATCAAATATTTTCCCGCTCCATGTAATTTGTCAAATTCAATATCAAAAATGTGGATAAAATTTGGAAAAATTCAGTTAATTACAAAACAATTCCTACAAAATCAAATTTTCGGTGTTAGCCCTGCTGCAAGTAACTCGGTATTTTCGCGTTATCCGCCTGAATATAAATGAATTAATAGAAATACGAAATATTAACAATTCCAATTGCTATCGCTTTTCAACCAGCAAAAAGATTCATATTGAATTAATATGTACATTTCCAAACATTTATATAATATTATTTCTAACACAATAATTGATGGCAGATAAATACTGACATCGGAATAGGCATCATTCCCAAGATAATTTCTCACACACCAACCCAAATATCTTTATCCATATTCCAGAATCTATGATAAAATCTTAACTTTCCAGAAAACTAATTCAACTCCTGGAATGATGCCACTCTTTTTTATAATTGTGATTTCTAATTTTGCTGCAGAAGACACGATACTATGCAGATATACACGGATGTATAGATTTGTTCACCAATTTGCCCACTATCATTCATTGAAAGTTAGATTAATTTTTAAACTACTGTCATATTGCGAAAATGTATGGCATTATTGTGTATATCTCCGGAAAGTGGAAAATATAATTATTTCCATCAAATACAATGGAAGAATAATATATTGAGGAAATGCCTATCTCGAAACCGAGCAGACTTTGACTTATTTTCAAGTCAATATATTTATCATATAAACCTCCGATTATTTCTCCATGATAGATCCTGTTAATAATTTTGAAATCCCTAATAAATGGATTGCCTTAGCCGAGTTGCCCAGCGTAGAGCTTGAAGCAAAAGTAGCATCAGGGATGATTGTGATCCTGAGTGATGGGGCTATTCTCAAAAGAGGGTATACTACAGGAACTACAGCAAGTGCCGCTGCAAAAGCCGCAGTTCTTTCTATTGAGAAAACTATTGACAAAGTATCGGTCCCAACTCCTGTGGGCCTAAGGGCCTACATAGATGTAAGCGATTCCTCCAAAGGACGTGCAGTTGCAAAAAAGATCCCTAATGATCACGAATCCGACGTTACCGGGGGACTTGAATTTGTGGGTGAAGCCAGGGAAACAAAGGAGATTAGAATTATTGGAGGAAAAGGTATAGGGATTGTAAGAAGGGATGGACTCCCAGTTCCAAGGAACCAATCTGCAATCAACCCTATACCTATGAGTCAAATTCGAGCTGCAGTGTTGGAAGCGGTAGAGGAACTTGGCCTACAGGGAGCTGAAGTCACAATCTCTATCCCTGAAGGAGAAAGGATTGGAAAGAAAACTCTGAACAGTAGGATTGGAGTGGAAGGTGGTATTTCAATTCTTGGAAGTACAGGTTTTGTTGAGCCCTGGAATGACCATCTCGGAGAAATGAAAGGAGATCTTATTCGTTGCACTGACAAAGTGGTTCTGACTACTGGTAGAATAGGAATGCGTTACTCTCATATGCTCTTTCCAGGTTACACCGTAGTAATGATAGGGAGTAGGATATCTGAAGGGCTTGAATCTGCATCAGGAGATGTAATTATCTGCGGACTTCCTGGTCTTGTCCTCAAATGGGGAAATCCTGAGATTCTCAAAAACTGTGAGTACGCAACTGTTGTTGAAATGCTTGAGAAAGCCCCCGAAAATGCACGCTTGAAAGAAGCCTTTGAAATAGCAGTGAAAAAAGGAAAAGGTGCAAAAGTCATGGTAATTAACAGAGAAGGAAATATCCTCATGGACAGCAAGAGTGAATTTGAACCAGGTAAAAGAGAAGTAAAATTATGATAGTTGTGGGAGTTGGTGTCGGGCCCGGCATGATTACAGAAGAAGGGATAAAGGCAATAAGAAAGGCTTCAGTGGTTTACGGTTCAAAAAGAGCCCTGGAAATTGCACAGGAGTACATTACCTGTGAAGCAAAAATAATTACGGACTATAAATCGCTCCACTTCCTGCCTTCATATGCAGTCGTCTTATCCACAGGAGATCCCATGTTCTCAGGACTCGGGCAGTTTGCAGGGAAAAAGGATACAGTCATTCCCGGGATTTCCTCAATGCAAGTAGCTTGTGCCCGTAATAAAGTGAATCTGACCAACTTATGTGCGATTACAGCTCACGGCAGGGACTTTGAACTAGCAAAAGCCGAACTAATCCGAGAATTAAAGAATGGGAAAAATATTTTTCTGCTCCCAGAAGATAAATTTGGTTCTCGCGAGGTTGCAGAGGTTCTTAAAAAGCTGGAATTGGAAGCTGAGCTATATATATGTGAAAAACTCGGTTATCCTGAAGAAAGGATATCAAGAGGCACTCCTGAAAATCCACCTATTTCAGGAACAATTCTCTATGGGTTGCTTGTAGTGCAAAAAAGATAAGTATTATTTGAACGAGTACAAATTATGACTCATGAGAAGCGTATAGTTTTGGTAGACTCTTTGAGTTAGAGGAAGTGCGTTTGATCTATGTATCAATGAAATAGATCATTTGCCCACTACTAAGAAAATTAAGATTTTTTCGATAAAACCCTAACTTGATTTATATGCTTATAAATCATATATCTAGTACAAAAAAAAATGGAATTAGGATCCATGGATTAAATTTATTTCTGAGGAATTATTTGAGAAAAGATTATAACGAAGAATACTCAATCTGAACTACAGTCGGTAATAACTACTGCTTTTGTGAATAGATATATTAAAGGGGTAAGATAAAATAATATTCCTTATGGCTGAGGTAAAGGTTAAGTTATTTGCAAATATGTGTGAAGCTACAGGTGTATCCGAAATCCTGCTTTCTGGAGAGAAAGTTATCAACGTTCTTTTATCCCTCACGAAAAAATATCCAGTGCTTAAATACCTTATTTTGGAGAATGTAGATGAAAAAAGTGGAACGTTTGATATTTGTGGTTCCGTTAACGTTCTTATCAATGGAAACAATGTTCGGCACTTGGAAGGGCTTGATACCTTCCTTGTAGATTTAGATGAAATTGTAGTCCTTTCTCCTGTTTCAGGGGGCTGATATTTTTTCAGGAGGAGTGAAAAATTGGTGCTGAAATTTCAGAGGATTTTTCCGAAAATGGAAGAAAGCGGGACAGAGCTCAAAAAAGGGATTTTGTTGCAAAAATTCAGAATAAGCATGTAAAGATGTGGATAATGAATAAAAGACAAACTATCCGAGGGGAATGTACCAACATTATAAAATTGTCTAAAATAATTAATTAATATATTTAACTTCATCAAGAACTGAGTAATTTAGATTATTGACTTGTCCTTTTTTTAACCATATTCATAGCTTCAATTCCTTTCAAGGTCTTATTTGCATAGCGAAAAGACTTAAAGCCTAACATTGGAGTAATTATTCGCTTTGCAGATCTGTGATCTTGTTCAACAACGCCATTCAAATACTTGACTTACCTAATTTAAATATTTTTAGATAAGTTCTTCTCATTTTCGAGTTCATCTATGGCTATCAGATAAGATGCATTCTTATCAACTGTTGTTATTCTCGGCATTTGATTGTGATTTGAACCCAAAGCCTTCTATCAACTTTTATTCCTCTTTCTGCCATCATTTCCTTTAAATTTCTATAGCTCAATGGATATTTTAAGTACCATCTTACA
>OCZT010005056.1_pt1 | contig 13200 bp, 10 predicted proteins | sample 1539031 | NCBI WGS metagenome assembly OCZT01 (sample SAMEA3539308, study PRJEB22396) | soil metagenome | biome: tundra; feature: field; material: soil | place: USA | collected 2010-05 | depth 0.15 m | reverse complement strand
GTATAGAGGGCAATCGTGCAGGGCTCGTTCACAACGCAGGGATTGGTGCCGACGAGTTTTCCGCCGGATGTGCTCCATGTCACCGTCTTATCATTCACGCCGGCAGTGATCGCAGTTACGGTCTGGTAGCTGCCGCGAGGAGCTACAGGAGCTGTCGGGTAGATATATAACTTCTGAGCTGCCATTTGTATAGAACAAATAAGAAATAGACTAAATCTCAGCATGTTCACTTTTAAGCCGCCTAATGAGTCCTATCTGGACTGGTTCGTCGTGAAACCTTCCGTTTTACAGCTCTAAATCCAAATACGTGATCGCCGCAGGTACAATGTGATGTCACCCAGAGGTTCAATAATTCATTTGGTGAGCATTGTTTCGGCAGCGGAAAGTATTAGCGCTTAGCTCGGACTGATGGGGAATAAGAGACCCTTGGTCAAAAACTCTTCTCCAGGTGGAGACAAGATACGAGAGCGCTTCAGCCGTGTAGGGTCGAAGCAGGAGACAGACCTTGCCGAGAAAGAATATCGGCGATTCGTTCCGACGCATTGCCGTCCCACATCGGTAGAGGGGCCACCTGCTTACGACCGCCATCCAGCGCTTTGTAGAACTGTCTTCGGAGCAATTCCCAATCGCGTCCTATTAGCACATTAGTGCCAAGAGTCACTGTGATTGGACGTTCCGTATTCTCACGCAACGTGAGGCACGGCGTGCCCAGATATGTCGTCTCCTCCTGTATCCCACCGGAGTCCGTTATAACCACCCTGGCATTCTTCTGGAGTGCAAGAAACTCAAGATATCCTAACGGAGTGATGGCTCGAAGATTTGGGCTACACTGTTCCAGCTGTACCGACCACTTCTCGCGCGTCCTCGGATGGACAGGAAATATTAGCGGTAGTTCTTGGCTCAACCTATCGAGAACCTTTAACATTGGCAAGAAAGTAGTCTCGTTATCGACATTTGATGGACGGTGGAGAGTTACCAAGCCAAAAGAATCTAGGGATAATTCAGCTTTGAGAACTGGGAATAGCTCTTCCGCCTTAGGCAAGAATCGGATGAGAGTATCAATCATCACGTTTCCTACAAGGAATACTTTCTCTTTTGCGATGCCCTCGCGTGCAAGGTTCTCATCGCCATCGATAGACGGAGTAAAGAGTAAGTCTGCAAGTTGATCGGTAACCAGGCGGTTTATTTCTTCTGGCATCGAACGGTCGAAGGAGCGCAGACCCGACTCAACATGGCCAATGCGAATCCTGAGTTTGGAGCAAACGAGTGCCGCCGCCACGGTCGAATTTACGTCTCCATAAACCAGCACGAAGTCCGGCTTATGTGCGAGTACAACGGGCTCAAATCGGCTCATAATTGCGGCAGTCTGCTGCGCGTGAGATCCAGACCCGACGTTCAGACTCTCGTCAGGATTCGGAATATCCAAAGCTTTGAAGAATACATCCGACATCAGTGCGTCATAGTGCTGACCTGTATGTACCAGCGTCTGCTTATGCCCTCTCTTCGCCAGCGCACGATAAACTGGAGCCGCCTTCATGAAGTTTGGCCGTGCACCAACTACGTGTAGAAACGTCATTTGACTTACCTTTCCTGGGCCAGGTGTTCCGTTTTGCTTTTCGGTCTGAAGTTATTTCAATCCAATTAGCCGCTTCAGTTTCTGTCGTCGCCGGTAGCGCTCAGCTTGTGTGATTTCATTGCGCATTGCTACCAAACCATAAAGCAGTTCTTCGCGGTAGGGTTCCGCCTGAGGATACTTGGCAATGATATGCTCCCAGACAATAACGGTCTTGTGCAATTGTTTGATAGGATCTGCGCTACCTGCGTAAGGGTGTCGGTTATAGTACATCAGCACTTCTGGCACAACGCCAAATGGCACTACGCTCAAGCAGCGGAAATGGAAACAGGTATCTTCGGCGCCCCATTCAACGTCCAGATCAAATCCGCCGACTCCCAGGTAAAAGTCTCTCTTAACGATCGGCGCGGACGTAATACTGGGCTGGAAGATCGTTAACTTGGGTGTGATTGGCTCGCGGACAACGAAGCCATAACCATGTTGCTCCGGTATCCAAAAGTCATTCGGCGCATAAGAAAGATGGCTACGGTTTGCGACCACGCCGTTGGTGATTTCGGCATAGTCCGTTAGAACAAAGTGGATGTCGGGACACTCATTTGCAAGACGTAGTTGCTTCTCCAGTTTGGTGGGAAGCCATAGGTCGTCCTGATCGCAGAACGCCAACCAAGTCCCCTTTGCCTTGGAGGCACCAAGGTTTCGTGCCGCACTAGCGCCACCATTTTGAGGCTGGATTAGGGTGACAGCATCTCCGAAGCCCTTGACAATGATCGCGGAATTATCCGGCGACCCATCATCGACAACGATCACCTCAGCGGGGCGAAGAGTCTGGGCGAGTATTGAATCGAGTGTCTTTGCGATAAATTTCGCGCCGTTATAGACAGGGATGATAACTGAGACAGAATTCGCGGAGTCAAATCCGGATGAGCCAGTGGGGACTGCGTCTCCAATCATTCCGTTTCTCCTAGGTGCCATGCTCCTGCCGTCTAGGGGCACAGAGTCCAAGGTTACCCGCACCATTGTACGAGCGTGATTGTTAGTGTAGCGCAGCTTCGATAACAAAAAACGCGCTCGGATCGCTGGTTGCGCTGGCCGAAAGCGATCGGAAGATCGGCCTCGTAACACCGAGGACAACTGCGATGGCCGGCGAGCGCCGCATGCGTTCAATGGCGTCAATTGCGCGACGGATCCACCGATCTGGAGTCGCTCGGCCCGTAGGAAGCGTCGCAATCGCAGAACGCAAGCCAGTTCCCCTTCGCCCTGGACACACCTGTGTTTCGCGCCGCACTTGCGCCCCGTTTGGAGTGTTGATGAAGGTGACAGAGTCTCCGTACTCCTCCACAACTGACGCGGAGTTGTCGGTGGAACCGTCGTTGATGACGATCACTTCAGCCGGGTGAACGGTCTGCGTCAGGACTGAGTCCAGCGTTTGTGCGATGAATGCTGCGCCGTTATAAACGGGGATGATGACCGAAATGGAGTTTGAGGGATGGGACGGGTCAAAAATAGGTGTTGCCGTGGGAACAGCCTCTCCAAACATTCCTCGTTTCCGAGAATTCTTGTGCTTGCCTCCTATGGAAACAGAGTTCGAGCCTACATCCTTAGTGAATCGGCGCAATTGAAGCTTCGACTAAGGCTAGGGACTTGTCTTAAAGCTCCATCCTTTGACCATGGCCGCGCCCTGCGCGATGTCGACGATCGACGGTTTGTCTAGCATCTCCAGCAACAGCCGGATCCCCTTGGCCGGGCTCATCGATCGATTGCGCACGCGCGGTACCACGCTCGCCAGGGCGTCGGCAGCACAGCTTGCCCTCAGAAGTGCCTGAGGATGCATCATCCAGGCTGGACCTGAAGTCGGCGAGCCCTTGCTGCGCCGAAGCCGGATCAACTCGTCGTAGACACCTTCCAGAGGGCTGAGCACGCCTCCCCAGGAACGCTTGATCACCGTTTCCCTGGCACGCTTCCCGATTTGGATTCTTTTCTCAGTGGACTGGCCTAGCGCAATTATCGCCGACAAAAGCGCTTCGCTATCATCCACGTCGGCGCTATAGCCATTGACACCGTCGACGATCAGTTCAGGCACGGCGCCGACTCTGGTTGAGACAACTGCCGTCTCGCATGCCATAGCTTCAAACACCGTGCAGGGCCCTCCTTCCACGCGCGAGGTCAGCAGGTATACGTCGAGCGCAGAGTACAACGCCGGAAGGTCCGACTTGGGAATGTATCCGGTCGCACTGGCAGAGATGCCCAGTGTCCTAAGTTCCGCCAGTTCCTTTTCCCATCCGGGGCCGCCCAGAACCACATGGAGGTTCGGCAATCGGCCAGCGGCCTTGCGGACAACGTCGAGAAGGACATCCGTACCCTTTCTGCCGCGGTCCGAGTCGCTGCCCTTGTTACCGACAAAGCCAAGAACAAAGCGGCCGTCCGGAACCCCAAAACGTTTCGAGTGGACATTCTTCTTCTGAAAGAACTTTGTGTCAACGCCGTGCGGAACTATGGTGACCGGTATTTGGCCTGAGACGCGTGCGTCGAGATACTCCTTCCATCCGCGAGTACAGACCGTCAAGGCCGCACTCCGCTCGATAGCCATCTGGTGATCAGGCGACCAGGTGGTGACGTGATGAATCCAGGTTGCAATTGGAGGCAGGGTCTCCGGGTCAAACTTTCGGAATAATTGGATGGAAGACTCGTTGAGGCAGTGGATTGCGTCGACGGCGGGAACGAGCGCCTGGAGCAGATCAGGGCGCCTTTCCAACACCGTCTCAGGGAGGAAGTAAAACTCATACTTGTCGCCAAAGCGCGCAATGATCTGCTTGCCCATTTCGCCGATGACCCACCAGGCCACGTTCGGGATCAGAAGAATCCGAGGCTTTGCATTCATAACACTCCCTGATGCCGGCGAAGTCTGTTTCTTAGGCTCACAGCAAATACAACGAAGCGTCGGGGCTCCCAGAAGGGGGATGGCCAGGTCAGCAGCGACTGTTGCATGTAGCGAAATTCATCCGTGAGTCCGTTGTCCCGCGCGGTCAGCCCAGCGCTGAGCAACTGCACTGCGCGAATCCGACGTCTCCAGGCCCAGCGACTGAAGCCCCGCCGACCAGCCAGCAGTGTCGTGTCGATGATCTGATCGAGCGCCAGAAGCATCTTTTCCGGATTTGCACTGAGGCTGTCCGAATGAAGATAGCAATACATCAGAGGATCGGCCACCGCTTCAAACTTTCCCAGCCGCTGGAGTCGCACCAACATCTCCCAATCCTCACATGCGCGAATATCTTCGCGGTATCCTCCATCCTGTACTACCGCCTCGCGTCTGACAAGGATTGTGTTCGGTATAGGATTGCAATACTGTAGCATCTTCCTCGCCAAGATTGGGTCAACTGCGGGTCGCTCTTCACGAGTGCCGTTATCGTCGAAGAAACTGGTGCCGGTGTAAACGAGCACGGTGTCAGGGTGAATGCACGCAGCCTGGCGCTCCAGTTTCTCCGGCGCCCACAAATCGTCGGCATCCAGCAGCGCGATCCATTCGTTCGAAGCTCCCTGTATCCCTGTGTTTCTGGCAGCCGATAGCCCGCCATTAATGCGGGTGATCACTCTTGCTCCCAACTCCGCTGCCAGCGCCGCTGTGTTGTCGGTCGATCCATCATCGACGACGATGACTTCTTCCGGCTTCAGTGTCTGCGCGAAGACCGACTTTAGGCAGCGAGGCAGGTACGGTACCGCATTGTATGCCGGTATAACGACACTGATTTTCATGGTCTATCTCCTCTCGATCTGCGATTGTGCCATACAGGCGGGCGTTGGAATCTCCACTGCTGTCGCTCGCCTCGTGTCAACGTCAGAATGGGCATCGCGGTGGTTAACTAGACGTTGCTCGGGGTTGCGCCAGCAAGGTCCGGCCGTATCAGCATCGACACGATCTTATCCGCGGGCCCCGCAAGAGCCTTGGGCAACATCCCGGTCAGAATACTGAAGCGGGCGCGATCTTCTGGCTCCAGAACACGCATAAGGTAGAAGAGGCCGAAGAGAACGATCAGTGAAGCACTTCCACCGCACAGAATTGCCCATAGCGGCGCCAACTGCGCAGCTATGAAATGAGCCGTCAGCGATGCCAATACGCTGATGAAGGTGATCTTTGCGACCTGTAGCCAGGGAAGCTTCATACCGTAGAGATGTATACCTATCGCCCACATCATCCCGACTGCCGTTACCTGTGCCGCTCCGCTTCCAATACAGGCTCCTACAGCACCGTGCGCAGGAATAAAGTACCAGGCTACTCCGATATCCACTATGCCAGCGAGTACGGTAGCAACGATGACATAGCTCTGCCTCTCGGCACTCTGCAAAAGGCTCTGCACAGGACCGATGAAGGCTTTGGGCATGCACAGAATCGGGGCCAGCGTCACAACCATGGCCGCGCCCTTGTACTGGCTGCCGTAGAGAATAAGTAGCACCGGGAAGGCGAGCGCGGCGGAGATGAAGTGTACCGGAATTGACGTCAGCGCAAGGTAGCGAAACGTGGAAGCCGTAATGGCAGGAAGTCTGGACTTGTCGCGCCCGTATTGAGCAAAGATGGTCGCGCTGGTCGCCGACCCGAAGACGGCTGAGGTAATGAGGAGCCGTTCGGCCATGCTGAATGCGACTGAGTAGAAAGCCACCTGGCGGATGTCCGCGCAGAGGTGCTTCAGCAGGAAGAATTCTGACCGGTCCCATACGATCATCGCCACGATCATGCTGGCGACGCTCTGCCATGAAAAGGCGATCATCCGTCTGCGCAACCCTTCCGGATGAACATGAGTCGTTTGCCATGTGAGTATGCGCTTCATTGTGGGGAAGAGTCGCACAAGGAAATCGACCAATCGCGTAAGGAAGACGGCTGCGCCCACCCCGATCACGCCCCACTTAAACACAACCGTTGCGGCAATCGCGACGAAGAAGACGATTATTGAAATAACGGAGGCCGGCAGATTCTTCGACATCTCTTCCGAAGCGACGTTGGCCTGCGCTGAGATCGAATTGACCATGCCAGGCCAGATACTAAGGACCACCAATACCGAGGCCAGTTTGAACCCTGAACTTGCGTCTCCAAGCACCCATAGGATAATTCCGGCTGTGGCTAGCGTCGCCAGACCCATCTGTAGCATCAAGGTGCGGAAATAAATGTGGCGCGCAGTTCCTTGGTCGCCCATGCCGAGGAACTCGGCCATATATTTCTGTGTTGTTGAAGGAATGCCAAGTCCGCCCAGGCTGCTGACTACAGACGAGATCCACGCAACATAGATGATGTAGCCCATCTTCGACGGGCCCAGGGTGCGGGCAATCGCAATCGAAGTGAACAGCGTGACAAGCGCGCTGATCATATTTTCGAGGCCGTACCAGCCGGTATTCCTGGCGATGATCTTGGTGTTCGACATGTTGATGTTGACTTTGATCCAAAGGGGATACGGACACTGTCCATTAAGTACCAATGGATCTGTGCATGTTGCGAGCCGGCTGTGTTTCATGTACTGCTGACGGCAATCAAGCTCTCATAGCGTTCTAATTGTGTCGTTGCAACGGAGCGTGTGAATCTCTAGCTGTCGGCGAATCGAGCACCAGCGAGAGGGTCTTCTTGAAGCAAATCGGCGAGTTGTCCTGCCCACCTTTCAAGAATGATACTGCATCGTACCATGTGTAATCGGGTGATCCAATGCACCTAAGGAGTCATGGAATTAGTCGTTTTGAGCTCGTCTCAAGGCAATCGACATTGTACCCGTTTCCAGCATCCGGTAGATCAGATGTCGGTCTTGTTGCCGATGTTACTGATGGAAGTTTGCTCCGCCCCACGTCACTGCGTTTAAGCCGCCTTGACGGCGATGGTTTACCAGCGAGATCATAAGCAAGATCTACTCTGCTTCCTTACTCCGTCGAACAGCTGTCGCCGTGCCCGATCTGCTCATGATGTTTGATACGATCAAGATGATCATGCTGCAGAGAGGCGCAAGGTGAAGATCATCTTCTGGCTGTCGCTGATGGGCGTGTTCTACACCTACCTGGGCTATCCCGTCATAATGTGGATGCTTGCGCGGCTCCGGCCACGGCCCTGGAAGGCCGCTCCAATTACTCCGAGCGTAAGTGTGGTGCTCGCCGTCCACAACGGCGTGTTGCTGCTCCCGCACAGAATTCAGCATCTCATTGGCCTCAACTACCCCAACGTCAAAGAGATCATCATTGTCTCGGATGGATCAACCGACGGCACAGCAGAATTGCTAGCCCGCCAGCACCATCCACGTGTCCATTCCATCGTCCTTGAAGAGCACAGAGGCAAGGCAGTCGCGGTTAACGCTGGTATGGCGGAAGCCACAGCAGACGTGATCGTCTTCGTCGACCTCCGGCCTGACATTGCTCCGGGCGGTATTCAGCAATTGGTCAGCAACTTCGCCGACGGGAAGGTTGGCTGCGTGGCTGGCGAATACACGTTGCGCCAGGACGGCCACGCGGATGACTCGGCAGCGGTCGGCCGGCTCTACTGGTCCTACGAGCAGTGGCTCAGGACATGTGAGGCTGTGGTCGACTCGCCGGTTGGTGTCCCTGGTTGCTTTTACGCTATCCGTCGTGAACTCGCTGTCCGGCAGCCGGCGGGAATCATTCTCGATGACATGTTTCAGCCGCTCTCGATCATCCGACAGGGCTATCGTTCAGTGGTCGATCCGCAGGCTTACGTCTACGACGCATGGCCGAAGAAGGTTGAAGGTGAGTTTCATCGCAAGGTAAGGACTCTTGCTGGCAACTTCCAGCTTTTCCAACTTGCCCCATGGACTCTGACCCAGCAAAATCGAGTTCTATTCCAACTCGTGTCGCACAAGGTCATGCGCCTCATCGTGCCTTACCTGCTGGTTCTGTTGGTTGTCTCGGCGGTGGCACTCTCGGCCGGTTCTGCTCTCTATATGGGATTCGCAGTCTGTCAGATATTGTGCTGGACGGTCGCAATCGTCGGCCTGCGTTATCGGATTCCGGTACTGCATCATGTCGCGGGTTCGGCCGGCGCACTGCTCGTACTCAATGCCGCAGCCGTGGTCGGGCTCTATAAGTTCCTCTTCACAGCCGGACCGCTGTGGAAAATTTGGAATTCGGGCAAGCCGGCGGAGAAGGCTCCCAGCACTCAAACGGAGAACTCGGCGCCGCAGGATCCTGCCGCGGTTCCGGTAGTAATTGACGCTGGTAAGTGATCTACCGGCGGGTACTCTTCGGACGCCGATTCAGTTGACCTACAACTGCGTGCGGAATTCGTAAGCACAGGGTTTCTTCGCTGTTTGCTTTGCAAGCAGATGCTTGATTTTGCGATTGCGGGCATCGAAGAAGGATTCACAGAGGCTTTACCATCGAGGTGTCGACTCAATGTTCCTGGATTCCTTCGTCCTCAAGATTAGGCGCGCCGAAACCCCCTTCTACGCTCGTCTGAAGAGTGTCGGCAAAGCGATCTTGACCTTCCAGATTCCGATCCCGCGAGCACTGGACCCGGTGTACTCATTCATCCGCTTTCTGCAGATTCTTAAGTTCGAGACGGAAGAGAGAATCACCGTAGCTTGCCTCGGCTTCCCCATTCTGCGTACGAAGTGTGTCTCTATCGGGAAGCGCCTGCAGATGGAGGGCTTGCCGGATATCACCGGCCCGGTAAAAGTCTATCTTGGAGACGACGTGCGTCTCTCAGGATCGTCTGCCATTTCCGGCGGCCGCATCTTTTCAGACCCGGAATTTAGAGTGGGGAACAGAAGCTTCATCGGTTCTGGCTGCCTCTTCTCAATAGCAAGATCGATTACGATCGGGGACGACGTGTTGATCGCAGGCGGGTGCAACGTCTCTGACTATTCCGCTCACCCCCTCGATCCTGAGAAACGAATAGCAGGAGAGCAGGTTGATCCTGAAGACGTTCGCCCGGTGCGTATTGAGAACAAGGCATGGCTCGGAAGAGGCGTCACAATCCTTCCCGGAGTTACGATTGGTGAAGGCGCAGTCGTGGGTGCGGCCGCCGTTGTAACGAAAGATGTTCCTCCTGGCCACATCTGCGTTGGAAACCCCGGTCGCCTGCTCTCACGCACTGTTTATGAACCCAAGCCCCGACAGGGCACGCCCGTTGGTTAGCGTTGTTTGTAAATAGACACAATCCTGCCAACGAAAATAAGAGTCAGGTTGTCCCGCCCTTCTAAGGAGCGTTGTCATCCTGTCACCATGCTTCGTTTGTTACGCGCCGGGCTCGTGCGGTGTTCCGATACAGGTTCATGTAAGCATCAACCATCGCGGGAAGCGTAAAGTGTGTCCGGAATGCCGTTTCTGCGTTCTTTGAGAATTGCTCCCGCTCCGCAGGAAGGCTTGCCATGCGCAGAATCGCCGCAGCCATCTCGCCAGGATCCGTCACAGGCACTATAAATCCTGCCTGCGCCAACCGAACAACTTCTGCCATTCCTCCAACGTCAGTCACAATTGCGGGAAGCCCCAGCGAGAAGGCTTGTAGGAGCGACATGGGCAATCCCTCCGACGTCGACGACATGATGAATGCATCGCCCGCGGAGAAGAATGGCGTTACGTCGAGCTGTTGCCCCCAGAATGTCACCTCGGTTGCGATGCCCAATTCGGTGGCCAGCCTCTCCAGCGTCTTGCGTTCACCACCATCGCCAACCATCCAAAGCCTTAGATCTGGCATAGTTGAAAGTGCAGTGCGAAAGGCTTTCAGCAATAGCGTGTGATTCTTCACAGGTTCGAGTCGTCCGACATAGACCAGCGTGAATCCGATCTTCGGGGGCCATTGCTCCTTTGCCACTCGTGACAGCGGAAGCACTCCGTTATAAACGCGCAAAATCTTTCGCGCCGGCGCGCTGTTTGCGCTCTTCACATTGTTCGCCGTAGCGTCACAGATACCGACGATCCAGTCGCAAAAAGTGGCTGCCAGGGCATATTTCAACTCCATTACCAAGTCGCGCGGAGGCGCGACGAGGCTGTGCCGGGTGGACACAATGCTGGGCACACCGGAAATTCTAGCGGCTGGGGCTGCATAGATCGTTGGCGTGGGGTTGTGAAGATGGACAACATCCGGCTGCGAGGCTTTGAAAATGCGATAGAAGCTACGGGCAGCGTCCGGCAAATGCCGTCCCACATTCGACTTCACAGCGAAACCTTCTACTCGCATTCGCTCGCCAAGCGCGCCGAGAGCCGCGATGGCGTATACGCACGGATCGTGCCCCTGATCCCGCTGCAGACGGCACATCTGCGACACTAGAATCTCGGCGCCGCCCACCTCCATGCTGTCGACTACATGCGCAATCTTCATTCGGGTTGCCCGAACCTAAGCCTGACTATGTATTCGCTCGCTTTGTACACGCGTTGTATCAATGGGTAAGGTTCACTATTCGTAGCATGACGTACATGACCAGAACCATGGAGACTGCCATTCCACCTGCATACCGCACTACGCGACCAAACGGCAAGCGCGGAGGGATCATCCCGCGCTGGAGAGCCATCTCGAAGATCACCTCGGTCATACCGCCTAACAGGAACAACGTCATCACGTAAGCGCGAGACAAAAACCAGCCTGCAACCAGAAAACCCGTGAACGACAAGACCATCAAGCGTCCGATTCTGTTGATTTCTCCCTTATCGAGTGCCTCAATCTTTCGAGACATCTGCGGAAAGGGCGTTTCCTCGGGTACGATAGGCTGCCCTTCATTTACTTTCTCGGGGGAGGCAATCACCATCGCATCCCTTAACGTCGGGAACAGGAACAGAGACCAGAAGTACAATCCGAATAAGCCAAGTTCTGCACCGCAGACTACGATCGAGTTATGCGCGGTTTGAGTGGCATAATCCGGCATCCTACCGAAGCCCACTCCGAAGAATGGATGAGACTTCAATAGTTGCATGCCTTCGCCCCACAGAGCCGTGCGGTCCTCGCCAGCATTGGTGGAGATCTCCCGCCCACCTGTGAAGTGCAGCGCCGACGCGGCGGCGAACAGTACGCCCGCCATTATTAGCGAACGCACCGTCCCAAGTCGCCGGCGCGCCGCCACAATCACCATGACCATCAACGCCACCACGCAGCCGCGTGAATGAGTCAAGAACGCGCCGAACAGCAATGCACACACTGGCAACAGGACAAATAAGATGTTCCGGAACGTCTTTTTCGGACGCCAGAAGATGAACGCTAGCGGAAGTACGCATACGATTAGCTGGGCAAAGTCGTTCGGATCCTTGATCTGACCCATTCCCCTAAGTCGCCAGAACCATTGCCCCGCATCATTATTCATCCCTAAGAAATACGAGTCATCCATCGTCCCTGACGGAACATCACCGCTCTCTGGCAATCCGTGTCGTAATTCGATGGATCCGTGCGCGATCACAAACAGGCAGACAAACAGCAGCATCAAGACAATAGCCTGAAACTTCTTCTTGGAGTCGCAGTGGAGATACACAAGGAAGTATGCGAAAGCATTTGGGATAAATAAAAGGAGCGCGGGCATGCCCCCCCCTATCCAATGCGCTCCAACGGCGACTGACATGAAGGTCGCAAACGCCAAACCGATCAAAGCCAAGGTCTGGGGCGTCTTCCCAATGAATGATCGCACAAGAGCTGGCAGCGACACGAAGATAACCAGCACCGCAAGAATCAACTCGATACGGTAGGCCGCAAGCGGCCCAAAGATAGTGGTGGGCGTGAGGTAGTACGTAATGAAGTAGAGAACGCTGAGAGTAAAGCCCATTGTGAGTTTATCTGAGCAAAGTCCTCAGTCGTAGTTAGGATAACCTTATTCTACCGTGAGTGTGAAGCTGGCGGTTGGCTGCATAGAGCCATTCGTAGCGATTACGGAGACTGTCGACGTGGCGCCAGGAAGCGGTAGCTTATCGACGCCGCAGCCAGTGCATAGACCTAGTCCGATTGCAACACCCGCCAGCATGAATATCTGCATGGCACGCCGCCTTTTCCAGCCAAAGCAACAGAGCACAACCGCCAGAGCCGAGCCAGGGATTGATGGGCTGGAGTTGTGGCCGAGGGCGGCGGTCGCCGTCGAGGTGGTAACTGTAAGCGTTGCTGAGGCTACTCTGCCTGATGGTGTCACCGGCGTCGGAGAGAATCCGCACGATGCCCCTGAAGGCAACCCTGAGCAACTTAGTGAAACGGCCGATGCGAACCCGTTCTGCGGCGCTACCAAGACCGTTGTTGTGCCGCTCTGTCCGGGAGCGACGGTGAGAGACGTCGGAGAGAGCGCGACGGAGAAACTCGGCGTCGACAGGTTGACATTGTAGGTTGCTGAGCCCACTGCGCTGATCAAAATTGTAGACGCCTTCTTGCCCCAGGGCCTGGTGTTCGAGCCGTCAGTGGTGACGGCAATGGCCTCTACGGTCTCGCTTGCAGCGACAGTGATTGGAGCGGAATAGACCGGCGAGCTAGTCGTCGGCTTAGCTCCATTCGTCGTGTAGTAGATCGTCGCTGAGGGCGTTGTTGTGCTGATGGTCACGGTCTGCGCCGTGGCATATGTCCCAGCAGCAGGAGTGAAGGCCGGCGTAGCCGCTGGCGAAGTTATGGTGTAGGCCGCTGAACCCACCGCGCTGGTAGAATAGCCAGTCGCCGAGGCGATGGCTTTGACCGTCTCTGTGGCAGCGAC
>OCZT010005055.1_pt1 | contig 13201 bp, 12 predicted proteins | sample 1539031 | NCBI WGS metagenome assembly OCZT01 (sample SAMEA3539308, study PRJEB22396) | soil metagenome | biome: tundra; feature: field; material: soil | place: USA | collected 2010-05 | depth 0.15 m | reverse complement strand
GTCAAAATGTACAACACATGCCGCCACATCGTTCCCAACGATGCCGGATACCCTGCGCCCTTACGCCCTTCCAACCACGTGACCACCATCACATACCGTTGTGACACTCGGCGTCCAACCTTACTCCCACAGGCGAGCAGCGGAAGCAAGACCCCGTATCGGCTGGGCAAGACGAAGGAGAGTACGATGCCAGACACAACGGATGGCCGGAGGAAGTTCCTGAAGACCGCCTTGGCTTCTCTAGGAGCCGCTGCTGGGTTGCTCTTTGCCAAAAGCGCCGTCGCGCGTGATCCCATGGTGCGCGACATGGCCGACCGCGCCTCAAAGACCTCTTTCGACGATCGGCAGCAGGGCTCGGCTGCCCTTTGCGATAAGGCATCCTGCAACCCCGGTTGCCAGGATGGATGCAAGGGAGGCTGTCAGGCCTCCTGCAAGACCGGCAAGAAATAGGTTCGTCCCAGACGTTGCACGCCGCGTTCGTTGCGAGCTGGCCATTGGGGTGGTGAGCAGATATGGTTCCTGCTGAAGCTCGAAGTGTGTCTCCGTTTCCCCGCAACTCCCGCCCGCGCATCCAGACCCCGTGGATTTTGCGCGACGACGGCGATAATCTGCTCCTTTACAAATGCACCTACAGCGACCTCAAGTACCGCGTCCTGTCGCCGGTACAGGCCCTTATCCTCCCCTTCTTCTCCGGCCAAAGAAAATGGTCGGAGATCCAGGAAATCTGGCTGCATCTCACCAAGCTCCCCAACAAATCCGAAAGTCTCGCTTCACTCGATGAGCTAGTCCGGAACCTGACCGCTCCCGACCAGATCATCGGCCTGGCCGGCCCGCCCAGCGATTCATTCAAAGACCAGACCAAAGTCCCCATGCCCGACTTCAGCCGGTACCGCTGGCCCGCTGAGCGAACCAGCGTGCCCGTCTCCGTGCTGATTGCTCCCACCAATCGTTGTGTCGCCAACTGCCGGTATTGCTACGCGGAAAGAAACGCCTGCGCGGAGCTCACCACCACCGAATGGATCTTGATATTCGACGAACTCGCCGCACAGTCGATTCGCATTGTCGATCTGGCTGGCGCAGACCCCTTCATGAGGCCGGACGTATTCGACCTTCTCCGTGCCATGGTCGAGCGCAACTTCACCTTCTCGGTCTCTACCAAGAGCCACATCTCGCCCGCCTCAGCGCAGCGCCTTGCGGAGCTGGGCATTGGCCGCGACCTGCCCGGCGCCTCCGAAATGGGAATGCAGGTCAGCATCGACAGCGCCAACAACCGCGTCGCCTCCAGCCTCACCGGCGTCAACAACTACCTTGATCGCGCAATTTCCACCACCACCAACCTCATCGCCGCCGGCATCAGCCCCCGAATCAAGTGCGTCCTCACCCCCTACAACTGGGAGGAGCCGGAACCGATCGTCGAACTCTTTTCGTCCCTGGGCGCGCGCCGTTTCCAATTCGTTCAATACGGCCGCAGCCTCTATCGCCACTCCGACGACCTGTTCCTGACCCGGGAACAGAAGCTCAGCCTCAGCGAGTCTCTGCCTGTGCTGGCAGGGAAGCATACCAACCTCGAGATCACCTTCCAGGACGAAACCGGCGATTCGCGAACGTCCGAGGAGATAAGCACCGCGTGGGAGCAGCGAGCCGTCTGCACCGGTGGCCGCTCCGCAATACTCATTCTTCCCAACGGCGATGTTTCCCTCTGCGAGCAGCTTCCCCATATTCCCAGGTACGTTGTCGGTAACCTGATCCTCGACGGTCTCCTCGATATTTGGAACGGCCCCGCAGTGAACGAGTTCATCCACCCCGACAGAAGCAATTTCGATGGAACGGCCTGCTTCGCCTGCCCGGACTTCGACAAGTGCCATTTTGGCAGCGGCTATTGTTACCGGGACTCCTTCACCGCATTCGGAAGCGTGTATGACGCCCCTCCCGCCTGTCCCCGCCAGGAGAAGACCCCTCTGCGGCTTCTGTAAGCGCGTTCATCTCGCCCGCAACGGTGATTTCAAAAAACCACTCGCTCCGGATGATAGGATTCCTCCGACAAGAGGAGATCAATTTCATGCGACGCCGAACCTTCCTTCAATCCTTGTCTGCAACCATGATCGCAACCGCGGCAAGCGCGCTTCCCGCCTTCGCCGCCCTGCCCAAAATGAAGATCACGCGCGTCCGTGTTTACCTTCCGCCCGACGCCAGCCAGCTCCTCTATCAGAGCGACCTTGTCGTCACCATCGAGACCGACGCAGGAATCACCGGCATCGGCGAGGGCGGTGATGTCGACATGCTGCGCATCTCGGCCGGCCGTCTCATCGGCCGCGACCCGCAGAACATAGAGCGCCTGTGGCAGGACATGAATCGCGCTTATTTCTATCCCGCCGGCCGCGAGCGCACCCATTCCATCGGTGCTCTCGACCTCGCCCTGTGGGACCTGAAAGGCAAGGTGCTCGGCCTCCCCGTCCACCAGGTTCTCGGTGGCCTGGTTCGCGACTACTGCGAGTGCTACTCCGGCGGCGGCGGGCTTCCCGGCATCACAGATAGCTCATCACTGAAAGAGCGCGCCCGAGCCAGCATGGAAGCCGGCTTCCGCGCCTTCCGCTTCGGCCCCGGCAATGTCCCCGGCAACTCCACGTACAAAACCAGTGAACAGGTCACATTGCTTCGAGAGTCAGCCGCCCAGGCCCGCGAAGGCGTCGGCAAAGACGGCGATTGGGCCGTCGACTTCCACCAGCGCTTCGAACTCGCCGAAGCTGTCCGCGGCTGCAACCTGATCGAAGAGTTCGCGCCTTTCTTTGTCGAGGACCCAGTCCGCGCCGACGCCTTCCTTCAGGATCTGCCCATCCTGCGCACCAAGGTGAACGTTCCTATCGCCGCCGGTGAAGAATGGGGAAACAAGTGGGACTTCAACACTCTCGTCGAGCATCACGACGTTGACTTCGTCCGTGCCACTCTGCCCAACATCGGCGGCATTACGGAGATGATGAAGGTCGCCGCCGTTTGCGAAACTCATTTTGTCGGCATTATTCCCCACTTCACGGGCCCCATCGCCACCGCCGCCCTGGTCAACTGCCTGGGCACATTCTCAGGGCCGGTGTTGTTCGAATATGCCTTTGACGGCCGAACCTCTCCGCATCTGCCCCAGCGTTTTGATTTCAAAAACGGAAAGCTCCACCCCAACGATCGCCCGGGCCTTGGAGTGGAACTCGACTACAAGCCGCTCAAGCTCATTGCCGAAATCACCGAGCCCATCACCGCGCGCGCGCAAACCTACTTCCGCCCCGACGGCTCCATTACCAACTGGTAGAAGACAACGCTTAACGGAAGAGCCAGGTGTACATCAGCTTCAACTCTTCCACACGTTGCCGGGTATCCGCTTCGGCACAGGCGACGTAAGCCAATGATGCGGTACTCAGCTCGGTGTAGAGGTCCCGTTCGGCAATGCAGTTTGCCTCGCGGAACGGGTACCAGCGGCTCTGGGCTGCATCGAACTCTTTTAACTCTTCCGGCTTTAACGCTTTCCGTAATACGCGGACCATGCGTTCAAGCTGCCTGTCTGCTTTACGTGCCGCCGCGATCAGGCAAATCGTCTCGCGGTTCGTGTTGCCTTCAGCCCGGCAGGGCGCGTCCGGAACCCTCGTGCGTTCTTGTGCCGCCGCGTGCAGTGCCGCAGCCAGGCATAGGACCGCTCCGAGCTGAACGCCCCGAATTCCGCGCCCCGTCAATTTGCCCGCCATGGCGGCAGAGTACATGCCCATTCGACGCCCTCCCTTGCGATTGGTCAGGCAAGACCCCGGCGATCCCCCCAACCCCCAACCCCTGACCACTAATCCCTAATTCCTGTCTTATATTTCCATGCGTTGGTATACTGGCAGTGTGACCACAACTGTCCTCGAATCCATCCCCAACGGTAACCCCACCGGGACTTCCCCCAGCCAGAAGAGGGTGTTGTTGCTCAAGCCGCGTGGCTTTTGCGCCGGCGTGGTACGCGCGATTGATATTGTGAAAATCGCTCTTGAAACCTTCGGCGCGCCCATCTACGTGCGCCGCGAGATCGTTCATAATCGCTATGTTGTCAATGAATTAGCCGATAAAGGCGCCATCTTCGTTCATGAAATCGACGACGTGCCCAACGGCCAGCGTGTCATCTATTCGGCGCATGGCGTATCGCCTGCCGTAAGGGAACGCAGCAAAGCCCGCAATCTCAGGGTTATCGATGCCACCTGCCCGCTGGTGACCAAGGTACACATTGAGGCCGTCAAGTTCGCCAAGCAGGGCTACTCGCTGGTGCTCATCGGCCACCGCGACCACGACGAAATCGAAGGAACCCTCGGCGAATGCCCCGACGTGACCCAGGTGGTCTCAAACGTGGCGGAAGTCGAAATGCTCCGGGTCCCTGATCCCGACCGCGTAGCGTATCTCACCCAGACCACCCTGAGCCTGGATGAAGCGCGGGACATCATTCACGCCCTCAAGCTGAAGTTTCCAAACATAGTTGGACCACACTCGCAGGACATCTGCTATGCCACCGAGAACCGCCAGGTGGCCGTCCGCAACGTGGCGCACGATGCCGGCCTGGTACTGGTCGTCGGTTCCACCAACAGCTCCAACTCCAACCGCCTGGTTGAGGTCTCGCGCAACCTGGGTACCATCGGATATCTCATCGACAACTCTCAGGCAATCAATCCGGAATGGCTCAAGGGGGTCAACACGGTTGCTGTCACCGCCGGTGCCTCGGCCCCTGAGATTCTGGTTGAAGACGTAGTGAACTATTTGAACCAAAGCGGCTTTACAAGCGTCGAAGAGGTTGAGGTAATGCCGGAGAATGTCCGCTTTGGCCTTCCGCCTGAAATTATCCAGGCTATCGGCAGCGCAGGGGGCGCCGAGCCTGTTCCCGTCCGGTAACCCAGTCCGGTAGTATTGTTTGCCTGGCAGTATCCGGGGTGCCCAGCAGCAGGTCAACCGAAGAGCAGGAAGCCGCACCATGCCAGGTGCCCCGCGAGGAATTGAGGCGTTTCGACGCACATGAATCTACAGCGAAGGAAAACGCAAACCGTTGCGCCCCGCTTTGGGCGGCTGGACGCGGACTTGGCGGAAGTCGAGTCGGTTATCGTCCGCTCTCGGGAGTTCCTCCTCTCCCAGCAGCATCCTGAAGGCTATTGGTCCGGTGAGCTCGAAGCCGATTCGATGCTCGAGGCCGACTACATCTTTTTGCATACCCTCCTCGAAAGCGGCGATCCGGGTCGCCTCAAGCGCGCATTTGCCGAGATCATGCGTTACCAGAACGAGGACGGCAGTTGGAGCATCTATCCCGGCGGCCCCGGCAACATCTCGCTCTCCGTCAAGTGCTATTCCGCGGCCAAGATCATGGGCCTCTCGCCGGACGATCCGCGCATGGCCCTCTGCCGCAAGTGGATTCTTGCGCACGGCGGCGTGGTGGAGTGCAACACCTTCACCAAGATGTATCTCTGCGCGCTCGGCGAATACGACTACGACGCAGTTCCAGCCATCCCGCCTGAAATCGTTCTCTTTCCAAACTGGTTCTACTTCAACATCTACGAAATATCCTCCTGGTCGCGCTCCATCATCGTTCCGCTTGCGATCATCTACGCCAAGAAGCCTTTCAAGAAGCTCGCGCCGGAGCAGGGAATCGACGAGTTGTTCGTAGGCGGGCGCGCCAACTCAAAACTCCGCCTGCACATGAACCGCAAGTCGATCGTTTCCTGGCGCAACTTCTTCATCATTCTTGACCGCATCATGCACTGGGCCGAAGCGGTTCACATCCGCCCGCTGCGCACGCTGGCCCTCAAGCGCGCCGAGAAGTGGCTGCTTGAGCGCCTCGAGATGACGGACGGCCTGGGCGCAATTTATCCGGCCATGTTGAACGCCATCATCGCCCTGCGCTGCCTGGGCTACTCTGAAGACGATCCCCAGGTAATCCGCGCCCGCGACGAGTTTGAAAAGCTCGGCATCGAGGAACCGGCGAACGAAGATATGCCCGAGCCCACCTTCCGCATGCAGCCCTGCATGTCGCCTGTGTGGGACACGGCGCAGGCGGTCTTCACCCTCGGTGAGGCAGGCGTGCCGCGCAACGATCCGCGCATGATCAAGGCCGCCGACTGGATGCTCTCAAAGGAAGTCCGCCACAAGGGCGACTGGGCCGTAAAGGTCCCCAGGACAGAGCCCGGCGGATGGTACTTCGAATTCAATAACGAGTTCTACCCCGACACGGACGACACCGCGCAGGTCCTGCTTGCGCTCAGCAAGGTTGACAATCCTCGCGAACGCTATCAGCACCAGGTCGCGCAACGGGCCATCGAGTGGGAATTCGCCATGCAGTGCCGCAACGGCGGCTGGGGAAGCTTCGACAAAGACAACACCAAGATGATCTTCCAGTACATACCCTTCGCGGATCACAACGCCATGCTCGATCCGCCCACGGTAGACATCACCGGAAGAATCCTTGAAATGCTCGCCATCTACGGCTACACCCGTGCCGACAAGCGCGTAGAAAAAGCCATCAAATTCATCTTCAAGGAGCAGGAGCCGGACGGAAGCTGGTTCGGCCGTTGGGGAGTGAACTACATATACGGTACTTTTCTCGTCCTGCGCGGCCTCGACGCCATCGGCGTAGATCATCTTGAGCCGCAGATTCAGCAGGGCGCGGAGTGGATTCGAATGGTGCAGAATCCCGATGGCGGATGGGGCGAGACCTGCGGCAGCTACGACGATCCCAACACCCGCGGCGTCGGCCCCAGCACTCCATCGCAGACCGCATGGGCGCTGCTTGCCCTTCTGGCCGCGGGCGACGATCGCTCCGACTCGCTGGCCAAAGGTGTGCGCTGGCTCCTCACGCGGCAGCTCGCCGACGGCAGTTGGGACGAATCCATGGGTGAAGGAAAACTCCGTCAGAGTATCATTACAGGTACAGGCTTCCCGAGAGTCTTCTACCTGGCCTATCACATGTATCGACAGTATTTTCCGCTGATGGCCCTCACCGGCTACAAGCGGGCTATGGAACGCAATAACAGCTCTTAGCTTCTAGCCTTTAGCCACTAGCTTTTGGCTGGTGGTTCGAGCAGTTTCGACAGTATTTGGTCTTTAGCTAAAAGCTAGGAGCTAAAAGCTAACGGCTATAAGGAACGCGCCGCGATTGGCGCTGGAGGATGAACTAAATATGGCTATTCCCATCTCACAGATGTGGACAGTTTCAAGTTATGTGATCAAGAAGAAGTTGGCTGGCGTCAAGCGCTATCCGCTGGTGCTCATGCTTGAGCCGCTATTTCGCTGCAACCTGGCTTGCGCCGGCTGCGGCAAGGTGCAATATCCCCCGCACATTTTGAAAAAGCAGCTCACCCCGGAAGAGTGCTTCGCGGCCGTCGATGAATGCGGCGCGCCCATGGTCTCCATCCCCGGCGGGGAACCGCTGCTGCACCCGCAGATTGTCCAGATCGTCGAAGGCCTCATCGCGCGCAAGAAGTACATCTACCTCTGCACCAACGCTCTCGAACTCAAGCGCCGCCTTCCGGAGTTCACGCCGTCCAAGTACCTCACATTCTCCGTGCATCTTGACGGCCAGCGCGAGCACCACGACTTCTCGGTTTGCCGCGAAGGCGGCTACGACATCGCCATCGAAGGCATCAAGGAAGCAGTCAAGCGCGGCTTCCGCGTCACCACCAACGCCACCTTCTTCGACGGCACCGATCCCAACAGCGTCCGCGCCTTCTTCGATGAGGTGATGGGCATGGGCGTCGAGGGCATCGTGCTTTCGCCCGGCTACAGCTACGACAAGGCGCCGGACCAGAATCGCTTCCTCGGCCGCGCCCGCGTCCGCCGCCTCTTCCGAGCTATCCTCTCCAATCGCAAGCCCACTTGGAAATTCAACATGTCGCCGCTCTTCCTCGAGTTTCTGATGGGCGACCGCAAATACGATTGCATCCCTTGGGGCATGCCTGCCTTTAACATCTTCGGTTGGCAGAAGCCCTGCTACCTGCTCCAGGAAGGCTACGCCGACAGCTACAAGGAACTGCTCGAGACCACCAATTGGGAAAACTACGGCGTGCCCAGCGGAAACCCGAAATGCGCCAACTGCATGGTCAGTTGTGGATATGAGGCTCCGGCAGTGATCGACGGCTTCACCACCTTGAAAGGCTTCTGGGGAATGGTCCGCGGCACCTTCAGCACCTATCGCGACCAGCACGCGCTCAAACTCCTCAATGAACCCGCGCCGCACGGCTCGGCCACTCTTGTCAAGATTGAGAGCACCGAACATAGTCTCGAGGAGACCCACGCATGACCGCTGTCCGCGCCATGGGACAGCACGGTCCCTGGAATCTGGCCAGGTTTTGAAAGGGCACGGCTTCACAGGCTGCTGAATGACTCATTCGGGTGGTAGGCCGGGACTGGTAGGTCAGGGCTTCAGCCCTGACAATAGCGCCCGTAAAATCAACTGGGCCTTTAGGCCCTGAGGTATGGCGTTCGGCTGTTAAGCTCAAAAGCTGGTCTTTTTCCGCAGCTGTTTGGCCGTGCCGCCACGAATCGCAAAAGGAACAGGGCTTTAGCCCCTGAGGGAATCAACGTATGACCGCTGAAGTCCATAAATACACCCGCGAACAGGTCGAAACCCTCGAACTCGCGCCCGGCTCCGAGCACCTCAAACTCGAAGGCTGGGTCCCCGAACTGGCCAGCGACGAGGATCTGCGCCAGGCCCTGGATAAGGCGCTGGACTATCGCGGCGACGTAACCCTCACCCTCAAGTCCGGCGAGCGCATTGAGGCCTTCATCTTCAACTGCCAATCCGGCCCCACGCTCGGGGAGTCCTTCCTGCAGTACTTCACGCCCACGTCGTCGGAGAAGCGCAAAGTGGGCTACGCCGATATCGCCCGTGTCGAGTTCACCGGGAAAGACCGCGCCGCCGGCAAGCACTGGGAAGACTGGGTCAAGGCCTATAACGAAAAGAAAGCCGCCGGCGAGAAGAACATCGGCCTCGCTCCGGATGCTCTTGAATAGATGAGCTTCATCCATGATTCCCGAAAGGCCTGACGCCTTGTCTCGCCAAGATGAAATTCGATTTGCAGTGAACGAAAGAACCTGAAGAAATGCATATCCCCCAGGAAATGAGTTCGCCGCTCATTTCTGCCACGGCTGAAGTTCGACCGGCTCGCCCCAGCTTGGAATGGGACTCTGCAACCCGTCTTTAATCCATAGGAAACGGCCGTTAATCCCCGCGGCGTCATCTTTCATCAAGGCCCCAACCAGGTCGGCGGCTTTTTCCGGGTCGTCTCCTCCCGTTTCCTCCACCCAGTCCGCCCATTTGGTGTAACCTTCAGCGACGCGGCCCAGGCGTTCCGCCCCCGCCTTGATCTGTGCCCACATATCGGTCTTTACATCTCCCGGATGGATCACGTTTGCCGTCACTCCGGTTCCCTTCAACTCCGAAGCCAGGTGGCGGGTGAACTGATTAAGCGCCGCCTTGCTTGTGCCGTAGGCGCTATTGGCTGGTCCCGGTTCATGCAGGGCCGCGGCAGAGGTGACGTTGACGATGCGGCCCCACCCGCCTTCGATCATTCCGCCCACAAATGCCCTCGAGGTCAGGTACGCGCTGACCGTGTTGATCATGATTGCCTCGATCCACGGAGCTGGGTCGCCGTCCTTGATCAGATCGATTGGGCCGAAGACGCCCGCCGCATTCACCAGGATGGACGGTATACCGAGATCGCGTTCGATCACCTCCTTCACGCGGCTGACAGATTCCGGCTTGCCCAGATCGGCAGGAACGCTCAGCACGCGCGCTCCCATGGCTGCTATCTGTTGCCGCGTGACTTCAAGGCCTGCCTCTCCACGCGCCACCAGCGCTACCGCTGCGCCCTCTTGTGCCAGCCTCACTGCAATCCGCCTGCCCAAGCCGCGGCTGGCGCCCGTGACCACCGCGATCTTTCCATTCAGATCGTTCACGTGCAATCTCCTTTCTCTTTCTGGCGCCGGTGAATCGACAGATTCGCGGCCACTCGCCAACCGGCCGATGATTTCGCCTGCCACTTGGCTGAGCACACGACCCTGAATAGGCGTCCATCGGATCTTCAACAGCCTGGAATTGGCCGAACGTAGCGAACTCATGCTACTACGACAAATGTCCGGCTTGCGTTGCAGATAATTACCCCTTCTTATCGCACAATAGAAAAAAGAGGTTCAGTTTGGCCCTCGAGTTTCTCAGTGGACCCCGGTGTGGTACCCCCACCCCCTCCCCCAGAATTTGTGAAACTGTGAAACTGTGAGACTGTGGAACTGTAAACTGATTGCGCCTTTCGCGCCCCATCCCGTGCCAACTCGCGAGGGTCCAACAGTTAGAATGAGAGCTTGCCGGGAGCTCTCTTATGAAAGTCTTTGTTACAGGGGCGACAGGATTTGTAGGTCACCACGTTGCCAGGGCGCTGGCGGCCGAGGGCGCTGACCTCCGCCTCCTGGTCCGCAAAACCAGCAACCTGGCCAACCTCGAAGGCATCCCCGGCGACACGCACCTGGGCGACCTCTCCCAGCCGGAAACCCTCAAGCCCGCACTGGCCGATTGCGACGCCATGGTCCACGTGGCCGCCGACTACCGCCTCTGGATTCGCGACCCTGACGCCATGTACCGCGCCAACGTGGACGGCACCCGCGACCTGCTGAAGTTAGCCCGCGAGGCTGGTGTCAAGCGCGTGGTCTACACCTCCTCGGTAGCCACCATGCACTTCAGAAAAGATGGCCTGATCATCAATGAAGACACGCCGGTTTCCATCGCCGACATGGTGGGCCACTACAAGCGCTCAAAATTCTTAGCGGAACAGCAGGCCATAGCCGCCGCCGAGGACGGCCAGCAAGTCATCATCCTGAATCCGACCACGCCGGTTGGTCCCAACGACCGCAAGCCCACGCCGACGGGCCGCATCTTCGTTGACTTTCTCAATCGAAAATTCCCAGCCTACGTGGATACCGGCCTCAACCTCGTCGATGTCTCCGAAGTGGCGCGCACCCACGTAGCCGCGCTGACCAAAGGCCAGCCGGGCCATCGATACATTCTGGGCGGCGAAAACCTCACCCTCAAGCAAATCCTCGACAAGATGTCCGCCATCACCGGCATTCCGTCGCCCACAGTCAAGATTCCATTCGCAGTGGCCGCAACGTACGCCTTCTTTGAAGAGTGGATCACCGGCCGCATCCGCGGCCGTGAGCCGCGGGCGACACTGGAAGAAGTCCGCATGGGCCGCAAGAAGATGTATGCCAGTAGCGCCCACGCCCAGCAGGAACTCGGCTTCCGCATCATGCCGGTCTACCCGGCCATGCGCGCCGCCATCGAGTGGTTCCGCGCCAACGGCTACGCATGACGAGGATCGCCATCATCGCCGCCATGCCTCGTGAACTGAAGCCCCTGGTGAGCGGCTGGCAGGCGGAATCCCGCAACGGGGTCCATCTATGGCACCGCCGTTTCGACACCGGCGAATGGGTTGCCGCCTGTGCCGGAGCCGGCGTCAATGCCGCCACCCGCGCCTTCGCCGAGGTTGAGAGGGACGGTCCCGTCGATGTGCTTATCTCCACCGGATGGGCGGGAGCACTGAGCGAAGAATTCGCGCCCGGTCACGCCTATTTGGTATCAAACGTAGTGGACGCGCAGACCGGGGAGCGCTTCTCCACGGCCACCAGGCCAAATGGCTCTTTGCTCATAACCAGCCCCAAAGTCGCCGACGAGACGGAGAAGCAGCGCCTCTCCGCTACATACGGCGCAGGCTTGGTGGACATGGAGGCTTCTGCTACTGCCCGGCTCGCCCAGATGCGCAGTATCCCCTTTTATTGCGTGAAGGGAATCAGCGACGGCTACAGGGAGCAACTGCCTGATTTCAATCGCTTTATTCTTCCAGATGGCGGGTTTAGACTGGTCAGGTTCGTCGTTTTCGCTGTCCTCCGTCCCTGGTACTGGCCCGCGTTGGTGCGAATGGGCGAAAATAGCAAAAGGGCTGCCCAAAGCATCGCGGAGTCTTTGCTCGACATCCTGGATCAATGAGGTCATAGCACAAAGCGGATGGCTACCCAAACGAAACTCCCCGAAAGCCCAATGGAATACGACATCCCATCCACCATGCAGGCCGTGGTCTACCGCGGAATCAACGACATGCGTGTCGAGACGGTTCCTGTGCCCGCAATCGGGCCGGGGGAGTTGCTGGTCAAGGTGGCAACCTGCGGCGTCTGCGGCACCGATTTGAAAAAGATCCACACCGGTTCGCATTCCGCGCCGCGCATCTTTGGCCATGAAATGTCCGGAACCATCGTGCGGGTGGGTGAGGGCGTTACCCGCTTCGTCCTCGGTGAGCGGGTTGTGGTTCACCATCACGTTCCATGCGGCGACTGCTACTACTGCCGCAAGAGAATGCCGACTCAGTGTACGTTGTACAAGAAAGTGGGCGTGACCGCAGGATTTGAACCATCTGGCGGCGGCTTTGCGGAGTATATTCGCGTGATGGACTGGATTGCCGCCAGCCGCGGCGTGGTGCGGATTCCCGAAGGAGTGCCGTTTGAACAGGCAGCCTTTTTGGAGCCGGTCAATACGGTCCTCAAAGGAGTCAAGCTGCTCAATCTCGCAGCGGACGACACAGTGCTGGTCATCGGCCAGGGGCCCATCGGGCTCATGCATGCTGCGCTGGCTCGGCGTACCGGCGCCCGTGTACTCACCTCCGATCTTTATTCTGAGCGCCACGCCATCGCTGCCAGGTTTGGCCTCAAGGACCCGATTCATGCCGGCACGGAAGATGTGGTCCAAAAGGTGCACTCCGAGACAAATGGCCGAGGCGCCGATGCCGTGATCCTGGCAGTGGGCGGTAATGCTCTGATCAAGACTGCGATGGCTGCGGTGCGTCCCGGCGGCAAGGTCATGCTCTTCGCCCAGACGCAGTATGGCGAGGCGACCTTCGATCCCGGCCAGGTGTGCATGGACGAGAAAACCCTGATGGGCTCCTACTCGTCCTCATTCGACATTCTGGACGAGGTGACTGGTCTGGTCTTCGACGGCTATCGCGACGGATTCGACCTCACTCAGCTGATCTCCCACCGCTTTCCGCTCCATGAGGCCGTAGCGGCGATTGAGGTTGCTTCGCACCCCAAAGCAGACTCAATGAAGATTATGATTGAGCCTATCCTGGGCGCGGGAGCAAACTGATGTGTCCTAGATCGGAAGAGCACACGT
>OCZT010005054.1_pt1 | contig 13201 bp, 15 predicted proteins | sample 1539031 | NCBI WGS metagenome assembly OCZT01 (sample SAMEA3539308, study PRJEB22396) | soil metagenome | biome: tundra; feature: field; material: soil | place: USA | collected 2010-05 | depth 0.15 m | reverse complement strand
CACTTTTCCAGGTGCTGGTGAGCCCGGCGGTGTCTTCATTGACGTTCTGAACACGCCAGGAACCGGAGGTGGCATTGGAGCCGGCAGGTCCTTTGGAAATCCGCGTGAACTTGGCTTCCGACTTGAAGGGCTGGCTACCGTCGGCAGGATAGTTGGTGCTGGATATGGTCAGCGTCTTCCCATCCTGCGATGCGGTCCTGGTCGATTCGAACTCGGGGTTGCCGGCTTTTTTCGCGGTGAATTGAATCGTATTCGGGTCGGTAACTTTCACGGCGAGCGTGTCGTACGTCTGGCCACTAACCGCCTGGTCCTGACCGTCGGCCTTTATGTTGATTTTGGGGACGCAGCTTTCGCAGTCGTACATCCCATTGTTGACCGAAAACTCGTAGGGCTTTTGCGACAGCTTGGCCGTCGCCATGTTGGTCTTCCAAGTGCCGTCGAACGGGCTTTGAGCAAACAACATCACAGGGAGAAACCACAAAACAACGCATAGCAACTTCTTCATGCTCATCTCCTAATCCAGAATTTATGTTTTGGTTCCCCAACGGCTCCACACTATATACCCATCGAGTGATTCCAGCGCATGATTTTCCTTTACCTTTTCGGGCCAGGCCCCAGGGTGCGAGACAGGTCCCGCCTGCCGCACGCGCGCACGGATCAAACTCAACATTCACGCCCGGCTCGTGCTTCCGGCTGCTGTTAACTAATTAGTACTGGTGTCCGGATTTTCCCGGCCCAATAGCTATCCCCCGCACAGGTTTGTCCCTCGATTTTGTTGCCTGTTAGACTGCCGTTTTTCCCAACATAAATTTCCGGTTAACCAGAGACTGACAACCTGATGCTCACTTCGCATGTTGAGCACATGAACGTCGCGCCCGGGTGGTGCGAGTCCCGAGTCCGACGATTCTGTTGCCCAATCTGTTGCCCATTTAACTGCCGATTGCGCGCAGTGCAAGCCCATTGACATGACGTAACCATTTGTACGTGATTGATACGACGGTTCGGAACGATTCGGTTACCGCAATTGAGATGGTCCCCGCTGGCCCGTGCTGATCCCCAAGTTTCGATTCACCTTGGACGAGCTGCCGCCGGAGTGAAAGCCCTGTGGTCGCGCAACAGGCTCAGCATGTTGTTGTGCTGCTGGCTTGCGAGGCTGTTTCTCCCTAACCAGGCTGGAATCGCGTCGCCAGCGACCGCCGAGCGCTGATGCAGCGCCCCGCCACATCCCCAAAAATAAATGATGACAAATAGGCCCGCACGCGGCTCCGCTGCCAGCCAGGGAGAGATCGCCAGCCCTTGTGCTCCGCAAAAACCTATGCAGGCCGCAATTTGCATGACTCCTCGTGCAGATTCCGGCCTTTTCCTGCGATTGTTCCAACGAACTCTGTTCGGCGTCCTTGCTTTGTGCGAAGCTGATCTCCCATGTTGTCACTTCGAAGCGTTTGGCAGCGTAACTTCCGCCCCAGCCTTACTGTCCTCTGGGAACTGCTGCGGGATGGATTGCAGTTCCTGAACGTCGTGGCCCGCTCCCGAACAGCCGTAGCAGCGGAAGTCGTGTTCTTACGTAAGCAACTGGCTTACTACCAGGACCACCAGATTCGGCCTCGCCGCCTGACCGACGCGGCACGATTGTCGCTGGTGCTCTGGTCCCAGCTTTTCGAGTGGAAAGAAGCGCTCATCGTCGTTACACCCAGGACCTTTGTCCGCTGGCATCGCAAGGCTTTCAAACTGTACTGGCGTTGGAAGTCGCGGGGCGGTCGGCCACCGCTGCCCAAGGACATACGCCAGCTCATCGCCCGGATGGTAAGGGAGAACATAACTTGGGGAGAAGAGCGCGTTGCCGATGAACTCTCGCTAAAGCTTGGCATTCTGGTTTCGCCGCGAACCGTTGGCAAGTACTGGCCCAAGCGACTCGGCGGGGCCGGGCGCACCCGAACGTCTTCGCAGCACTGGAGAACCTTCGTCAAGAATCATGCGCAAGGCATCGTCGCTTGTGACTTCCTGGTTGCGGTCACGGCCAGATTCCGGGTGCTCTATGTTTTCGTCATGATGGAGATAGGGAGCCGTCGTGTTCTCCATTGCAACGTGACCGCGCATCCGACCGCAGAGTGGACGCTGCAGCAGCTCCGAGAAGCCATTCCAAGCGACCATCCTTACCAGTTCTTGATCCATGACCGCGATTCGATTCTTCTCGCGGGACCTGGACGAGGAGCTCAAAGGCTCCTTTGGGCTGAGGGTCCTGCGCACGCCGGTGCGTGCGCCGAAATCGAAGGGCTATGCTTCATACTGCACCTCTTGCGAACCGTGCACGACGTTCTGAGAGTTTGATTCCTTGGGCCTTGCGTGGCGGGTTCGGTCCTGGATCCTCGTACAGCCACAGCTTCTTGTCGCACACCGGATAGGCTCGGAGCAAGCCGTGGTTTCGCCAGGCCCTTACCCACGCCGGCGTGAGCTTCAAGCGATCCGACATTTCCTCGACTGTGAGCAAGCCCTTCTCGCGTAAGCGATCATAGCGTGATTTAAGCTGATACCTGCAGCGAATGCGCGCGATCGTCCAACTATGGAAAGCCAATCCCTCTCCCGAGCAGAGGCCTCGCTGGTTGAGAAGCCTGGCGATCTCTGTTTCTGTGTGATGATCCAGCAAGCGGTCGATTTCGGTCACCACCTCGGTCGGAGTCTTTCTTGCTTCCCAGGCGTTGAGAGGTCGCGGCATGGTCAGCGTTTTCGTAATCCCACCCTTGAAACGAACGTGCGCCGTGATCTCATGGTTTCTGATCAGGGTTACGTCGTCCAGCAGAAGCCGTACCAGTCGCTTTCGTTCGCGGTGCGGCGTCTGCGGATTTTGCCATAGCCGTGGAAAGTCATGCGCCAAGGCGGCGATACTGGCACGCTGCTGTTCGCTGATCGCCGCCTGATCCTTTTTGTGCTGCTCCTCGTACTGCTGCTGGGCGGCACTCAGGGCCCGAAGTTTGTTGTTCCACTCCGCTTCCAGAGAATCGGCTACCAGCCGGTTCGCCGGGTCGACGTGCAGGTAGCGTCGCTGCGCCAAGTCGGCTTCATACCGGGCTCGCTCCACCTGCTTTTTACGCAGACGGTCCACCTCCTCCAAGCGGGCTTGCATCTCCTGCTGGACGGTGAGTGTGACTTCCAGCGCCAAGGGAGTGATGGTGTCGATGAGAAGCTGGCCGATGGCTTGGTCCAGCTGCTCCCCGAAGACATGTTGGCATACCGAAACGATATGCTCGGCTCCGTCACGCTGGCACACATACTCGGGCACGATCCTGGTCTGGCGCGTGTGATACCGGACGGTCATCCGGCTGCCACAGACGCCGCAGACCACCAAGCCCTGCAACAACGCTGGCCCTTCGCGGGGTGGACTCCTTCTACGATCCTGGCCGTTGGCGTAAGCATTCTCCTGGAGTCGTTGCCGGTTTTCTTCATACTGTCCCCAGGAGAGGTAACCAGGATGGACATCCGGGAGCAAGATCCATTGTTCCCGAGGCGCCTTGGTGTAGGAAGTTCTGCCGTCCACTTTGCGGCGAGTGCGGTTTCGGCCATAAACGAATGCCCCCGCGTAGCGCGGGTTGTGCAGGATGTACAGCGCCCGGCTATGCGCGAGTTCTGCCCACACCAGTTCGCCTTGGTTCGGTCCCGTCCTCAGCCGCCGCGGAAACAGGAGTTTTTTCTGACGGAAGGCTTTGACGACAGCGCAGGCTGAACCGGTGCGGCGGAAGGCGTCGAACAAGAAGCGAAGGCTTTGCTGCACTTGTTGGTCAGGATCCAGGATCGGCCGACCCTCGGAGTTGTACACCAGGCCCACCGGCAGAGGGCATTGCAGTTCGCCGCGGCGCGCTTTGTTCAAGATGCCGCCTTGCAGCCGGGCGCGGATCACATGGAGTTCGGCTTCCGACATGGTCCCCTTCAAGCCGAGCAAAAGTCTGTCGTTAAAGTGGCGGGGATCGTACAGCCCGTCCTCATCCAGGATGAGGGTGTCGGTGAGGGCACAGATTTCCAGCAGCCGGTGCCAGTCCGTGGAATTGCGCGCCAGTCGCGAAACTTCCAGGCCGAGCACGATGCCGGCTTTTTCCAGACTCACTTCCGTCACCAACTTCTGAAACCCCTCGCGATCCGCCGCGGTCGCTGCCGATTGACCCAGGTCGCCGTCGATAACCACGATGCGCTCCACCGGCCAGCCCAGAGTTACCGCCCGCTGGCGAAGATCATATTGTCGGAGCGTGCTCTCGGTGTTCTCCAACACCTGGCGCAAAGTGGACTGCCGTACATACAGATAAGCGTTTCGCTGCAGATGACCGGCGTTTACCTTTTCATGCGTGGTTCCGCTCATGGCTTGCCTCCTGTTGCAGACTGAGAATGATTCCCGCTAGCAGCGCGGCGATCTGTCTCTGCAGATCCATCGGAACCGCCGTGGGCGTTGCTGGCTGGGGATGTGGGTTAGGTGCGACACGATCTGTGCATTGTGACCAGGCCTGCATCCAGGCCGTCATGCCACTGCGGAGAAACAAGGCCAACCCCAGCCCTTCGCCTCCAGGTTGGCAACGGGTGGCGTCACGCCGGAGCTGCTCGTATTGCGCAGTCAGATCGGGATGGGTTCGCAGTTGAGCCCCCGGTTCCTTCAGCGGAGTTTTTTTTGACGACGCAGCAGGCTGCGTTCGATGCTGCGCGGATGAACCTTGGTCCCGAAACGCTCCTGGAGCAAGCGCGCCAGTTCCGGGGTCCGCACGGCCGGCTCTTTCTGGCGCGTCGCGACGAGGAAGGCCAGCAGCTCGTCGGTCAGCTTGTGCGCCTGCTTGGGACCGCGCTTGTGGGGAACCAGGCCGGCCAGCCCCGCCTCCTGGAAGGCGGACAGCGCTTGATAGAACGAGGGCCGCGAGAAGCCGAAAGCGGTCGCCGCCCCGGTCACCGAGCGGCTCCCGCTCTGCACGCGGCGCAACATCTCGTACTTGACCTGGACGAGATCGCGGGCATCGAAGAAGCTGTCCTCGGCAAACAACGGGTCGGTAACTTCGCGGGAACGTGGGTTTAACGTTCCTTGCTGCCGCAGGGCGGCCAGTTTGGGATCCTTCTCGGACATATGCACCTCGCGGGACAGTCAACCGTAGTGTAAGTCTAATTATGCCATACATCTTGGAAGTGTCAAGCCATTTGTCTTGGGGAATCCGCATAGTTACTGCATAAACTGTCGAATTATCCCAACTTGCCGCCTCCCATTCTTGGCCCGGTGCCGGCATATTTATCTTTACATAAAAGGCGTAATTTCCTTTACAGCACCTCATCGCAGCTTCTCCATCAAGTCCACCAACTGGAGCAAGTCCTGGTAGCGAAACAAACATCGGCCGCCGGCCACGGTCACAAAGGGATCTGGGGCCACCACCGTGGTCCAGCCGGCTGGAATAGAGCTCAAACACCCCTCAGCGTTGTGGAAGTAAACCCGGTCCTCGCCCCAGTTATGGCGATAGGTGATCAGCTTGAACTTCTGGCCTCTCAGCGGATGGTGAGGATGAGTTATCTCGAAGTTGGTATCGGCAAGGTCGCCATGCGTTGCAGTTGACGACCTTCTCCAACGCGTATTGCGAACGGCTGATTGGAACGGTGCGGCGCGAATGCTTGGATTTCATGATTCCGCTGAACGAGCGGCATCTGCGGCGAAGCCTGCAATGCTGGATCACGCACTATAACCAAGGGCGCCCACACTCCAGTTTGGGGCCAGGGTTTCCTGAGCAAACGTCGGACAGACCGCGACCACGACCAACGACGCACAGGCACAGACTGCCACGGGACTGCGAGATCAGAGCGATGGACGTTCTGGGCGGCTTACATCACGAATATTGGCTGGACGAGATCGTTGCTTGAACGTGCAGATGTTTCTGCGGAGCACAAGTACTACTAAGGAGTGGGTAGTGGTGCCGTTTGATTTCCACAGGGGTTGAACGGTGGCGCGGCTGGCGTACACTTGGGTCATGGCAAAGCCGCCGCTTCTGATCGACTATCAAGGCGCACGACGCTGTTCCGTTTGCAAGATGCCGTTTCCGCCCGATGCCAAGCCGTCCAGAGACGAGGCGTTTGCGGCGCATGTCGTCAAGGCACACAGGCCGGGACAAACGAGCGAGGATTTCAGTCAAGCCGCTCTGCGCGTCGTCCGCGAGGCCACGGAAGATAAGTAGGCCACTACTCATCGCCTAGTCGCTCCTGCATCGCCAAGAAATGCTCATACTTCAACAGCACAGCAAGCGGCTCGTCATTGTCCTGAATGACCAGAGTCTTGTCGAGCGCCCGTAACTGGCTCACGTTTAGCGCCCGCAGTCGGCTAATTCCTACGTGCTGCACGGTGGGGTCAACGTAGGGAATAGAAACCTGATTCGCTTTAGCCATAATCCCTCTCAGGCGCTCAGCGCCTTCAAAATCATTTCCTTGTCAATTCGCGCATTGGGTTTTTTCTCTGGCAGCAAGCTGCACAACTCTTCCAGCGTCCAGATATGATCGGCTAGGCCCGCTTCCATCGCTGGCGTCACCCTCAGTGTCTTGTGAACACGGCAGAAGTTGTAATGCAGAAAGTACAGCGCAACCATGTGACCGTGGTTCTCAAGCTTCTTGCTGAATCCGTTCGTCAGCCGCGTGAAGCGCCGCATGGACATGCGCATCGTAAGGTTCTGGCGCTCCACGTAGCTGGTACTCACGTGCTTGGGGTCGGGATCACCGCTCACTACCTTCATATCGCACCCGATGCAGGTCGCAGGACTATAGCGGCGCTGATCGGCATCGATCGGAGCGCCGAAGAGTTTGTGCAGCATCGCATAATCGACATCTGCGCCAAAGGCATCCTCGATAGCATTAACGTAATGGCGCAGTGCATCTGTGGTGATCTGCGGGCGTCCAACAATCCGCTCGGCACAATCCTGCATGAACTCATAAGCAGCTCGCTTGCCGCGATCTCCTACGTAATACGTCACGCAGAGTTTCGTGTCGGCATCAATGGCCGTCCACGTCCAAGAGTCACCCCAGCCCTGTTGCTCTTGCTCTGGCGTCACGTTCTTTCTCTTTGCTCCGATGAATTGCCAGATTTCATCGCACTGCAAGCGCCGAACCCGCACGTTGCGAACATGGCTGTGATGATATGCGGCACAGGCGCAGCCAGCATCTTCCAAGAGCCGAAGCACTGTATGCTTCCCGACTCCCAGCATCCGGCACGTCGAGTTGATGGAGTTGCCTTCAACCAAAGCCGCTATCACCTGTGTCCGTTTCGCTGTGCTTAGCCGATTCATGTTACTAGCCTCTTTACAGGCTTTATAGTAGCACTATAACGGCAGATGTAAGGCAGTATTTTGCCTTTATAATTACATTTTCCAGTATTTATATCGGTCGTACATGTCGATCCCGATTATGATTGCAATGGCGATCAGGAACATCGCAGCAATAGCCCAAAGCTGCCAGAGCATGACGCGGGCCTCATGGGAGCGGATTTGTTCAATGGATGAATCGGCGCTTCGCACCTTACTCAATAACCTTGATGCATCCCGCTCGTCTTGGCACGGACTGCTGCATGTCTTTACATTTCTAGTTATTGTCGGGCTTGGGTTTGACCTCTTCGTGATCATCAAAGAATTTTGGGATGATATCAAAGAGTTTCGGTACGGGCAGGTCCATTCGTATGAGATCCATCTGCCTAAACGACCAAGCGCTGCGGTGTTGATTTTTGGGCTTATTGGAACAGCACTAATCGTGATTGGAGTATGGGGAGAGTTGTATGTGGATGTGAAGGTCGGAAAAGTGGAAAGCGATATTAGGGCAGCCAACGATGCGCTCCTCGGTCTCATTATCCAAGAAGCGGGCGATGCGAAAACGTCTGCCGAAGGCGCAGCACTTGCCGCAGCCCGAGCCAATGCTGAAGCGGGTAAGGCCCAACAAAACGTTGGCAAAGTAGCAGAACAGGCGAACGCACTCGCGACCCGTATGGTTAACGCGGACAGCCACCTGTCGCAACTGGAAGCGCAAGCCAGTAAGACAAAATCCGACCTGATTAACCTTGCTATCTGTAACGCGCCGAGAGTTATAAGCAACTGGTTTGTAACGGGAGGTGGAGGTACTAAATCGTATGCTGACTCGTTGCGGCCAATGGCTGGCCAAGTAGTTTTTATCGAAGTTGTTCCGGATGCCGAAGCCCGCCGCGCGGCACTCAATATCGCACGAACACTTGAGGATGCCCATTGGAGCGTACAAGAACCGTTGAAATTTGTAGACGGGATTGCAGACGGTATTTCGGTGCAACCATTTGTTTCACCACACAGCCGGATGGCACCGGAGAGCATGGGAAAACCGGACTCGTATTGGCGTGCAATTGAGGTAGCAGGTCTGGCGGCAGACCAGTTGCTCGATTTTTTGCACTCATACAACTGGCAAGCAAAGATAGGATGGACGACCGATTCACATCTCAATATCGTAGATGAAAAAGTCTTACCGATAGGGGCGATACGGATACAGGTCGGGTTGTATCCACCCGCTGTGTATGTGAATCCTCCGGGGCAAAAGGAATTTACTACTAGCATTGAAGAGATGAACGAAGAGATGAAACGGGCAGAAGGCAAACGTATGGCCGAATTTGAGCGCGACCGCGAAAAGCGGTTGGCGACGTTGCCACCAGAACTTCGAAGGAAAGTACAGCAGATGCGTGATGAGATGGAGGCGGATAATAAAATGAGAAACGCAAGAGCCCAATGGCCCATGCCAAGCCTTGAATCCGCCCTTCTGATTGGCCTGTGGACGTGAAACGGCACCACTACCAAGGAGTGTTTTACCTGGACACGGACTGTTCTACGGACTAAAATTCTTGCCGTTACACGGTCTTAGGTTTCTCAACCTATGGCCCTGGGGTTAAGCGCTATCCCGCTCGCAACAGCAATGTTCCGCACCGGCCAAAGCGTACTGGTTCCAATGATAGTTGTGCTAGCGTGGGCTCTGCCCTTGGGTGCTGACAATGGTTTGCACCACAAACCAACCAATGCGTCTGGCAAGGCACGCAAGACCCTTCGGCCTCCCACCGCGAAGCAAGAGCAGTCTGCGCTTCCTCTCAGCCCGGAACAGATGCCTCCACGGCCGCTAAAGGTTACTTATTTGGACGGCCAGCTCACAATTATTGCTGAGAACTCGAGCTTAGCCGACATTCTGTCGGCGGTCTGCAGCCAGACTGGCGCCGTAATTGACTTGCCGCCCGGGAGCGGGAGCGATCGGGTTGCTAGCCGAATGGGCCCTGGTCCTGCGCGTGACGTGCTGGCCGCGCTACTGAACGGAGCGCGTTTTGACTACGTAATGACTGGGTCGCCCTCCAATCCGGCTGGCGTTGAACACATCATCCTTATACCCAGGGGCGACGGATCAGAAAGCACGAGTCCGATGGGCAACCCGGCTATTGCGGTCAACCTGGCCGGGCAGCAACCGTCTCAGCAGAACGTTACTGAGATTGGATTAGCCCAGCAGCAGCCATCTCAGCAGGATGTCACAAAAGCGGAAACGACGTCAGACGGCGCGGGAGATGCGGGTGCTGATGATTCGGAGCAGCCGACAAGGGTAGTGACTTCTGAAGCGGCGGAGCCTTCTGAGGGAGATGGGGAGCAGCAACCCCAACCCAGTGGACAGCAGCGCTCCGGGTGGCAGATGCCGCAGGCGTTTCCGCAGCAACTGGGAACTAGTCCCCAGCAGCCGGCCAACAGCCCTACCACGCCCCAGGGATTTCCGAATCCTCAACTGCCCCACAACTGAGCTTCTCCTTCTGCCGTTATCAACCATTCGCGCTGGCTTGCCGAGGCGCGAATACTCGCTCGTGGTTCCAATTCCGCACTTCCAATTCGTCTGAGTGCCAGGTTGTGAAAAAGTCTTTTCTTGCGGCGCAGCCGTCATCAATCGAAACAACGCCAGGAAACGCTTACGGTTGGAAGTGCCAAAAACTCCATTTCGACAAAAATGGCTCTGTCGGTTTCGTTTCACGTGGTTTGGTCTCAGTTCGAGATGGGAAATCGAGGGGACGTTCGGATGGTTGCGGGCCTTCGATCAGCGCCATCATCTGATGAGCCACCTGGCCGCGCGGCTCATTGATCCGCGTTAGGGCGATCGCGTGCGCCATGAGGCGCGCTGGCACTACTGCATCAACGCATTTAGCAGATCTTTGCGGATCAGAAGCGGACCACAGCCCACCGTCAGCCGCTGGCAGAACGTACACTCCGGATTACATGTCTATGGACGCCAATACCTCATCACCGCCAAGCACATCGTAGCCGGACTAAGAGTTGAAGACTCGATCGATTGTTTCAAAACATGATTGGTCACGGCCGAGCATATCGTAACTAAGAAAGGGGAATTCCAACCGGCAACTGGGCGCGCGATGTGCGGGATCAGGTAGTGGCTTTCGTCCGGCGCTGGTTGAAGGAAGCCTAGATCGGCGTCGGACGATTCATCCAGTGTTGGGCGGGACGGCTCAGCAAATTGTAGCTGGCGGCAGCGCTACGGGTGCGTCAACGAGCACAACGGTTGGGTTTGTCGTGACTTCTGGCTAGAGCCGTGGGAATGAGGTTGTGGCCGTCGGTCCGGCGAGTGCCACTTTAGAGTGACGAGCGATGCTCCCCCGGTGGCTAGCATCGCAGTCCGGGTATTCGGCTTTTTAGTACAAGTGAAGGGGCGACGGGAAGCCCGTCGCCCCGAACTACAAATTCAGGTTGCGTAATCGCTTCACGGATGTGTAACTGCTGCAAAACCAACACCGCCGTAGACACCAGACCCATAACGGCCGACCATGACGAGGTTGTCATTCAGGCCGACACCTCGGGTGCTGCCCACGCCGTTGGGGTCGTCAAACGAGTAGTACTGTCCCGTGTGAAACAGCACGCCGTGACGGTTGCTAGAGGAATCGAAATAGGTGGCTACAATGTCTCCGTTGTTGTTGATTTCATGGATGGCCGTCCCAATCGACCCTTCCCCGGGCGCGTGAAACGGCGTGTAGGTTGTGCCCCTGTCGGCGGTAGTAAACGACAGGTAATTCCCGCTGGAGTTGACGCCGAACACGGTGACTACGCCCGCGTTGTTGATCCCCCAGGCGGTAGCCAAACTTGTGACACCCGGCGGGTTCAACGTCGTGAGGGTGCTGCCAACCAGCAAAAATCCATGCTGTATGCCGGACGAGTCGACGTAAGTGCCTACCACCGCACCCGCGTCATTAATCCCAACCGCATTCGTGAGTATCGCGCCCGGGATGTGGATGTCGGTGAACGTTCCCCTGGCGTACGTAAACCCTATTTGAACGCCGCTTGTGTTGGTGCACCAGCCCGCAGCGACACCCGCGGAATTGATGCCATAAAAGGCGATGGATGTCGAGCCGGGGGCACTTACGCAATCCGACCGGTCGGCGCGGATGAAGGCGTTCATACCACCGAGGATCATGGCGTGCTGGACCCCGGCGCTGTCGACGTAATCGCCGGCGATTGCATTTTTATTGTTTATTCCATACGTATCCGTCTCCTGCGCTGTCTGGGTGGCGAGGACATCTCTGAACGTGAACGTCAACGTCGGCGCCGCCGCAATACCTACGGATACACACAGAACGAGTAAGAACACGCCAATAACGGTCTTACGACTTTGCATTTGGCTCCTCCTTCTGAGAGAGAATTGTTGTTCCCCTTTCCTGTCGTAAGCACGAAAACCTACGGCAAGAAGCACCGCGAAGGCCTGATTTACCTCTACACTGCGAGTGGGGAAACTAGGACCTGCAACCGAGGGCTCCAGTCTCTTCCCGTGCGGGGGAGGCTGTCAATATGCAAATTCTTGCATATCGGTAGCCCATGATATATCCGGTCGAGATAGCACGTGATCTGTCCGCTTTTCGGGCGGTGAGAGTTAGACACCCGGCGCTGATTGGCCGTGTGGTCAAAAATCTCAACCGCTTTGAAAAGGCTTGATTTCCGGTCTCATAATTTCCTCGCACAGCTGCTTTCTGAAACCTCAAGAGCATGTACAATCCGGGTTCGACGATCAAGTTTAGGGAGGCTCTGGAATGATTTGGGCTCGCATGCTTGCTTACATCACCGGAACCGTAGACCAGGAACTTCTCCTGAGGAACGAATATCTGGCCGCAGAGAACCGGATCCTGAGAGCCCAAATCCAAGGCCGGTTGTTGTTATCCGATGCCGAAAAAGCTACGTTGGCGGAGATCGCGTATGGTCAAAAAAATCGAACGGGTTGGAAAGGTGAGGCTTGCAGCCTCGACTAGTCTCTTCGGATTGCCTTCTCCGCCGCCCCGATAAGGCCTACAATTCAGCTTTTCCCTAACTCGATCAACCAAGAGTACAGCCAGGCCGCCCAGGTGCCTTCTTCAAAGGTCACCGACAAGTTGCCGCGCAGCCCGGCTAAGAACTGCAGCAGGGTTGAGGCTTTGGTCTCCAGAATCGATTCCATCACCAGCTTGCCGCTGGCATCCATGACCGCCACCGAGATCGTTGCTTGATGAACATCCAGCCCAATATACTTTTCGCTAGTCACCAGGGTGCTCCTTTCGTAGGCGATGAGGTTCACACTCACAACCTACCCCAAGGGGCGGCCTTTCATAATGCGTTATCGACAGTAATCGTGAACTCGCCTGCGAAGACACAGGATCTCGACCCTCCTCGATACGGCGCGAGGTATTTCTGGCGAACGACAGCTCATAATTCCTACGTTCGCGATCATCGAAGCGGCAACTTTTGTGCCCGATGCAATTTCTGCAGACCACAGCCCCTGGCGTAAGCCCTGCAAAAAGAGAAGCCGCCCGGAACTCAGCCAGGGCGGCTTCTGTGCATTCTCACCGCGCCGAATTGACATAGGCCTGCCCGGTGAAGCAGAATTCTGGAACTCAGTTTCCCGAGTTTTTAGACCGCTTGTGGGATTCCCAAGAGAGGTTTTACCTCGATATCTGCGCCTGTTCGTGCGGGCGCCCCTCAGCACTGTCGCAAATTGCGACCCTTTAGAAAGAGGTTTGTTTTGGCAAAGAAGCTGTTCCTCGCCGCGATCACATTCTTGGTTGTTGCCGCCTTCCTCGCACAGGCGCAGACGCTAACACCACTGACTCACCAGCCACCCGACGGAGCCGGGATCGGCTTCTTGCTGACCGACGGAACGGTGATGTTTCAAGGCGGCAATGGGAACGATTGGTGGAAGCTGACGCCCG
>OCZT010005053.1_pt1 | contig 13202 bp, 26 predicted proteins | sample 1539031 | NCBI WGS metagenome assembly OCZT01 (sample SAMEA3539308, study PRJEB22396) | soil metagenome | biome: tundra; feature: field; material: soil | place: USA | collected 2010-05 | depth 0.15 m | reverse complement strand
GACTTTATTTTATTTAATAGTATCTCCTACATTAAAATGTTTTATAAGATAATCAACTAATATACTATTCCCTTGAAAAATAATGACAGAGTCATTATGTTGGAGTATTACATGTTGTTGAGAACTAGAATTTGCAAATGCATATTCTTTTACTACTAACGGACGTGGAAGAGCATTAAATCTTTCCAATTCAGTTCGATGTTCTATAGTATATGCTCTCCTACTACTTGGAGAACTACAAGAAGCACACATAAACATTACAATCATAAATGCTGTAAAAAGAGCAATTCCAATACCTTTATAAATGGCATTAGTAGTTTTTTGAGTAATATAGATTTGATTCATCTTCTTTTGTTTGTTTGTTTGTGATTTTTGGGTGTGAATTGTTTTGGAGTAGAGAATGGATAAGGATCATAAATCCTAGGTATTCTAGTGAACATAATTAAATTATCACTATCCATTAATCTATCAAATTATGAATTAGACATTGGATTAATACTTTTACTTCTATCATCACAAATACCCCATTCAAGTTTATGTTCTGGATCTTGATATTTTACCCAATTCTCAGAGTATTGATCACCTACTACACATCCATCTTCATATTCAATTAAACCATCTTGGTTCATGAATGCGAATTCTTCTTTAGAGTAGTATTCATTACATACTTTGTGTCCTTGACACATTGCATCATATGCTTGATTTTTATTCATAATAGATGTTTAATTAAGTTTCCGCACCACACGAATGTGGATTGGAAACTCAAAAAATTATTTCTTTAACCATAATTTCAATTCACAAGAATTTGTTGCAATGTTAGGAATTTTGAATTCTTTCTTAACATCCCAATTACCACGAGAATAATATTCTCGCCCAATTGCTTCATCATATTCAAGGCAAGCATCAGCTGCAATTTGAGTAAAAAAATACAATGTTTTGTGTGAATATGAATCATATGTATAAGTTACTTTTTCAGCATACTTATCAAATGATACAAATGTACAAAGTTTGTTTGATTGAGGTATAAGTGAAGTCCAAGGAATATCCGGAGCTTCATATACATCCATAAGAGTTTCAATTGCAATTATTGCATTAGGAGTTTGATTAATAACTTCCATTAATGCTTCTATTTCAATTCCTGGGAATTTGTTAGCTAATGCTATGCGAATAATTTTGTTCATAATGTTATGTGTTATTTTTGAGTTTGATACACATATGTATTTCGTTCCAGTCTCTTCAGAAACTTTGTATTTATACTCTCCTGGAATGAGTTAATAAGTAGAAAAGAAATGTAATTAGGCTTCGGACTATCATACACCGCATGCAACATAGTGACTTGTTTGAACTAACTACATTTCTTTCTTTTACTATAATATGATACAATAATTGGTAATGAATATTCCTTCATCATCATTAAATGTTAGAACAATTTGAGATTCATTATTGGCAAACATTGTACGAACAATATTATAATTCACCATTAAATCAACGAAAACTTTGTTATTTAATTCTTTCTCTAATGCATCTACAAATTGATCTTGTAAATTATTATTGAGATTAAGAATTTTAGCTTTAAAAGCTTTGAAATTTGTGACTACATGCATATGCTTAATTGTTTTTGAGAGTTTACAAAAGTTTAAAAACACCTTGAACTGAAAAAGATTGTTCAAATGTATGTAAAAGAATTAAATTATACATCCGAGGTATATCATTTAAATCAGATTTATAACTAGTAATTATACATAATTGATCATTAGTTATTTGTTTAACAAAATACTTTTTAGATAACTTTAATATTAATTCATTCATGATAATTTGTGTATTTTGAGTTTGAGCATCTTTTAAGACCTAAACCTTATCGAAATGATAAGACCAATTCATACGAAATGTATGGATTTGTATTCTGCAATATTTGAAGGAGATTAGATAAGATTTGCATTTCGAGGTTATACAAAGTTGTGAATCTGGTTGGGAAAAAGTTCTGGAAGGATACGATTGGAATACGTTCGAAGAGAATGGAGAGAGTCAAACTATTCTCATTCAATCTAAAAAAATCCTACAACTTACAATTTAAAAAAGATTTGCCGATATTAACAAATCTTTTCTATTAAAAAGTACTCTATTCATCCGCCGATTTTCAAGCACTTAAAAGAAATAAAGATATATCGTAACTAAATTTCTAAACATCTACGAGAATAATATTCAGTACAGTTTTAAACTTACTATTATCCTCTATTTGAAAGAAACAATTCTTTCCTAAATATTCTGATACTTCCAAATGTTTAAATGGCACAATAGGTATTACTATTCCTTGTGGATTAATAAGAATATTATGAGATTTATAAAACCCAAGAAGAGTATAAATAGTCTTTGCCATTTTGATTCTGGTATTTATTAATGCAGGCGATTAGTATTGATTATACTATTTTGCGTCGTGCGTTAGGTGGTATTGATTATACTATTTTTAATAGTTAATAAATGTTAATTAATTTAAAGAAAATAATAACTAACCATTTCTGATTAGTTATTATTAAAATTACTTATATTAACGAAATCACCCATTGGGTTGAATTGCCTGTAGATGTTAAAATAACACCATCGACAACTGTTAATTTTCCAGGAGTTGTTAAAAAATCTGCATTGATAAAAGTATCACTACCTTTCGATGTTAATTTAATTCCATCTTTAAGGAAAAATAAACTCTTTGCATCCTCTTTAATTTCATTAAATTGTACCAGACCGGCATTTTCACAAACTTTAACAGTTGGAAAAGTTCCTTCTTTTGGAGTTGCGGAATCATAACACTTTTTAGAAAGTGAGTTGATTGTGATATATGTATCATCGGATACGAGGCACAATGTAGGAACTCCAATCAATTCACCAGTTGAATTTTTGAATTGGTGCATTTCAAGCATGCTATCAGCTTCAAATTCAACGCTAAATCCAATTGGAAAACGGTTTGTTAGTCCTAAATTGTATTGCATTGATTTACTTAACTCTGTGGTTTTGACAGCATTTTTTTTGTTGTCATTAAATAATTTGGTAATTTCTGTTTTAGTTAAATTCATAATGTTAATTTTTTTATTTGTTTATATTGTATGTAGTTTGAAAAGTTAATTCATTTCACTTTTCCTCCACTTTCACTCGGGGGTGTAAACGATAACAGGCTAATAGTGCGAAAAATATATATAATTTTTTTTTCAGTTCTCTTCCCGTACATTCCCTATGGGGGCCTAAAATCAATCCCGGAAAATCACTATATATATAAAAAATTTTTCAGCCCGAGGGGATTAATTATAGTTATGTAAGTATAGAATATAAGTATAGTTAGGGGCAACTTTTGCGTATTATATGTAAAGTTTTGCGTTTGGGATTTGGCAATTTTTGCATTTGTAAAGTAAAGTTTTGCGTAAAATATTGAAAATCAAGTAGTTAAAAATATCTGAAAAATATATGGAAAATTATTTGTCCAATCCAAAAAATTGTCGTATCTTTGTATTACAAACTTAAAGACATGGAAACAGAAAAAATATTGAGCAAACAACATATACAACTTCCTAATGATATGGGAAAGAGTGGGTTGACTGCTAATGACTTATTAGTATATGTTTCGATTAAAAGACATATGAATAACATAACTAAGGAATGTTTTCCTTCCCAAGTTTTAGTTGCAGAGCATTCGGGATTATCTCGGCCTACTATACAAAAGAGTATAGAGCAATTAAAAAAATTTAAATATTTAGAAGTTAGAAAAGACGGCAGAAAAAATGTATATAAATTTAATTCATATAAAAACTTTGAACCTTTCTCATATGACTTCCTTGATAATAAAGAATTAAGTTCTGGAGAGAAAGCATATATAATGATAACTCAACAATATATGTTTAAAGATGAAGAGGGATTAGGAAAAGTTTCTTATAGTAATGCAGAATTAGGAAAGAAAATTAATATGTCACACGATACAATAGCAAGGTATGATAAAGGATTAGCACAGAAAGGATTTCTAACGCTAGTCAAAACAAAAAATAGATCAATAGAAGAAGGTCACATTATGATTAATGAAAAACTATTTCATTTAGATGAATTAGGACAAGCCGTAATATGGACACTTCAAAATCACGAAGATAGATTACAAACTCAAGAAAAAACTATTTCATTATTATTAAAAGCAGTAGAAGAATCTAATGAAAGAGAAAGAGAAAGAGATAAAATATTAGCAAGTAATGGTATTGATATGAGTAAGCTTTTTAATGTTGAAATGATGGTTATATAAAATTAATAAAATTAATAAAATGAATATAGAAAATGAATTAATAAGAAGAATTTTATCTGGAGAATTTAAACATAGTTTAGATAAGCCAAAGACCAGAGAAGAACTATGGGATATTATTAATAGATTAGTTAAAATAATAGAAGAAGATAATATTCTATTAAAACAATTTATAGATATTCCAGAAGATTTAAATTAGTATAATTAAAGTTTGTGTAAAAACTATTAACTAATTTAAAAATTAAAATCATGTGAGGAACTAAAAAGAAAAAACAAGTAGTCTATCCAAGTATATATAAGGATAGATATAAAGAACTAATAGAACAAACAATAGGTGTTATAGATTCAATGCACTTAAGTATTGATTTATTAGAATTTAAAATGATAAAATTAAAAGAAATAATTAATCAAAAGTATTAGTATATGGAAAATAATAAATATTTTGAAGGCATTTGTAAAAGATGCAGACGAGCACAACTACATTTTAATAATCAATGCACTTCAAATGTTTGTTGTATTATACTAGATAAGACTTTCATCCTACCCTTTGAATTATCAGAGGGAGATAGAAAGGTAATGATAAATGAATTAAAAAATTATAGGAATGGAAAATAAATATTACCACCCAACCTTAGATGAATTCCATGTAGGATTTGAATATGAATATCTTTGTTGTGAAAACATACACCATCCTGAACATTGGTTTGCTACAACATTTGAAGGTGTGACAGAGTATGATGATTTAGCAAATAATACTTTACTAGATATAAAAGAAATTATAGAAAGAGGCAATGAAATAAGAGTTAAATATTTAGATGAAGAAGATATAGAATCTCTAGGATTTATTAATTGGACAGTTGAATGGACAGACCCTGCAAGATATTATTTTACTAAATCTTTATTAGATGGATCAGAGTCTATTAAAAAAGGGATTCAACTTTATTTTATTTTTGGAAGTTATGATAGAGATCATGTTCTTATCTATAATATTACAGATGAAATAAAACATATATTATTTGACGGAGTAATTAAAAATAAATCTGAATTTAAAAAACTTTTAAAACAATTAAGTATATGATAGTAGCAAGAGAAGAACACTCCTGGGTTGAGGAAGAGTCAGATAAAATATCGACAGCATTAGTAAAGAATATGGAGAATCAATTAAATATAAATATGAATCAAGAAAAATTTTACGACAACTGGTACTTCTACCAAGAATATAAAAATAAATTAAAAGATAGTTTCCCATTTGAAATAAAATATGTATCTTTGTAGATAATTAAAAACAAAAATACATGTATAGAGAAGACGAATTACTAATAGAAGAAGAAGTAGGATTTCTTAATTTTGCAATAGTGCAAGATGAACTGAAAATTAAAGTTAAGTCTTTAAGACTTTTAATAGTAAAAAGGGAAACAAAAGAGATTAATAAAATACTTAAAGAGATAGAGAATATATTAGACTGATATTGCTAAAACAATATCCAACAGAATAAAATTATGAAAATGAAATCAAAAATTGAATTACAAGAACAAGATATTAATGAATTAATAACAGCACTTAATCTATTATACGGATTAGATAAAAACCAAAAATATACATTTGAAGTTATCTGTACTGCAGATTGTACTTATGTAGATGCAGTAGATATAGATTTAAATCATTATAGATTAGATACTCTCCCAGGAGAACCATTAATAGTATTTCCTAAAGTAATTAATGTATTAAAAGAATTATTAACAGAATTTAAAAGTGCTAAAGGTGCAGCACCACTTAAGGAATATACAAAACCTACTATACAAGATTCATTATATAAAGAAACTATTAGAGAGGCTAATAAAGAAACCAAACAAATAGAGAAAGATGTATATAAAGTAGCAGATATACAAAAAGAAAAAGGCTTTGAAATCAATGAAGCATTCTTAAGTGACTTCAATAAAATGTGGAAAGAAGCTACTAAAGATATATTTGTAAAAGTTGAAGAACCTGAACTAAAGACTTCAAAAACAAATGAACAATCTTTATTTGAAAGTTTAATTAGTATGTTACAAGAAATTGAGAATGTAAATTTTACACAAGAAGAAGAAATGATTCCAGAGAGTGCTATACTATCAGACAAAGTTGTTACTTCTGAAAGTGAATATAATCCAGAAGTAAGAATTAAACAAGGATTTGTAGCTCAACCTATTATAGGATTGCCTCACAATTTAGAATCATTTAAAAATACAATTGAAGATTTTAAATATGGTGGCGAAAGTAATATCAAAATTACTACACCCCATGAAAAACCTAATCTTGAAGTAGAACAAGATTTAGAAATTCAAAATCCAATTCTTTCTCCATTCCAACAATGGATAGAAGATGGAAAGAATTTATTAGTTGAAAAAGGAGATATATTAATGAAAGAGGCAGATAAAATTAAAGATTTATATACTATCTTAATACATATTAATGATTAAAATATTAAAATTCCAAGCTCCCTGATGTTCACCATGCGGAATTCTTTCACCAATTCTGAAAGAGTTAGCATTGGAATTTGATATCAAAGTAAAAGAGATTAACATTGATGAAGAAGATGATCTATGTGAGCAATACGAAATTCGTAGTATACCTACATTAATCTTTTTTAAAAATAATATACAAGTTTTAAAAACAACTGGCAGCAAAAGCAAAGAACAGTTGAAGGTTATAATAAATAAAATAAGAAATAATGTTATATAGAAAATTACCAGTAGTAATACAAGCAGAACAACTTACTAAAGATAATCAAGATATCATAGTGAAATTCACATATGGTAAAGCACTTGCTCAAGATAATGGTTCTTTAATTATTCCTACCTTAGAAGGTGGGATGATTGCATCAATTGGGGATTATATTATACAAGGAGTTAGTGGAGAATTTTATCCATGTAAACCAGATATTTTTATGAAAACTTATGAACTAGCATAATGGAAAAAGATAATCAAACTACATTAGAATTTTTAGACGAAATCCTAGCTCGCCTAACAACAGTGAGAGATGGATGGCAACATAAATCTAAATGGAATCAAGCACTAGGAAGTGACTTCTTAAATTTATATATAGAAGATTACAAAGAAAGAATAGATAAACTTTTAAACAAATAAAAAATGAATTTAGAATTAAATACAATAAAGAAAACAATCTGTATAAAAGAACCAATTATTAATATCGGAGAATTATATGATATGTTTGCAGTCTTAGGACTTGATGCAGATGAATGAGCAATCATTCAACCACAACCAGCAACTTGGGGTACAATTTCAATTCCGGAAAGAACTATCTATGCCGGCCCAGAATATCATAATCTTCCACACCTTCGTACAGGATCTTCTAATCCTTATGATATAAAAGGACAATGTGGTAGCACATCAAATTGTTCAAGCACAAAATAAAAACAATATTATGATAAATGAATTATTAGAAAGAGGTTTCCATCAAGTAGGGAAATCCAATGAATATGTAAAAGAAGATTGGACTGTTAGATTAGAGAAAGATACTATTGAAGTATTTAACAATCCAGATAAAGCAGCAGGTTATTATTACTGTGCTCCAATAAAGAAAGTAGATATTGAAACTCTACTAGATGAAATAGATGAATTCATTTTAGATTAAAAGTTTTAGGAGATCTTTCAAACTCCTAATATACGCAAGTGGCAGAGTGGTTAAATGTAGCAGTCTTCAAAACTGTCGGTGGTCTTCCAAAAGCTACCCCTGGGTTCGAATCCTAGCTTGCGTGCTAACAATTTAAATAAGAAATAATATGCAAGGATATCAATGTAAATGTGGGAAAATAATAGGTAGTAATTCTGGAGAATCATTCTGAGATTGTGAGGGATGTAAAGAATGTGAAACAACTTTTGCTCATGGACCAAAGTATCATAAAGAATTACAACCACATGATTGGAAAGATATGTATAATCAGAATACAGGTAAAGCATATAAAGTATGTAAACACTGTCATCATATAGATAAAGATTCTTATAAAGAATCACAAATTAAATAAAATAGAAAAGCCAACACAAATTAATGTGCTGGCTTTTTTTATTGCATATTTAATTTAGACATTCCTAAATATTGTGCTCCTAATTGTTGTGGTGTTTTTCCAGGAAATCGTTTAGCGAACTCAATACTATTAGTTCTCATAACTCCTCTAGTTCTTGGATCAACATAATCCATACTATCTACTCTCGTAGGAATAATAGGTGTAATAGGATTGGAAGCCATAAATTTATTTGCTGCTTCATGGTAAGGCCCTCAATTATTATCTGTTATCATTCCCATAGAATTTACTGGAGTACTATTCATCTGACCTGCAAATTTACTTAATTGTAATGGATTCTTTTTAAAGTAATCTATAATAACTGGGTTATCGACTGAGTTCTGAGGGCGGATAACACTTCCCATTTGTAATTTCTGTGGATTAATCTTCATATTTATATTTGTGTTTATGTTTATATTCATGTTCATGTTTAAATTCTTGTTCATCTTTGTTTAATAAACATTTAATATATTTTTCAAAGAAGAAACAATATCCAGGAAATTTTTCTAGGGATTGTAATTTATCCCATACCTTATTAAACAATGCATGTTCTTCTCTTTGTTCTTTTAGAAACTCAAGACAGAATCCATATACATCATGGTCTGCAAAATTTAATGCAAAAGAAGCAGTAGCATTATACTTATCTGTTACAGATTTTTCTTGTGCTATTGAACCTGTAATTAAATCTTCTAATGTTAACCATGCAGAGGTATCTACTTTATCTATTTGTGGTGTAATTACCAGAACATCTTTATCTTTTAAAAAGGTAATAACTTTTTCAGCATGGCACTGTTCTTCTTTACCATGATTACAAAATCATTTAGATGTGTGTTCGTATCCTTTATCTGCACACCATGCAGACATTGTAAAATATATTTGTGCTGATTCTAATTCTTTTTTCACATGTTGTTGCATGCTATCAGCTAAAGCTAGTGCTATTAATTGTATCATTATAGTTTAATTTATTCGTTAAGTTTGTCATAGATATAATTACTATATCCAAGTCGTTGATTTAAATGAGGTGTACCAGGTCTTAAAAATAGTTTAGAGAATGCAGAAGCACTGTCATCAACTGTATTTGTTTGTAGAAATTGTTTATCTCTACCGTGACCACCCCAAGCATTTTCTTTATAAAATCTATCAGGAGATGTTAACTCTGTATTTAGATATTTCATCTGTACTCCTTCATCTGTAATGGGTTCGTTTTCAGACTTAGCAAGTTGATTAAGTTTTAGATAACGTGGGTTACCTTTCTCTCATTGTCCTATACCAAATCCTGGGCCTCCACCATGCTGATTCACAGCAGGATTTAAACCACTCTCCATAAAGAAATTTCCTAACATTCCAGAACTTTGTTCTGGAGTATAACCTTTAGCAATAAAATTCTGATTGAATCTTTCTATTGTTGGAAAAACTTTATCTATTCTTTTGGCATCTGCTACTGGTATATTAACTTGAGTTTTAATTGGCTGTCCTATATAATTTAAATTCTTAGGTTTATCAATAACACCAGCTTCATCAAAAGTTGGTAGACGTGCCATTTTAGTATCAGTAATTAGATTAGGCAGAAGAACACCACTCTGTGCTTTAATAATTCCTCCTACTTTAAATAATCTAAAATTATTTTTTAAAGAAGGTATTACTTTCACTGGTTTTATATTTGTGTTATTTCTATAATCTTGTTTTGCTTGATTTAAAACTTCTGGAAGTTGATTCAACTTATCTCCAACAGTTGTATAATATTCGGCAAAGTTTTTATCTTTCCCCATATTAACTACTTCTTTATTTTTAGTTGCGGTATCAAATGCATCTTTTCAATTAGGGAAATAGGTTAGTTTATTTTGTCCAGGTAATTGTTGGATTTGTGGGAAGGCTAATTGATTACCTTGTTTATCATCTGTGTAAGATGTTAACATTGTACCATAATCTCCTTCTTGATTATCCTCAGGTTTGAAGTTATATCTTAATTCATTTCCTGTAATATTATTTTGTCTAGTGATTCAATTTAAATTTTTATATTTATTAGTTAAATCCACTGCCCTACTATAAAAACCAGTAGTGTCTACTTGAGGCCTTACTAATCCACCACCTACTTGAAATTTGTCTACATTTAATCTCATACTATATTCATTAAGTTATTTAATAATGGAGATCTGTATTCAATTACCCCACCTTTTTTGTGATGCCATTTTCTGGCGTTTAAAGCAAACACTGCTCTCTTTTTTGTAAGAGGATTCTTACTATGTGTAAGTGCTTCTGTACTTTTACCTGTTGCTTTTTTAGTGGCAGTAAAAGAACCTATGTTCTCTTTTTTAATCTTTATACCAGATGCACCAGATTGATTTTCTGCAGAATATTTATTCTCATTTAAAGTTCCTCCTTCTTGATCTTTTTTTAATTCAGGATATTTACTATAAACTGCTTTCTTAATACCACCTGGATTAGGTGCATTATGTGCTAGAATTAGAGCAGACTTTGCATGCTTTAAATCTGGTATTGGATACGATCCTTTTGGTGCACCTCCAGAAGGACCAGCATAAGGACCTGTTCGTTTACTGCCATCTTCAAATGTCTTTTTTCCAACATTAGACCCACCGGGTTTTTTACGTGCAGCTTCAATGTATTTCTGCGAGAATCCCCCACCTGCTTTCAATATTTCAATGTTTACTTTCATACTATCTATTTAATTTAATTTATACAAACTTTATAAATTACTATTGATGTGTAAAATTACTAATAAATAATGACATAGAAAACCAAAAATAGTTTTTTCTAAAAAGATTGGACTCGTATATTAATAGAATTAATATTTTAGGTTTTATACATTAAGAGTTAATAAAATTATTTTCTAACAACATTCTCAGAAGTTTTTTTTTATTATTTTCACTATATCTTTTTTTCATCATTATTTATTAGTACCTTTGTACAATATGTAAACAATAAGAAGAATGCCCATAAGTTAATAGAAAATAAATAAAAAGTTTGTAAAACTAAGAGAAAGAAAAGCGCATGGATATAAATGCATTATTAGGGACTATAGGAACTATAGCCGTTCCACTAGTAGTAGGATTAAGTTCATACTTATTTGGGAGACGTAAGAGTTCAGCGGACACTAAAAAAACAGAAGCCGAAACTGACAAGATTGATATAGAGAGAAGATTAGAGGAAGTAGAGTTATTTGAAAGAATAAATAAAGCTCTAGAAACTCAAAATTCAAGACTTGAAATTCAAATTAAACAGTTAGGATTAAGAATTCAAGAACTAGAGATTATAGTAGATAGACAAAATGCTGAACGTTGTTTAGGAGAAAGTTGCCCTACTAAAATAGCTTACAATAAAATAATAGTAAGCAGAGCAAAAAGAAAAAAGAAGACTCCTGCAGTTGCAGTTGAAGTCTTAGTATAAAAAATTTAAATGATAATGAAAATGGGAATGAAAGTAGATAAAGAAAATGATAGTGTACAATATAATGACAAAGAGCATTTATATATTGAAAAGAAATCGGGATTAAAATGTATATCAGTTACAACGCTTATTGAAAAATTTGCACAACCTTTTGATGAACACTTTTGGAGTTCAGTAAAAGCTCTTGAAGAACTTGTAGGTGCTGGTAATTTTGCTGAAACTAAAAAGAAATTAATGGTTACCAAAAAATTTGATGCTAAATATGTAGTACAATTTGGAATTGAAGCTAAAGATTTTATTAAAAAGAAAGCAGAAATTTTACAACTTTGGAAGAATAAAAATACCGAAGCTTGTGAAAGAGGTACAGCAATTCACAAAATTCACGAGGATTTAAACATGGGTGGTGAATCTAAAGAATTAAAACGTTATGGACTGGGAGGTAAATTCAAATGTTATACTAATAATAAATTAAAAATTGGAGATCAAGGAATCTATCCTGAATTATTATTAAGTAGAATATCAAATGATGGTATGTTAAGATTAGCTGGACAAGCTGATTTAGTTATTATTGATGGTAAGGATGTTTACGTATTAGATTACAAAACCAATAAAACTATAAATAAATCATCTTATTTTGATGTAACTACAAAGAAGAAACAAATGATGCAATACCCTTTGAATACATTACAAGATTCAAATTACTGGCACTATGCAGTACAATTATCTACATACGCTTGGATGATACAAATGGTAGATCCCACATTAGAAATTAAAGGCTTAATGTTAATTCATTACGATCATGATAATAAAGAAACAATTTACGAATTGGATTATTTAAAAAGTGATGTTGAAAGAATGTTAGGATATTATAAAGGAACCTTAGTAAAAGAAAAAGCATATGAAAAACTTAAACCCATTGTATATTAAAATAGGAATTGGATTATTAATTATAATATCTCTTCTATTTAATTTCAAACAATGTAATGATAATAAAATTACAAGTAGCAATATCATTACTCTTACCGACACTTTAAAAACTACCAAGAATAAAATTGGAGAAGAAGTTAAATCTAAACAGATATTATTAATGGATATCACGCAATTAAAAACTACTAACAGTGGGTTGACAAATGATATTAATAATTTATCTGCTAAAGATAAAAAGAATTTAATAGATATTGCTAAATTAAATATAACAATTAATTTATTAAAAGACAGTGTATTAATTTTGACTTCTGGTGATGAAGTAGTTATAGATGACACAACAAAAATGTTTCCTTATACATTTGCTAAGACTGATAAGTTTAGAGATGTACAAGGAATTATAAAAGTAACAACAGATAAAAAACCACAATCAGTTGTAGGTTTAATAACAACAGATAAAGTATTTGCTGATATAGTAATTGGTAAGAAAGAGACGACAAATGGAATAGAAATATTCGCAACCTCTTCTAATCCAGCTGTAT
>OCZT010005052.1_pt1 | contig 13203 bp, 9 predicted proteins | sample 1539031 | NCBI WGS metagenome assembly OCZT01 (sample SAMEA3539308, study PRJEB22396) | soil metagenome | biome: tundra; feature: field; material: soil | place: USA | collected 2010-05 | depth 0.15 m | reverse complement strand
ACCTTGTCTACTTCCCTCGGATTTCTCGGCCGCGAAACTGAGGAAACCTTTATCAGTCACAAGCCAACCCCGGACCGTGATGTCTTTGCTATGGTAGGACTTCCGTTGCAAGAAGGCTCAACGGCTGCATGAACAACCGTTACCGGTGGCGACGCAGTGCGAGATCGTAGCGGAAACAGCGGTCAGCCTCCAACCCGCACTGCAAGAACTGACGCGCCAGGCGGCGCAAGGGGAAGTGGTGCACAACGACGATACGTCGATGCGCGTGCTGTCGCTGGACCGGGATGCGGACATCTCCCCGGAGCGGACCGGAGTATTCACCAGTGGGGTCGTATGGATCTTCCAGGAGCGGCGGATCGCGCTGTTTTTCACCGGGTGCAAGCACGCCGGCGAGAACCTGGCCGAGGTGCTGAAGCAACGGCCCACCGACCTGCCGCCTCCGATTCAGATGTGCGATGCGCTATCGAGAAATGTGCCGAAGTCGTTTGCCACACTGCTGGCCAACTGTTTGACGCACGGTCGCAGGAACTTTGTGGAAGTGACGTCGAGTTTTCCCGAGGAGTGCCGGTTCGTACTGGAAACTCTGGGCGAAGTCTACGGCTACGACGATCAGGCGCGGACGCAGGGCCTATCCCCCGCCATGCGCCTTCGAGAGGGCGGCCATCGACAGGCTCATCTTGTCGGTGTGGGCCGCGTGCTCTGCAGCCCCGTCCCTGGGATCTTGACACTCTGCTGGCGGAATAGTCCTTTCATGGCGCGAAACTTCAATGAACTGCGGGCAAAAATGTCCCCCGAGAGCCGTGCCCGCAGCGAGGCCATGACCCGCGAGATGCTCGCCAACATGCCCCTGGACGAACTTCGCGCGACCCGGAATCTGACTCAGGAGCATCTGGCGTCGATACTGCACATCAAGCAGGCCAGTGTTTCCAAAATGGAGCGGCGCACGGACATGTATATCGGCACGCTCTCTAAGTTCATCGAAGCCATGGGCGGCCAGTTGGAAATTCGCGCGATCTTTCCGGACGGTTCCGTGCGCATCACCCAATTCAGCCGGGACCAATAGCGTCTGTCACCGCGGAGGCTTAGGGCCGCTGGCAGTGCCTTCGGTCAACTGAATGGCTTGGTCCACCTTCGCCGCCTCAAACGTCTCGACCAGCCCCGATGGCCAACGGACAATTACTTTCGCCGTGGTCGCGGAACCCAGCCCGTAATGGAGCCTGAGATCCGATGCGGAAGTGAAGCTCGACTGGCTTAGGACAGACTGCACCTGCTTTAGGCCGCCGAACTCCACCGTCACCAGGGCGCCAATGGCTGCGCGGTTGGAGCGCGTCCCGATGAGCGTCACCTCCATCCAGTGGTTTCCCGGCTTCAGTTTGTTCCGCAGGAGGCTGGGCGGCTCATTACGATTCCAGATCACGATATCGACGCTGCCGTCGTTGTCGAAATCTCCGAACGCCGCCCCCCGGGAGCTGTGCCGCTCGCCCAATGCCGGACCGGCCATATCCTCGAACAACTGCTCGAAGCGGCCGTTTCCAAGGTTGCGGAAGAGCAGCGGTGGGGTTCGATATGGATACGCGGGGAGATCGCGCTCCGTATCGGGATAGACGTTCCCGGTTACCACGAAAATGTCGGGCCAGCCATCGTTGTCCAGGTCGGGCATGCCGGTTCCCCAACCCACGAAGCGCGTCTCGACGCCGAGGCCGGCCTTCAGTGTAATTTCCCGATATTGCCCCTTGCCGAGCCCCAGGAAGAGCGCGTGGTTATCGTCGGCGAAGTGAGTCTTGAAAATGTCCAGCACGCCGTCGTTGTTGAAATCGCCGATGGCGATTCCCATACCCGCCTGCTCCATGCCATCGTCATTCAGGGCGACGCCGCGTTCGATGCCCTCCTCGGTGAACGTGCCGTCGTGATTGTTGTGGAAAAACAGCGCGGGGGTGGAGTCGCACGCCAGAAAAATGTCCGGCCACCCGTCGTCGTCGAAATCGGCCGACGTCGCCGTGAAGCCGAAGCAGCCGCCGATCGCCGCAATTCCCGACTTCTCCGACACGTCTTCGAACGTCCCGTCTCCGCGGTTGTGATAGAGAAAGTGCCGTCCTGTGCGCAGGCCGCGCGGTCCGCACGGCGTCGGGACCCCCTTCCAGTTGCAATTGGGATTCGCGCCCGGTTTCGGAATTCGCGAAAGATCGAAGTCCACGTAAGTCGCGATGAACAGATCGACATGTCCGTCGCGGTCGTAATCGAGGAACGTGGCGCCGGAGAACCAGTACGGATACTTCGGCTTCTCCTTCGGCGCGAGCCCGGATTTGGCCGTCACGTCGGAGAACGTTCCGTCGCCATTGTTCCGGTACAAAACATTCTCGCCCCAGTAGGTCACAAACAGGTCGAGCTTCCCGTCGTTGTCAAAATCGGCCACCGCGACGCCCTGTCCCCAGCCGCTTCGGGTCAGGCCGGCCTTCGCAGTGACATCGGCGAAAGTTCCGTCGTGCTGGTTGCGGTAGAGCCGGTTGGTCGCCTCGGGTGGATTCTCGCCGAAGCGCGTGCCGCTGACGATGAAGATGTCGGGCCAGCCGTCGTTATCGTAGTCGAGCACCGCGACGCCGCCCGATGACGTCTCGGAGATGTACTGCACGCCGGATTCGGGACCGTAGATCGTCGGGTTCTTCAGCCCCGCCTGGCTGGCGATGTTGGTGAGGGTCGAATTCCAGGGGCGGCCCGACGGCGCCGGACGGGCCAACGGCTTGACGCCGCGGCTCGCCATCCCCTGTCCGGCGGCGGATGCCGAAATCGCGAGGATCAGCCAGACCACGCGCGGCACGACTCGCTTCATGGTTGCGGCTTCACCAGCGGCGGCTTCATCAACTCGTCGGATTCCACCCGCTGTCGGTCGCGCTCGATCACCGCGGCCTTCAGCCGGCGCACCTCGGCGAATTCGGTTTTGGCTTCGGCCGCACGCCCCACGGCCTGGTAAGTCCGGCCCAGGAGAAAACGAATCGCCTCCTGATTCGGAAGCAGGCGTCGGGCCTCTTCGAGTGCAGCCACGGCGCCGGCGTTGTCGCCGGCATCGAAGGCGATGCGCCCGAGTTGATAGTGCGGATCGGCGTAATCGGCCCGCAGGGTGAGAGAGCGCCGCAGGAACCGTATCCCCTCCGGCGTACGGCCGTTGCGGTCCAGCAGGACGCCGAGTTGATAGGTGGACTCAGCGTCGGCCGGATTCAGTTTGAGCGCGCGCTCCAGCATCCGTATGGCTTCCGCATCGTGGTGATCCAGCAACTCCAGGCGCCCGATGGCCGCCGCTGCCGGAGCGACGTCCGGATTGATTCGCAATACTTCCTGGAAGAGCGCTTTAGCTTCCGTAAAGCGGCCACGGCGATATTCGATCAGGCCCTCAATCAGCCTGGCTTGGGCGGGATTCGATTCGACGCTCTTTAGGATATCCGCCGCGCGGTTCTCGTCGCCCGCGCGGGCGTTGGCATAGGCGAGTGCGAACAGGATGCTCGGGTCCTTGGCATCGGCTTTGTACGACGCATCCAGTTCCTTCAGCGCCCCCCGCGGATCTCCGCTCTCGATCAGGCACAGTCCCAGCAGTTGGAGTCCTCTTGCATGACTCGGGTAGGACTTGAGAAAAGCCCGCAGATGTTGCGCCGCGGCCGCGTACTGTTTGAGTTGCCCGAGTGCCACCGCCAGGTTGAAATGCACTTGCACCAATGTAGGGTTAGCCTTGAGTGCCCTCTCGTAATAATCCGCGGCCCCGGAGTACTGCCCACGCCGCGCGCAGATCGCCCCCAAGTTCGATAGCGCTTCGGCGGATTGGGGATGTCCCGAGAGATACTCCCGGAAAAGTTGCTCGGCGCGGACCAGGTCGCCTGCCTGTAAAGCACTCTGGCCGCTGTCCAGCGCATTCTGCGGGACAGCGGCCAGAAGAAGTACACTTAGCCAAGCGCTGAGCATGAAGCCCCCAGTATAGAGGGTTCGTGGGGCAGGTTGGAAACCTGCGGCGGGTTGTCAACCCGCCACTTGCGCCGGTATACGGGGTACCCTCTGGGTCCCGCGCAGCTTGTCAAGCTGCCCCACAAAAAGCACATCAGAAGTAGAACTTCGCCGCCAACTGAATTCTGCGCGGATCGCCGGTCCCGGTGAGAGCACCGAATCCGAACCGTCCGCCACTGCCGCCCAACGCGGTCGGCAGATTGGTGATCTGGCCGGCCTGATTGAACGTCGCGCCTGTGTTCCATCCGTTGAACTCAGGATGGTTAAAGGCGTTGAACATCTCGACACGGAGTTGCATTCTCATGCTTTCTCCGTGAAGCGGAATGTTCTTGAAGATGGAGACGTCCCAGTTTTGGAAACCCGGGCCGCGGACACCATAGCGTGTCGAATCGAACCCCTGGCTTCCCTTCACTGTCGGGAGCGCCAGGACGGACGCATCCATCCAGGCGTATTGCGTCTTCGGGTACGAGATCGGTCCCTTGTAGACGACGCGCGGGCCGACGTCGGGCGAGCCCGTATAGCGCTCGTTCAGGTTGCCGATACCCGAGATCGAGAAACTGACGGTGTTTGGCGCTCCGCTCTGGAAGGTTGTGATGCCGGAAAGCTGCCAGTCGTTGGCGATCAGTTTCCCGACCTTGGCGAAAGAACTCGTGGACTTGACGAAGCTCGGCAAATTGTAGACGTAGTTCAACGCCAGAACGTGGGTGCGGTCGTTGCCGAGCACGTCGTAGTCGGCCTTGCGGATATTGAACGGAATGTTCGTCGTGTAATCGTCGTTGGTGGTGCCCATTGACTTGGACCAGGTGTAGGCGACGCCCCCCGTCAGACTTCTGCTCATACGGCGGTTGGCGGAGACTTGCAGGGAGTGATAGTTCGAGTTGGCGCCAAAACCATAGGCGATGGTGTTGGCGTAGCCCTGGTACGGGCGGTAGAAGTTCGGCTGATTGCTGGTGGTGCCGTCGAACTTCGGACTGGCATTCTGGGGGTCCTGGTTCTGGGGCAGCCAGGCGGCCCCAAGCGGGATCGCGTTCTGGTTATAGCGATACAGAATGTGGTTCGAGGACGCTCCCACGTAGCCGATGTCGAACAGGATGCTGCCCGGCAGTTCGCGCTGGATGGTCAGGTTCCAGTTGTACGTGGTCGGGATCTGGCCGGCCTTGTCGAACCCGTTCACGCTGCCCGGGAAGAAGACGCCAGCCGATGCCGACGGGATCGCGGCCAGGTTGCCGTAGTAGAACTTCGGCGTGGCGATGGCCGGCGGGTTTACCAACATGTCGAACACCGGGTTGCCTTGCAGCCGGTCGTAGAACACGCCACCGCCCACACGGAGCACCGTCTTGGGCAGGAACTGGTAGGCAATACCCAGGCGCGGAGCGTACTGCAATCCGCGGTCGTCGATCAGGCCCTTCGGATACCCGTTCTTGCCGGACAGGCCCAACCCGTTGGCATACAGGCCGTTCACGAAGCCTTTGCCGGTATTCACGATGGAGCCGATCAGCGCGCGCGCACCGGTGGCGCCGGTGAGCGGGTTGACCGCGATCACGTTGCCGGCGGAGTCCTTTCCGGCGATCATGAGAACGCCCGCCGCGGCGGGATCATACAGCGCTTTGTTCCACGCGGAGGTGTTCCCCGCGGCGTCGTACTGCGGCTGAATCCAATAGAACCGCAGCCCGTATTCCAGCGTGAGCTTTGAGGTCACGCGCCAGTTGTCCTGCAAGTACCATTCGACGTTCCACGAACGATACTGGCCGTTCAGCACCGCGCTCGATTGCTGCAAGGTATCGTAGTTGCCCAGCAGAGCGTTCGACCACGCCCAATTCGAGTCTCCAGGATTGTTCGTGTCACGGCTGAAATTGATATAGCCGTTGATCGAATTGGTGGACGTCTGATCCTTCGCGCTCTTGTGGAGGTAGATGCCGGCCTTCATGGTGTGCGAGCCATGAACCTTGGCGACGCTGTCGGTGATGTCGTACGTGTGATTGTAGTTCAAGAAAGGCGTTCCCGTGAAGTTGATGCTGGGCGAGCTGGGAACGTCCCATTGCCAGTTCTGGACGAGCTTCAACTTGTCCACGTCCGGGTACGGCATCTTGTACGAAAGCCCCAGCGGCGTTATGTCGAACGCGTGGTCGATGGGGTAAATGTGCAGGATGTTTTTCGACGACCCGAACACGAACTCATTGGTCAGCGTGGGATTGATGATGGTGGTGACGTTGGCCACAAACGACCAGCCCGGCGCGCCGAAGCTCATCGGCCCGAACGGGATGTTGTACTGAGCGTTCCACTGGCCATAGGCCATGCTGGTTTCATCTTTGTTGTTGATGTAGCGGGCGTACGTCTTCCATTTGTCGCTGATGTTGTAGTCGCCCCGATAGACGTCCTCGCGGCGCGGATAGGTATTGGAAACCTGCGACTGATAATTGAAGGACGGATCTTTGCCCAGCGCATTGGGCTGCGGATAGAAGCCCAGAATCTTGGCTCCGTCGGCATTGATGCGGTTCTTCGGAATCACGTTGCCGGGGAACTGGACACCGTTATTGGTGGGGTCCTTGATGGTCAATGGCGCATTGCCGCCGTCGTGCGATTGCGAAAAGTCGCCGGTGCGCTCCAGTGCGGTCGGAACGGTCACGTTGGTCAGGCCGTTGGGCTGCAGTTGTTTCTGCCACTCGATGCCTACAAAGAAGAAAAACTTGTTCTTGTCCTTATTGAACTTCCCGGGAATGTAAGCGGGACCGCCCACGTTGAATCCGTAGAAATTGTAACGAGAGAGGGACCGGGGCCGCCCATCGATATTGTTGCGCCAGGTGTTGGCGTTCAGGCTGTCGTGCCGGTGGAACCAATAGCCCGTGCCATGGAAGTCCCTGGTGCCGGATTTGGTGACAACCTCGATTTGGGCGCCGGAGGATCGTCCGAGTTCCGCGGGCTGCGAATTCGTGATGACCTTCATTTCGGCGATCATGTCGATGTTGGTGGTGGCCAGCGTGCCGCCATTCGATCCGGTGTCCACGTTGGTCACGCCATCCAGCGTGAAATTGTTCTGGTTGTTGCGATTGCCATTCGCCGCGACGCCACCCAATCCGCCGGTGTAGACCACGCCGGGAAGGGTTTTGGTGAGATCGAACAGGCTGCGTCCGTTTTCCGCCAGATCCATCACCTGGCGACTCGTCAGAACGCCGGAGCGTTCGGCGCTGGCCGTCTGGACGTTGGCGGACTGCGCTTCCACGGTGACCGTCTCGGTGAGAGCGCCGACCGACAGGGTGAGGTCTCCAAGGCTCACGCGGTCGTTCGCGAAGACCTTTACATCCTTCTGTTCAAACTTCTTGAAGCCCGGTGCCTCCACCGAGAGCAGGTAGTTTCCCGGTTGGACAAGCGTAAAAACGAAGGAGCCATCCGTACCCGTTGTGGCGTCCCGGGTGGTTCCTTGTTCTTGATTCTTTAACGTGAGTTTGGCGTTTGAAACGAGAGCCTGCTGGCTGTCTTTTACAACGCCCGTTATCGACCCCGAAATCTGCTGCGCCCAAACTGCCATGGAGCAGAAGACCAAGGCGCAGACTATAACCCGCAAAACGCGGTTAAGCAGCATTAGAATGTACTCCTTTCCGAAACCGAGTCGTAGATACCGGCGTCATTCGTGGTGAGATCCGTCGTGACACCCGTTTCCGTGTTGATAATCGTGACTCTTGCGCCCGGGATCACAGCACCCGTGGAATCGGTGACCGTGCCGCGGAGATCGCTGGAATTCGTGCTTTGCGCTAAGCCGGCGACGGCCATGCACAAAGACACGGCTGCGACCAGCAAGGCTCGCAACGCTGTTCTTGGCGTCTTTCTCATGTCTTTCTGCTCTCCTTTTGGGAGTGAATTCAAGTGAACCTGACTCGAATCGCCCCTTTATCAAACGCAACTCCCCCGTAATAGAAATCTACTACGGTAAGTGACGACACTTTGACACGGCGGCAGGCGCCTTGCAAGATCCATACGGCAACAAGGCGGGATGCATGGGGCCGCATCAGCTATTTCAGTGGTTTACGAGTGATGTTAACGCCGTCCGGGGGCTGCGTAGCAAGCGTTTTTATACGTCGCGATACGCTTGCGGAACCTTCCGTCTCGCCAGGTTTTGCGGCTTTGTTCGATTTAATTGACACGCACCGTGAATGGCAGTATCCTGAGCCCAAGAGTCACGTTGAGCCGCCCGTTCCGTCGCCTTAGCCTTGCCCAAGCCATGGAGTCCACACAAGCACCGTGAAGCTATCCCGTCGCAACCTCGGAGATCGATGGGAAAGTGCCCGGCTATCCTTACAAAACACCCAGGGTCATTTTCCGCAATCTGGGCAACGGGAAATTCGAAGAGTTAATGGACGTTGCCGGGCCGGGCGTGGAAGCGCTGCATTCCAGCCGCGGATGCGCGTTTGGCGACTTCGATAACGATGGCGATCTCGATATCCTGATCGTCAACCTGAACGAACCACCCTCGCTATTGCGCAACGATCTTGGGGGCGATTACCGCTGGCTCAAGGTGAAGCCGATCGGTACGAAGTCCAATCGCAGCGCGATTGGAGCGCGAGTACTGGCCCGATATGGCGGCAAACAGCAGGTTCAGGAAGTGATCAGCCAATCCAGCTATTGCTCGAGCAACGATCGCCGCCTGCATTTCGGCCTGGGAAAATCGGAGACCGCCGATCTGGAAATCCAGTGGCCCGCCGGCACCAAGCAGACCTTCGAGAAAGTCCAAGCCAATCAACTCGTTATCATCCGCGAGGGTTCGTCGGCGGTAGAGCGCGCTCCCTGGCCAGGCCGCTGAAGCGCGCGATCCGGTCCGGCTACCAGAAATGCGCGATGACAGTCTTGGGCGGGCCGGATTTGCCGTTGATTACCTTCGTCGAGATCAATACTTCGACGTTCTTGCGCGCCCATCTTCCCGGCGCCCGCGCCGCGATTGTTTCCATGTACGCGGGATTGCTCAGAAACTCACCCGCCGCCAACGTGCCGTAGCCTGTCAGACCGCCGGCCAGCACCACCATTCGTTCGGTTACCGGGTCCAACACCCGCGAAACGAGGGCGAAGTCCTCGGTGACCTGCAAGTACGGCATGGCATAATTCACCGCGTGACTTTTATCGGACGGATTCTGCACATCCTTGATCCAGAAAGTATCGCCATCCCTCTCAAAGCTGAAACGCCGCGGACCCATTAGCCGCATGCTCCAATCGTTGTTGAAGGCCCCGATGAGTACCACCGACCCATCCCGCAAGTCCTCAAACGTGGTGGAACTCTCCCCGCGGATGTGAAACGCCTTTCCTTTCGCCTGCAGGAACCCGGCCAGCCTGCCCAGTGTCATGACATCGGGAAGCGCTACGTTCTGACTGCCCAGGTAGTAGAGTTGGAAAAGCGTAGTCTGGGGCTTCGCGGCATACTGTACGTGCCCGGACGCCGACTGCGGCTCAGTTGCCGAAAAGCCTACGAAGGGGCGTTGACCCACGCATAGCAGTACCGGGCTGGACGAATCCAGGACCGGACTCCAGAGCCGGTTCAGCGCCGATTGGGGCGTCCACGGCTTGAGCCAGGCAGCCAGGATAATGAGAGCTGGAATTCCCAGTAATGCCGCCAGTCGTACGGCACGGTGTGGCCGGCGCCGCGTGACCGGAACTGGCGGAGTAAGGGGCACGGGTGCCAGTTCCGTCAACAGGGCCGTGGACGTGATGGGCGCGGGCTTCCCGGCCGGCGGCTGAAACCTTGCGGCGTAGGATCCAAGCGGCAGATCGATCCGCGGTTCCGTCTCGTGATTGGGTTCCTGATAATATTGCGCGAGGCGTTTCCGAATTTCGGCGGCGGTTGTCCGGACCACGGGATCGAGATTCGTGTCATAATCCGGCTCGCGCCCGAACACCTCAATTCCCAGGGTCCGTTCCTTCAGTTCTCCGGGATGTCCAGCCAACGTGCGCTCAACGACATAACGCAAGAGGTTGGGATATCGCCTGCTGTTCTTGAACAGCGGATTGGCGAGAATCCGTTCCAGTTGGGCTTGGATCGCGGCGCGCTCCACTTCGGTCTCGGACACGCCAGCCGCAATCGTAGGTGAGGCCATTGGTTCCGAGATTTTTCCGTGAGAAGTCAGACCGCCCCCCAATCTAACGGCGATTGTATCACTCATGCCGTCGTAATGATACGTCGCCTTACGCGGCCGTGAGCCGGGCCGCCAAATCCACCTAATCCATTGATGCCAAACGCAGTAACGGCGGTTCCGCCACTCGCTACGGTAGTAGCCTTGATAATCCCTGTCCGGTTCTCTACCCTCGGAAGCGGAACGGGAGGTCAGGCGGACCTTGTACCGAGACCCGATCAAGTCCTCCCGCAGTGAGGCTTCGAAGGAAACAGCATGTCGAAACTAGAGAGTCGTCGTGACCTGGTGATGAAGCTGACCTCGGCTGGCGTGGCGGCCATGGTCGGAAGCGGCGCCGCCCCGGCGCAGACCGCAGCGGGGTCGCCATCCGGGACAAGCGCAGTAGCGGGGGACATCCGAGTCCGGCTGACCGCGGGAGCGATGCGACTCGCTCAGGAGGCATCCCTCCAGTGGCGACCGGAGCGCGGCTCGTCTGCCGACGCCGTTGTCCTCGATCCGGCCAGGAGGTATCAGGAGATACTGGGGTTTGGGGCCTCTTTTACGGATTCGGCCTGCTACATGCTGAACCAGCTCTCCAATGCCGCTCGGGAGCAACTGCTTCGGGAACTATTCCACCCCTCGGAAATGGGGTTTGGCGTCTGCCGCATCTGCCTCGGTTCGAGCGACTATGCCACGAAGATGTACAGCTTTGACGAAGGCGAACCCGACCCCGAGATGCGCCGGTTTTCACTCGATCACGACAAGGCGCATATTCTCCCGGTGCTGCGGCAGGCCCGCCGCGTGAATCCCAATCTGTTTCTGCTGGGTTCCCCCTGGAGTCCCCCTGGATGGATGAAGGCGGGCGGCTCTATGCTGGGAGGCTCCATGCGAAAGGCGAACTTCGCCGCCTACGCGAAGTACTTCGTGAAGGCCCTCCAGGGCTACGCGGCGGAAGGTGTTCCGCTGAACGCGGTGACGATCCAGAACGAAGTGGATACCGAGCAGGACGGCCGCATGCCGGCATGCCTGTGGGGCCAGGAGTACGAGATGGAGTTCGTCGCCGCCAACCTCGGCCCGCAACTGGCAGCCAACCACATCGACACCAAGATCTGGATTCTCGATCACAACTACAATCTCTGGGGACGAGCCATCGCGGAACTCGACGATCCCAAGGTGAACCGGTACGTGGATGGCGTGGCGTGGCACGGGTACGTAGGAGACGCCAGCGCCATGACGCACGTGCATGAAGTCCATCCGGACAAGCACACGTACTGGACCGAGGGGGGCCCCGATTACAAAGACCCGCGTTACCTGACGAATTGGGCGCACTGGGGCTCCGCCGTCACGGGAATCCTCCGCAACTGGTCGCGGTGCGTCATCGGCTGGAATCTGGCGCTCGACGAATCCGGCAAACCGAACATCGGGCCGTTCGATTGCGGCGGTCTGGTGACCATTCACTCGAAGACCGGCGAAATCACGCGGAGCGGCCAGTATTGGGCGTTCACTCACTTCTCACGCGCGATCCGGCGAGGTGCGCGGCGCATCGAGTCATCCGGCGAGTTCAAGGGCGTGTCGCACGTCGCCTTCGCCAACCCGGATGGGACCATGGCAGCGGTCTTGACCAACGCTGCGGCTGAGCGGAAGATCCTGTTGCGGCTGAGCGGCAGGGAGACCGAAGTCCGTCTCCCCGCGGATTCTGTTACTACTTTGACTTGGGGAGTTGCGTAACGATGATGTCCTTCCGATGGATGGCTACCGTGTTGTTGGCTGCTGCTCCGATGTGGGCGGCGTCCTACTATACCGTTCGTCCGGACGATCCGAAGGCGGTATATCTCACGCGCGATGCCTTCCCTGTCAAGGGCGATGGCATCGCCGACGACAGCGATGCCCTCCAGCAGGCGATTGACAAGGTCCAGGCCGGCGCCAATCAAGGGGTAGTCTTCGTGCCTGAGGGCAGGTACCGAATCACCAGAACCATCTACGTGTGGCCGGCGATTCGCTTGATCGGCTACGGTGCCGTGCGGCCGGTGTTTCTGCTGGGCCGTAGCACGCCGGGATATCAGGACCCGAGCCAGGAAAACTACATGGTGTTCTTTGCCGGCGGTCGCCCCAGCGCCGGACGCGGCGCTCCCGCGCGTCATAGCCATCAACTGGAACCTCCAGCCGGACCTGCGTGCGGTCGTTGAGTTTCCAGCCAGCAGCCCGCAACTGCGGGTCGATTTGCAGGGCGCGGGTCTGGGCTTCGTTGAAGGTCACGGGGTTAAGTACCGGCTGAATGCTCGCCGGGATGTGTCATCGAGAGTCATCGAGGAACACACTGGAGTGCTCACTCGCTAAACCGCCAAGATCCATAAGTTTACACCCTGGCGCATGGCGCTTGGGTCGGCACTGGACGGCTACATCAGCACTCTCAGCTTGATCCCATCGTTCGGCGCATTCACCAGATCCTGCTTCGTCCCAAGGTACCGCTCCGTCGTTTGGACCGAAGCGTGGCCCAGGAGCAACTGGATCTGTTCCAGTTCCCCGCCCGCCGCCCTGCACAACTTCGCGCACGTGCGCCTCAAATCGTGCGGTGCGATCCCCGGAACACCAGCCGCTGCCGCATATCCCTGGAGCAACTGCCAGACGACCTTCTCGCTCAGGCCGACGCCCTGGGCTTGGCCGGCGCGGTTTACGGGTCGGAATACGTATCCGTCGGCAATCCCGGCCGCCGACGTCCACGCATCGATTGCCACCTTTACCCATGTCGGCATCGGCACCGTCCGGACGCGGCCGTGCTTTCCAACCAGATCTACGATGCACCACCGCCCGTCGCGCTGTTGGACGTGGGGGACGGTGAGCGCCGCTACCTCGGACCGCCGCAGCCCGCAGCCCAGGAGCACCGCGAGGATAGCCCGGTCGCGGAGGCCCTTGGTTGCGGTGGCATCAGGGGCATTCAACAGCGTCTGCGCCTGCCGCACCGTCAGCCAGTTCCCCAAGCGGACCCCCTTGGATGCGACACCCTTCACCCGCGTAATCCCATTGGCGAGTTCGGGCGCCAGGAGCCCATTGTCCGCGGCCTCGACCGCCAGCTTGCGCACCGCCGTAATCCGGACGTTGATCGAAACGGCGCCAAGGCCGCGGG
>OCZT010005051.1_pt1 | contig 13203 bp, 5 predicted proteins | sample 1539031 | NCBI WGS metagenome assembly OCZT01 (sample SAMEA3539308, study PRJEB22396) | soil metagenome | biome: tundra; feature: field; material: soil | place: USA | collected 2010-05 | depth 0.15 m | reverse complement strand
GGGAGGGGTCATCGTTTCTTCCTGCGGTTGGCGCGGGCGGCCTGGGCGGAGGGACACCAGGCGCGGAGGTCGTCAGCGGTAAGCGAAAGCTGGGCCATTTCGGCTTCGACGAAGGCGCGAATGAATTCGTTCAGGCGCTGTTGCCTTTCGGGATCGATTTCATTGTGCCACTGGTCGAGCCATGGCTGAAGCTCCTGGAGACCGGCAAGTATGGGGGTGAGCCGCTCGGCGTCCCAGCCTTCCATACCGCGCATTTCGTAGCAGTAGCTGGCGAGCGCGAGGGCCTGCTGGCCGTGGTGGTAGCCGGCCCAAGCGATGACGAGGGACTTGTCGGCATTGCGGGCGAGGGGCGAGTAGGAGATGAAGCGCTCCTTAGGTACATCGAGCTTGCCACGGTGGCGCCAATAATCGCTCGAGAGAAAATCGTCCCTCTCGTACTTGGACGGGACGGGGATCTCGACCTTTTCGCCGGCATCTTCGCGGCGTTGGAGTTCCCAAGTGCGCTCCCAATCGGAGCGCTTTCGCAGGCCGGACTCCTTGTAGCGGAGGATCGGGAGGAAGGGCACCGACTCTTTGGTGACCAACTCCTCAATGAGTTCGGTGAGGTCGAAATCGGCGCGACGGCGATAGATTTCGGCAACCTGGCGGAATGCGGCATCGTGACGGACGGCGTCGGCGAGACGCGCGACGGACGTGAGGACCGGCGGACTCGTCGGCCAATAACGTGGGTCTTCGAGGCGGTCGAGGAGCCAGTTGCGGAGAGCATCCTCTTCGAGTTCTTCCCAGGGTGGCAGGTTCCAGCGGCGCTTGTACTCGGGCTGTTCGATGAGGGCGATGTCATGGTCGCGGCCGATGGTGTCGAGTCTGCGCTGAACAAGGACGCGGTAGGGTTCTGGCCAGTACTCGGGAAAGGCGGTTCTCGGCGTGGAATGGTGTCGGGCAAACCACTCGGTTTCGAGTTCGCCGCATTCCATCTCGCGGGCCATGAGAATTTCGAAGGCGCGCTCGCCGAGCCTTACAGGCGGGACTTGTTCTATGGGTAGGGTAAGGGGTTCTTCCAGGAGGCCGTAGAGATAGTAGACCTGCCAGTCGAGTTCTTCCTGGAGGGTGATCATGCGGAGAAGGTGTGCGTCCGCTCGGTCGCGGGCGGCGTCCAGCGAGCCGCGCGACGGAACCTCGCGCGAGACGACTGCGGCAGGAAGGAGTGCGGATCGTTCGTCTGCGGCGGATTGCAGGGCGGCTGCGAGTTCAAGCGGGCGGACCGCCGGAAGGGGGAGTTTAGATGTGTTGGTTGCGTCAAACTCAAAAAACTGTTCCCAAAGCTCCGTTGCAAGTCCGCCCCCAATTCCCCCGGTTCCCTTATTGCGGCAAACCTGCCTGAGCCAAAAACAAGCAGCCGAGCTGTTCAGTATACCTAACAGTGCGACGTGGTCTCGTTCGGTTTCGCCGTCGGGGAGCTTTATTACGGGCGCAGTCTGCTTGAATACCTTGCCTCCCCGGTCAAGGATGAAGTGGTTGTGAGTTGACACGAATGAGAAGGCGATTGTTAGCGGTGAACGCAGCTTTGCCACGTATAGTTCCTGCCACTCGTACCAAGTGAGCCCATGCTCGAGCATGGGAGTACCGAAGCGCTTCCTCAGAGAGAGCCTCGTAGAGGCTGGCCACAGCACCCGGGCTATCCCAGGAATCGCCGAAAGCGGCTTAAGCGCAAAGTCTTCCCCGTACGGCCATAGCCCGGTGGCAGAGGTCGCAAGAGTCCAATCCCGCAGATCAACTCCAAAAACGAGCGGACGGATCGATTCAGCGCGAAGTCTCCTTGCCGCAGTTGCATCGGGCAACACATAAACATCATCCTCGCCTGTAACTGCAGTGATCCCGGCGGCTTTGATCACACCACTCAAGGCCTGATGCATGAGGTGATCTAATCGCTCCTTCAGCTCCGCTGCACCTCCGCCGCCCATGGGTAGTGGGTGTTTGTGAAGGATTTCTCTCGAAGCGTCTGAGACGCTCACGTGCTCGCCGCTGAACCCGGGGTGATCAATATGGTCACGGATCTCCACCCAGACTGGTGCCTCGGCTGGATCGCCCGGCGCGATCGCCTCCCCGCGAATGCCCCGCACCACGCGAATCGTCCCAGCAATAGGTTGGCGGCGACGACCAATGAGCATCGCTGTTGGCGTGCCAAAGCCTTCAAGATACACACCAGAGCTATCAATCACCTGCGTCAGATCCCAACCTGGAAAGTAGTCTTCAATCAGTTTGCGGCCAAATGACTTCTGCATGAACGCATTCGACGTGATCACGCCAACGTAGCCATCATGCTGCGCGATATTGAAGAAGAGCTCTGTGAAGGGAACGCTAATCTGGTACTTGCCTGAGCAACTCTTGTAGTACCCGCGATAGAGGCGACGCAGTTCGGGATCCTGCACGTTGATATATGGCGGATTGCCGACCACCACGTGATAGCCTTGCGCCTGCAGCGTCATGCGGAGTTGTTCGGGATCCTCGGACTGCAGGCACGTTAGGCTTGGTACCATCTTGCCCGGTCCGAAGAGAAGGGAATCGCCCGTGGTGACGTGTATTGGCCAATCGGGGGCATGGCTCAGATTCGTGATACCGCATGCGCTCAAAGCCGCGATAAGCAAACGAAAGCGTGCGATGGCCGTAGCATATGGATTCAGATCCACGCCATAAATGCAATCGAGCGTCTGGCGCACCACCATCATCAGATCGCTCTCCAGCTTGTCCCATCGTCGGAATAGGCGGTCGAACGATGACAATAGAAAGTGGCCGCTGCCGCAGGCCGGGTCGATGATACGGAAGCCGTCGAGGCTGAATTCGTCCAGCGCCGGGGTGAGGGTGCGATCCAGGATGAAATCGACGATGAAGTCGGGCGTTTGCAGAAGTGCGTAGAGTTTGCGAGCCGACCTGGAAACATTCTGGTATAGATCGCCGAGGAAACGTGTGCTGCGGGTTTTGTCGGTGAAGTCGTAAATCAATATGCGGGTGTCATGATCGGCGGATTGGAAGAAATCGATGATGGCCTTGGCACCGTCGCCATCGGGGCCGAGCGACCAGAGCGGGTTGTGGTCGCGGTCAAGCAATCCTCTCAGACCGGGCAGACGCGCGAGTTCGGAAAAGATCTCGATCAGGTAATCGCGGTCGCTGCCGCGCGGGTTTGCACGGTACCAAAGGGTGCGCCGCTCCTGTGCGGACTTGATGCGTTCGCCCGGACCGGCGAGATAAACCTCGCCGAGCAAGTCGTTGTCTTCGAGGAAACGCACGAAGACGCAGGCGAGGAGCCAGGCGACTCCGGCCTGGGTGATCTCGCCTTCGCGCCAAACATTGAAAGTGATGCCGGTGCGGCCGGCCTTGCGGGCCGCTTCGTAACGCTCCTGGAGCGGCTGGTTGACGGTGGGTTCATCGTTGCAGCGTTGGCGGATGTTGTCTTCCGTGGCGGTGAGGAGGCGGGTGAGGCCGTCGAGGAGGCGGGGCTCGTCGATCATGCGATGGCTCCGGCGCGGTGCAGATTCTGGATCCAGTAGAGATTGACGCGAGCCCAGGTGTTGGGGGAGATGAGCGGCACGGCCTCGGAATCGATCATGGGTTTGTGGGTGTCCTGGCCGGCGACGAGGAGCCAGACGCCGGGGCCGGGGTCCTCGCGCAGGCGGTCGATCAGGGAAAGCTGATTATAGCGGGCCAGCAGACCGGGGTTGACGAGCAGCGCGGGGCCAGTCCTGGCGCGGAGAGCGGTCTCGACTGAGGGGATGGCTTCGGCGACGAGGGCGGCAAGGCGCGCGCGGTGGTGGCTCTCGGGAGGCTCGGCATCGGCGGTGAGCACGCGGTCCCATTTGTGGCCACGGGTGTCGGCGATCCCGCGCATAGCGTCGAGCAGGGTACGGTCCAGGTCGATGACCTCGGGATGGAAGCGGCGGACGATTTCGGCGATGGCCTCGTAGTAGTGGTCCCTGGAGGCGGTGAGGATGAGGAAGCCTCCCTGCCGGGCGCCGACGCAGAGCTTGTGCTCGGTGTCGCGGGCGGTTTCGAAATCGTCGCGCTCGGACGGCGGTACTTCGTGAAAGCGGGGTGTGAGACGGGTGGCGGAGCGGTGCGCGTAGGTGGTGCTCACGTCGGTGGAAGGGCGCGGAGCACGGTAGCGCGAGGCGGCATCGTCCCACGTCCAATCGTAGGCAGCTTCGCGCAGCAGGTCGTCGAGGGCGGGGCGGTCGGGGAGAGGGGCGGCTTCGGGGTAGCGTTCGCGGACCCGGTCGCGGAGATCCTGGATAGCAATGGCGTCGGCCCCGGCGAGCGCGGACTGGGAGAGTTCGAGGGCGTCACGCGGCGGCAAGTTCTTGGGGTAAAGTTCCAGGCGCGGGGAGAGCGCCGCGCCGGCGAGGGTGGCGGCGAGGCGGAGGAGGCGGGCGTCATCGAGCGGCGCGAAATCGGCGGGCGTGGGGATGGCACGGAACGTTTGGAGTACGCGGGCGGGGGCCGGCAGGGGATGAGTGTTGGCAAGGACGCGAGCGGCTTCGCCGATACGGCGGGCCCAGTCGATGGTTTCCGCCGAATCGGCGGAAACGACGAGGACGGCGCCGAGACAGCGGGATTCGACGAACTGAGGTTTCTCGATGGCGCGCTCGGCTTCCACGGCGGCCCGGGCGACGGCGGAGGCGAAGCGCAGGCGGAGCGGACCCTCGCTGGTGGAGCCGCGGGCGGCGAGCAGGAGGGCAGCAATCTCGCTGGATTCGAGGAGACCTGAGGACGCGGCGAGGCGGTCGGCAATGAGGCTGCGGATTTCGGTGAGCGAGGGATTGCGACGCCAGCGCTGGCGGGCGGCGGTGACGATCTGGCCGATGCGGGCGCGGGTGACGTTGCGGGCTTCGGCGATTTCGGACTGGCTGTGCCAAGTGGGCGCGGTGGCGGTGGCGAGGTCGGCGAGGTCGAGGAGGGCGGCAAGGTGCGCGCGGTCAGCGCGGAATTTGGAACCTTCGGAGGGGAGGAGTTGGGCGGCAATCTCGTCCACGGAGCGGACGAGGGGGGCCTCGTCGTCGGCCGGCGGCACCGGTTTGGAGGGTATGACGGACTCGGGGAAGCGCGCGCGGAGGTCGGCGATGAGGTCGATGATTTCCTTGCGGGTTTTGTCGCCGACACCGCGGAGGTGGCGGAAGCGGGAGGGCGGTGTGGCGGCGAGATCGGCGACGGTATTGATGTTTTCGCGTTCGAGAACGTTTTGGGCGCGGGTGGAGAGGTTGAGCGAGAGGACCGGCGTTTCCGGGGTGGCAGCGGCGAGGGCCTGGGTGCGGGCGGTGGGGTCTGGGGCCTGGGACTCCGTGAAGCGCGCCTCGGAGAAGGCAGCGTGCCAGGCGTGGCGCATTTCGGCGGCGGTGTCGAAGCGCTCTGCGGGACGGCGGCGCAGAGCACGGGCGAAGAAGCGAGTGAGCGGTTCGCGAATCTGGGAATCGAAGAGGTTGGCGGCGATGGTGACTTCGTCGGGGATGAGATGGGGTGCGCTCTGGCCATTGCCCCAGCGGGGGAGCGTGCCGGCCGCCATCTCGTAGAGGACGAGGGCGGCGGAGAAACGCTCGGCGCCGGGGTCCCAGCGGGGGCGGAGGGCGAGGAAGGGCTCCATGTAGTCCGGGGTGCCGGCGCGAGTGTTGTCGAGGGGCAGGCTGGAGAGCGAGAAATCGAATAGCTTGAGGTGAAGCTGTTTGGAGTACTCGCGGACGCCGATGTTGTCCGGCTTGAGATCGCGGTGGGGGATGCCTTCGTGTTCGAGGTATTCGAGGACGTTGAGCAGATCGTCGCCGAAGCGTTCGAGAAATTCGCCGGAGAGCCGGCCGTCTTCGCGGAGACGGTCGGCAAGGGTGCGCTCGCCAGCGAGCTGCACGAGGAACGCATTGAGGCCGTTGAAAGTGAGGATTTTCTTGGGGTCGATGGGAGCGACGATAAACGGGTGACGGAGCTTGTTGAGGACATCGAGCTCGTCTCGTAAGCGGGAATTGTACTCGGGCTTGAGGGCGATCTTCAGAACGACGAGTTCTCCACCTCGGTCAACGAGGAGGGCGGTGGCCGATCCGCCGGAACCGAGCTTGCCTTTGACGATGAGGTTGCCGGGGAGGCGGTCGTCGATGGCGGCTTTGAGCGGGTCGAGGACGGCGGTTTCTTCAGGGGCGGTGAGCTCCTCTTCGACGGCATCGAGCTGTTTGAGGAACGCAGCGGCGGAATCGGTGCGGAGAAGCGTGTCGGGGTGCGTGGCATCGCGGATGAGCTGGGCGAGCTTGGGACCGGCACCATCGAGGACGGCGGGCAGGGGCAGGCCCTGGTGGTGGGAGAGGGTCTCGTGCAACTCGCGCAGGTTGGGAGCGGGTGGTTGGTTGGAGAAGATCAGGAAGGCGAGCGCGCCGAGAGAGAAAATGTCGCAGACCTCGTCGCGGAGGTTGCGGTTGCCGATGGCTTCGGGGGCGATGTAGACGTAGGCGGCTTCTTCCAGCCAGTCCTCGACGTGCACGGTGATGGAGGTGGAGTGCGAGGTGGTGCCGACGATGCGGCCGGCCTGCCAGTTGAAGATCTTGAGCTGCGGCTGGGCGGTGTCCGCGCCGGTGACGAGGATGGACTGCGGGCCGAGGGCGCGGTGGATCACACGACGGCCATGGGCGTAGCGGAGGGCGTCGGCGATCTGGCGGACGAAATCGATGCGGAGGTGCAGGGGGAGGGTCGCACCGTGCTGCTTGAGGAAGTGGTCGAGACGGATTTCGCCGGGTTCGTGGCGGAAGAGGACGGCGGGGCCGAGTTCGTGCTCGGTGAAGGTTTGAGCTTCGAGGATGTGGTCGTGGCGAAGGCTGCTGAGGATGTCGTACTCGCTTTCGGCCATTTTGTGGACGACGCGGGGATCGACGGCGGGCTCGCGAGAGATGACGTAGATGCGGACACGGCGGGTATCGTTCTTGAGCGAGACGTGCTCGGCGTGCCAGTCCTGGAAGGCGTGGTCGGGGCCTTCGCCGAGGAGTTCCTTCAGCTCATAGTCGCCGACGCGGCGGTGGCGTTGTGAGGGGCGGATGCCGGCTTCATTGAAGGCGCGAGCGAGTTGTTTGATGACGGGACGGTTGATGAGTGGGACGTCCTGCTTGAGGCCAGGCGCGTTGCGGAACTTGAGGGCGGCGATGATGCCGGGGGCGTTGTCGCGGTCGCGCTGGCAGATGCGGATGCGGTCCGGGTCGGGGAGCAGGTTCTTCAGCTCGGGGTTGGAGAGGAAGATGAGGGGCTCGATGAAGGGGAGGCGCTCGACGCGGCAGGCGGGCTGCCGTTCGAGGAGGGATTTGAGCTTCTTGCACTTGCGGTCGGCGTGGAGGAGCGGGTTATCGACGGTTTTCTGGCGGCCGTTGGACTTGTGGTAGGTCCAGGTGCCGCGGTCGCCGCGGAGTTCGCCGTCGTCACTCTTGATTTCGACGAGAAATAGGCCGCGGGGGGTGGCGATCAGAGCGTCTACTTCGTTGACGGTGCCATCGTCGGCGATGAAGGAGAAGTTGGTCCAGCCGTAGTAGGGGTCGCAGTCGGGGAGCGCGGCGCGGAGGTATTCCAGGGCTTCGGCTTCCCAGGGGAAGGCGGATTCTGTGACACGCTTCCAGCGCTGCGGTGAAAGTGGCATTTGTGGCTTGCGGATACGACGACCAATGATTGTAGCGCGCGGTTGCTCTTTGGCACCTGATGCCAACGGCATTCATGAGGAGCGGGACCTTGTGTGTCGGTTGTCAATGGTGTGGGGACTAATAATGGTATGCGATCATGCGCCAGTACCAGTCTATGGGCGAGACTCCTTGACGGTTGATCCGGCAAGGCTCTGAGCCTCGGCTAACTCAAGAGCCTGCTGCACTAACGAACTGCTCGGATCGGCGCGCCGCCGTTCGGATGACGTCGATTGCTTCGGCCCGCTTGCCATCTGCAAGCAGCGCCAAGCCTTTGCCTCGAAGCGCTTCAACATCGCAGGAATCTTGCGCGCGGGCTTCGTTCAGATGTCCGATTGCCTCTTCTATTCTGTTCAGTTTTAACAGTAGCCACCCTTTATGCCGGAGCATAGCGGCGTTCCCTCGATTGCGGGCCAAGACGGACTCCAAATACACGAGAGATTCGCTCGGACGATTTAACCGATCCAGAACGTAAGAGAGTCCGAACAGAACGTCCGAATCGTGGGGATCGATGCGCGCCGCGTGCTGCAACTCTTGGTGTGCTTCGCTGACATGCTGCAATTCCAGAAGGATGTTGGCTTTCATCACGAGCGCTGCTGGGCCCGTTAAGCGATGAGCTTGTAGCGGGTCCTCCGTCGCCGGAGAATCCACCGTGTCCATTCCCCGCAACGGCTTCGAGAATGCCGTCAATCGACACTCTTACCACGATGCTGTCGAATACGTCGGCAACATAAATGTTCCCGGCGCTATCGAAGGCAATGCCGTTTGCCTGTGCCAACGGGGCATTCAGCGCGGGAACGCCTCCCACCCGAACAACCCAGGTCGTCCCAGCAACCGTTGTAATTGATCTAAGGCGCCCGCATAGCAGCAACGCTACCAGTGCACACCCCACAGCGCTCGCTCGTCTCATTCCCTGTCACCTCACCGCCATAGTGACTGGCGGGCTGGTCTGCCCCGCCACGCTCAGCACCACCGGCACTGGATCTCCCGTCGTGATCCCCGCCGGCACTACCACGTTCAACTGGTACAGGCCCGCGTACCCAGGCGTCAGCCCGCTGAACGCTACCTGGGCAGCCTTCCCTCCGATCGTCACAGTAACCGTGTTCACCGTCGTCGATAGCGGCGGTGTGGTTGGCGCGGGCGACCCTTCCTTCACAGCAGGCGTCACCGCCCCCAGCCCCGTGCAGTAAATCACGATCGTCTCGCCCACCGCGGCCGGAGTCCCGGGCTGCGCCAGCGTCACCTGATCGCTCTTCACGATGCTGCCTTGCCCCGTCCCCTGCTGGTTCACTGTGAAGATTCCGGGCTGCGCCTGTGCCACTACCAACGATTGCGGCACCGATAGTGTGTTCCCATGCTGCACCGTCAGTTGATATTGCGTGTTCACCGGTACCGTGTATGGCACTTGCACGTTCAACTGCCCCGTGCTCGTGTACAGGATCGGCAACGGCTGATTCCCCAGCAGCACCTGCGTCCCGTTCAACTGCTGCGGCAACGGCAATCCATTGCTCTGCCCCACGCCATCTGCCAGGTTCACTCCGTACACCGTGATCAGTCCGCCCGGCGCGATCGGCACTCCGCCCTGATCGCTGGCCGCATGCACCACTCCCTTCGCCGTCACCGTCGGGGTCGTCGCCGCCGGTGCTGGGGCGCTCACCACACCGCTCAACTTGTTCTGCCCGCCTACCCCGTTCGGCCCCACAGCCGTCACAAACAATGTCACCCCTCCTGCGCCGCTCACCGGTTTCCACGTCCCCTGCCAGATCCCGTTGCCGATGTGCGTCATCGCAATCAAAGGATCGCCACCCGTAACCGTTGCCGCCACGTACGCGCTTTGGCCCCCTGGCCCCACCAAGTTGCCACACCCATCCGCTACCTGCACGTCTACCGCAGTGGCCTGGCCCAGCACCGCGGTGAAGTTCGGCTGCAAAGATCGGAACTGAACGTTCCATGCCTGGGCCGCGCACCCCGAGGCCGCCCGTGGCTCCGCCTCTTCTGCAAACTCCGCACCCGCGCTGTTGGGATTCACTCCCGATGGCGCCACGACAGTCAACACGTTGATCGTCTGCGACGGCGACCGGTCCGAGAACTGCAACGTGATCGTCCCCTGCTGGATGCTCCCCGGCGTCAGGTTGCTGAAGTCCGGATACACACGCACCGTCGTCGGCTGGTTGGGCTGTACGCTCGCGTTGGTTGGCAGGAAACTGAAGCCCGTGCCGATCAGCCCCGATTGGAAGTTGTTCACTTGGCCCGTCGGGTTGCCCACCTGAACATCCTGCGATCCCGGCGTCACACCGGCTACACCGGTGAAGATCAGTCCTGTGGGAAACACCTGCGGCCCCAGAGTCAAGCCCGCTGGCAGCACCGTCAGGATCACCGTCATCACTTGAGGCGTGTTGGCCGCTGTGGCCGATACCTGTATCCGGCCGTAATAAGTCCCCGCTCCGAGAGTGCTCGGATCAACCGAGACCGTGACCAGGGAGACATCCAGGTACGGCCGCGACACGGTGCCGCTCGTAGGAGAGATCTGCAGCCAGTTGCCGCCGGAAAGTGTGGTGGCAGTGGCAGTCCAACCCATGGCACCTTGCCCGGTGTTAAGAATGCCGACATTCTGCGACAAGGGTACCCCGCCTTGGGCCACAGCGGAGAAGCTCAAGGCGCTCTGCGAGATCAAAATAATGGCAGTGGGAGCGCTGACCGAAAGGGTGACGGGGATGCTAACGGTGCTGCCGGCGCCCGTGATCGTTACCGTGCCAGTGTACGTGCCGGGGGCAAGCGAGCCCGGTGCGGCTAGCACAGTCAGCGCGGCGGGAGAGGACGGAGTGGCAGTGCCGTTCGACGGTGAGATGCTGAGCCAGGAGCCGCCAGAAGTAGTGGTGGCATTGGCAGCGAAGGAGAGCGAGCCTCCTCCGCTGTTCGAGACATGCACCTGCTGCGTCAGGGCACCACCGCCCTCGATCGCGGCGAAAGCGACACTTTGGTTGTCTGCGGCGACGGTAGCCGGCGTTCCCGGCTGCACCGTGAGTGTAACGGCAACGGTTGTGGTCGTTGGGACCGCATTGGGCACAGTGATGGTGATCGAGCCTTGGTAGTTGCCAGCGGTCAGGCTAGATGAGTCTACATTCACCTGGAGAACGGACGGAACGGAACCGGTCGCGGGACTTACGTTGAGCCATGCGGCGCTGGTGGTCGCGTTGAATGGGAGCCCTGAAACTGCTGATGATAGTGTTATAGCTTGAGAAGAGGATCCCGCCCCAGCGAAAGCCGCCGAGAATCTCAGCGTCACAGGCGAGAGGGCATAGGAAACTGAGGATGCCAGAATTGTGCGGATTCGATTGTTGTCTCGATCCGCCAAGAGCAAGTTGCCGGATCGGTCAGAAGCCAGTGTCCCGTACGGGCTAAACGTAGCGTTTAGCGCGTCACCGCCATCACCGGAGAAGCCGACGGAACCAGTCCCGGCAATTGGAATCAAGTTCTTGTCGACGCCAATCAAATATATAGACCCGATCATTATACCTTATACCCATCTCTCACATAAATCTGACCAAGTCCATCTATAGCTACGCTCGTTGGTTGTCCGAGGATGTTGTAGGCGGCCTCGGTGTGAATGGTTCCGTCCGTGCTGACCCAACGGAGTTTGAATAAGGTCTGGTCAGCGACTAGCAAGTTTCCACTCGAATCAAACGCAATTGCGCTTGGTAATCCAAAACCCGCTGCTGTAGCTTTCCCGCCGTCGCCGGGGTATGTCGCGGTCCCGTTGCCGGCAACTGTGGTTACGATTCCATTCCGATCGACCTTTCGGATTCGCCGTATGTTTCCCGGATCAGCAAAATAGACATTGCCAACAGCATCGAATGCGAAGCTCGTCGGTCCGGCAATCGCGGCTTGCAAGGCCGGTCCGCCGTCACCCAAGGCACAGCCCGATCCACCACAGCCGTTGCCGGCAAACAACTCAACCACGCCAGTCGCTAATATCCGCCAGATCCTTCCAAGGCTACTACCAATGTAAAGATTGCCGAGTGGGTCAACTCCAATACCCGATACTGCGCCCTTGATATTCAACTGGTCGGATGATTCGATGACGGTCGAAATGTTGCCGCGGGGATCGACCTTGCGCACTCGACTAGAAGCATCCGCAAAAAACAGAGAGCCATCGGGACCTATCGCTAGAGCTGTCGGCTTATTGAGATAAGCGTTCGCTGCCGGACCGCCATCGCCACCATATCGGAAGCGCCCATTTCCAGCAATCGTCGTTATGATCCCCTTCGTATCAACTCTTCGAACTCTCGAATTAAAGACATCTGGAAGGTAGAGATTACCCGATGCATCGAGGGCCACTTTCCCTGGCACATCAAGAGACGCTTGAGTGGCAGGACCGCCATCGCCAGAAAAACCGGAACAGAATCCGGTTCCTGCGATGGTGTTAATGATCCCGCTCGTGCTGACTCTCCGGACTCGGCAGGAGAAGTCGGAAACATAGACGTTGCCCGCACTATCGACGTAGACCCCATTTATCGAGTAGAACTGTGCCTTGAGGGCCGGGCCACCATCGCCAGCAACACCAACTGTCCCATTTCCGGCTACAGTCGTGATCGTACCATTCCCGGCGACCTTGAAAACTTGGGTACCGGCACCGACGAATAATTCCCCCGTTTGGCTAACGGCGAGCGCATTCAACGCGAACGGAAGTATGAAACTCATGGCCGCGACGCCATCCAACGTTGTTGTGCCCCCGCCAGCAAATGTCGAGATCATCCCACTAGGAGACACCCTTCGGACACATTGAACGCCGCCCGCCGTCTGAGTGGCAATGAAGACGTTCCCTGACGAATCAACCGCCACGGCGCGAGGCTGATTCAGTTTTGCTTGGACAGCGGGACCGCCATCACCCGTATAGCCTGATTGTCCGGTTCCTGCGATCGTCTTGATGACACCAGAAGGCGAAATCTGACGGACAACATGATGGGTGTAGTCGGCGAAGTAGATGCTCCCCGTATTATCAACCGCAAGACTGGCGCCGAAGATCGACGCCGCCTCCGCAGAGCCCCCGTCACCCGAAAAGCCGGGGATACCATTGCCAGCAACGATGTGGAGAACGTCATCGCGAGTCTGAGTAAGGATCAGTGCATTGGCCGAATCGATGAAGTACATCTGTTGATTCGGACCGAATGCCACGTCTCCTGGAAAGCCCAGCGGCGCATCAGCCGCCGCCACATTGTTGGGAAAATAGGGCTCTGAGCGAGAATCTGTAAAATGCCCTATTTGGCGGGGACTTGAGCGTCTGCGCCCGGCGGCGGGGTGCCGGTTGGCCCGCCAATCGCTTTACTCGGAACCGCAGATCCAGCGATGGCGACCTGTCTTGTGGGGGCGGACATTTCACGCAAGCCGCAGAAGTTGGAAAGAATCCTCGCATCCCATTGATAGCAGTTGGCTTGGCACACCTGCAAGGCTCATTGCCGGAATCCTTGGAGGAACCGGGATTCCTCACCGCGTTCCCTGGCTCGGAAGGAGCGTACCAACC
>OCZT010005050.1_pt1 | contig 13211 bp, 13 predicted proteins | sample 1539031 | NCBI WGS metagenome assembly OCZT01 (sample SAMEA3539308, study PRJEB22396) | soil metagenome | biome: tundra; feature: field; material: soil | place: USA | collected 2010-05 | depth 0.15 m | reverse complement strand
TCACGCCGAAGCCGAAGCCCTGCTCGGGCAGATCGACATCCAGCCAGCGAACGGCGTTTTCGGGCGGCGCGGTGGAGGGCCGGTCGCAGCGCAACGGCGTTCGCGAAAGCACGCAAATGCCGTTGTCGATGCCCGCGGGACTGCTGGAGGCGATGTGCGGCCATCCATTGGCGGCGAAGGCCTGGCAGAGGGCCATGCCGGGTTTGGCGCGGAATTCGGTGAGGGCGATGATATCGGGATTGTGATCGGCGATCGCGCTGACAATGCGGACATCGCGCGTACCGCCACCGTGTTGGATATTCCAAGAGAGAAGTTTCATGCGCCGTTGGTGGCTGATCCCTGATTACAGCACAGTGAGCAACCGAGCGCAGGGGTGGCAGACCGGATCATCGGTCGACGGCCCTTACGCTGAGTGAACCGTGGGCATCGTCTACTGTTACGTTGTTCTTAGTCTGCCACCCATCCAGTCCCCTGAATTGCTGATGAACACCGAAGATGAGCGGCGGAAGTCTCGGTCTTTGATATCCTTAGGGGAGTGATCCGCGATGTTTCCTTATGCGAGCGACGGCGTGGACGTGAGCCTCATCCGATGGATGCTTTCGCTGACGCCGAGTGAGAGGCTTCAGACGCTACAGGATTTCGTCGATGCCGTAGAGGAACTCCTGAACAAGAATCGTGATGCGCAGCTTCCTGGCGGTTCTCCGAACGTTGGCTGACCACAGAGTGGAATTCATCGTGGTCGGAGGCGTTGCCGCTGTTCTGCGGGGTGTGCCGATTAACACTTTCGACCTGGACGTCGTCCATTCCACCGAACTGGCAAACGTCGATCGCCTGCTGGCGGCGTTGACTGAATTGGATGCCTTTTATCGCTTCCAGCCGGAGTTGCGGATGCGGCCGGACGCGAGTCACCTCCGCTCACCTGGACACCAACTCCTCATAACAAGGTTCGGTCCACTCGATCTGTTGGGCGCCATCGGCAAAGGACGTTCCTACGCCGACCTGTTGCGCGACTTCACCGAATACGACCTCGACGACGGAGTCCGCGTTCGTGTGCTGGGGTTGGAGGCGCAGATTGCGGTCAAAGAGGAAATCGGCGGCGAGAAGGACCTCGCCGTACTACCCATCTTGCGGCGGACACTCGAAGAGAGCCGGCGTTCCAAGTAGCGGCTAAGAGTGGATAGATCCTCCTGGGCGGTCTGCCGGGGTTACCTACGTCCGCGGCGAATACGGTATCTGCCGCCGGCGTGCCGATAGGCATGCCGACCGTTGCCACCGGAGTGGTGGAGGCGGGGGGAGTTGAACCAATTGAGGCTATTGAAAACACGTAAGTTGCTAATTTCGGTACTCCACCTATTCAACTGACGCCACAGATTCCGTCCACGTTTGCTCAATCTTGCTCACTCGCTCCGCCCGAGTGTAGGCCCGCTGCCAGGCGAACGCGGCGACAACTGCGAGGAAGGTACGCTTCGTTGCTGAAACGGCATAGCTGTATTCCAACTCAATTCACACTGGAATACGAGATCCTTCTCGGATATTCGCTGGAGCCCGAGTTCTGTGCTTCGTCAAGCGAATTCACCGCGGCCGCGGTGCCGCCGGCATTGGTCAGCCCGTTGGTTTTGGCGGGGGTGGCGGATGGACCGGGGTCCGCTTGCAGAAAGGGGGAACCGATCATCGGGTAGTCCCCCGGTAGTTCGTCAGGCACGCACAGCAGCACTACGGGATGAGAGGATCCGCCGGCACGAATTATTACCTCGAAACGTCGGGTTTTTTATCTGGAGGGCAGACTTTGCAGAAGGCCGCGAATTTGGGTGCGCCCGGGTTCGAGGCGCTCAGCTGCCGCCAATTCCCTGCGCGCATCGTCCAGGAGCCCGGCCCCTCCGTACTCAATTCCCAGCAGCAGATGGGCTTCGGGTTGCCGTCGGGCCAGATCGCGAAGCCGGGTGGCGGATGCCAGGTCGAGAACGCGGAAGCGCGGCGCGGTGTCCGAAGGTGGCGGCAAAGTAATCCGCTCGGCGCCGCGGGTGGCGGTTACTTGCCACTGATAGTCGGAGCCGGGCGCGAGGTTGCGGTCGCAGATCCACTGGTTGTCACGGATTTCGGGGCTGGAAGCCACGCGATCGCCGGAGAGAGAGAAGATGCGGACCTGGTAGGTCCATTGGCCTTCGACCGGCTGCCAGCGGAACTCTACTATCGGTCCGAGCACCGCGGTCGCTTTGGGCGAGAGTAGTTGCGCGGCGGAAACAGCACCGGGCGCGCCCATCAGTACCTGTGGCGCCGGCGCCAGTTCCTTTAAGAACGCGGGGACCTCGATGCGACCCGTGCGCAAGGCCGCCTGTACAGCGGCCGGTTCGCCGGATGCGGGCGAGGTGCGGCGGACCAGCCAGATCGCGGTCGTCGACACCAGCAGAATTGCCGCCGCGGCAGCCCACCGCGCATAGTGCCAGACCGCTGGCTGAGGCGGCGATGCGATTGCGGAATGGGCGTCGGCGGCCATCGCGTCGAGGTCCATGCGCCGGGCGAGCGTTGCCCGGCAATCCGCGCACACGGCGATGTGGGCGTGCACCGCGCGCAGTTCTTCCGGCGTGAGCAGTTGGTGCTCGTATCCGAAGACGGACTCGGGCCGCAGATGATCGGTCGTGCTCACACTAGTCCTTTGAAATGCTCTCCTATGAGAGTTGAGTGCTTCGACTCAAATATATTACCTGAAGGTCTCATTTGCCTAAACCGGCCGGTCCCCCAGCCGGTTCACCAGCCTTTTCCGCGCGGACATGCGCAAATTAATCACCTGCTGCCGGGTGCAGCCAAGAAACTGAGCCAGGGTGTTATCGTCCCAGGGTAATTCGATCCAGACCTCAGCCAACTGGGACTCGCTCATCTCCAAAACGGCCGCGGTTTCCTCGAAGGAGGCCACGCCTGACAGCGGGAACATCGACAGGATCGAGTTGCCGCGCCCGTCTCGCAGGTTGAGCAGCAGTGCGACGCGCTGAGGGCGCGGCAACTGGCGGATCTCCTGCCACAGCCGTTCGGCGTAACGGCGGCGGTCGATGGAGATCTCGGCCCCTTGCGTCACGGCGGGAATCGATTCCATATCGACATCGGCGGGAAACGTTTCGGCGTCGGGCGGGATGCGCCAGACACCGGCCACCAATTCCACGAGTGCTTCGAACTCGATGGCGCCGCCGGCAGTTTCGAAGACCTGCTTCAAGAGCGCGGCCAAATCGCGTTTGCCCTCCCACGGTCCGGCGAATTCCTGGGGCAGTGCCGGAGCGCGGTCTTCGCGCCAACCCGCTAGTCCACACCATGTGGTTCCCTGCCTCTGCCAGGTTTTGAATTCGGGTTCGTCCAACAGCAAGCGAATCTGCTTCGCCAGGCGCATCCGTCCAGACCGGCGGCGGCGGAAGTAGTGATGGCAGGTGTTCCGGGCAAGCGTGCCCACGTAGGCGGCGAAGTCCTCAATCGCTTTGGCGCCGGGCCTGGCCTTGATCCGCCGCAAATGTAGCAGCAACTCGAGGCGCGCCTCGGAGCACACGTCGTCCATGTCTTCCCAGCGCCCCGATAACCGGGCGGAAACGGTGCGCCGGATGATGGGTTCGGCGCAGGTGTCGACAAGTTCGCCCAGGCGCTCCCCTTCAACGCCCGCGTCCGCGCGGAGATAGCTGTCCAGGTGCTCGTCCATTGATTAGAGAGGACTACCTATAAGTATGAAGCCGGCCCAATAGAAGGGGTGCGAGTATTTTCCGCCGGCAATGAGAGCCAGGGCGGCCTTCCGCAGCGAGGCCGCTTTGGCGCCGGGGTCTTTGGACCGCCGGGCCTCCAGCCAGTGGCGATGGAAGCCGATCATCAGATCCGACGTGCTTGCCGATTCCACGCGCCACAGGCTGGCGAGTGTGGTCGGCGCGCCCGCCACGAAGGCCGCCCAGAGCATGCCGTTGATGCCTTCTCCGCCGGGCGCGCGGCCGCGCGCGGTTTCACACGCCGAGAGCACCAGGAGTTCGGCCTTCAGATTGAACTGCATCAGATCGCGCGCTTCCAGCATCCCGGCATCGCTTCCGGAACGGGCCAGCAGCGCATAAGAATACATCGGATTTGCGCCGTCGAGGACTGCGTGCGACGCCAGGTGGAGGACGCGATAATTGCCAGCCTCGGCTTTCAGGCGGCTCTGGCTTGCCGCCTCGCCGGTGAGGATGCGGCTCTGTTGCGGGCCGTATAGCTTCTCGATCTCGCGCACCTGCCGCTCGGCTTCGGGAAGAGGCTCCTGTCCGGCCGGGTTTCCTAATGCCAGCAACTCGCGGCCGGCCGGAGACGTCCGCCGGTCGCGCGCAAGCCGCATGGTTTCCCGCAGGACGGCCAGGGATGGCGCGTAGGAAACGGCAGCCTGCTCGATCAAAAAGTGTCCGGCGGATGGCTGCAACGCATGAAACGCCACGTCCCACAGCGGACCATCGGGCAGGATCATCGCGGATTGCCGGCCTGCGAGGTCGTGTTCGACCGGCGCCAATAAGAGACGATATAGCTCCTGTGCGGACGCCGCGCAATTCAGATCGTGCGAGGCGAGCTGGCGGTGGAACTCCGCGGCCTTGGCGCTCAGTACGGACTGAGTGGCGCCGAGGGAGACCACGCGCGTTGAGACGCCGCGCCGGATTACGAATACGTAAGCATTGCGCGGGGTGACGAAGTAATCCAGGATGACGGCGCCCGTGTCGGCGGCAAGCTGCGCGATGTCGGAGGCGCTCATGGGCTGGGATTCGCCGCGCTGAAATGCGATTTCCGGATGGGCTGCGTAGAGGTCGCTCTGCAGTGCTTCGAGTTCGCGCCGCGCGCGGTCGCGCTCGGATTTCAGGTGCGCGTCGTCAGGCTGGTTGGAGATCTGGATGTTGAATGCGGCCATGCGATTCTGCAGCCGCCGTTCGGCCTGGCGTTCCGCCGGCGTGAGGGATTTGTCCAGGTCGGTACGCCCGGAGCGAAGGATGTCGTCCAGGGCGCGCGACTTCGATTGCTCCGCAAAGCGCAATGCATCGTCGGTCTTGCCGGCAACGAGCGCCAGGGCGACCCGTTCCTGGTAGGGCTCCAGCTTGTCCGCGAAATAGATGGGCAGCGCGGTCGGTGGGCCGGCCACGCGGGTGCGCAGCGACTCGATGGTGGTCATCGAAGCTTCGAATTCTTTCGCGGCTTGGTCGTTTCGTCCCAGCCGTTCGAGCGCGCGGCCGGCGGCCAACTGCGCCTGCCACAGCGTCTCGGGGCGGTCGATCGTGGAGAGCAATTGAATCGACTCGCGGGCCTGGGCCAGGGCTTCCTCCACGCGGCCGCGTTTCAATCCGAGGCGCGAGAGCTCCGCGTAGGTCTGTGCCAGGTTCGGGAAATCCCGAATCTCGCGCTGGATCTCTGCCGCCTTTTGTAGTGCCGCCTCCGCTTCGACAACGCGGTTCAAGCGGGAAAGCGCGGCCCCGAGGCCGCGATAGGCCTCCGACTCCAACGACCGGGAGTCACTCTCCACTGACAGCTTCATGCTCTGACGAAATTGCAGGACAGCTTCGGCGGGCCGGTTCAACGCCAGGATTTCAACACCGAGGTTTTTGTGCGCTTCGGCGTCAAGGCTTTTGTTCCCCACCGCCCGGTTTAATTCCATGGTCTGTTGGAAGTAGGCGATCGCCTGCTCGTGGTTTTGCTGCGCGTGGTAGACCATCCCGATGTTGTTAGTCACCTCGGCGACAGCCCAATCATAGCCGCTGCGCCGATCCGCTTCGAGCGCCTTTTGATAGATCCGCAAAGACTCCCGGTAGTTTCCTCGATACATCTCGGTCACCGCGATGGCGTTCATCGTGGTGCCGATGTGCACGTCGTCCTTCACCGCCTCCGAAAGAGCGAGGCCCTTGTGGCTGAATTCGAGGCCGCGCTCGTAGTCACCCAAGTCCGAATAGGAGAGGCCGATGTTGTTGAGCACGACAGCCCGGGAGCGGTCGTTGCCCAGGGCCGCGAACTCCGCTTCGGCCCGCGAAAGATAGTCGATCGCCACAAGCTTGTCGCCCAGGTTGCGCCACGCGTTTCCCAGATTGTTCAGGCCGATCGCAATTCCGTTCCTCTCGCCTATTTCTTCCTGGAGGGCAAGCCCTCGTTCCGCGGTTTCTTTGGATTCTCTGAGTTGACCCTTCCGAAACTGGACGTAGCCAACCGTCCGGAGTACGGCCAAAATGGCGCGGGGGTCGCCCAGGCGTTCCGCGATTTTCAAGCTCTGATTGGCCCACTTCAGAGCCAAATCGTCGTGGGAACGGCCGAACTCGGTCTCCGCCATGCCGGCCAGCGCCGCAGCTTCCGATTTCGTGTCTCCGGCACTTTGAGCCGCAGCCCGGGCCCGCTGGTAGGCATCCATGGCGAGATCCCATTTGCTCGCAGACCTGGCGTCGTCGCCTTCCGCGAGTTGATTCGCGATGGTTCCTGATTGGGCAAAGCAAGCGAGGGGAAACAGGAGGAGCAGAGCGATGAGTGTCTGCAATGGCGTAGTCTCGAAAACCAGATAATCCATCAATTGTAGCCTGCGCGAGGGGATGTGCGTCTGTTCTTTCTCGTGCATGCAGGGTTTTCCGGTTCGACCAGGAATCTACTGCCGACGGGTCGGCTCCTCTGGATTCGGCTATGCGAAGTTTTGAGCGATTGGCAATCTTCCCTGACCATCGTCAAGCCGGAAACCATCATTGGCCGGCTTCGTCAGTCTTTCCGGTTGTTCTGAACCTGGAAAGTTCGTGGCGACAATACCGAAACAGAAGCTTCCTAAAGAAATGTCTCCAACGCCAGGTAATATTCTCCCGGCGCTGGCCCTCTTAACCAACAGTCCGTTCATTCTGGAGGACCATACGTGATACCGATACACCGAGTTGCCTGCTGTTTCGCCGCCTGTGCTCCGATTCCGTACGCAACCTTGCTCCTGGCGAAGACATGCACTACGCGTTCGACGTAATCCCGACCTCCACCGCGACGACCCCGGAGCCAGGCACGGCTGCTCTGGCCCTCACCATCGCGCCATGGTTCTATTTGGTTTGGAAGAAGAAAGGAAGAACGAAATGAAGAATCGACTGTTGACAGAGGTGACGCATGTCTTATAACTGGGCACAAGTGAACGCCAGTGGGATCGGCGACGTAGCGGCCGCTCCGGATGGCCGCGTGTGGGTTTCGGGAACGAATGGCACAGTCTGGTACAGTGACGACCAGGGGCAAAAGTTCAGCGAAATCACTGCATCTGGGGTCATCCGCGTCGCGGTTGGCCCCGATTCCGTTCTTTGGGGAGTCGGCGGCAACGGCACGCTCTGGTCTCATGTCCCATTCCACGTCGGACTGCGGCCTGTGCCTCAATGGACCCAAAGCGTTGCCGTCAGCGCCGCCGCAGACGTTACAGCGGCCCCTGATGGCAGTGTTTGGATAACCACAAAAGACGGCTCGATCATGGTCAGTCATGACAACGGCGCAAGTTTTTCAAAGATCGACGCGTCCGGATTCGCCTGCCTCTCCGCGGATACCGATAGTTCGATTTGGGCAGTCGGTACGAACGGCTCGCTCTGGCATTATGACTCGTCGGGAAGCTGGTTTCAAACTCCTGCAAGTGGAATGCAAGATGTAGGTGTCGAACACCTCACCTATTTCGGCGGAGATCATGCGGGACGGATTTGGCTGGTCGGCAAAAATGGTAGTGTCTGGTTAAGCATCGATAAAGGGCGGACATTTTCGCAAAAAGTGGACGCGCAGGGTTTCGCCTCGGTCTGTGGCGCCGGCGAGGTGTCCAAGGCGGCTGAATCGTCGGCTGCGGGCGAAGACGCTTGGTTCGTGGGCGCCAACGGCTCGCTTTGGCGAAGGCTGCTTCCGGCGGACTATATCTCAATTCCGGGGACTGAACACTTCACAGTGATGTACGATACGGCGCTTAGCCAGTCCGGTAAGCAGGTCGCGGAGCAACTTACCTGGATTACCGAAGGCGTCTATCGAAAACTATCCTCGCTATTTGGGGGAATTGACGCGACTAGGTTGCCAATCCAGTTAGCGGTGGATGCGCTCTCCAGAGGCGCCAGGAGCGCAATCGGTACGATCGATATCCATGCGATGTCCGATATCAATAGCGCTCGTTATCTTCTTGTCGCCGAGCTTGCGGAGGTTTTTATGAGATCGCAATCCGGCGGGGCCTGGAATCCGAACAACAGCAAGGGCGAAGGTTTGTCCTGTGTAATGGGTGACGAAGCATTTTCTGGAATCGCTGAAGGGCGTGTAAAGACCTGGCTTAACGGGGCTCGCTCCACGAAATGGATCACCGCCAACGATGATACGGACACAAATGAAGAGAGCTACGGTTGCGCGATCCTCTATTTGAACTACTTACACTACCAGCTTAAGTGTTCATGGGAAGATATCATTGCCTCGAAGAGTGAAACTCTGGACAAACTCTATGCAAATCTAACCGGAAAAACAGATGCCGTGTCGAGCTTCATGGACCTGATTAATTCCCATTTTCCTACAGGGACTCCCTACGAGGGTTCGCCGGATAACGTTTTCCCGCTTGATTGATTCCAATTAGCACAATTGATTTACGAGGAGATTCAACGATGCCTTCTCTTTGGGCGCAAGTCAACGCCAGTTGGGCTAAACGATGCCGTGGCTGCTCCGGATGGCCGGGTTTGGGTCGCTGGATCGAATGGCACGGTCTGGTATAGCGATGACCAGGGGCGGAGTTTCCACCAAATCAACGCCAGTGGAATTATTCGCGTGGCGGTTGGTCCCGATTCAATTCTCTGGGGCGTCGGTTTGTCCAAATGCGCCCTGCCAGGCACAAGGACCGCAGGTTCCAGCCGGCATGCGGTTGGTGGTGGAGTACGCCAACGCGACGGTGGTCACGCCGCACGGGCAGGGTTTCTACAGCGTGGGGCTAACCTACAAAGGTACCCTCGGATCGCTCCTGTCGTGCGTGCGGGATCTTCCGACCCGACACCTTCTACACAGCCTGGCTCCCGCGAAATCGTTCCTTTGGACGAGGTAATAATCCCGTCCGGCGGGCACTCTCATCGTATAGTTCGCCAATTCCGGCGAACGCTGGCTGAATCGGTTTCGCTAAAGGACAACCAAGGATCTATGAGATGTTCAACATTGTTTCTGATCTTCGCCGCCGCCGTTCAACCGCTCTTCGCCGGCATCATTGGCGCGGACTTTACGGAGACGCTGGACTTCCCCGGCTTCCCGTTCCTACCGGGCGGGCCACGCGTCGCCCGTGTTACCGGCGTCGTTTTGCCTCAGGCGGGTACGCTGCTTAGTGCCGCGAACGTGATATCGAATCCGACCGGTTACAATCAGCAACTCAACGTCAGCTTCGATGCGGTAACGGATATCCTGTCGTTGACCCCCGACCACGCCAATAACTACCAGTACATCCAAATCGATCTCACGAACCTTTTGTTCGACAATGGTTCCATGGTCACGGGCATTGTGGCACTGAGCACCGGCAACGCAGTGGTCGGCAAGCTCGGAGCTCCGTACGAGATCGACTTGAGTTTTACCGGTAATTCCGCCCAAGTCCTGTACCGCACGGCCGCCGCCTATTCGGCGAAAGATCAGCTTCAGATGGTGGAGCAAGGGGTTGACACTTTCCAACTCACACTCGCCACCTCAACTCCGGAACCGGCCGGCGCCTCCCTCATCGCGGGCGGCCTTGTCGCTATCTGGTTGCGCCGCCGCGCCAGCCGGGAACGCTGAGCGGTCAGCTTGAGGTGCTTGCGGGAGCAATCTCGTGGGGGTTCAAGTCCCTCTCTCCGCACCATTTTCAATAACTTAGCGGCGACAGATCTCAAGTCGCCGTTTTCCTTTTGGCCCCGCTCACCTGACACAATCCGACAGGGCACTTCCCGCAAAACCTCGAAAACTGTCGTGCCTGGCTTGTTAAACCCCACAACGTTGCTCTACGATCAATCAGAGCGCACACTAATGCCCGACTTCTCGCCCGCGCGAGGGGATGTGTGTCAATTGTCGTGCCTACGGAATTTCCCGACTCGACCAGGAATCTACCGCCGACGGGTCGGCGGTTGTTGGCGGCGGAGTGGTTCGGCTTCTCCGAGTTCCGCTCGGACCATCGCTGCGTCGTCAGCGTTCCCAGCGATGTCGAGATAGCGCATCCCGGCTACAATCCGGCGCGTGACCGCTTCCGGAACTACTTCGTACCGGGTGGTTGGAACTGGGTGGAAGAGAGCCGGTTGTCTACAACATCTTCGGCCCCTTTCAACAGCGTCGCTTGGCGTAGGGCACGCACCCAATTTCATTCTTTGGAGGAGCCCGGCCGGAGCGAAGCCCTGCGAGGCCGTAGGCCGAGCGTTTAGGGCGAAGTGCAGGGCGGGCTCCTCCAAAAAGTCCGGACCGCAGGGCCGTCACCGTGGTGTGGCCGGCGGTCTCCTGGCCGGCTCGAGTTTCTGATCGAAGGCGATCGGTTGTTAACTGCCGTCGCGGCGAGCGATTTGCCACCCGCCTCAGACTACCCATGGCAAGTCACGGCCTCACGCGGCGCAGAGCTTGTCACTCTAACCGGTACAAACGTTCCTGTGTCACGATGCGTATTCCGGAGAGCGTGTTGAACCGCGTGTACCGGCGCATGTGCGGGCAGCGCGTGGCGTAAAATAGCGATTACGGGGAAACGGGATTACCACCGGGAGTGATTGGAAAGTCCTTAGGAATGTTACCGTATAGGTTCGCAGCATGGCATATGGCCAAGAGGGCGGGGAGGTTCTCACTGGATGGAGCCGGACGCTTTGCAAAAACGCCAAACAGATGGCGTCTCGGATCGGCCTGGGCTTCTTGGGCGTAGTGATCTGGGTGGTTAGTGAAAACCAAGAGTGAGTATGGATCGGTTCCGCTATTCTGCCGGGTCACAAGATCCAGCACTTTTACCATCACGCGAGAGGGGACAACCGGGTTCCTAGATTGAAGCTCAAAGAAGTGGTCGGCGTTCGCAAGTGGCAGGTTAGTGTCAACGAAAACAACGAGCGGGTGCGCATTTTCTTTTCGTGCGGCATCTTGAATCAGTGAACCAAATCGGAGATTGGCGCGCTCCGGCGATTCTCTATTCCCCTTCCTTCCTTGAACGCCGGGACGCTGCTTGCTCTTGGCCTCGACGGAAAGCTTCTGTCCGGTTGCTTTGAAGGTCGCAACGAATTCGACGTGTCGCTTGCTCGGATCTTTCTCGTTTTCGTGCTCAATCGAGAATCCGGCGCGGAGACATGTTGCCTCTGCGAACAGTTCATGCCGCGCGCCCTGGAATTGGTCTCGATGCTTCAAGCGGGACAGGAGCACGCCGTCAAGCCGATTATTGTCAGCTACCGTGTATAAGTCGTAAGCGAAGCCAAAGAATGCTGCCACGAAGCCGTTGAGCGCAGTCGAATAAACGCCGGTAGAATCAGGCGCAACACTGTTCATATGCTGCCAAGCTTTAATCCGCCAATCTAGTAGTGTGTGGCGCTCGGCTTCGGGTTTCCTGAGTTCGGCTTGTCCCCATTCCACGCCCAACGCTCCCCTAACAAACGGGTCAAGGAAATCAGTAAAGAAGCGCCACTTTCCCCAGTAGATTCGATTGCCTACAGCAACGACACGCTTCCCCATGTGCTCGGCCGATACAGGCGCTCTCACCTCGCCAAATTCGGCTTTACGTGCGGCCTCTCGGCGATGATGCTCGGCGAAATACATGTCCGCCTTGTCCCATATATCGGGTGGGAGAGTGCTCCGCAACCTGTGACACTTTTTGAATTTCTTGCCGCTTCCACACGGACAAGGATCGTTGACACCTGTCTTCTTGCTCATGAGACGCGTTCTAATTTACTTGTGAGTGGATCGCTTTCCCAAAAGGTCTCAAGCCGCTTTTCAAGCCGAGCTTGCCGGCGCGTGTCCCACTTGCTGTAATACTTTTCTACCACCTTCATGGAGTTTCCGAGCAATTCGGCGATTTCCTCCATGGGCGTCCCGCATTCCAGTAGATCCCGTACCAGGGTGTGACGGAACATGTGGGGCGTAGCCTTCGAGACCTTTACCGGTTCGGATTCCGCTTTCAGTTTCCCACCAGATCGCCTCTTCTTTTCCGAATCAACAAGCCGCACGCCGGCCGTAACGAACAACCGCTGTAGCCGGCTCCCCCATTTGCTGGTTCGCGTGTGTAGCTTGCCGATCCCCGTCCAAAAGAAATACTGTTCGCTGTCGTGAGGTGCCGAGTTCAGGGCCGTAATTACGAACGGCGGAACCATTGCGAATACATCCTCACCCGTTTTCTTTCGATACGTCCTAATCCGGGTTCCGTCAACGTCGGCTTTCTCCAGCTTCGCGGTGTCGCCGATGGACATCCCGGTATAGCGCATTACGAGTATAAACGCTCGTGTTTGATCGGCGATGGGCTGGCCTTGCCGGCCGTATTCGTCCGGGAGCGCGGGAACGGCGGCAAAGATCCGGTCCACTTCCTCGCGCGTAAACGGGTCTGTTTTCGGTCTCTCTTCAGGGATGGAGTCGAGATCCGCGGCGGGATTCTTGACGATGAAATCGGACTTCACACAGAACCGAAAGAACCCTCTCATTACCTCCTGATTCCGGCGCTGAGTGGTTAGCGCGTCCGACCACGTAGCCCTAAACTCAACCAAATCGGTAAAAGTGATTTCCGGAATCGAGAGCTTCTTTCGCCTCTCCATGAAGGCTTTCATTCGGTTTAAGATCCCGCGGGCCTTTCGCTGAACGTCCACACTCCGGCGCGCCTTGAAGGCGATGAATGAGGCTATGGCGTCCTCGATGCCAACGCGGGGCTTTTGCGTTTGCTCGGGAGGCGCGGGGAGTTCCATATCCCGGATGATCTCAACCGCTCGGTTCCAGTCGCGCACGCCGCTACCGGACGCGGGGTCTACCAGGGCTTGGCGCTTCCGGCGAACGCCGGTACCGTCTACACCCTCAAAATGGATTGGGCACTTCGGCTTGCTCGGGCAGTCCTGAGACCGGGTTCCTGCCTTTGAACAGTCTGCAATGTGGCGGCGGAAAATGTTCAACACGTCACAGATTCTAGCACGCCGGCACTCACGTAAAATTCACTTGAAGCCTCAACTGGCATCAAGTTGTTGATTTTAAATGAAATAAATTGGTGGAGGCGGGGGGAGTTGAACCCCCGTCCGAGAAAGCCCGCAATGAAGAGAACTACGTGCGTATCCGGCTCATGATTTTTGACCGCC
>OCZT010005048.1_pt1 | contig 13216 bp, 11 predicted proteins | sample 1539031 | NCBI WGS metagenome assembly OCZT01 (sample SAMEA3539308, study PRJEB22396) | soil metagenome | biome: tundra; feature: field; material: soil | place: USA | collected 2010-05 | depth 0.15 m | reverse complement strand
GGTTGACCTGGCGCGGCAGGAGGTGGTCTCGCGCGATCGCGGCCTTCTCTTCCTCCGTGTAGCCGTCGAGCCGGATGAGCTCCATGCGGTCGAGCAGCGGGGCCGGGATGGTCTCGGACACGTTGGCGGTCGGGATGAAAAGGACCTCGGAGAGGTCGAGGTCGACCTCGAGGTAATGGTCGCGGAAGGTGTTGTTCTGGGCGGGGTCGAGGACCTCGAGCAGCGCGGCTGACGGGTCGCCTCTCCAGTCGCTGCCGACCTTGTCGATCTCGTCCAGCATGATCACCGGGTTCTTGGTCCCGGCCTCTTTCAGGGCGCGAACGATCCGGCCAGGCAGAGCGCCGACGTAGGTGCGCCGGTGGCCGCGGATGTCGGCCTCGTCGCGGATGCCGCCGAGAGAGACGCGCGTGAACTTCCTCCCCAGGGCGCGCGCAACCGACTCGCCCAGCGAGGTCTTGCCGACGCCGGGAGGTCCGACGAGCGTGATGATCGCGCCCGATCCACGTCCGCCGAGCACCTCGAGGCCACGTTCCTTGCGCAGCTTGCGCACGGCGAGGAACTCGATGATCCGGTCCTTGACGTCGGACAGGCCGGTGTGGTCCTCGTCGAGGATGCGACGTGCCTCGCCCAGGTCGTAATTGTCCACCGACCGAACGTTCCAGGGGATGTCGAGCATCCAGTCGAGGTAGGTGCGGATCCAGCCGTACTCGGGGTTCTGCTCGCTCGTGCGCTCCAGGCGGTCGAGCTCGCGGTTGACCTCGGTGAGCACGTTCTCGGGCATGCCGGCCTTCGCGACACGTTCGCGGTAGGTGGACACGACGTCGGTCCCGCCCTCGTTGAGCTGCTTCTTGATGGCTTCGAGCTGCTGGCGGAGAAGGAACTCGCGCTGCGTCTTCTCCATGCCTTCGGCGACGTCGCTGCGGATCCTCTCCTTCAGCGAGGCGTCGGCGAGGATCTGCTTGGTCCAGCCGATGAGCTTGGCCAGGCGCTCCTCCAGGTCCAGCGTCTCGAGAACCTCGAGCTTCTGCTCCATGGAGAGGTCGGGCGAGTAGCCGGCCAGGTCGGCGAGGTGGCTGGGGGTCTTGGCGGCGCGCAGGAACTGTACGACCTGCGGGATGCCCCTCGACTCGACGAGGTTCTCGAGCATGGCGCGGTATTCGCGGCCGAGCTCGACCGCCTTCTCGGTGGCGGGCTCGGGGTCGGGCACCGGGTCGGCCTTGACCCATAGGGCGCCGCCGATGTCGGCCTGGCCGCTGCCCAGGTGGGCGCGGTACTCGCCGCGGATCAGGAAGGCCTCGGCGCCGGTGGGGAGCTCCGCGGAGTCGCCCAGGCGAGCGACGGTGCCGATCTTGCCGTACTGCCCGTCGATGCGGGGCACCAGCAGGATCAGGCGGCCGCCCTGGCGGGCAGCCTCGATTGCGGCCTTCTGGCTGTCCCCCTCGACGGCGAGGGTGACGGTCATGTGGGGGAGGACGACGACGTCGTCCATGGGAAGGACTGGGAGCAGTTCGGACTTGGGCGTTTCCATATGTACAGAAATCTTTACCCCGCCAAGGTCATTCCCAATCCCAAATGAATAAGGAGCCCGCAGAGACCCTTCCTGGACGGGGGAGGTGGCCCCTCCGCCGCGGCTGAGCTACGAGATTCCTGCCGTCGCGCACGCCGATTTGTACTGGGAGGTGCAGATGTCGCCGGCGGTCCAGAAACCGTCAGCGACGACAGACGACTCGATGTTGGCCTTGGTGACGACCACGGGGGTCAGGAGGACTGCCGGGACGTCTGCCGTGCCGTTGTTGACGGTTCTGCCGTTGGTCATCGAGGCGGGCACGGTCACGCCGAAGGCCAGGTCGTACGCGAGTTGCGCCGCGGCTTCGGCTTCACCCCTGATCGGCTCGTACACGGTCATGTACTGGTCGCCGGTCACGATGCGCTGGATCGCGGCCAGATCGGCACCCTGCCCCGTCACCGGCGGCCAGGGCCCGACGCCGACGCTCTTCATCGCCGCGATGGCGCCACCGGCGATGGCGTCGTTGGCGGCCAGGACCCCGTCGACTTTGCGGTTGAGTGCCGTCAGCGCCGCCGTCATCTCGGCCTGAGCGTTGGACTGCGTCCAGCCAGGCGTGGCGTACTCCTTGCCGAGGTTGACGTGACCGTCGAGAACGCTGTGCGCAGCCTGTGTGAGGAGCGCGGCCTTGGTATCGGCGGGGTCGCCGTTGATCTCGACGATGGTCAGGTTGGTCTTGCTGCCCATCGCCGCGAGCAATGAGGTGCCCTGCAGCGCGCCGATGGCTGCGGTGTCGAATGCCAGGTAATAGCTGAGGTCGGCCGTGTTCACGATCAGCCCGTCGTACGAGATGACCGGGATGGTCGCCGCCTTCGCCATGGTGACGATGGCCGCGGCCGCCGCGGCGTCAACAGGGTCGAGCACGATCACGCTGGCGCCGTTGGCGATATCGTCCTTCGCCTGCGTCTGCTGCGCGGCATCCTGTTGGGCGTTGCTGTACAGGACATGGCAATCGGAGCAGGACTGCTTCACCCTGTCTTCGAAGTAAGGCCTGATCTTGTTCGCGGTCGCGGTGTCCGGCAGCAGCAGGGCGATCTTCTTGCCCGCCGTGACGCCACTTCCTCCGCCACACGCCATGAGCACCAACCCCAAAAGGCTGAGCGCGAGCACGGACCTGGCTAACTTCACATTGGACCTCCTTGTCCACAGGGTTCGTCTTTGTCTTGCTGTCGCTGGTTCGTTCCGGCGACCGTCTCAGATCAGCCCCGGGTGACGCTCCCCGAGGACGCCCCGCGCCGAGACACCGAGTCGATGACGACGGCCGCCAGGAGCACCAGGCCGGTGATGATGTACTGCCACTCCACATCCGAGATCCCCTGCAGGTACAGGCCGTTGTAGATGCCGGCGATGACCAACCCACCCAGGACACCGTGCAGGGGCTTGCCTCTGCCCCCGAACAGGCTCGTGCCCCCGATTACCGCCGCGGCGACGGCGTAGAGGACGTACTGCCCGCCCTGAAAGTTGTTCGACATCCCGTCCAGGAGCGAGGCGTACATCACCATCGCAACGCCGGCCGTGAACGAGCACAGGCCAAATGCAATCGTGCGAATGAGCGGGACATTGATACCGGCCCGGCGCGCCGCCTCAGGGTTGCCGCCTATCGCATACATGTAGCGTCCGAACTTCGTGCGCTCAAGGAGAACCGTCCACGCCCCGAGCACGAAGAGAACGATCGGGATGAACCACGGCACGCCCTCCAGGGTCCCGAGGTTGGCCCGGTTGGCATTGCAGATGGCAACGACGACGATCGCGACGACAGCGATCAGCCCGATCTTGACCAGGGACAGGCTCGCCGGAGGCGCGACGAGGCCGCTCTTGCGCCGGCGGGAATCGCTCAGCCAGATCAGCAGCCCGAGCCCGATGACCACGACCGCGGCGCCGATCCATGACACGGTCGGGTCGATGTTGCCCCACATGAGGTGGTAGATGACCTGCAGGTTGTCGCCCTGGCCCACGAGGTTGGGATATCCGGAGAACGGTCCGAGCAGGAGGATCTTCAGGAAAATGCCGTTGGCGATGAGGAAGCCGGCGAGAGTGACTATGAAAGATGGGAGTCGCAGCCGTGTGATGAGCGTGCCTTGGATCAGGCCGAACACCGTGCAGACTAGAAGTCCCGCGAGGATCGCGGGCATCCAGTTCCAGTTGGTGGTGATGGGCTGGATGAGCTGGACCGTGATTGCTCCGCCGATGGCGCCGACGAACCCGACTGACAGGTCGATCTCGCCAAGGACCAGGGCGAATCCTTCGGCCATGGCGAGGACCATGACCACGGCGGCCTGCTGAAACAGGTTGACCAGGTTGCCGGGCGAGATAAACACATGGTTCGGGCTGATCACGGTGAACACGACCACGATCGCCAACATCGCCGCGATGACCGGGAGGACTCCACTTTCGCCGGCCCTGATCCGCGCGGTGTAAGCCCGCACATACTCGCCGAGGGATTGGGCCACGACCTCGGGCGGCAGCTCGGCCTCTGCGGCCTGCGGTGCTGCGGTCAGGTCGGGCGCTTCTTCGGGCGCGGCGCCTGCCATGTCAGCTTTCCTGGGAGCCTGCGCTACGGTGCTTTGAGCCACCTGTGGTCATGAACTCGACGACTCTCTGCAGGTCAAACGCCGAAGCGTCGTCCTGAACCACCAACCGGCCCAGGTACAGAACCGCGATCCGGTCGGCCACTTCGAATACGTCAGTGAGGTTGTGCGAGATGACCATCACCGCGAGGCCGCGGTCGCGCAAGCGTTTGATCAAATCGAGCACCTGCCTGGTCTGCACGACCCCCAGGGCTGCGGTGGGCTCGTCCATGATCACCAGCTTCGAGTTCCACATCACCGCCTTGGCCACGGCCACCGATTGGCGCTGGCCGCCCGACAGCGACGCCACAGGCTGGCGGACGGACCTCACGCTGGTCACGCGGAGGCTCGCTAGCGTTTCGCCGGCGGCGCGCTCCATGCTGTCTTCGTCGAGGAGCCCGTTGCGGAGGCGCTCGCGGCCCAGGAACATGTTCTGCACGATGTCCAGGTTGTCCGCAAGGGCGAGGTCCTGGTACACGGTCTCGATGCCGAGGCGGGCAGCATCACGCGCATTGCGGACGTGGACCGGATGGCCTTCCCAGAAGACCTGGCCCTGGTCGGGGTGGTAGACCCCGGAGATGCATTTGGTGAGCACTGATTTGCCGGCGCCGTTGTCACCGCAGAGCGCGGTCACTTTCCCGGACGGAAGGTCGAGGTCGACGTGGTAGAGCGCCTGGACCGGGCCGAAGTGCTTGTCCAGCTCCCGCACTTTGAGCAGAGGTTCGCCACCCGCACGATCGTTGGCGACGGCAGCCGTCATGTCACCAGCCATTATCTCGACTCTGTGAGCGATGTTGACGGGGGAGGGTTGACGCCGCCGCAACGGCGGCGGCGTCGGTCTGTGACGGGTTAGGAGATGCCGGCAGCGGTGCAGACCGCGGCGCCCGCCTTGCTGCACAGGGTTGCGACGTCGACGAACTTGTCCTTGATCACTGTCGATTCCATGTTGGCCGCGTTGACCCAGATCGGGACGAGGAGTGAAGCCGGCTGCGAGCTGCCGGTGACTCCCGACGGAGGAGCGGTGGTGCCGTTCACCAGACCGGCGGGAGGCGTGGCTCCCGCGCGAAGCACGGTGGCCAGGGCGACGGCGTCCTGCGCCTCGAGGTACACGGCCTTGTAGACGGATCCGCACTGGTATCCGGTCAGCACGTTGACCATGCCGTCCAGGGTTGCGTCCTGGCCGGTGGTCGGGATCGACTTGGCCTTGACGTTCTTGGTCTTGAGGACCGTGATTACGGCGTTGGCGAGTCCATCGTTCGCCTCGATGGTGGCGTTGATGTTGGGATTCGCTGTGAACGCCTGCTGGAAGATTGTCTGGCCGGTGGCGCTCACCCAGTCTGTGGCGACCTGGTCGCCAACGAGCTTGAAGCCTGCGGCGTTGGTCTTGCCGACGGTCTCCTGCTTGACGGCGTCACCCCAGACGACCTGGTTGTAGCCCATGGCGAAGGAGACGGCGTTCGGGTCGGAGTTCTCACCGCCGTTGAGCGTGAAGACCTGCGGGTTCTTCACTCCCCACGCTGTCACGCAGTCCGTGAAGCCTTGGCCGATGAGCTTGCCCACCTGGACGTTGTCGAAGCTCACGTAGTAGGTGTTGGTGCCGGTGAACGTGGCGCGGTCGTAGCTGACGAGCTTCACGCCCTTGGACGCTGCGAGGGTCTGGATCTGTGATCCGACGGTGCTGTTGAGCGGGTCCATGATCAGGACTGTCGCCCCGGCTGTGATGTCCGCCTGCGCGATTGACAGCTGCTGAGCCTCTACACCCTGCGCGTTGTCGATCTTGTACTGGGACGAGGTGTATCCGGCTCCGTCGAACGCCTGCTTCAGGTACGGCGCGTCAAAAGCGACATAGCGTGCCGACGACGTCGTGTCGGGAAGAATGACTCCGACCATGCCCTTACCCGCTCCGACAAGGTCCTTGAGCTTGGGCATGTACGAGAAGTCCTGGGTGAACGAGCTGATGCTGAGGTCGGACGGGACTGTGGCGGTGGTTGTCGTCGGCGTCGTCGTTCCGCCGCAGGCCATCAGGATCAGCCCCGATAACGTGAGAACCGGCACGAACCTGGCTAACTTCATATTGGACCTCCATGTGTCCACACACTTCTTTGCCCCTGCTGCCTTCTTCCCGTGAGCCTCCGGGCCCCGGGGCGAGAGTGCGCCGACAACAGGTCTACTCAGAAGCCCGACCGGTCCGCCCCGCCGGGCGAAGGGAAGCCGCTGCCATAGGAGAGCATAGTTCAACTCTCGGTTCCACGCCCGGCGCGGTGCTCTAATCGAGCAGAAGCGCCGGCGGTCGGCGGCAGCGACGGTCATCAACATCCCGGTCGAGCTGATGGGCGTCTAACCGAACCCGCCTCTTACAGGACCTTAGAGAGGAAGGACTTCGTCCGCTCGTGCTGGGGATCGGTCAGAACCTCGCGGGGCTTGCCCGACTCGACGATCGCCCCGGCGTCCATGAACACCAGCGAGTCGCCCACCTCCCTCGCGAAACCCATCTCATGCGTCACCACCACCATGGTCATGCCGTCCTCAGCGAGGCTGCGCATGGCATCGAGGACCTCGCCCACGAGCTCGGGGTCCAGGGCCGAGGTGGGTTCGTCGAAAAGCATCAGCTTGGGCCGCATCGCCAGGGCCCGGGCGATGGCCACCCGCTGCTGCTGGCCGCCTGAGAGCTGCCTCGGATAGACGTCCTCCTTCTCGGCCAGGCCGACTCGAGCGAGCAGCTCACGGCCGTGCTCCGCCGCTTCTGTCCGGCTCTCGCCTTTGACCCGCATCGGTGCCTCGATCACGTTCCCCAGCGCGGTCATGTGCGGAAAGAGGTTGAAGTGCTGGAACACCATGCCGATCTCGGCACGCTTCCGGCAGACCTCGCGGTCCGGGAGCTCGTAGAGCTTGTCGCCGCGCTGCGTATAGCCGACCAGTTCGCCGTCGACGTAGAGCTTGCCGGCGTCGATCTTCTCCAGGTGGTTGATGCAGCGCAGGAAGGTGCTCTTGCCGGAGCCCGACGGGCCGATCAAGCACATCACCTCTTTGGGCGCGACCTCGAGGTCGATGCCGCGGAGCACGTGAAGGCGGCCGAAGCTCTTGTGGACGGCCTGGGCCTGAACCATGGGGGCGGCGCTCATCTGCCCGGTGGGATACCTGCAGGCTGGATCGTGCCGACTGGCTCGGGCGGCGGCGCGTGGAACGTGAAGAGCATGTGGCGAAAGTACTGCAATGGGGTCAGTGGCAGCTGACGCGCCGCCCCACGGGCGAAGTACCGCTCTATGTAGTACTGGCCGACCGTGAGCACAGAGGTGAAGAGCAGGTACCAGATGCTCACGACGATCAGGAGCTCGACGATGCGGTAGTTGAACGCCGAGACCTCCTGCTGGACCCTGAACAGCTCGCCAAAGGTGGTGATGAAGGCCAGAGATGACGTCTTGAGCATGGAGATCGTCTCGTTGCCGGTCGGGGGGATGATCACTCGCATGGCTTGGGGAAGGACGATCCGCTGCATCACCTGTAGGCGGCGCATGCCCAGCGCCATCGCGGCCTCGGTCTGCCCCTGCTCGACCGAGATGATCCCGGCGCGGACGATCTCCGCCATGTAGGCGCCCTCGTTGAGGCCGAGCCCCAGGATCGAAGAGAGAAACGGCGTGATCAACTTGACGGTGTCCGTGTGCCAGCCGATGGATGTGAACGGGATGCCCACGCCGATGTGGGGAAGGATCAGGGGCAGGTTCCACCAGAAGAAGAGCTGCACCAGGACCGGAGTGCCGCGGAAGAACCAGATGTAGAGCCAGCTCACCGTGGACATCACGGGGTTTGGCGAGAGACGCATCACGGCGAGGGTGACTCCCAGGACGATGCCGATGACCATGGCGAGCACGGTGAGCTCCAGAGTGCCGACAGCGCCCAGGAGAATGCTGTGCTGAAAGAGCCAGAACGAGACCTGCTCCCACCGCAGATTCGGTGCGGTTGAGATCGTGTAGGCGACGCTGGCGAACAGGAGCAGGATGATCGCGGCCGCCACCCACCGCCACGGATGGCGAACCGGGACGGCCTGGATCGCCTCCGGGCCGGGCGCAGTGTCTGCGCTCATGACCGGCTACCGATCAGCGGCGCCTGGAGACCTGGTTCAACCTGATCAGTACGACGGCACGCATGACGCGCCTCCTGAGGTGTTCACGTTGAGAGCAACGCCGCTGCTCGCGATGGCGCCGTCCGCAACGTTCCACGCCTTCAGGATCTGGGCGTAGTAGCCGTTGTCGATGAGATACTTGAGCGCGTCCTGGAGTGCCTTCTCGAGCGCGCTGCCCTTGGCCAGCGCGATCCCGTATGGGGCGACGCTGCAAGGCTTCCCGCTGATCTGCTCCTGGTTGCTGGACTGCTTCACCTGGTAGTCGGCGACAGGCTGATCCGCCCAGCCGATTTGAGCGTGGCCGGCGAGCAGGTCGGCGTCGGCGTCGGTCTGCTTGGTGAAGCTGTGCACGGTGATGTCAGCCTTGCCTGCGCTCTTGCAGTGGTTGGTGTCGCCTCTGATCGGCGACCCGTCGGGGGTCTTGCCCAAGAAGCCATAGGCGTCGGCCTCCTCGGTGGTGCCCGTCTCCACCGCCACCGTCTGGCCGCACAGGTCCGTCGGTGCGTTGATCTGAGGTCCGCCAGTCTTGACGATCCACGACTCTCCGGCCTGGTAGTAGGTCACGAAATCAACCGTTTTCTCGCGCACCGCGGTCGGAGTGAAGCTCGAGATGCCGAGGTCGTATCGCGTCCCGATGTCAGGGATGATGCTGCTGAAGTCGGCGTTGTTGAAGGCGAAGGGGACGCCGATCACCTTTCCTAGCGCGAGGCCGAGATCGACGTCCCAGCCTCGAATCTGACCCGTTGCGGGGTCGATGAACTCGTTCGGGGCGTACGTCGCGTCGATGCCGACCTGGAGAGCCCCCTTGGCCTTGATGTCGGCTGGAACCTCGGAGGCTATGTTCGCCTGTAGGCTCGCCCCGGTGGTTGTGGTTGAGGTCGACGTGGTGCTCCCACAAGCCGCAACCAAGAGCACCGAGCAGATCGGCAGAGCGAGCCAACGCCTCATGTTCGCCTCCTATCGATCAGATGGAACGTGTGAATCATAAGGTCGTGGCTTCCGCGCGGCCACTGAACTTTCCCGCCGGCCTCGCAGGTTGCCGCCCTATGATCGATAGCCATGAGCGGTAGGCGGACGGCTCTGGCCGTGTTGGGAGTCGGCATTCTCGTCTCGCAGGCCGGCCACCTGCTCGCCTACGAGCTGCGGTTCGGATCCGCCGCGCAGCACCTGCAGAGCTCCGGCGCGCACGCCTACTTCCCATTGCTGGCGAAAACCGCCCTCGGCGCCGTCGCGGCGGCGTTCGTCGGGGCGATCTTCTTGATCGGCCTGGCCCGGGTGCTGGCCGGCCGTTCGCGGATGCGAACCGGTTCAGCGCACGGGTACATCGAGGTGCTCGCGGCTCTGTTCACCATTCAGCTCGCCTGCTTCATCACGCAGGAGGTCGGCGAGGCCTTGGTCGCCGGGACCGCGGTGGATTCGGCCGCGCATCTCCTGCTCTGGGGATCGCTCGGCCAGCTGCCGGTGGCCGCCCTGGCGGCGGTCGCGCTCGGCTGGCTCTTGACACAGTTCGAATCGGCGGTCGACGACTTGCGCGCGGTGTTCGCGATCCCGCCGGCTGCCCATGGGCCGCTCGCCGGCGCCATCGCATTGTGGCCCGTGCCCGACCGAGGGCTCCTCCTCTCGCAGGTGGCGGGTGGTTCGCTCGGCAAGCGCGGACCGCCACCCTCCTCGCGCCTCAGCTAGCCGGCTGATCGCGGGCGCGCACGCGCGCGCGTCATCACTAAACAAGGAGGAGAGTCAATGAGCCGTTTTCGCATTGCGATCGTCATCGGCGTTGTCGTGGTGTTCGTCGCGGCGGGCGCCTGGCTGATCTTGGGCAACAAGAGCTTGAGCGGCAAGCCCGTCACCTTCAACGTCACCGTGACCGGCGCCAAGTCGATGCAGCCGAGAGTGCTGTCCGCCAATCAGAACGACACCGTGACCATCAACATCGCCAGCGACACGACCGGGGAGGTGCACCTGCACGGGTACGACATCCCCTTTGACACGGTGGCCGGCCAGGTGGTGTCGCACACCTTCAAGGCCGTCAACACCGGCAAGTTCGACATCGAGTGGGAGTCGACCAGCACCCCCCTCGGCGAGCTGGACGTGACGTGATGCTTGAGCTTGGGATCTTTCTGCACGGCTTTGGACCGCGGTACGACCTTCCCGCTCCGCTGCTCTACTACATGTTCGCGGCCGCCGGCGTGGTCGTCATCTCATTCGTCCTCGTCGTCGTGTTCGCCGGCGACCAGGTCGGCGCCAAGGCGGTCGAGTACCCGCGCCGTGCCGTACCGTCGCTGCTCCCGCTCGCGCGGTCGCCGCTGCCCAGGGCGGTGGGGGGGACGATCGGCGTCCTGACCCTGCTCACCATCGTGGTCGCCGGGGTGTTCGGCTCCACGAACCCGGCTCTCAACCCCGCCGAGTATTTGACGTGGATCTACTTCTGGGCCGGGATGGTCATCCTGTCCGGGCTCGTCGGCAACCTCTGGTACCTGCTCAACCCGTGGACGGCGATCTACGACCTGGTCTCGCGGTTCGAGCGGCTCGGGCCGGTCTGGAAGCTGCCGGACGTCGGCGTCTGGCCCGCGGCCGCGGCCTACTTCGCCTTTGCCTGCCTGGAGCTGACGAGCGGGATGGCCAACCGGCCGTGGTTCGTGGCGGTCCTGGCGATCTTCTACACGGTGGTGACCCTGGCCGGGATGTTCCTTTTCGGCCGCGATGAGTGGCTGGAGCATTGCGAGGCGTTCACGGTGCTCATGGGCATCGTCGGCAGGTTCAGCCCGCTGGAAGCTGAACGCGATGAGGCGGGCGCTATCACCGCTGTCTACCTGCGCCCCTGGGGCGTTGGGCTGCTCAAGCCTGCGGCGAGGGGCTGGGATCGCGTGTTCTTCCTCATCTTGATGCTGAGCACCCTCGCGTTCGACGGCATTCTGGCCACCCCGGCGTGGCAGGATTTCAACGTAGCGCTCGAGCCGATCTGGCTGCCGCTGGGCCAGCTCGGGTTCTTCTTCGTCAAAACGTTGGGGCTGACCCTCCTCACGATCACGTTCCTGCTCGTGTTCGTCGCGTTCATCGAGATGGTGATCTTCTTCGGCAACCGCAAGGTCGACTTCGTCACGACCGCAACCGGCTTTGCCTACACGCTGGTCCCGATCGCGCTCGTCTACAACGCCGCCCACAACTACAGCTACGTGATGGTGCAGTCGCAGGTCTTGATCCCGTTGCTCAACGACCCTCTGCAGAAGGGATGGAGTCTGTGGCCCGCGGTCGCGGGGCTTCAGCCCAGCTTTGCCCTGGCGCAGGCGTCGACGGTCTGGTTCGCGCAGATCATCCTGATCGTGCTCGGCCATGTGATCGCCGTCTATCTCTCGCACCTGAGGGCAGGTGAACGGTTCCGAACCGCACAGCGGGCGCTGCTCAGCCAGTACCCGATGCTGATCCTGATGGTCATCTACACGATGACGAGCCTTCTGATCCTGGCCCAACCAACGACCGCCGGCGGGTGACGAACTGGGAATCACGCTGAGTTGATCTGGCCCCTGGATCTCACCGTCTACGCCGGCCTCGTGGTCCTCTACTTCGGCCACGCGTGGCTCGCTCGCGGGGCCGGTGATGCGAAGCGAAGGCACTCCCTTTACTTCGTGCTGGGCCTCCTCATGCTCTGGCTGGCGCTCGAGACCCCGATCGACACCATCTCCGACGAGTACCTGGACAGCGTCCACATGCTGCAGCACGTCCTCCTCGGCTTCGTCGCCCCTCCGCTCATGCTCCTCGGCCTGTCCCCCGCCATGGTCGCGCGCCTGGTCCGCGTGCCGGGCCTGCGCGCCATCACCGAACCGGTCCCGGCCCTGGTCATCGCGGGCGTGGTGATGGTCGTCTGGCACATTCCCGTGCTCTACGACGCGACCCTCTATTCAGAAGGCCTTCACGTCACCGAGCACATGACTTTCATCGCCGCAGGCATCGTCATGTACTGGCCGATGTTGCAAGCCACCTCGGCTCATGCGCGCTGGCAGATGTCGCCCGGCGCCAAGCTCGTCTACATGCTGGTCGCCACCCTGCCGCAGGACGCCGTCGCCCTAGCGTTGATCTTCTCCCGCGTGCCGTTCTACGAGTACTACACGCACGCGCCTCGGCTGATAGCGTCCCTCGACCCGGTGACCGATCAGACGGTGGCGGGCGTCGTCCTGATGGTCTTCGGCAAGGCCACGATCGCAATCGCCGCCATCGCGGTCTTCATCCGTTGGTTCAGCAGCGAGCACGAAGCGGACGAAGCGAACCTGAGATCCACCTCCCCAATTGGTGGGGAGGAAGCGCCTTGAATCAAGGACTACTGCCCGACTCGCGCCGGCGGCTTGCGCAGGTGCTCGCTCGGGTTGACACCCTCCAGCTTGAGGTCGTTTTCGAGCATCTCGTGGACCAGGTCGTCGAACGTGATCGTCGGCGTCCATCCGAGCTTCTCAGCCGCTTTGCTCGGATCGCCTCGGAGCTCTGCTACATCGGCAGGCCGCATGTAGGCGTTGTCGACCTGAACGTATTTCTGCCAGTCGAGTCCCGCGAGGCCGAATGCAGCCTCGACGAAATCCTTTACCGACCGAGTGGTGCCAGTCGCGATTACATAGTCGTCCGGCGCATCCTGCTGGAGCATCAACCACATCGCTCTGACGTAGTCGCGGGCGTGACCCCAGTCCCGCTTCGCTTCAAGGTTGCCCATGCGTAACTTGTCGAGCTTCCCCGCCAGGATCTGAGCCACGCCGCGGGTAACCTTCCGAGTCACGAAGTTCTCGCCCCTGCGAGGCGACTCATGGTTGAAAAGGATCCCGCTGCAAGCGAAGAGTTGATATGCCTCGCGGTAGTTGACCGTCATCCAGTGCGCGTAGAGCTTGGCGATGGCGTATGGACTGCGCGGCCGGAAGGGCGTCGTTTCGCTTTGCGGTGGGGCCGATAGTCCGAACATCTCCGAGGTCGAAGCCTGGTAGAACG
>OCZT010005047.1_pt1 | contig 13216 bp, 8 predicted proteins | sample 1539031 | NCBI WGS metagenome assembly OCZT01 (sample SAMEA3539308, study PRJEB22396) | soil metagenome | biome: tundra; feature: field; material: soil | place: USA | collected 2010-05 | depth 0.15 m | reverse complement strand
CCGGCCGCGGTGAGCCACTCGCTCACTTGATGCTGCAGCGCGCGGGCGCGCTCCAAGCGCTCCGTGTTCTCCACCAGGTTCCCGGCGATCCGCTTACGGACCCAATCCGGCAGCGTGTCACCCGCCGCTGCGCCGAACACCAAGGTCAGTGAGAAGCGGTCGCAGAAATCGAGCGCTTCCTGCCATGGCAGACCGGCCTCCGGGGCTTGCCATTGACAGGCTGAAGCCTGTCCTACCCCATAGGCTGAAGCCTGTCCCACCTCCGGAAATTGCAGCGCCGCCATCACCGCCGACACCGCACGCGGAACCCTGGGAGTCACTTAGAAATCGTACCGAATTGCGAACTGCAAGCGGCGGGGGTCGCCGACGCCCAGGATGCCTCCAAAAAAGGGCGCCCCGAAATCGACGTACGGTCCGGGAATGCCCCAATTCGGATGATTGAATATGTTGAAAGCTTCGGCGCGGAATTCCAGCGCGCCCCGCTCGCGCATCCGAAACCGGCGGTGCAGGGCCATGTCGAAGATGTTGTTGCCCGGCCCATTCACGATGTTCCGTCCGGCATTGCCAAATGTATAAGGCGCGGGCGCCGTAAACGCCGCCGTATTGAAGAATTCTCTCGTCGTGCGCTGGCTCCGCGGCAAGGTCAAGCTGACCCCCGGCACGATATTGGGCCGGTTGGGCAAGCCCGTGTTTGCAGGGTCATAAGCATCGTAGAAGACATTGACCGGCATGCCGTCCTGTAGCGTGACTGTTCCGGTCAATTGCCAGTTCCGCAGTACCGGCCCGAAGGCGCGCACCGCCGGCAGACCGATCACGTAGCCGCCGCTGATGCGGCGCCCCACGTTGAAGGACGATAGACCGCGCTCCAGCCGCAGGTTGTTTTCGTCCTGCGCGCCCACGCTTTCATAGAACCCCGGAATCACGGTATCGGCGTCATCGATGGATTTCGACCACACGAAGCTGGCCAGCAACGACACGCGCCCGGTCAGGCGCTTCTCGGCTTTCGCCTGCAGCGCGTTGTAGGACGAATTGGAGATGTGCTGCCGCTGGATGATTTCGCCCAGACTGGGCCACGTGCGCAGCGACTGCAGATCGCCCGGCCGCGGGGAGAGATCCGCGCCGGTTTCGGTCTGCAAGGGCGTATTGAACTGCCGGAAGCGTCCCAGGTGCGTGCCCTTGCTTCCCACGTACGACACTTCACCCAGGATGTGACCCGCGAACTCGTGCTGGAAGCCGGCGTTCCACTGCTGCACGTAGGGCGTGGGCGCGTGGGGATCGATTCCGAAATAAGTCGGCAAGCCGGTGGAGGCGGTCTGCGGAAATCCATTGCGGGTGGTCAGGATGGGCGCCTGGCTTCCGTCCGTCAGGTTGTTCTGGACCAGTATTCCGTTGAGCAGCAGATCGTAAATCTCGACCGCGATCTCGGGGCTGTAATAGATGCCGTATCCCGCGCGGAAAACGGTCTCGCCTTTGGAGAACGGGAGTTGCGGAAGCCGCCAGGCCAGTCCCAAGCGTGGCGCGAAGTTTCGCGTGTCCGGACTCACCGCCTGGGTGACACGCTCCAGTTGGGGCGGCGGCGGATTGGGCCCGGCCGCATACACCAGGTTCAGCAGGTTTCCGCGCGTTTCCGTGTACGGGGTGACATACTCGTAGCGCAGGCCGAGGTTCAACGTGAGCCGCGGGCTTACGCGCCAATCGTCCTGCACGAAGCCGCCAAAGCTGTTCTGCCGCAGGTACGCCTGCGTGTTGCCCTCGTCGCGGCTGGTGTTCTGCGGGAATCCCAACAGGAAATCCGCCAGCGCGTCGCCGGTCGAACCCGGCGTGCCGTTGGCGCTGGTGAACGCCCCTGTGTAGGTGTAGGATCCGCGCGCCATCTCGTTCTGCTGGTAATTCAATTGGAAGTGGATCCAATCGAAGCCGGTTTTGATGGTGTGCGCGCCGCGCGTCCAGGAAACACTGTCGGAGAGATTCCAGAAATTGTCGCGTTGCACTTGCGGCAACGTGGGATCGTCGGTCACCAGCGAATAATCGGCCAACTGGAAGTAGGGTAGTCCGTAATTTGCCGGATTGCTGGTGAGGCCTTCGATCCCCAGTTGCTGGATCACGTTGTTTTGGAATGCGCTCTCCGGCGTGTCGTACATGCTCATCCGCGAGAAGGAGAACCGCGCTTCGTTCAGCCATGACGCGCCTGAATACGTGTAGCTCAAGGCCGCTTGCTGCGCGCGCACATTCTGCTCCGTTGGGCGGAGCGGGAAGGAACCCGCAATGAAGTTCTGCTCGCCGTTGTACGTGTACCGCGCGCTTAACTGGCTCTGATTGCGGAACTGGTGGTCGATACGGGTCGAAAAGGCATCGTTGCGGTCCGTGTTGGGGGTCTCGTCCACGTAGTTGTTGAAGCTGCCATTGTTGAGGTTCGGCAGCGGCTGGTACTGGGCGAGGAAGTTGGTGGCGATGGGATCGATGCGCGTTGCAGGAATCAGATTGCCGGTAAACGGCACGCGCGCGCCAGTCGCATCCAGCGTCAGGGGATCGTAGATGATGTTCTGGCCGGTGAAGTCGCCGGTACGCACCTGAGCGGGCGGCACCAAGCTTTGCACCGGACTGCCGATTTTCGACCGCAACCCTTCGTAGGTAGCAAAGAAGAACGTGTTCGCAACCGGCAAGGGGCCGCCGAGCGACCCGCCGAACTGGTTCTGGCGCACGACGGGCGCCGCCAGCGTGGGAGCGTCGAAATAATTCCGCGCGTCGGGGGCCTCGTTTTGCAGGTACTCGAAGGCGCTGCCGTGGAATTGCCGGCTGCCGGAGCGGGTCACCACATCGATGGAGGCGCCGCCGGCTTGCGGAAATTCCGCGGACGCGGCCGATGTCTGCACGCGCAGCTCCTCGACCGACTCCATCGGCGGATAGACGGCGATGGCAAACGTGTTGCGGTCGGTATCATAGGCGCCATCGAGCTCGAATGCGTTCATGGTCGAGCGGCTTCCGTTGATCGGCGGATTGAAGGCCACCGAGCCGCGCGAGCCTTGCTGCACGTCGTTGATGATGTCGTGCGTGAACCCGCCCAACTGGCGCGGAATGGCGCCCGGCCCCAGCGTCACCAGAGCCACTATGTTGCGGGTGTCGAGCGGCAGTTCCTCTGCCGTCCGGGAGTCGAACAAATAGCCAATGGAGGCCTCATTGGTCTGCACGGGCGACACCGTACCGGTGGCGGTGACGCTCTCGCGCTCCTCTCCGACGTACAGCTTCAGGTCCAGGAGGGCCTTCTGGCTCACGGTCAACTGCACGTGTTCCGCGGCCGTGGCGCGGAAGCCCGGCTTCATGGCGGTGACGGTGTACCAGCCGGGCAGCAGCGCCTCGATCGCATAGCCGCCTTCTGCATTCGTAACCGTGCTGCGCGTAAAGCCGGTGCTCTCTTCGCGCGCCGAGACCGTTACGCCCGGAGCTACCGCGGACGATTCGTCCACCACCGTGCCGAGAAGGCTGGCCGACGCCACCTGTGCGGACGCGTCGCCGGCGGGCAGAACGGCCAACAGGGCGATCAAGAGGACAAAGTGGGGCAGCCAATCCTGGCTGCCGCCGGCTTTCAGCCAGCGAGCCGCCTGAAAGGCGGCTGCAGGCAAGATTGCCCGCCCCACAATCATGCCGCACCTCCGCCCCGCACGATCTGCTCGAGCAGGAGCGCGGCTTCCTCATAATTGGGGTAACGCAAATCGAAGGCCGGCGCCTCGGCAATAGACTCGACCATCTTACTGCGCTGCGTGTCCAGTTCCGGATCGAACACGGGCATGTCTTGCCGTAAGCGTTCCTGGGTCTCTTCCTTTCCGATCCGCGTCATGCCGGCGCGGCTGCCCGGGCGGCGGTCCAGGAACGCAATGTACTCCACGCGGCATTCCGGAGCCGTGCGAATTGGCAGATCGGTCGTGAACACTTCGATCGTGGGCTTGCTATCCAATTGCCGCCCCATGGTGCGGCCGCGCAGTTCCGGAAACAAGTCCGGCGCCTCCGCGCGAAACCGGAAGTGATGCGGTTCGCCAATCACTGTGCGGCCGCCGCCCCACACGACGCTGCTGGAGTCGTCCGAGATGTATGTCCACCCTCGGCGCGCGCAGGCGTAGGTCAGCGTGCTCTTGCCCACACCCGACTCGCCGTAAAGCAATACGCCGGCTCCCTCCCAGGCCACGCAGGCGGCGTGCAGCGAAGTGATATAGTTCAGTTCCAGCAATATGTAAATCAGCGCGTCCAGAAAATGCCAGCGAAAGAAGACGCGGTCCGCCACGGTGGCGCGTGTCACGCAGGAATACCCGAACCGCTGCCGCCGGTCGATGGCCGCGAAATTCTCCTGGTCCGCCACCCACATCAGCAAATGCCGCTGGCCGCGCAGCACCGGCGCCGGCGGCCGCACTCCGCTTCCTTGGCTGGTGAGCACGTGCACACGCAAGGGTGGCCGGTCGAACCTGGGCGCGTAAGCGCCAAAGCTTTCGTGGGCGGCGTCGAGCACTTCCCGCATATCGCTAGCGATATCCACCGGGAATCCGTATGGATAATAACGGCCGCGATAGGGCAGCGGCGCGCGATACAGCAGTGGATCGTTGATTCCAGTCTCGACGGCGTTGGTTCCGGGCATCTACTCGACTAATAACATACGCAGATAGGTAAGAAGAGTAAAAACATGCGCCGGAACGCGCGGTTCGCGGCAGGAGCGGTTATGCTGAATGGGGATGCGGGCCGCAATCGTACATTATTGGCTGTTGAACTGGCGGGGCGGCGAGAAGGTCCTGGAGTCCCTCTGCCGGCTCCTGCCGGATGCCGATATCTTCACGCTGTTTTACGATCCGCGCGCGGTCAGCCCCGAAATCCGGCGGCACAACGTCACGGCGTCTTTCCTCAATCCGCTGCGCCGGTACTACCGCGAACTGCTGCCCCTCATGCCGCTGGCGCTCGAGCAGTTTGATTTGCGCGGCTACGATCTGGTGATCAGCAGCGAATCGGGCCCCGCCAAAGGCGTTATTACGTCCTCCTCCACGCGGCACATCTGCTACTGCCACACGCCCATGCGTTATATCTGGGACCTGTATCCCGCATATGCCAAGGAGTGGCTGCCGGCGTGGAAACGCGGCCTGTTCGCGCCGGTGAGCAACTATCTGCGGCTTTGGGACTATGCCTCCGCCGCGCGCGTGGATGAATTCATCGCCAACAGCGACAATGTCCGCCGCCGCATCCAAAAAGCCTGGCGGCGCGATGCGCGCGTGGTGCATCCGCCGGTAGCTGTGGAGAGCTTCTACTGGCGCGAGCCGGAAGATTACTTCCTGGTGGTGTCCGAGTTAGTGGCCTACAAGCGCGTGGATGTGGCCGTGCGCGCGTTTGCGGGGCTGGGCCGGCGTTTGCGCGTGGTGGGCGATGGACCGGAATTCAAGCATCTGAAACGCATGGCCGCGCCCTGTATCGAGTTTTGCGGGCGTGTTTCGGACAGCGAATTACGCGATCTGCTGGCCCGCTCGCGCGCGCTGATCGTGCCAGGCGAGGAAGATTTCGGGATGACCCCGGTGGAGGCTCTGGCCAGCGGCAAGCCCGTCGTGGCCCTGGGCCGCGGCGGAACCCTGGAGAGCGTGCCCACCGCCGATCCACTCGGCGGAATCTTTTTCGACGAGCCGGACGAAGCGCGGCTTATCGAGGCGCTCGACCGCTTCGAGCAAGTGGAAGCGCAGGTCCGCCCGCGCGAGTTGCAGGCATGGGCGGAGCAGTTTTCCGAAGCCCACTTTCTGGCGCACATGCGGGAGGTTTTGGATGCGGGTCCTGGAGGACCCGCGCAGACCTGGAGGTCTGCCCCACGATACGCTATTAGACGCCATGCCCATTGACCGCAGACAATTCGTGGTCGCGTTCGGATCGACCCTCGCCGCAGCGGAAGCATCCCCGTGGCTCACAGCTCAAGCCAGCCCCAGCCGGAAGCCTTACGGATCGGGTTCCTTCGGCGAATGGATCGAGGACGAATTCGGTCTTCCCGCTTTCCGCTACACATGCGACCAAACCCACGACCCGAAAGCGGTGACTCAGGTTGGCCCCGGGATTCTCTCGTCCACCGATCACGTGCACCAGGTCGGCAACGACCGGTTGATCGCCATCGTCTCCAACTACGGCCCCGTGCAGGTGCGCCAGGACGAAGGCGCCCCGAAGTTTCTCAACGAGTATTCGCCCGAACGAAGCCAATTCGGCGGCGGCATCGGCTACCTCACCGATGGGACGGAAACCCTGAGCACTTTCTATCCGGGCAACGCAGGGAGCTTCGATCGTGTTTTCGGCGTGGGATACTTTCGCAAGAAAGTCGCGAGCAACAGCTACTCGGTCGACCAGGCGATTGTCGCGCCCTTCGGCGACGATCCGGTGCTGATCTCCCAAGTGACCATCGCCAACGTCGCCAAGCATGGGCAATCGCGCGCGAGCCTGCGCTGGATCGAGTATTGGGGATGCCAGGTCTATCAGTTCTCTTTCCGCGCCTTCATCGAACAATTCGGCGGCGGCGGCAGCGCGGTGGAACTGCGCCGCAAGTTCGGCGATCGCTTCACGCATCGCTTTCGCGTTCTGGAAACGAATGCCGGCCTGCTGGAGAGCAAGCAGTTCATGGGCCGCGCCCCCGAGGAAGAACAGCTATTTCAACGGATGAAGACGAGCATGGCGACACGCGCCAACCCGTTTCTGGGACCTATCGAAGAGCCGGCGCCGGAAGCTTCCTTCGACGATCTCAATCCGCCGGCCACATTTCTGGTCTCATTGGATGCGCCCGCCGACGGCTTTACCACGGACGCCAAGAGTTTCTTTGGCGCGGGAGGCGCGGGGCAGCCGATTGGACTGGCGAGCGGCCTTGCGGGCGCGCTCGACGGCAGCCTGAAAGCCAGCGGGCCGGAAAGCGGATTGATCCTGGAGCGCAGGATCACGCTGGCGCCGGGCGAACAGCGCACCCTCTATTTCCTGTATGGCTATCTTCCCCAGGGGATCGAGATCCAGCCGCTGATTCAGAAATACCGCGGCCGCGCCGCCAATGCCTGGAAGGATTCGAGCCAGCAGTGGAAGGACAAAGGCCTGCGCTTCGAAACCAAAACCGAGCCGTGGGTGAAGCGCGAGACTGCCTGGCATTACTACTACCTGCGGAGCAGCCTCACTTACGACGATTTCTTCGGCGAGCACATCCTGTCGCAGGGCGGCATCTATCAATACTCGATGGGCTTTCAGGGCGCCGCGCGCGATCCGCTGCAACACGCGCTGCCGTTTCTGTTCAGCGATCCGCAGATCGTCAAAGAGATTCTGCGCTATACGCTGAAGGAGGTTCGCGCGAACGGCTCCCTCCCGTACGGCATCGTGGGGCACGGCACGATCATGCCGGCGTCCTCGGATAACTCCAGCGACATGCCGCTATGGCTGCTGTGGGCGGCCAGCGAGTATGTGCTCGCCACGCGCGACACAGCCTTCCTCGACCAAGAAATCCCCACCTGGCCGCTGAAAGGTCCGGCAGCGGGCAAGGAGCCGGTGCGCAATTTGCTGGCGCGCTGTTACAAGCATCTGGTGGAAGATGTCGGCGCCGGCGAGCACGGCGTGATGCGCATGCTCAACGACGATTGGAACGACGCGCTGGTCTTGTTCTGGGGACAGCGCACTATGAAAGAAACCGTGGCGAAAGGCGAAAGCATCCTGAACTCCGCCATGGCGGCCTGGGTGTTCGACTATTACGCGCGCATGCTGGCCTACTCGGGCGTTGACGCCGCGCCGGTCGCGCACGTTCGGCAGCGCGCCGAGGAGAACCGCAAAGCGGCGCGCGCCCAATGGACCGGCAAATGGCTGCGCCGGGCCTGGCTCGGCCCCACCGCGGGATGGCTGGGAGAGAAAGGCCTGTGGCTCGAGCCGCAGCCGTGGGCCATTATCGGTGGCGTGACTGATGCGGCGCAAACCAAGGAACTGATTGCCACCATCGATGAACTGCTGCGGCGCGATTCCCCGATCGGCGCCATGCAGATGAATCAGAGTCCCGACACCGCGTCGCAAGCCATGGCGGAGCCTGGAACCTCGATCAGCGGCGGCATTTGGCCCTCGCTCAACGCCACGTTGGTTTGGGCCCTGGCGCAGGTGAACGGGGAAATGGCCTGGGACGAGTGGAAAAAGAATACCCTGGCGCGGCATGCCGAAGTGTATCCGGACATCTGGTACAACACCTGGAGCGGCCCCGACACTCTCAATTCCACCTTAAGCAAGCACCCCGGCGAAACCGTCAACAGCGGTTTTCTGCGCTACACGGACTTTCCCATCGGGAATCTGCATTCGCATGCCTGCACGCTGTACTCGGCGGCCAAACTGCTCGGCCTCGAATTCACCGGACACGGTGTGGATCTGACGCCGCGCCTGCCCTTGGACTCGTATCGCTTCGATTCGCCCCTGGTGGGAATGATCAAGGGACCCGCCGGCTACGAGGGTTGGTACGCGCCATCGAAGGCGGGCGAATGGCGCATCCGGCTCTGGCTGCCTGACGAGGAAGCACGGCGCCTGACGAAGGCGGAGATCAATGGAGCCAGGGCGCGCGCGACCCGGTCGGCGGACGGCGCGATCGAACTTCGCGGCAAGAGTGCACCGGGAACGCCGTTGCGATGGGCCGTGCGGCGGGGGTAGAGGATAATCCTACTTCGCGCCCGGGTGGTACGCGATGCAGTCGATCTCCACCTTCAGCCCCGGCAGCGCAAACTGGCACGCCACGGTCGTGCGCGCCGGTTTGTGTACGCCAAAGAACTCGGCGTAAACCTCGTTCATGGCGCCGAAATCCTTGCCGTCTGCCAGAAACACGGAGCACTTCACCACGTCTTCCATCGTCGCGCCGCAGCCTTCCAGAATCCGGCGGATGTTCGTCAGCACCAGGCGAGTCTCGTGGCGGATATCGCCCAGCTCGACCTGATTGGTGGCCGGGTCCACCGGCACCTGCCCCGACACAAAAATGAAATCGCCCGCGCGCACCGCCGGCGAATAAGGCCCGCGCGGCGCCGGCACGCCCGGCGGACTCAATCGTTCGATCATCAATGTCCCTCCGCTTCCAGGTACCGCTCCGCTTCCATGGCCGCCATACAACCGGCGCCCGCGGCAGTAACGGCTTGCTTGTAGACACGATCCTGCACGTCGCCGGCATGGAACACGCCCGGAATATTAGTCTTGGCGCCGCCTTTGGAAACGATGTAACCGTCGGCGTCCGTGTCGATCTGCCCCTTGAATACAGCAGTGTTGGGGATGTGTCCGATGGCCACGAAAAAACCGTCCACTTCCTGTTCCCACACCGCGCCCGTGGCGATGTTCTTCAATCGCACGCCGGTGACCGCGTGTTGGCTGGCGTCGAACACATCTTCCACCACGGTATTGGTGAGGAGCTTGATTTTGGGATTATGCTGCACGCGGTCGAGCATGATCTTGGATGCCCGGAACTGGTCGCGCCGATGCACCAGCGCCACTTCGGAACCGAAGCGCGTCAGGAAGTTGGCTTCCTCCATCGCCGAATCGCCGCCGCCCACCACCATGATCTTCTTGCCGCGATAGAAAAATCCGTCACAAGTGGCACAGGAGCTGACGCCGTGGCCGATGAGCTTCTGCTCGGACTCCAGGCCCAGCCAGCGTGCCGACGCGCCCGAGGCGACGATCACCGTGCGCGTTTCGATCCATTCGCCTTCCACGTCGATGCGGAACGGATGGCGGGAAAGCTCGGCGTCCAAGACGTCGCCATGGACGTATTCGGCGCCGAAATTCTCGGCTTGCTTCTTGATATTCTCCACCAGGTCGGGGCCGTTGATGCCTTCCGGAAAGCCGGGAAAATTCTCCACCAACGTGGTCATCGACAACTGCCCGCCGGCATGTTTTCCGGACACCACCAGGGGCTTCAAATTCGCGCGCGCCGCATACACCGCCGCCGTGTTTCCGGCGCAACCGGAGCCTATAATCAGTACATTTCGCATCTGGGAATTAGATTGTCCAATGTAGCACGGCGATGCGCGGGAGACGACGGCCCGCAGACATCAGATCTCTTCCCGCGCAATTCCCGGATCGTCATGCCGCCAAGCGAGAGGCCGTGCCTCTTCCCGAAGGTCTTGAGGCGCTCGATCGCTTCCTGGCGCTGCTTCGCGACCGATGCGGGATCCGCCTTTTGCCGCTCATGCCAGGACGACACAGCCTCGGTGACCACCTCCTCGGCAGTGCGGTGCTGGCGTTCTGGACGATGCGCTCAATTTGAATGGCCGAGGCCCTGCCTCACGCGACGCATTTCGCTAAACTGGCCGAGGAGGGTGCATCCGTGAAACGCTTGTTCGCCGTCATCCGATCGCGCGGCGCGGCCTGGAACGATTCGTTGCCGCTCGAGGAGCAAGAGGATTGGCGGCCGCATGCCGATTTCATGAATGCCCTGCATGCCGAGGGTTTTGTAGTTATCGGCGGACCGCTGGAGGGCACGCGCGATGCCCTGCTAATCTTTCGGGCTAGCGATGCGGATGAGATCGCGTCCCGTTTGGAGGACGACCCGTGGAGCGGCAAAGATCTGCTACGGACTACGCGAATAGCGCCGTGGACGCTGCGGCTGGGCTCGCTGGAGCCGAAAGCTCTGTAGGCGGCCCGCCATGTTCCACGATATACCACGGGCGATGTTGGTCCGGATGCGCGAGCTAGAGCAGATTGACTCCCGCGACCGCACCGACGGGACACCTCGAATGAAGCGACTTCGCCAGATTCCACCCGACGTTGGCAAATTCATCGCCATCGTGGCAGCAGCGGCGCCTGCCGGCCGTTGCATTGAGGTTGGAACAAGCGCGGGATACTCCACGCTATGGCTCGCCCTGGGGTGCCGAGCTGCCGGCCGGAGAATTACGACATACGAGATATTGGATGAGAAGGCTGAGCTTGCCCGGCAGACCTTCGAGGCGGCCGGTGCCGGTGATGTTGTCGAGTTGGTTCATGGGGATGCTCTGGATCACCTGCCAGGATCGAAAGACATCGCCTTCTGCTTTCTCGACGCCGAGAAGGAAATCTATGACCGTTGTTATGAGGCGCTGGTGCCCGGCCTGGTGCCGGGTGGCTTCCTTGTTGCAGACAACGCAATCAATCATGAAGCGATATTGCGGCCCATGCTCGATCGAGCGTTGGGAGACGAGAGACTTGACGCTCTGATCGTTCCAATTGGCAACGGAGAGTTGGTTTGCAGGAGGAGGTGAGAAAAGATTTACCATGGGTGCATACGCACCCTGAGGGCTCTCCTATGTTCCTGCCCGCGGATAAATCCGACGAAGTCGATCTCCGGAAAACCTACGATGCAATCGTGGTTGGCTCCGGCGCGGCCGGCGGCATGGCCGCGCATGTGCTCACGTCGCACGGCATGCAAGTGCTGCTGCTCGAGGCCGGCCAGAAACTCAACATCAACAAAGAGCTGCGATCGATGGAGTGGCCCTACGACCATCCGCGCCGCGGGGACATGCCGCCCGATTCGCACGCCCTTTCCGGCCGCGAATACACCATACGCAAACCGCCCTACGCCAAGGGATCGCCCTACAAGCACGTTTATTCTTACATCGAGGACGGCACCGGATCGGATTACGCCAAGAACATCGTGGTCGACGAGAAAGACCATCCCTACACCGGCACCGAGTACGCCTGGGTGCGCGCGCGCTGCCTGGGCGGCAAGACCAACATCTGGGGACGCCTGGCGCTGCGCCTGTCCGACTACGATTTCAAGGCGGCTTCGCGCGACGGCTACGGCGAGGACTGGCCCATCTCGTACGCGGATATTTCGCCCTACTACGACAAGGTCGATCTGTACCTCGGCATTTCGGGCCACAAGGAAAACCTGCCTTACCTGCCCGACAGTATCTTCCAGCGCGCCGTCCGCCTGAATCCCGCGGAGGTCAAACTCCGCGAGAGCCTGACCAAAATGGGGCGCGTGCTCACACCCTATCGCGCCGGCGTCACCACCGACGGCCTCAAGCACAACAAGTACCGCGTCCACTGTTACGGGCGCGGCGCCTGCGACCGCCGCGTGGGCGGCTGCGATATCCACGCGGCCTTCGATTCGCCCACCGGCTTGATTTACCCCGCGCTCGAGACCGGCAACCTGACGCTCCGCACTAACGCCACGGTCTCCGAAGTCACCGTCGATAAGAACACCGGCAAGGCCAGCGGCGTCTCGTTCATCGACACCGATACGGGCAAGACCTACACGGCAAAGGGACGCGCGGTGCTGCTGGCCGCCTCCACGCTCGAGTCCGCGCGCCTGATGCTGCTTTCGAAATCGAGCCTGTATCCGAACGGCATCGGCAATTCCAGCGGCCACGTCGGTCACAATTTCTGCGAACACCTGATGGGACCGGGTGTGAACGGCTTGGTGAAGGAACTGGTCGGCAAACCGCGCACGCTCGACGACGGGCGCCCCGGCTCCTTCTACGTGGCGCGCTACCGTAACCTGACGGATCGCAACCCGAAGTTCCTTCGCGGCTACGGATTCGAAGGCGGCAGCGGGACCGGCATGTTCCCCGATAACGCCTATGGCACGCCCGGCTTCGGTTCCGCCTACAAGAAAACCGTGCGCGATTATGCCGGCGCGTTCATCGGCATGGGCGGATTCGGCGAGGTGCTGCCGCGCTATAAGAACTATGTGGAACTCGATCCGGAGGTCAAGGACCAGTGGGGCGTGCCTGTGCTGCGCTTCCATATCAAGTTCGGCGACAACGAAAAGAAGATGGCAGAGGATATGGCCGATTCGGCGCGTGAGATGTTTGAAGCCGCCGGCATCGAAGTGCTCAGCGTGAATCGCGAGATCCTGACCGAGGGCTATTCCATCCACGAACTGGGAACCGCGCGCATGGGCACGGATCCGAAGAAATCGGTAGTGAACCAGTTTCAGCAGGCGCACGATGTGCCGAACCTGCTGGTGGTGGATGGCAGCACTCACGTGAGCGCGTCGTGCCAGAATCCGACGTGGACGATCATGGCGCTGTGCTGGCGCTCCTGCGATCACCTGGCCGATGAACTGAAAAAAGGGAATGTCTGATGCCTTACGAAATCGACCGCCGCGAGTTGATCCGCATCGGCGCGGGCGCCGTGCTGGCCGCTCCCGCGGCATTTGCCGCCGCCGATGCGCCCAAGTTTTTCACGCCTGCCGAGTTCGCCCTGCTCGATGAATTGACGGAGCTGATCATCCCGGCCGACGACCACTCGC
>OCZT010005046.1_pt1 | contig 13217 bp, 5 predicted proteins | sample 1539031 | NCBI WGS metagenome assembly OCZT01 (sample SAMEA3539308, study PRJEB22396) | soil metagenome | biome: tundra; feature: field; material: soil | place: USA | collected 2010-05 | depth 0.15 m | reverse complement strand
TCGCCGCATGACCGGAACACCCGGAAATGACACACCCCTCAGAAAGACGCACCCCTCACGGCCGAGGTGGCGGCCGTACGCCGGGAACGAGACAAGCTCCTGCTCCTCAAGCGCGGGCTGATGGATGACTTGCTGACTGGGCGGGTGCTGGTGGGTGTCCCGTCGTGAGTGACGGGCCAGAATACTCAAGGGTTGAGCTGCCCTTGGTGATCCAGCTCAAACGATTGGGCTGGTCGCATATTGAAGGGTCGAAGTCGGATCCGGGGGTGGCGGGGCGGGGGTCGTTCCGGCAGGTGTTCCTGGAGGGACGGCTACGGGGAGCGCTGATGCGGATCAACCTCCGTCGCGATGGACAGCCGTGGCTGGATGAGGGGCGGGTCTCGCAGGCGGTCGGGGCGTTGTTGCGGCCGAAGGCGGTCAGGCTGGTTGAAATCAATCAGGAACTGACCGATGGGTTGCTGCTGGGTACCACGGTGGATGGGGTTGAGGGGTGGGATCACGGGAGAGACCGGACTGTCCAGTTCATTGACTGGGAACATCCTGAGCGGAATGACTTCTTGGTGGTGAACCAGTTCCGGGTGGATGAGCCGGGTGGGCAGGGGCATAAGTTCATCGCGCCGGATCTGGTGCTGTTCGTGAACGGGATTCCGCTGGTGGTGATCGAGGCGAAGTCCCCCACAGTGGTCGAGCCGATGGTGAAGGCGATCCGCCAATTGCGGCGTTATGCCAATCAGCGTGGGCAGCCGGAGGGCAATGAGCGGCTCTTCTACACCAGCCAGTTCGTGGTGGCGACCAGCTTCGAGAAGGCCCTGGTGGGCACCTTCACGGCCGAGGACGAGCATTTTGCGGAGTGGAAGACCACCGAGCCAGTGCCCGAGGCCGATGTCTGCATCTCGCTGGGCGTGACTGCCTTGTCGAGCCAGGAGCGGTTGGTGGCGGGGATGCTGGCCCCGGAGCGTCTGCTGGACCTGGTGCGGCATTTCACGCTGTTCATGCAGGCGGGCACAAAGACCGTAAAGGTTGTGGCCCGGTATCAGCAGTACCGGGCGGTGCACCGGGCGCTGGACCGGCTAACCACGGGGGCGACCCGGGCGCAGGATGGCGAGTCCGACCGGCGCGGCGGAATTGTCTGGCATACCCAGGGGTCAGGGAAGAGCCTGACCATGGTGTTCCTGGTCCGGGCGATGCGTACCCATCCTGACTTGGTGCGGTTCAAGGTGGTGGTGGTCACCGACCGGACCCAATTGCAAGACCAGCTCTCGAACACCGCGGCGCTGACTGGCGAGTCGGTGCTGACCGCGACCAGCGTGGCGAAGGTCAAGGAGTTGCTGTCGGCGCCGGGTAAGGCGCTGATTTTCGCGATGATCCAGAAGTACCGCAACCCGCAGGTCGGCAAGGACGCTGACGCGGCGCTGAAGTCGCTGGGCGTGCTGGACACCTCTGAGGACGTTGTGGTGCTGGTTGATGAGGCGCACCGGTCGCAGGGCAGCGCGCTGCACGCGAACCTGCTGAAGGCGCTGCCGAACTGCGCCCGGATCGGGTTTACCGGCACGCCAATCATTATGGGGCGCCGCAAGTACACGGCCACGATCTTCGGTGAGTACCTGGACCAGTACACGATCCTTCAGTCCGAGGCGGACGGCGCGACCCTGCCCATCCTTTATGAGGGCCGGACCGCCAAGGCCGCCGTCCGGGATGCGGCGGACATGGATGAGCTGTTCGAAGACATGTTTACCGAGCACACTCCCGACGAGCTGGAGGCGATCAAGAAACGCTGGGCCACCCGGGGTAATGTCATGGAGGCCCCGAAGCTGATCGCGGCCAAGGCCCGGAACATGCTGCGGCATTACGTGGACTCCGTTCTGCCCAATCGATTCAAGGCGCAGGTGGTGGCGACCTCGCGGGTGGCCGCCGTGCGGTACCGGGAGGCGTTCCTGGCCGCCCGCGATGAGCTGCTCGCGGAACTGGATGGCCTGGACCCGGGCCTGAAGACGGTGACAGCGGCGGACCAGGCGGACCGGCTGCCGGGCAAGACGGCGCGGCTGGTGCGGGCCTGGCCGTTCCGGGACGTGATCGCCGCCCTGGACTTCGTCCCGGTGATCTCCGGGGAGCAGAACGACCCGGCCGATTGGGCGCAGTGGACCGACAAGGCCAAGCAGGAAGCGGTCATCGCCCAGTTCAAGAACCCGCTGCCCGCTGAGGGTGACGCGGACCCGGAGCACACGAGCCCGGTTGCGTTCCTGATCGTCAAGTCGATGCTGCTGACGGGGTTCGACGCGCCTGCCGAGCAGGTGATGTACCTGGACCGGCACATCAAGGAAGCTGAGCTGCTGCAGGCCATCGCCCGTGTCAACCGCACCGCCCATGGAAAGAACGCCGGATACGTCGTGGACTACTACGGGGTGGCGGAGAACCTGAAGGTCGCCCTGGCCGCCTATGCGACCGAGGACGTCGAGGGGGCGATGACCAGCATCGCTGACCAGGTGCCGTTGCTGGCCGAACGCCGCCAGCGGGTCCGCAACCTGTTCGAGGCCCGCGGCATCGAGCGGTTCGACACCCAGGCCGACCAGGACGCCTGCGTGGAGGTCCTGGCGGATGAGCGGCTCCGGGCTGCGTTCGAGGCGGCGTTCAAGCTGTTCACCATGAGCATGGAGATCGTGCTGCCCCGCCCGGAGGCGCTGCCGTTCGTGCCGGATGCGAAGGCGTTCGGCGCTATCGCGTTCGCCGCCCGCCGCCGCTACCGCGACGAGGCCGGGTTCGATGCCTCCCTGTACGGCAGCAAGGTGCGCCGGCTCATAGATGACCACGTGGAGGCGCTCGGCATCGAGCAGAAGATCCCGCCCATCTCCATCACCGCCACCGACTTCGACACCAAGGTCGCCGACCTGCAGTCGGACCGGGCCAAGGCGTCGGAGATGGAACACGCGATCCGCTATCACCTGCGTGAGCACTGGGACGAAGATCCCGAGCACTACGGGCGGCTGTCGGAACGCCTGGAGGAGATCATCGAGGAACTGGGCGAGCAGTGGGAGCAGCTCGCCTTGGCCCTGGGCGATCTGCTGCCCGATGTCCGGGCCGGCCGTCAGGCGGATGACAGCGGCCTGGATCCGGTCACCGAGGCCCCGTTCTACGACCTGCTGCTACGCGAGCTGGCCACTGGGGGAAAGATCTTGTCCAGCCCGGCCGAGGGGCTCCTGCGGACGCTGACCGTGGACGTGGTCAGCCGGATCAAGGCCGAGATCAGGCTGGTCGGCTTCTGGCACAACACCTACGCCCAGAACACCCTGCGCGCCTGGGTGGCGACCCGCCTTGCCGAACCCATGATCGACGGCGAGGACCTATTCGACTTCGGCCGGATAGACCCGGTCGCCGACCGGCTCGTTGAACTGGCCAAAGCGAATCACGCCCGCCTGGCGGCCAGCTAATGACGGTCAAAAGGCTCCTTCCCGCAGCCCGGGTGCAGCCGTCGCCGGTCACTTCGCTGACGCCCGGCCCCAGTGCCCTGCCTGCCTCGATGAGCATCGGCGACCTGACCTTCGCCGTCCACCAGTCCGAACGGCGTCGCACCGTTGGCATCACCGTGGACCGCGACGGGTCGCTGCTGCTGCACGCACCCGCCGGGATCAGCGCGGACGCGCTCGCCACCTGGGCCTGGTCCAAACGCGGCTGGGTGTTCCGCAAGCTCGCAGAGAAGCACTTGCTGTTGCCCGCCAGCCCCAGTAAGGAATTCGTCACAGGCGAAGGCTTTGACTACCTCGGCCGCCACTACCGTCTCCAGCTGACCGACGACCCGCCTGGCACGGCGGTCAAACTCGAACGCGGCCGGCTGCGCATGCCCCGCCCCCAGGCCGACGCTAACGACCGAGCGGAAGCCGTGATGCGCTGGTACCGCCAGCGAGGGGCCACCTGGCTGCCGCGCCGGATCCGGCCATGGACCGAGCGCATGGGCCTAAGGCCCGGCGACGTGGATGTTCGTGACCTCGGCTACCGCTGGGGATCGCTCGGCAAGAGCGACCGCCTCAATATCCACTGGGCGGCCATGCAACTTCCCGTCTCCCTGCTCGACTACGTCATCGTCCACGAACTCGCCCACATCGAGCAGCCCCGGCACACCCCCGCCTTCTGGGCCACGGTCGAGCGTGCTCTCCCCGACTACGATCAGCGCCGGACCCGCCTCGCCACCACCGGCACCACCCTCTGGCTCGGCTGAGGGTTCCTGGATGCTCGGGTGACACAGGCTCCGCGGAGCTAACGGTTGGTATTCCCTGATCCAGCGCCGCCGCGGCAGGCCTTCGCGGACCAGGCGGTCAACTGAGGCGGCGCGGACGCGGACGGCCCGGGCTGATACCTGCACCTCGGCCAGGTGCCCGGACTCAGCGAGGCGCCGGACGGTCTGGACGGAGACATGCAGCCGCTCAGCAGCCTCGGCGCGGGTCAGCAGAAGATCATCACCGGCAGCCATCGGTGCACCCTCTCTTGTATCGGCGTCAAGGTACCTCCCGCCATTCCTGGCCAGCCGGGGCGGGCGCGGCAGAGATACCTCCTGCTGCTTCTCGGCGCTGCTGATACCTCCTGGCACGTGTTCCATAAACACGACCGTCTGGCGGAACACCCGCCGCCGGCTGGTGCCCGGCGCGTTCCCGCACCTCGGGCATGTCCAAATCCTTAGTCCAGAATCTTCTCTCCGTGAATAGTATTTGGACTATTGATTTTGATACAATGATCTCGCTGGCACGACAGAGAGGGTGTGAGCATGGCACGCATCGGCTACACGCGGGTGAGCACCCGCGATCAGCACCCCGAGGCTCAGCGCGAGCGCCTGGAGGCCGCGGGCTGCACACGGATATTCACCGACAAGGGCGCATCGGGCGCCAAGGCCAGCCGCCCCGAGTGGGACAAGTGCCTGGACCGCCTGGAACCGGGCGACACGCTCGTCTGCACCAAGCTCGACAGGATCGGCCGGTCCGTCCGCAACCTCATGGACGTGTCCAGCCTGCTCCAGGAACGCGGCGTCGACCTCGTGTGCCTCGACCAGCCGATCGACACCACGTCCCCGCAGGGCAAGCTGTTCTTCACCATCCTGGCCGCGTTCGCCGAGTTCGAGCGCGACCTCATCCGCGAGCGCACCAAGGACGGCCTGGCCGCCACCACCGCCCGCGGCCGGAACGGCGGGCGCAAGCACCGGCTGACACCCGAGCAGGTGCAGGCCGCCAGGGACCTCCGAGCGGCCGGCCGCTCGGTGAAAGAGATCGGCCAGCTCCTGGGCAACGGCAAGCCGGTCAGCCGCCAGACCGTCTACCGTGCCCTGGGAATGCTCGCGACGTAGCCGATCCGGCACTTGGCGGCAGACCTAACCGCACATCCGAGAAGATGGGTGTCGCGCAACATCTGGGACCGGGCCCGGTACTGCAGCACCTCGACAATCCTGGCGGTCGCCCCCGTCGCCCCTCGCCCTTAGCCGTGGTCACGCTAGTCGCGGTAGTGCGACGGTCGGCATCACTGTGCAGGCCGCGAGCATTTTCTGGTATCTCCCGGCAGCTGACATGGGCTTATTGTGGCGTTGGGTGTCAACTTGTAAGCATGGCGTGGTTCCTTGGGGAGGGTTGACGGGTGGGCGAGTTCTGGCTGGAGGCACGCGAGTTCCAGAACCTGACCAGGTGGCGATGGGTGCTGATCGGCCCGGGCGGGGCATTAGTCGCTGATCACCAGGTTCAGCTGGATGTCGAGTGCTGGCAGTACGAGGCGTTCACTGATCTAAGGCGGTACTTGCGGCTGCACGCGGCGCCAGATCAGCGGACCGGGAGTGAAGCACGGATCGTCGCTCAGGTCGGAGCGTGGATCGGGACCGATGTGCTCGGGGCGGTCGGCGCGGCACTGGTGAACGCTCGCCCGGCGACCGTGCGGGTCACGGTACCGGACCAGCCCGAAATGGCACGCTCGTTGCTGTTCTATCCGCTGGAGCTGGCCCATGTCCAGGGGCGGCCCCTAGCACTGCAGGACGTCACCCTGGTCATGCAGCTCAACAAGGATGCCGAGACCGTGACGGTGAGCGAAGAGATCTCGAATGCCAGGGAGCGGTTGCGAGTGCTGGGATTGTTCAGCTTGCCGACCGGGGCCGGCGTACTGAACCTGCGGCACGAACGGCACGCACTGGTGTCGCTGCTTTCCGGGATCGCGGCTAGGGGGCGGGTGGTGGACGTGCGGGCCCTGCAGTACGGGGTGACACGGGATCGTCTGCGAAGCGTCCTTGAGGAAGATGAGGGCTGGGACGTGATCCATGTATCCGGGCATGGCGCGCCCGGAGAACTGCTACTGGAGAAGGAGGACGGATCCCCGGACCGCGTCAGTTCTGCCGCGCTAGCCGGGTTGCTGGATGCGGCCAGGGAACGGGTCAAGCTGGTTACCTTGTCGACGTGCTGGTCAGCTGCACTGACCGTAGCCGGTCAGCGGCAGGCCCTTGGCCTGCCTGTAGGTGAGCCTGCAACCGGTAGCGAAGAAAGGGCAGGCCATCACGGTGGTTTCGCGGCGGGAACGCTGGCCACTGAGCTTGCGGACCGGCTCGGGTGTGCGGTGCTGGCAATGCGATATCCGGTTGTGGAGGATTTCGCGATCGTGCTCGCCTCGAAGCTGTATGACCTGCTTGCGGACGAGGGCCAGCCGCTGCCGCGAGCGCTGGGGATGGCGCTGCGCCAAAGCGTCCCCGAGTCACCGACGCCCGCGTGCCCCGCACTTTCGGCAGGAACGCCCGCCTTGTTCGGCGCGCGGGCGGTCGGGCTGAGACTGGCCGCACCGCAGCGTAGACAGGATGGCTCCAGCGAGACGGGCACGCCGAAAATGACCGGGTTCCCGCCGCAGCCGGACCGGTTCGTCGGCCGGACCGGGGTGATGGCACGGGCCAGCGCCGCGCTCGCGGACGCGAGCGGGGTGCCGGGGATTCTTCTGCACGGCATGCCGGGCGGCGGGAAGACCGCGTGCGCGCTGGAGCTGGCCTACACCCATGAGCACGCCTTCGACCGGCTGATCTGGTTCAAGGCCCCAGATGAGGACCGGGATATCGCGGGTGCGCTGACGGAGTTCGCGCTGACGCTGGAGCGGGAGCTGCCGGGATTCCAGATGGTGCACTTGCTGGCTGATGACGAAAAGTTGGCCGGGTTCCTGCCACGGCTGACAGAGCTGGTAGAGCGGCGGCGAGTACTGATCGTCATCGACAACATCGAGTCGCTGCTGGGTGAGAGCGGGCAGTGGCGCGATGCTCGCTGGGAGCAGGTAATCAGCGCCTTGTTCGCACACGCAGGGCTGGGACGGACGGTCCTGACCAGCCGCCGCATGCCGCTAAACCCGGCGCGCCTGGTAATTGAGGCGGTAGACGCGCTGTCGCTGGATGAGGCGCTGCTGCTGACAGCCCAACTGCCGCACCTGCAGGCGCTAATGGAGGGCAAGCTGCCCGGGGTAGCGGTCAAGGAGGCAAGGCGGCTGGCGCGGGGAGTGCTCAACATCGCGCAAGGGCACCCGAAGCTGCTGGAACTCGCCGACGGGCAGGCCAGTGACCCGGTGCGGCTCGGCGCGCTGGTCCAGGCTGGTGACCAGGCGTGGCGATGGGCGGGCGGCCTGCCGGATGGGTTCTTTAGTGCAGGGGAACCGCAGGCATCCAGCGAGGACTACAGGCACGTGCTCGCCGCCTGGACCCAGGCTGTGTCCGACACCTTGGAACCTGGCGAGCGCACGATGTTCTGGTTCTTGTGCTGTCTGGAAGAAGATGACCGGATCCGGCCCGTCGCCAACAATAGCTGGGCAAACCTATGGAACGGGCTCGAACTGGATGGTGACCCGCCCGACTTGGATCCGGTACTGACGGCACTCGCGGCCCGGGGCCTGACGACCCTGCAGCCCGAGACAGATGACGCTGACGAGGCTTACGGTATCCATCCCGCAGTGGCAGCGGCAGGCCGCGCTCAGGCCGGGAAGCAGTTCCAGGACGTGGTAGATCGTGAACTCGCCGCCTCTTGGTCAGTGACCGGGCAAGACGCCCTAGAACGGGAGAGCGCTGACCCCACCTCCAGCCTTGTCGCCCACGCCACGCTGGCGGCTGCCCCCTACCTCCTGCGCCTAGGCGAGTGGGCTGCGACAGCCCAGAGGCTTGAGATCGCGTTCAATCGGGACCCTTCGCGGCAGACCGCCGCCACGGCGCTGCCTGCGCTGCAAACCATCGTCGCTACAGGACAGGAACCTGATGCTGCATTCGTACTAGCCAAAGTCCTCAGAGTCATCAACCCAGCTGCCGCGGAACGGCAACTGCGCGCATACCTGGCCGCTGCCGTGACCCACGGTGAGTACCGGACGGCCGCGCTTGCTGCTGAGTCCCTGATCGACCATCGCCTAGCAGAAGGGCAGCTGGCTGAAGCCCTCACTCTGGCCGAAGAGGCGGTCGACTACACACGCCGGGCGGGCCTGGGACCCTGGACCCGGCTCCTCGCCGAGAGTCGGCGGCTTCAGGTGCTGAGCGAGATGGGGCAGACCGGGCATGCCCTCGCTGAGGTGCAGCGGCTCCGCAAGCACATGCAGACGATACCTGCGTCGCCAGACCAGCCTGAGGTTTTCAACCAGTGGAGTGCGCGCGAGATGCTGCTCGGCATCGGCGCCAGTTCAGCGCTTCAGCTTGGCCGCTGGAACGATGTACTTGACCTCGACGCCGCGATCGCCGTCAGCATGCGCGACCGCGGCGCGCCGGCCACCGAGATCGCACGGGCCAGGTTCAACGACACCGGGCCCCTGATCGAACTCGGCCGCTACGATGACGCGCTGGCCCTGCTCCGTGAATGCCGGCAGGTCTTCGAGGATACGCACAACATCCAGGGCCTTTGGGGTGTCCTCAGCGTCCTCGCCGACCTAGAGGACGACAGAGGCCACGACGACGCCGCGATCAGCCTGAGACGGGACGCCTTGCGCTACGGCTACGTTGCCCAGGACGTGATGGATGCCGCGATCAGCCACCACAACCTCGGCAGCAGTCTCCATCGTTTTGGCCGATGGCGAGATGGTCCCATGGCACACCACCTGGCTGCCGCGCTTATCGGCGTCCTAGCCGCGGCCGGCCACGCTGACCAGTCAGCGGACGCAGCGGCGGATGATCTGCGCGCAACCGGTATGGACGCCGTCGTGCCCGGAGACGTAGCGGAGCTGTGCCGCCAGGTGTCGGAAGTACCTGGCGTGGACCTAGGCTTGCTGCTGACCGCGCTCGCGCCCGACCCAGGCGAGGTAGAGCAGGCATTCCAGGAACTCTTGATGCATGTCCGCTTGCCGGTCGCCGCCACAACGGCCGGCCAACTGGCGTCCTGGGATCCGGTCATCGCCGCCCTCCTCGCGGCCAAAAGCGGAAAAATAAGAGCCGCCGCCGTACTGATGAAGACGCTGGCACGCTACCGAAAGTCGGCGTCCTGGGGCATGCTCGCGGTCGCGCTGCGCAGAATCCGCGCCGGCGAAACCGGCCCGGAACTGCTCGCCGGACTGGACGACATCGATTCCGCCATCGTGACCCGGGCCCTCGGCGTCTGTGCTGGCAGGGTCAGCATCCCGGCCGACCTCTGGCGTGCCGTGTGGATAGGCCCGCTGCTCGGCGACGTGGTCGCGGGCGCGCTAGGTGACGCAGATGCCAGGGGACGCGCTCGCCAGCATCTGGAGAAGATGGCCGGGTACCGGAAATTGGTATCGCTGGCCGCAGCTCTCGACCGGATTATCGACGGCGACCGCGACCCGAACCTTGCAGCACACCTCGCTGACCCCGTGCACGCCGCTGTCGTCGCAACTGTCCTGCACCACATCAGCCACCAGACTGGCGTCTGAGTCCCCCAGCTGCTAGGTGTGGTGGGACGGGGCGACCGTGATCTGCGGGGTGACGACAGGCACGTAGGTCGTCCCCTGCTGGCCTGTAACACTCAGAAAAGCGACCATGCCGGCTACGACCAGCACTCCCCCGAGGAAGGTGCACCAGCGGGCCCGGCGCAGCGCGGCCTTCATCTGCCAGACGTGGGCCGTGGCCAGCAGCCAGCGGACATAGGGATCGGTTCTGGCCACGTTGGCCAGTGCCCGGCGCAGGTGATCCTCCAGCACGGCCCGCCGCGCCGGGTCGTTTTCCGCCATCACCTGCCGGCTGAGGTTCACGGCGATCGGCCTGTGCCGGAGCAGGTCGCCGACCCCGCTGGCCACCACGCCGAAGAAATCCGCCGGGGCGGCATCGATGATCTCCCGCAGCCCGCTCACCGAATCCCGGTTCAGCGTCGCCGGAGTGGTCAGCGGGGGTACAAGTGCCAGGCCGGTCTGCCAGATCGCCAGGCTCACCCCGCCGAGGGCCACCACGAGCGCCGCTCCCGCGATGAACGCATTCCCTACTCCATGCACCTTGCCGACTGCGACCAGTGGACCGCCGCTGATCAGCGCGGCACCCACCGCGCCAGCCGCAGCGATGGTCCACCGCGCTGCAGCCCGCAGGTCATCGACCGCATCAAGCGGTGACGGCAGCGATCCGAACGGCAAATCCGGGTCGGCAGCGGATCCGGAAGGCGGCGTGGTCATCCGTCTTTAGATCCGTCCCTCTCCAGGAGGTTCGGCTCCAGGTTGACGTCAGGCAGTTCCAGATACGGCACCCACGCCGTCCCGTTGAAGTAGGTCATCTCACCCGCATCATCGACCCAGACGTCGTTAGCCTGCGGGTCCGGCGGCGGGCTCTTAGCCATGACCGTAGTATGCCAGTCCTCGTAAATCGAGCATGGCCAACGCCGATCAAGATCATGAGTAGGCCTTGGGTAACGCGTTGAGCTGGCTGCCGATGGCCTTTCCCCGTCACCGAGCGTGGGTCTGAGCCAGCTCAGGGCGAGATGGGCTTATTGTGGCGTTGGGCGTCGGTTTACCGGCCTGGCGTGAGTCCGCTTGGGAGGGGCTGGTGGGGTGAGCGAGTTCCGGCTTGAGGCGCGCGAGTTTGAGAGCCTGACCAGATGGCGGTGGATGCTGACCGAGCCGGGCGGCGTATTAGTTGCTGATCATGAGGTCCAGCTGGACGCCGGGTGCTGGCAGTTCGAGGCGTTCAGCAACCTGCGGCGGTACCTGCGCTGGCGCGCCGCCCCGGACCGGCGCATCGAGGACGAGACACGCATTGTCGCCGAGGTCGGCGCGTGGATCGGCGAGCAGGTCTTCGGGCCGGTAGCCGCAGCGCTAGTGACGGCGCGCCCGGCGACGGTACGGGTGATCGTGCCGGCCGAGCCGACCGAGGCGCAGTCGCTGTTGTTCCGGCCGCTGGAGCTGGCGCACGTCGGAGGCAAGCCCCTGTCGGTACAGGACGTGACCCTGGTCATGCAGCCCGGCGGGGACGCTGGGACCCGGGGCACGGCACCCGTCGGAAACAGACTGCGGGTCCTGGGGTTGTTCAGCCTGCCGGAAGGCGGGCAGCCGCTGAACCTGCGGCGGGAGCGGCATGTGCTGGTCAGGCTGATAACGGGCATCGCTGCCGGGGGGCGGGCAGCGGATGTGCGGGTGCTGCAGTACGGGGTGACCCGGGAGCGGCTGCGGGACGTACTGGAAGAGGACGAGGGCTGGGATGTCATCCACATCTCCGGGCACGGTGCCCCAGGAGAGCTGCTGCTGGAGACCGAGGCGGGCCTGCCCGACCGGGTGACGGCGGCAGAGCTGGCTGGCCTGCTGGACCTGGCCAGGGAGCGAGTCAAGCTGGTCACGGTGTCGGCGTGCTGGTCGGCGGCGTTGACCGCGGCCGAGCAGCGGCGGCTACTAGGCCTGCCTGTATCTGCGGCAGCGCAGGCGGATGGTAATGGGGTCGCTGATCGCGATGGGGGCACGGATCGGGGTGATCAGTTCACCTCTGGGGCGCTGGCGACCGAGCTGGCGGGGCGGCTGGGGTGCGCGGTGCTGGCGATGCGGTACCCGGTGACCGATGACTTCGCGATTGCGCTGGCCGCCAAGCTTTATGACCTCCTGGCTCGGCAGGGACGGCCGTTGCCCAGGGCGCTGGGGATGGCGCTGGCCCAGACGATCGCAATACCGCCGACAGCGGCGTGCCCGGCATTGTCGGCGGGGACTCCGGCGTTGTTCGGGGCGCGGGCTGTGGACCTGCGACTGGCCGCGCCGCGGCGGGTGCGCGCCGAGTCGTATGACACCGGCGTGCTGAAGATGGCGGGGTTCCCGCCGCAACCGGATCGGTTCGTGGGGCGGACCGGGGTGATGGCGCGGGCCAGCGCGGCGCTGGCGGATGCCAGCGGGGTGCCTGGGGTGCTGGTGCACGGGATGCCGGGCGGCGGGAAGACTGCATGCGCACTGGAACTGGCGTATACCCATGAGCATGCCTTTGACTGGCTGGCGTGGTTTAAGGCTCCCGATGAAGGCCAGGACATCGCCGGGGCGCTGACCGACTTCGCGCTCACCCTGGAACGGGAGCTTCCCGGGTTCCAGATGGTGCACCTGCTGGCGGATGAGTCCGCGCTAGCCGGATTCTTGCCGAAGCTGACCGAGCTGGCGGAGCGGCGGCGCGTGCTCATCGTGATCGACAACATCGAGTCGCTGCTCAGTGCAGGCGGGCAGTGGCGTGACGCCCGCTGGGGACAAGTGGTCAGTGCGTTGTGCGCGCACACGGGACGGGGCCGTTTGGTGCTGACCAGCCGTCGCCGACCGGGCGGCGTGACCGGCGTGAGCAGGCTGCAGGTCGAGGTGGTGGATGCGCTGTCGCTGGATGAGGCGCTGCTGCTGGCCCGCGAGCTGCCGCACTTGCGCGACCTCATCCAGGGTGGGCTGCCCGGGATCGAGCCCGGCCTAGCGCGGAGGCTGGCGCTGGGAGTGCTCAAAATGGCGCAGGGGCACCCGAAACTGCTGGAACTGGCCGACGGGCAGGCCGCCGACCCGGCCCGGCTGGGCGCGCTGGTCCAGGCCGGTGACCAGGCGTGGCGGCGGGCAGGCGGGGTTCCAGAAGGATTCTTTGCCACTGGGGAGCCGCAAGCTGCTGGAGAGGACTACCTGTGCGTGCTCAGCGCCTGGACAGAAGCGGTAATCAGCGGGCTCATTTCAGGGCAGCGGACCCTGTTCTGGTTCTTGTGCTGCCTGGAGGAAAACGACCGCATCCGGCCCGTCGCCAAGGACAGCTGGACTCGCCTTTGGCCCCGGCTCGGATCCTGGTGGTTAATTCTGGGTCATGCGGCGAGGCTGAGTTCGAGTCGTGCCAG
>OCZT010005042.1_pt1 | contig 13224 bp, 9 predicted proteins | sample 1539031 | NCBI WGS metagenome assembly OCZT01 (sample SAMEA3539308, study PRJEB22396) | soil metagenome | biome: tundra; feature: field; material: soil | place: USA | collected 2010-05 | depth 0.15 m | reverse complement strand
TACACCTAAGCATGTACCGGTGCAGCCTACGGGTTGCAAAGCGGTAGAAGGTGCAGTAAAAGGAACAGCTAAATTAACGAGAAACACAGATGCAGGTTCATGGTGCCGCGTTTATGAATCAATAGGAATTCCTACTGATTTTTCCACTTATTATCCTGCTAATCCTGATTTGATGAAAACAAGTACTTTAATTGTTAAACCTAAAAAATTATTAGTACCTACCACTTACATTTTAATTCCTGTAAATGGCAAAGGCGATGGTGACCCATCAGCGCCTTTTGGCGATACTTTTGTTTAGCAGGAAAAAGCGATTATGATTAATTGAATAGGAGAGAACGGAATTCAATATGGTTTATGGAAAGTTAAAATGATTAATCATATAACAACGGACAAAGACTTTTCGGGTAACAATACCCGAAGGGTCTTTTTTATTTATACTAATGAGCAGTTAGCCGAAAATGCTTTAATAGAGTAGGCAAAATTATCAACTAATCTATAAATTATATGAAAATTTTTTACAAATTAATCGTAACCCTTTTTATTGCCGGGTTTTCAATAATTGGCAATTTTGCTTTTGGGCAATTGCAGAACAATACTTGGGTGATACCTTATGAAGTTACTACTGTTACGCCCTTTCCTCTTAATTCTGATCTTTGGCAATTTTATCCGGGACCCCTACCAATTCAAACTCTTATTTCAGGCGATCTTTACCCCCCTTATCATTACGGTTGTATAGATAAAGATCTTTTTCCTCAAATACCTTATGGTTATAATTCTATGCAAGATTATAATGGGAATTTGCTTTTCTATGTTGTTGATGGAACAATATTCGATGGCAATGGTAACTATTTGTGCGATATAGCCGATAATGCTGGCATAACATTACAAGGATCATTTCCTGAAATTGGCATAGTGCCTGTACCTGGTACTTGCTTAAAATATTATATTGTTTTATTGTATAGATATTTTGCATATTATGGAATGCTTGATATGAGTGAATATGCATCTTCAGGTAAAGCTTATTTTAATGATCCAATTTATGCCTATGCTTTACCTGATATTACTGGAATCTGTACTGATAGACCAGCGATTAAATTAACTGATTTAAATAACTTCTCTTTACATGGGTATCAAGCCATGTTAGCTATTACACAACCTAAAAGTGATGGCAATAGGTTTCTTTTTATTGCAGATAAGTGCGTAATTTATAAATTTGATATTACCAATCCTGCGATATCATTAAGCGGCTCTATTGGGTCGTATGTTGCTAGTTGCTTAAGTAGAGAATTAATTAGTGAAATGGAAATTTGGCAAGATCCAGCTGGAGGCTATCTTTTGGCTGTTCCAAGTGGAGTTCCTATAAACAATGTTGATTTAGTTCAATTAGATGCTTCTGGAAATTATGTAACTGATAATGCATTAGCATTAGATGGTACTATTGGTGATCGAGAAATAAAAGGAGTTGAGTTTTCTCCAAATGGTCAATTCATTTATATAACACGTCAAAATTATCCATTTATTGAGTGTTATTCTACATCTACTCCTTGGCAACCAGTTGCTGGCTGGAGTGCTACTAATAACACTCTTCTAACATGGGATGCAGGTTATTATTCCAATTCATTTATTGAGATGTCGCAGGATGGGTATTTATATTTTGGGACTGATATAAGTGGAACCGGACAATTGGAATCATGGTCATTACCTGACAATCCAACCTCAACAATAGGGACATGGACTATTACTACTTTTCCTCTTGGTACACCATTTCCACTAGCATATTATGAGAATCCAGATACTCATGATAATTTTCGGGAATATATACTTGGTGACCAAATAGATCAGGATAATTATTATACCCATGGAGGAGGACCGGGAACTCAGGATTTTACTATTGCTGATAACCCTGCATGTTTAGATGCTGGCTCAACAATAGCAACTATAACAACTTATAATCCTCTTAATACTTATATATGGAGTTCAAGTCCTGCTGGTTTGCTTATAACAGGATCTGCAGATACATATACCATTAGTTATACAGCAGCAGGCACTTATACTGTTTGTTTAACAACATATAATGATGGATGTGGTCCTGATATAAAATGTGAGATATTTCAAGTAAATCCGCTAGAGGTATCATATAAAGAACACCCCCACTGTTTGTGTGTTGATTTTATTTCGTATGTTTCGTGTGGTCCTATAACTACTTATAGCTGGAGTTTCCCAGGAGGAACACCATCTACCTCGTCATCCGATCATGATACTGTATGCTATCCGGTAGCAGGTTATTACACTGTATTTCTGACTGTTACTGATGGTGCTGGAAATACTGCAAGTACTCCACCAATAGAAATTGTAGTAGGAGGAGAGGCTGATTGTTGCCCTGCCGCTTTTGATCCTAATTATACTCATGTAAGTTCTTTGGACCCACCGATTGTAGGTTACACTGTCTGGGCGGCTCCTTATGCAAAATATTATGTTGAAGATATGATAACGGTGGATGGTTTTTTAGGTTCAACTGTGTTGGATATTACCAATATAGATGTTGTGTTTGCACCTTGTGCAGGGATTAAGTTCATTAATGGAGCACGATTGGAGGCAAACAATTCAGTTTTTCGACCCTGTAATGCAAATGACGTATGGTCAGGTTTCGAATTTATTGATTCACCGGATAATATTATTGAATCATGTGTTTTTAAAAATGCCTGGATTGCATTAAAGTTTCGTAGTACAACAGAGACCAACGAAACCGATGGAGAAATAACAAATAATCATTTTTATAATTGTCATTTGGGTATGTATAAATCTGGCAAAAGCAACATTTTTAATTACCCGATTACCGGAAACAAATTTGAAGTTAACTCATCAATTCCTGATTATTCAGATTGTTATGGTCCATTTTCAAATAGTTATGGCATTAAATGCGCAGGAACGATTTTTACTTATCCTATAAGTCAGAATCAATTTATAAATGGAGGAAATACCAATACTTTCCAATCTTACGGAATTTTCTTTGAAAATGGCGCTGCACAAATAAGTGAAAATATTTTTACAGATATGAATCAGAGTGTATTCATAGATAAGCCTACACAAGCTTTCAGCATAGAGAACAATGAAATGGATGTCCTCAATTCTCAGGAAGATTTATTTTCTTTAATAGGACAGGTTGTTATTGATAATGCAACTGTTCCGATACTTATCTATAATAATAAAATTACCAATTCTACACCTGACCCGCAAAACTCAACCAATAATTCAGGAATAGAAGCGATTAATTCCTCTTTAGTTGATGTTAACTCCAATGAGATTAAAGGGTTTTTTACCGGAATTGGTTTTTATGGTGTCATGAATTCTCAAATTGTTCAAAATACAATTACTGATGCTCATAATTATGGTATTTATGTCGGACCATTAAGTACGACGGCACAGACTTCTCAAAAAATTAATATTGCCTGTAATGATATAGATCTTAGGAATGATAATACAGAATCAATAAATATTGGTATCGGATTGTATTATTTAGCCACAAATTGCCAAATTTACAGTAATTGTATTTTCAATACTCAAACCGGAATTTACCTGCAATATTATCCACCTGCTACATGGCCTGTTACTTATAATATTCCATCAATAAATAATAATTATATTTATAATTATACCGAATGTGGTATCTATGATAATTGCTATACCGGATTTATCGGGGGTCCTGGTTTTCCCGGGACAAATACATTATATAGTAATAGAATTGGTCCTCCCAATGATATAACCTGCTTTCCAACAAGTCCATTGCAAAATAATCTTACAGCTACAGATAATTGGCTGTCTGTTGTTTCAGGCAACGTTACTGTGAACGGCACCGCAGGTCTTGGCAATGGTTTAGGGACAGATATTTATTCCAATGCTTCCTGTGCTAATCAAACATATCAACAACCTTCTCAACCAACTTTGACATTTCTTACCTGCGATAATATGAAACTGATGATAATCCCAATAATTCCAGGAGGTACAGATTACAATTTAGCACCTGATTATCAAAATGTGATTTCATTGATAGAGGGAGATCGTTATGAGTTTATTTTAGGTATTCAGAACGCATTGTTATCGAATACTGACAAAACACTGGCAACAGATTTTAATAATTCATTAAATCAATCTAATTGGATAACCAGCCAGGAAAAACTATGGGTTAATTATTATTACTTTTTGGATTTGAATAATTATGATCAGGCATTTCAATCTCTTTCTGCTATTCATCCCGCTGATATTGATGAAGAGGATTTATGGAATATTGAAATGATTAATATGAAATGGTTACTTGGGCAATATCCGAATAATATACTGGCAGATGCAGATTTAACTATTTTATCGGATGTTGCAATCAATAAAAGAATCTATTCAAATTATGCTATTGCATTGCTTAGTAACTTCGATGACAGCTACAGTCTTATAAATCCTTTGGAACTTTTGCCAACTTATGATTTATCTATAAAGGGATTCCGGCTTGATAACAACCATATTGGAGTTTATCCGAATCCTGCAAAAGATATACTTACGCTAATCATTCCTACCCGACAAAAAGTTAAAGTGAAATTAGAGGATATAACGGGAAGAAATTTAAAAACGTTAGAGTTTTTTGGTGAAGCCATTGAACAGACTATCAACATCTCTGAATTGAGCAATGGTTTATATTTTGTGGTTGTGACGGATGAAAACAACCATTACATTCAGAGAACTAAATTTGTTAAACAAAAATAAAAGTGCGAACTTTGCATATAACAATATAATAAAATGAAAATATGAAAAATTTAAAATTAATTTTAGTAACTCTATTTGCAATGATGCAAATGGTAAACGGGCAAATTATCACAACCATAGCAGGGGATAGTGTTGCTGGGTATAACAACGATGGAATTCTTGCAATTAATGCGGAATTGAATGCGCCAGCGAGTGTAGCTATTGACAGAGCAGGAAATGTTTACATTGCAGATGGAGGTAATAACAGAGTAAGAAAAATTGATATATTTACAGGTATTATCGCCACAATAGCAGGAACGGGAACAGCAGGTTATAATGGAGATGGTATTGCTGCCACTTCTGCTGAATTAAATTTTCCACATAGTATAGCTCTTGATGATTCAAGTAATATATATATAGCGGATGCATTGAATGAACGCATTCGCAAAATAACTATTAGCACTGGTATGATTAGTACTATAGCAGGAACCGGAACATCAGGTTATAATGGTGATGGTATAGCTGCAACAACTGCTAAATTGAATTATCCCTGTGCGGTTGCTCTTGATGGTTCGGGCAATATTTACATAGCTGAAAAAATAAACCGTCGCATACGTAAGGTAACCATTGGTACTGGTGTTATCAGCACAATTGCAGACTCAACTACAGTTATACCCGAAGGTGTTGCTATTGATGCATCTGGAAATGTTTATATTTCCGATTCTTGGCATGAACGTATCTTCAAAATTATTATCAGCACAGGTGATACAAGTACCATTGCACAAACACCCAATGTTAGTGGTCCTCGGGAATTAATAGTTGATGCATCAGGAAATGTATATTATGCAAATGGGGGAGGGGGCACTGTAAGAAAAATAGCTATTGGTACAGGAGTTAATAGTATTATTGCAGGTACTGGAACGGGAGCATATAATGGAGATGGAATACCTGCAACATTTGCAAATATAGCTCCGGCAGGTGTTGCACTTGACACTGCTGGCAATGTTTATATAGCAGATGCAGGTAATAATCGTATCCGAAAGATTACAATGAATACCGGCATTCCTGATGTCAATAATTCTTTAAATACTATTTTGGTTTATCCTAATCCTAATAATGGTAATTTCACAGTATCCTATTCTCTATCTTCAAAAAATTCAAAATTGCAAATAATGGATTTAACAGGAAGAATTGTTTTTACACATAATATGTATAGTATGGAAGGAAAAGAAACAATTGATGTTTCTTATCTAAACAATGGCATCTATTTTTATACTATTATAAATGAAAAAGAAGTTTTAAAAGGTAGGTTTATTAAAGAGTAAAGAACTAAAAACTAATTGCAAGAATAAAAAGCGGTATAAAACATACCGCTTTTTTTATATCTAACACTCATAAAACTAAAACCTGCTTTCAACCACCGTTGCACCTTTGAGTTTTATTATCCTCATCAAAGCAAAAAGTCGGATAAAAGGATAGGTAGGGTCGAATTCGTGCCATCTTTTTCCAAAGTTTGGCGATTTAGGATAACGATGATGATTGTTGTGGTAGCTTTCGCCCAGCATTAGAAAATCAAAAAACAAAAGGTTTTTAGAAGTATCCTTTAATTTAAAGGATACATATCCTAATTTATGAGCAAACCAGTTGATGATAGCACCATGAAAAGGACCCATGACAAAATGAATGGGCAACAACAGAAACATCCACCAATGGGTAGCAAATCCAACATAAAAAGAAATATAAAACACTCCCCATCCAACCCGCGAATACCAGGAATCGGCAAATTTATCCAGTGCTTTCCATTCAGGAAGACCTTCGGTGAAATGACCGGCTAAGTCAATCCTGTCGTAACAAATATCTGAAAAAATAAGTTTTGTTTTCCACATCATATCCCACAAGTTCTTTGAATATTTCGGAGAATGGGGATCCTGTTCCGTATCGGCATAATAATGATGCATCCGATGAAGGGCACCATAAGCCCTCGGACTCAGATAAGAGGACCCCTGAAATATATAACACAGAATAAAAAAGAACTTTTCCCATCCTTTCGACATGGTAAATGCCCGATGAGCAGCGTATCTATGTAAAAAGAAAGTCTGTGTAAAAAGCGAAAGGTACCAATGGGCAATAAAAAAAATAAGAATGGGCATTTATTTTAGATTATGAAATTAATAATATGGCAAAATTAGGGAATTTAATCATCATTTTGGATAAAATAAAAAAACCACCGGTTTATGCCGATGGTTTCTTTATTGTTTTTTGAACTGATTACTTGATAGCAGGAACAGGAGTTGTACCCGCCTTTCTAACGTTCATCATTTTAACTTTGCAATCCATCATTATCATTGCAGTTCCGTCAGTACATTTTCCGGCTTTATCGGAAACAGTACCTTCTTTTGGGCAAAAATAAGAATGATCTTTAATCAAAGCTACATTGTGAGTCGGACATTTACCGTCTTTTTGAGCAGTAAAATCACATTTAGGACAACCATACCAAGCAACAGCAGTTGGTGTTGCAGAAGCAGCAGCAGTAGCTGGTTTAGTAGTTGTTGATGCAGCCGGAGTTGTTACAGAACTCTGTGCAGAAACGATTGCAGCAAAACTTAATGCAGCAATAACAAGAATTAATTTTTTCATTTTATTTATAAATTTAATTGTTAATAATGAGGCAAAACTACAATTCGAGCATGAATTTCGAATGAATAATGAAAATATTGAGACTTTTTCAACCATTATACACTTAAATACGGTTAAAAAAAGTGATTTTATCAATTATTTACACCAACCCCTTTTTAATAAGATATTCAGCAATTTGAACAGCATTAGTAGCAGCCCCTTTTCGGAGGTTATCGGCAACAATCCATAAATTAAGCGAGTTAGGATTTGATTCATCTCTTCTTATTCTGCCAACAAAAACATCATCCTTTCCAAAAGCAAAAAGAGGCATTGGATATATGTGATTCTTTGGATCATCTTCAATAATAACTCCATGGGTTGAAGATAGAATTTTTCGAACCTCGTCTAAATCAAAATCATTTTCAAATTCAATATTGACTGCCTCTGAATGCCCTCCGGAGACGGGAACCCTAACAGCCGTTGCCGTAACTCTGATTGAATCATCTCCAAGAATCTTTCGAGTTTCATTAGTTAATTTCATCTCCTCTTTTGTATATCCATTATCTAAAAAAACATCACAATGCGGAATACAGTTTTTATCTATCGGATAATGATATACCATCTCGCCGCTAATTCCTTTTCGTTCATTATCCATTTGTTTTAATGCCTTTGCACCTGTTCCGCTTACTGATTGATAAGTGGAAATAACCAATCTTCTCATTTTATATTTTCGATGAAGAGGAGCAAGAACCATAACCATTTGCATTGTAGAGCAGTTTGGATTTGCAATAATTTTATCAGATTTAGTTATTTGATTTGCATTGATTTCAGCAACCACAAGCTTCTTATCCTTATCCATCCTCCATGCTGATGAATTGTCAATAACAGTTGTTCCGACTACAGCAAACTTAGGAGCCCATTCCAAAGAAGTATTTCCACCGGCAGAAAATAAAGCGATTTCCGGTTTCATTGAAATAGCATCTTCCATACTAATAACTGAATACTCTTTACTTTTAAATAAAAGTTTTTTACCTAATGAATTTACGGTAGCAACCAGAATCAACTCAGATACCGGGAAATTTCTTTCCTCTAAAACTTTTAACATCATGCCTCCAACTAATCCTGTGGCACCAACAACTGCAACTTTCATAAAATCTTTATTTTTAGTTAACTCAAACTAAACCCCGATAAGTGCTTATTAATGTGTAATTTTAGATTTTTATAATAAATCTCTCGCTTTTACATTTTAATTCTAATAATCACGATGCAAAGATACATTTTAAAGAGTTTCAAAAACTCTCTTGTAAAATCATTGTTAATTCTTTTTTTAATAATAATGATTGTGCCAAATTCGAAAGGGCAGGTTTCTGATAATTTCACTGATGGTGATTTTACCAATACTCCATCATGGAGTGGTAATGTTTCTGAATTTAAAATTAATACCTCACTTCAACTTCAATTAAATGGTGTTGCCGCCGCTACATCTTATCTTTCAACTTCCAATTCAGATATTAATAATACTGAATGGGATATTTGGTTAAAGATTTCTTTAGCTCCAACTTCCGGAAATAATGAGCGAATTTATTTAGTTTCAGATCAGTCAAATTTGACAGGTAGCCTCAATGGTTATTATATCTTTTTAGGGACTAATAAAGATATTGAATTGGTGAAGCAAACAGGAATGACATCCGCTGTAATATTTAGTGGCATTCCTCAACATGTCAGTAAATCAGTTAATACCATCGGATTAAAAATTACAAGAGACGACATTGGAACATGGACAATTTTTTCTGATACAACAGGTGGAACAAATTATATTCAAGAAGGACCATCAGTTGTAGATAATACATTTACTTCAACAGCTTATTTCGGAGTTTATGTTCAATATACTATCAGCGATGCCACAAAATTTTATTGGGATAATTTCTATGTCGGTCCTATTTTGGTTGATACCATTCCACCATCCATCAGCACCTTAGGGGTTGTATCCAACACTCAATTAGATATTCATTTTACGGAAGCCGTTGATCAAACAACAGCAGAAATCATCACTAATTATTCCGTTGATAATAGCATCGGAAATCCTTCAACTGCCATTCGTGATGGTTCTGATTTATCAATTGTTCATCTTACTTTTACAAATCCTTTTATTATCGGAGTTACTTATACCCTCAGCATTACTAATATTAATGACTTGGCTGGAAATACTCTTATATTGGCTACCGCCCTCTTTGCAATCCCAACGCTAATAGATAGTTTCGATATTGTCATCAACGAAATTATGTATGACCCACTCACAGGAGGAGATGATTATGTTGAGATTTATAATCGTTCCAATAAAATCCTTGATCTCCATGGTTTACAACTTGCCAAAGTTGGGTTTTCTTCCGGTTTAGTTAGCGAAGTAAAACCGATTATCATCACAAGTTATCTCATTTTCCCCGGCGATTATGTTGTTCTCACTGCAAGCGCTGCTATTGTCGAAAGTCAATACTATACTTCCAATCCATCTGGGTTTATTAACCTGGCATCCATGCCTTCCTTTTATGCTGATAGTGGCGGAGTTGCTTTGTTAGATACCAATCTGAATATCATAGATAAGTTCCAGTATTCATCAGCTACCATGCAATATCCACTGCTTACTGATTTTCATGGCGTTAGTCTTGAAAGGATTAATTTTGATAGAATAACCCAAGACCCTACTAATTGGCATTCTGCTTCGCAAGCAGTTGGATTCGGAACGCCAGGTTATAAGAACTCGCAATACGAAGATGCAACTAATACAAATAATGCTTTAACTATTGACCCCGTAATCTTTACTCCTAATAATGATGGACATGATGATGTGGTTAATCTGCATTATCATTTTGATCTTGCAGGAAATGTTGGCACCATCAATATTTATGATTCAAAAGGAAGACTCACAAGAAGTCTTATCAAAAATGAATTATTAGGCACCGATGGAGTATTCAGTTGGGATGGAATAAATAATCAATTAAACAAATCTTCAATCGGAATCTATATTGTTTATCTTCAGGTATTTAATCTCAATGGTCAGACACAAGGTTTCAAAAAGACTTGTGTGCTTGGAGAGAAATTGTAGAATACTCTCCTAAAAAAGCTGTTTCAATATTTCATCCCTCCATATAAGGATAATAACTCCGAGGATAGCAACAACTGCACCTAGACTTGCCTTCAAGGTAACATGTTCCTTATAGAAAATGGCTGCCATAGGTAAGACCAAAACAGGTATTAAGGAAAAGATGGTTTGTGATACTCCGACTTCTACATTGGCAATGGAATATCCGGCTAATGTAACGCCGATGACAGGACCGAAGATAGTACCTAATACAGCAAATCGAACCCCGCCTTTATGGTCTTCTCGGAAAGGACGGGTAACAGCATGAAATCTTCCTCTGATTAATGTTATCAGATAAATCATTATTGCTGCTGTAAACAATCGAATCCATGCTGCATGTATCGGCATCATTTGGGAATTTGGATTTGAGTTGATACCCTTTTTATACAAAACTAATCCAGCTCCCTGGCAAATTGCGGCAAGTATCCCATAAAATATTCCTTTCTTAATATTACCATGACCGAAATCGGGAAGGGCTGCTGTTTCTTCTTTGTTTAAAGTGAGCCATATAATCCCTGCAACACTAACACATATACCTGTTAATCCTACCCAATTCAAACGCTCGTCGAGAACGATAAAGCCTAATAATAATGCGGCACCGGGAGCTAAAGTATTAAAGATGCTGCCTATTCTCGTGCCGAGTATTGCATAAGTTGTGAAGCCAAAGAAATCGCCAAGGGTTAATCCGACAAAGCCGGATATGCCAAGCCAGAGCCAATTGCTAGCATCAGGTAGCGTGAATAAGGTGGTGAATGAAACAGGGAAGGCAATAAGTATAATGGCTGTGACCATTAAAAGCGCGAGCACCAAGCGAAAATGATTTACTGAACTCGGACCTAACCTGCGGGCTGCTTCGGTGAATGGAAATACGCAGATGCTCCAGGAGACAGTAGTTAATCCAGCGATGATTTCACCTGTATATGGACCGAGATGAACAGTAATCATATAATTAGCTAATTATCAAATTGCTTCTCTCTCCGAATATTGCGCTGCCGATTCTCACCATATTACTTCCTTCTTCGATGGCTATCTTATAATCGGAGGACATGCCCATGGAGAGAATGGAAAAGTTGTGTTCGGTTTTCAATGAATCATAGAATTGCTTCAATGACTTGAATTCATTGTGGATGGTTGTTTTATTATCCGTGAGGGTAGCCATTCCCATTAATCCGATTATTCTTATGTTCTTCAAGGTTTTTGTTTCTGGTGATAAAATGATTGCGCTTGCTTCATCAAAAGATAAGCCAAATTTAGTTTCTTCTTTGGCTATGAATATCTGGAGCAGGCAATCAATTACCCTGCTGTACTTTGCGGCTTCCTTATTTATCTCCTGCAATAATTTAAAACTATCTACAGATTCTATTAAACTGACAAACGGAGCTATGTATTTTACTTTATTTGTTTGCAGATGCCCGATAATATGCCATTGAATATCCTTCGGAAGTTCCTCATATTTCGAAGCCATCTCCTGAACTTTATTCTCACCAAATATCCTTTGTCCGGCATTATATGCCTCCATGATAAGTTCAGGGGGATGAGTCTTGGAAACCGTCACCAACGTGGTCTTCGTTGGTTCGAGTTCCTTTAAAATTGTTTTTAGATTATTGGCAATATCCAAGTTCTATTCGAGTGAATGAACAACCAATCCGCTCCTTAATTTGGGTTCGAACCAGGTAGTCTTTGGTGGCATGATATTACCTGTATCTGCAATATCTATCAATTGTTTCATCGTGACAGGATAAAGGGCAAATGCAACCTTCATCTCACCGCTATTCACTCTCTTTTCCAATTCGCCAAGACCTCTTAATCCTCCAACAAAATCAATTCTCTTATCAGTTCTTAAATCCTTAATATTAAAGATAGGGTCAAGGATTTTTTCAGATAAAATAGTTACATCCAATACTCCAATCGGGTCCTTATCATTAAACGTTCCGGGCTTGGCTGTTAATGAATACCATTGGTGATTAAGATACATCCCAAAGTTATGAAGTGCATCAGGACGATAGGTTTCATGTTCATGATTCACGATTTCAAAGTTCTCTCCTATCTTATCCAACAACTGATTTTCCGTCAGTCCATTCATATCCTTCACCACACGATTATAATCCATTATCTGCAACTGATTATCGGGGAAATGAACCGCAAGGAAAAAGTTATATTCCTCCTTGCCGGTATGATTCGGATTTGCATCTCTTCGCTCCTTGCCAACCAAAGCAGCAGCAGCAGTACGATGATGTCCATCTGCAACATAAGTGGCAGGAATTGTGGCAAATAAATCTATTATCATTTTTACATCATCAGTTTTATTAACAACCCAAAAAGTATGTTGAATTCCATCTTCAGAAGTAAAATCATATTCAGGTTTTGCTTCAATGATTTTATTTACCACATAATCCAAAGCAGCATGATTAGGATAGGCAAAGAATACCGGCTCGGCATTCATATTGGCAACCCGAACATGGTTTTTCCGGTCCTCTTCCTTATCGGGACGCGTCAATTCATGTTTCTTTATCACATCATTAAAATAATCATCAACAGCAGCACAACCAACAATACCGGTCTGTTTCCTGCCATTCATGGTTAACTGATAGATATACAGACAATCCTGTTTATCCTGAAAAAAGATTCCATCCTTCAGCAGTTTCGCGAAGTTATCTTTTGCTTTTTGATAGACCAGCGGCGAATAATGGTCAACGTTATCGGGTAAATCTATTTCGGGCTTTACCACATGGAGAAAC
>OCZT010005041.1_pt1 | contig 13225 bp, 10 predicted proteins | sample 1539031 | NCBI WGS metagenome assembly OCZT01 (sample SAMEA3539308, study PRJEB22396) | soil metagenome | biome: tundra; feature: field; material: soil | place: USA | collected 2010-05 | depth 0.15 m | reverse complement strand
ACAGAACGAACCGCCCTCATCACCGGCGCATCCAGCGGCTTCGGGCTGCTGACTACCGTGACGCTGGCGCGGCGGGGATGGCGTGTGCTGGCCACCATGCGCGATCTTTCCCGGCGCGAAAAGCTGGAAGCCGCCGCGCAGGCAGCCGGCGTCCTCGACCGCATCGAGTTTCACGCCCTCGACGTAACCGACAACGAGCAGATTGCCGCGCTGACTGCCACGGTTGCGGCCCGGCCCTCGCGCCTCGATGCGGTCGTCAACAACGCGGGATTCGCCATGGCAGGGTTTGCCGAGGACGTCTCCGATGCGGAGCTGCGCCGCCAGTTCGACACCAACTTCTTTGGCGCGGCGGCGGTGACGCGGGCGTTTCTGCCCCAGTTGCGGCGGCAGGGCTCGGGCCACATCGTGATGGTTTCGTCCGCGTCCGGGCGCATGGGATTCCCCGGCGTGAGCAGCTACGTGGCCTCGAAGTTTGCTCTGGAGGGTTGGGCCGAGACGCTGCGGCTGGAGATGAAGCCCTTGGGGATTCAGGTGGCTCTGGTCGAGCCGGGGGTCTTTGAGACCGACATCTGGACCCGCAACGCCCTGATTTCCGCGGCTACCAAGGATGCGCAGTCTCCCAATGCCGCGCGTGTCGCCCGCTGGCGCAGCCGCATGGAGGCCAACACGAAGAAAAAGGCCGATGCGCAGATTGTCGCCGACACGATTGCAGACCTGGTCGAGAACCCGCGCCCCCGGCTGCGTACCGTGCTGGGCAGAGATGCGAAGTTGGGCCTCTGGCTGCGGCGCCTGCTGCCGTGGAGCGCCTATGAACGGCTGCTGATCAAGGGCGCCGGCATCGGCGGGTGAAGCTTTCAAGCGGCCCAACTACCGGGAACATTTAGAATAGACAGAATCGAAAAAATGTCTTGCGCCGGCTCGCCGGCGGGAAAGCACGCACTCATCCGTATGCAACGCTGGTCGAAACTGTTTATTCCCACTCTTCGCGAGGCCCCGGCAGACGCCGAAGTGGCCAGTCACAGGTTTCTGGTCCGCGCCGGCTACATTCGCCAGCTGGGCGCGGGCATCTACAACTACCTCTTCCTCGGGCAGCGGTCGATCAACAAGATCATCGGCATCGTGCGCGAGGAGATGGACAAGATTGGGCAGGAGTTCTACCTGCCCGCCATCCATCCGCGCGAGATTTGGGAGCAGAGCGGGCGCTGGACGGGCATGGGCGACAACATGTTCCGCCTGAAGGACCGCAAGGGCGCAGATCTTTGCCTGGGCATGACGCACGAAGAGATCATGACCTCGATCGCGCGCAGCGAGCTGCGCAGCTACAAGCAGTTGCCGCAAATCTGGTACCAGATCCAGGCCAAGTTCCGCGACGAGTTGCGGCCCAAGTCGGGCCTGTTGAGGGTGCGCCAGTTCACGATGAAGGACAGCTATTCGTTCGACATCGACAAGGCGGGGCTGGACAAGAGCTTCGATCTGCACGATGCGGTGTATCGCAAGATCTTCACGCGGTGCGGGCTGAAGTTTGTGGCCGTCGAAGCCGACTCCGGTTCCATGGGCGGCTCGCAATCGCAGGAGTTCATGGTCTATACCGACGCCGGCGAGGACTTGATCGCAAGCTGCCCGGTGTGCGGCTACGCGGCCAATCTGGAGAAGGGCACTTCGTGCCTCGATCCTGTGGTTGAGATGGAGCCGACTGGGGACGGCACGCCGGAGCTGGTTTCCACACCCGGTTGCGCGGCCATCTCCGATGTGGCCGAGTTCTTCAAGATTTCGCCGGCCTCGGACATCAAGTGCGTAGCTTACATGGCGCTGAAGCGGGGCGCGGCGGGCAAGCCCGACACGTGGCACGGGGTTGCGGCATTTTTGCGCGGCGACCACCAGGTGAACGAGACCAAGCTGCTGGGAGCCGTGGGCGCGGCGGAGCTGCGGACGATGCAGGCCGAGGAGCTGGCGCAGTACTTCAACGGGCCGGGGGGCTTCCTGGGTCCGGTGGGCTTGACTCCGGATGCAAAGCCGCTTGAAGACGGGCTGACGGTGGTGGTGGACCGGTCGCTCGAAGGCCGCAAGAACCTCGTGGCCGGAGCCAACAAGCTGGACTACCACCTGCGCAACGTTGTGCCGGGCCGCGATTTCGGCTGGACTCTGACGACGGACATCCGCAGCGTGAACGAGGGCGAAGGCTGCCCGCAAAATGGCTGCGCAGGCAGGCTGGTCGTCGGCAAGGCGGTCGAGGTCGGCCACATCTTCAAGCTGGGCTACAAGTACTCCGAGAGCATGGGCGCGCGGGTGCTGGACGTGACCGGCAAGGAAGTGACGCCGATCATGGGCAGCTACGGGATCGGCATCGAGCGCATTCTGACGGCGGCCATCGAGCAGTCGAACGACAAAAATGGATTTTGGCTGCCGGCGTCGATTGCTCCCTTCACGGTGGTGGTTACGGTGACCAACGCGTCCGATGCGGCTCTGGCCGAGACCGGCGAAAAGCTGGCCGCGGAACTGGAAGCGGCCGGCCTCGATGTGCTGCTGGATGACCGCGACGAGCGCGCCGGCGTCAAATTCAAGGACGCGGACCTGGTGGGGATTCCCTACCGCATCAACGTGGGCAAGAAGGCCGCCGGCGGGCTGGTGGAGTTGGTGACGCGCGCCACGGCGACCAGCGTGGATGTGGGATTGAATGAAGCAGTGGCACTGGTGAAGGAGCGCGTCGAGGAAGATGCGCTGCTGACGGCGGTCGGGGTGTAGGGTTTTCGGCTTGGGTCGTGGTTTCCCACCCTTGCGCCAGAAAAAAGGCGCAAGGATGGGGCACCCAATCTTGGTGCATTGGTTTGGAACCGGCTCGCGGAAAGACCAAAGGAGCGGCGATGGCGTTGAAGATCAGGCTGGCATGGCCCACAGGGTTGCATCCCTGGGCAACGCTGCTGTTGCGCGTGGGGCTGCTGATGTTTGCGGCCGTCGCACTGGTGTTTTTTGCTGTCTTCGGCTATTACTACGTCAAGTATCAGCACATTGTGGACGAGCGGCTGAAGCAGCCGATCTTTGCCTCGACGGCCAAGATCTATGCCGCGCCGCGCGAGGTGCGCCCCGGACAGAAGTTGAGCGTCAAACTGATTGCCAACGAGCTGCGCGAGGCCGGCTACTCGGCCGATGGCGCCTCGCAGACTTCCGAACTGGGGACCTACTCGGAGGGAGTGCAAACCATCACCGTGCGGCCCGGTCCGCAGTCCTACCACTCGCAGGACAGCACAATCATTCGCATCGGCTCGAGGGTTGTGGAGTCGATCGCCGACGACCACGGCCAGCAGTTGGCCAGCTATGAGCTGGAACCGCTGCTGATTACCGGCCTCAGCGAGGACGCCAACCGCACCAAGCGCCGGCTCGTCGTCTACGACGAGATCCCGCAGAATCTGGTTCAGGCCGTGCTGGCCATCGAGGACCGGCGCTTCTTTGAGCACAACGGCGTGAACTACTGGCGGCTCATGGAGGCGGTCTACCGCGACGTGATCTCGGGCCAGAAGCAGCAGGGCGGCTCGACGCTGACCATGCAGTTGGCGCGCGGCTTCTTTCTCACGCCGGAGAAGCGCATCAAGCGCAAGCTGATCGAGATCGTCATCACATTCCAGCTCGAACACCGCTTCACGAAGAAGCAGATCTTCGAGATGTACGCCAACCAGATCAACCTGGGCCAGCGCGGCAGCTTCTCGATCGACGGTTTCGGCGAGGCCTCGCAGGCCTACTTCGGCAAGGATGTGCGCCAGCTCGACCTGGCCGAGTGCGCGCTGCTGGCGGGCACCATTCAGCGGCCCAACTACTTCAATCCTTTCCGCCACGCGGACCGCATCATCGAGCGGCGTAACCTGGTGCTTGACTCGATGGTGGAGACTGGGGCGATTACCAAGGACCAGGCGGAGCGCGCCAAGGCCGAGAACCTGCACCTGTCCGCGCAGAGCGTGGACGCCAGCGAGGCGCCGTATTTTGTGGACCTGGTGCACGAGCAACTGCTGCAGAAGCTGGGCGAGCGCGACTTCAACCGCGAGGGGTTGCGCATCTATACCTCGCTCGACCCCGACCTGCAGCGGGAAGCGACGGCTGCGGTGGAAGCCACGATTCACGTGGTCGACGAACAGGTGGACAAGCTGCACGCGCACCGCAAGCCGGGCCAGACGTATATCTACCCGCAGGTGGCGCTGGTGGCGCTGAATCCGCATACCGGCCAGGTGCTGGCGCTGGTGGGCGGGCGCAGCTATGGCAACTCGCAGTTGAACCACGCGGTGGCCAAGCGGCCCACGGGGTCGATCTTCAAGCCGTTCGTGTATGCGGCAGCCTTTGCCACGGCAGCCGAGGGCACCATGTTGGCTGGGCAGAACAGGCTGTTCTCGCCGGTGACCATGCTGAGCGACGAGCAAACCACCTACGACGTGGGCAACCAGGAGTACACGCCGCGCAACTATGAAGGCGTGTATCACGACCAGGTGACGGCGCGCTTCGCTCTCCAGAAATCGCTGAACAATGCCACCATCGGCCTGGCCGCGATGGTGGGCTTCGATCGCGTTGCGGCGCTGGCCCGCGACGCCGGCGTCAAGAGCGCGCGTGGAACGCCGGCGGTGGCTATCGGCGCCTATGATGCCGCGCCGCTGGACATGGCGGGGGCTTACACCGTCTTCGCCAATAACGGCCTGCACCTGGACCCCTGGATGCTGGCAAGCGTGCGCACGACTTCGGGCGACGTGATTACCGACTACTCACCCACCTCCAAGCAGGTGCTGGACTCGCGCGTGGCCTACCTCACCACCAGCCTGATGCAGAACGTGATCGACCACGGCACCGGCGCCGTGGTCCGCCAGCGCGGCTTTCTCGCTCCCGCCGCGGGCAAGACCGGCACCAGCCACGACGCATGGTTCGCGGGCTTCACCAGCAACCTGCTGTGCGTCGTGTGGGTGGGCAACGACGACTACACCGACGTGAAGATCGAGGGCGCGCACGCCGCGGCGCCCATCTGGGCGGAGTTCATGAAGAAGGCGGTGCTGCTGCCGCAGTACTCCGATACCAACAACTTCACCCCGCCCGAGGGCGTGGAGATCGTGAAGATCGACAAGGCCAGCAACCTGCTGAGCGACGAATCCTGCCCGGACGGCTACAACGCGGCCTTCCTCGCCGGCACCGCGCCCATGGAGACATGCGACCACCCGGCCGATCACCGCAACCTGCTGCAAAAGATCTTCGGGCTCGGCAAGAGCGGGAATTGATCCGGCCGATCCTTCAGCCATCTACATCCGAGCCGTCGGGCATGGGCTGGCAGCGCTGGCACCAGAAGGTTACACGCGCATCGGGGCCCTGGATTCTCATGCGGATGGGCTCACCGCAGCGGCGGCAGGGCTCTCCTTTGCGGCCATAGACCCAGAGGCTCGCTCCGGGGTCGGATTCGTGCGTGGTGCGGCGCTTTCTGCCGCCGTAGATGACGATGGTGTCGCCGGAATCCTCGAGCACATTGGCGGCTACCAGCTTCTGCGCGGCGGCGATCAGGCTTGACCCCTGTTCCTGGCTGAGCGCGCCCACCTTGCAGAACGGATTGACGGCGGTGACAAAGCAGATTTCCGACTTGAAGACGTTGCCCACGCCGGCCAGCACCTCCTGGTGAAGCAGCACATCGGCAACCTCTTCATCGGTGTGCGCCAGCACGCGCCGCGCGGCGGCCTCGGCATCGAACTCCTGGCTGAGCACATCGATGCCGGAGCGCGGAATCTTCGGGTCGCGAGCCAGCGAAAGCGCGGTGTGCATTCGGGCTACGGGGACGCGAAAGCCGACCGCGAGGTAGTCGCGGTTTTCAATCATAATGCGCATGTTGGCCTGCGGCTGCTGCCAGCGCTCGCCGGGGCGATAAATGTGCCAACTGCCGCTCATGAGCATATGAGTAGCGAGCGTGCCGCCGCCCGAGAAGTGAATGAGCAGCCACTTGCCGCGCGACTCCACACGGTCGACGAGTTGACCGGTCAGCGGCGTGTCGTCATGGAAGCGCGTGAGCAGCGGAAACGTCGAGCGAAAGCCGGTGATGGGCTTGCCCACCAGGGCGCGGCCCAGCGCGCGGGCAGTGCGGAAGATGGTGTCGCCCTCGGGCATGGTCTATTGTAGTTCCTCGGTTGCAGGACCCCGAGCGACCGGAAGAGCGCCGTAAGCGCGGCCGACCAGAGGCGGCCGAGCGGGAACTTAAAGCAGGAGTCGCTACACCGCGCCAGAACGATTTGACGGGACCCCTCCAGAAGATCGCGGCGCTACAGGCTCGGCGATGCTCGCGAGGCGATAGTCGGCTCAAGGTTGATTCATGCGAAGGCGATTTGGCAACAAGTGGCCCCATCAGGACGCGGGCTCAACTTCCGGTTTGCCGACAACCCAACCCGAACTTCGCCTCACCTTACATTTAAGTGGCTAATGGTGTGAGCTTCTCTCAACCTTAATTTCTGCAATCCGATTAATCTCATATTGCCTTCCGGAATCAAGGCTATATGCGCCTGATCTCCCCTCCTGAATAAGTAGGCGCTTTCTGAGCAACTCCTGGATCGCAATGTCTAGCTTCCCGGCGTCCAGATGGGTCATCTTCTGAATGGACTCTGCACTCACGGTCATGTCTCCCCACCTGCATTTGCGCTTCAGTTTCTCAACCACAAACCCCGCGTCATCGCTGACTCCCAAATCTGGAGCCTCTTCACATTGTGCGAATATTTCAACAGTATCGGCCTCATTGTGTTGAGACGGACCAAACCTATTCCAGTCCTTGGCTCTTACAGCCGCAATCCAGTCTTCCTCTATGGCGGGCCATACCTCGTCAAAGGGATATCCCACCTCTGAAAGGTAAAGCATTAGGTTGACAGGGTGCAGATTTTTTGAAAGGGACGAGGCAGCATCAGCCGTAGGTCGCTTCATATAGCAAGCCCTCCTGGACTTCGGCCAAGGTAATTGCCTCTGCCGGGCTCAACGTTCACTCAAGTGTTACCAAAGGCGCCGTGCCAACTCCGCCCGGTTCATCGCTCTGAAGCTCTCCCCGCAATCCGCGCCCTTGGGCGACGCCGGCTTTCCCTTTTCTTATCAGTTGCCGGCGGGCAGCTTGCAGCAGTCTGCGGCGCCGGCCGGCTCGTTGGCGCCCGCATCCAGCGCCACCTTCCAGCTCCCATCCCGCTGCTTGCGCCAGATGGTGATATACCGCCCCGAGGTCGTCACGGGATTCCCGTTCGCGTCCTTGCTGTGTCCCTCAAAGTGGCCCCAGGCGTAGCCCATGTCGCCCGAGGGGCCCATCTGGGCGTCGGTCGGGGCCCAGGTCAGTTGATAGACCTTGGGATCCCAGTTGGCGGATTTGGCAATCGCCACGCGTCCCACCAGCGGCGCGGCTCCATTTCCCAGCGCCACCCCGTCCTCGGCAAACCACTCCGCAAAGGCCGCTCCGCCCCGCGCCAGCACGTCCTTGGCAAACCGCGCCTCCAGATCGAAGAGCAGCATCTTGCCGGGATTCACCGTAGGGTCGGTCAGCGGATTGGGAACAGCCGGGGCCGTCGAGTCAGGGAACGCCAACTGACCCAAAGCCGCCCGCGGAGCCAAACCAGCCATCGCCCCCGCCAACACCGCCCAACAAAGAATCCTTTTCCAAGTTCCAGGCACGTTCCCAGTCACGATTCCAGCCCTCCCGTACAGCACGAGAATCCTACTGGCCCATCCTACAACGAGGGGGGCGGAGGCGCGTAAGAGGTGTTGGGGGGAGAAGGCCAGTCACAGTATGGCCCCCAATCGGGAGGAATGAGTGAAACGGCCGCACCACACTTTTCCGGTTCGTGCGTCTGGCACGCAGGAGCCTGCCGCTCTGGTTTGGCTCCATTCCGGCCGCCCAATAGCTTCTGCCTCTTCTTCAGATAAATATTCCGGTCCGAGACGCCTCGCGGGGAATCGAATAAGCCGAGGCCGAATCTATCGCAAGAAACACGATAGCGTCGATCCCTCTATCCGTCGAAAGAGAGGCAACAAAGAATTGAGCAATCGTATGAACCGCCGCATCGTTCTCGCGTCCAGGCCTTCGGGGGCGCCCACGCCCAGCAACTTCCGGATGGAGGCTGAATCCGTTCCAACCCCGGCCGACGGGCAAATCCTTCTTCGCACGGTGTATCTGTCGCTCGATCCGTATATGCGCGGACGCATGAGCGACGCGCCTTCGTATGCGCCTCCGGTGGGAATCGGCGACGTGATGGTGGCGGGAACGGTAAGCCGCGTCGAAGCCTCAAATCATCCCGGCCATGCCGTGGGCGACTGGGTGTTGAGCCAGGGCGGATGGCAGGAATACTCCATTACGGACGGCAACGGGGTTTTCAAACTCGGCGCGCACCTGGAGCATCCGTCGTACGCGCTTGGGGTAATGGGTATGCCGGGATTCACGGCCTACATGGGGTTGCTGGATATTGGCAAGCCGCAAGCAGGCGAGACGGTGGTGGTTGCAGCCGCCACGGGCGCGGTGGGTTCGGTGGTGGGCCAGATCGCGAGGCTGAAAGGCTGCCGCGTGGTGGGCGTGGCCGGCGGCGCGGAGAAATGCCGCTACGCCGTCGAGGAGCTCGGATTCGACGCCTGCGTGGATCACCGCGGTTCCGAACTAGCGGCAGAGCTGGCAAAGGCCTGTCCGAAGGGCATCGATGTGTACTTTGAAAGCGTGGGTGGAGAGGTATTCGATGCGGTTCTGCCGTTGTTGAACGCACGCGCCCGCATTCCACTGTGCGGGTTGATCTCTCACTACAACGACAGCCAGCCACGCCAGGGCATCGACCGCACCGCGCAGGTGATGGGCACCCTGCTGAAGAAGCGCGTGCGGGTGCAGGGATTCATCATCTTCGACGATTACGGCCAGCATTACGGCGAGTTTCAGAAACAAATGTCCGAATGGTTTCGGTCGGGGGCGATCAAGTATCGGGAGCAAGTAGTAGAGGGCCTGGAGAACGCGCCCGAGGCATTCATGGGACTGCTGGTGGGCAAGAACTTTGGAAAGCTGGTGGTGCGGGTGAGCGGCGACTTAGCGAGCTGAAGTCAGTGAGGATGAATCGGCTACAAGAAGCGTACGGCGCTGAGGGACGGCGCGTGGCTTCGCTCAAAGAGGGACGATGGCGCGATCGCCATTGCGTTTCAGCGCTTGTTTCAGAACGAATGAAGAAGAAGGAAGATATGAAAATCCTGATGGTACTTACTTCGCACGACAAGTTGGGGAACACGGGAAAGAAGACCGGATTCTGGCTTGAAGAACTTGCCGCTCCTTATTACGTGTTTTTCGATGCCGGAGCAACCATCACGTTGGCATCTCCCAAGGGAGGGCAACCGCCGCTCGATCCCAAGAGCGACGACCCGTCCGCGCAGACAGAGGCTACCGTGCGATTCAAGCAAGATGCGGGCGCAAAACTGGCGCTGGCTCAGACTGTGAGGCTATCGAGTGTTGCGGCGGAAGAATTCGACGCGGTTTTTTATCCCGGCGGGCACGGTCCTTTGTGGGACCTGGCCGAGGATAAGCAGTCGATCATGCTGATCGAATCCTTCTTTGCCGCAGGCAAGCCGGTTGCATTTGTCTGCCATGCGCCCGGAGTGCTGCGCCACGTGAAGGCTAAAGACGGCTCCCCGCTGGTGAAGGCAAAGCGGGTGACAGGGTTCAGCAACACGGAGGAGGAAGCGGTCCAACTGGCGAAGGTTGTTCCGTTCCTGTTAGAAGACGAACTGAAGCGTCTTGGAGGGCTTTACGCGAAGGGCGCGGACTGGTCGCCGTTCGTGCAGGTGGATGGCAATTTGATCACCGGGCAGAATCCGGCGTCGTCGGCGGAAGCCGCGGGCGAAGAACTGAAGATCTTGGTGGCTGCGCATCCCAAAAAATGAATTCGGAGTTTGCATGGCTGCCCGGAGACCCTTCGGTACGAGCAGCCGTGCCGATTCACCGGATGCAACGTTCATTACTGAGCCATTGCCGGCCTCCGCCCGTCTGATTGCTCAGCCAGGTGCCGGGCGCCCCAGGTTTCGATTCTGAGACCTGAGAGTACGGAATTGCTCAGGTCTCGGAGCGCAAGGGATTGATGAATTTGAGGCCCGTAAAATCCTTTTCGTTGCTGGTGACCACGATGCAATCGTTCGCTTCCCCGACGGCGGCAAGAATCATGTCCAGCGCGCTGCGTGGCCTTCCGGCTCTCGCCCCCTCGGCCATCAGCCGCGCCCAGATCAATCCGGCCTTCTCATCGAACGGGAGAACCCGGCCGGCAAACAACGATTGTGGCCCTTCAGCTCCCGCAAACCAGCTCTCCAACTGAGCGCGCTTCCTTCCGGCCGGCTTTTGCAGCGCCCCAAACCAGATTTCTGCAACGGTCAGAGAGGCGATGAACATATCCTCGTCGGCCTGCTGCGACAACCAGGCGATGAGCGACTCGGACGGCTCCGGCTTGGTCACGTTGCTGATGATATTCGTATCAAGCAGGTAGCGGGTCACAGGTTAACCTTGCGGCCATCGATCCGTGGACGAGCAAGGTTGAGATCGGCTCCGACCAAAGGCGAACGGCGCAGCGCGGCCAGAATGCCGCCCTTTTTGGCCGGCTCTCCTGAAATCTGCCGCATGGAGGCGCGAATCTCCGTGGCCTCCGAGCTGTTATCGGCCAGCCTTCGGGCCAGCGAACGGATCAGTTCGCGGTCGGTCGAGAGCCCCAGGACCTCAAAGCGGGCCATTCCGCGCTGATTGAGGCGCTTGCGGTAATTCTTCAGTGCGCGCGTTTGAGAGGTGGTGCCCATGACCGCCTCCAGTCTATAACCAGCAATATACCCGGTAATCAGACAAAAGACAAACCGGACTGTCGATTGTTGCGCTCGACTGATGATTCGTCTGCCTCGGCTTTCGCCTTGTCGCATGGCAATGATTCGGCCCCTTTCGAATGCGGCAGCGAATCCCACCCTAGCCACAAAAACAAAGACGTGGCGAGAGTGGGGCACCCAGCCCAACTCCATGGGCGTCCGATTTGCGCAGCACCTTGCCGCCGTCCAAGCCGTCCAATCGTTCAACGCCCGAATCCGCCGCGTTGGTATACTATCGGTTGGCAAAGGTGGTTTCGAGCTCCCCCGCGTCAGGGGGCTTTTTTGCTTGGGTACCCGGCCCTTTTTTCCGGGGGAAGGAAGACCATGGGAACACTGCTGGAATCCATCCACTCGCCCGCCGATCTCAAGCGCCTGAACTTCGCGCAGATGGCGGAGTTGGCGGAGGAGATTCGCGCATTCCTCATTCAGACGCTATCGAAGACCGGCGGCCACCTGGGCCCCAACCTCGGAGTCGTCGAGCTCACACTGGCCCTGCACACGGTCTTCTCGACCCCCGACGACAAGCTGCTCTTTGACGTGAGTCACCAGGCCTACGTCCACAAGATACTTACCGGCCGGCTGGACCGCTTTGAGACCATTCGCCAGCCGGGCGGGCTCAACGGCTTCATGCTGCGCACCGAGAGCGAGCACGACTGCTACGGAGCGGGGCACGCCGGCACGGCACTGTCTGCGGCTTTAGGCATGGCCGTGGCCCGGGACCTGGCCGGCGGCAAGGAGAATGTAATTGCCGTGGCCGGCGACGCCGCCTTTACCAATGGGATTTCATTCGAGGCCCTCAACAACATCGCCGAACAGACCAAGCGGCTGATCGTGGTGCTCAACGACAACGAGTGGTCCATCGACCGCAATGTGGGCGCCATCGCCCGCTATTTCCACAGAATCGTCACCAACGAGCACTACAACCGCCTGCACGAGTCGGCCCGCCGCATCGTCGAGCGGCTGGGCGGAAAAACGGCGGTCGAGGTGGCGCGCCGCGCCGAAGAGGCCGCCAAGAGCATGCTCTGGCCCTCCGTCCTCTTCGAGGAGTTCGGTCTGCAATACTACGGCCCAATCGACGGCCACAATCTGCCCCTGCTTGTCGAGACTTTCAAATTCCTCAAGGCCCAAAACCGCCCCGTGCTGCTGCACGTCCTCACCCAGAAGGGCCGCGGCTACCAGCCGGCGCTCAACGGGCAGAAGAAGTTCCACGGCCTGGGGCCCTACGACGCCGAAACCGGCGAGACCAAGCCCGCCGGCCAGCTCACCTACGCCGAAGTCTTCGCCAACACCCTGGTAGGCCTGGCCAACCAGGACGAGCGCATCGTGGCCATCACCGCCGCCATGCCCAACGGCACCGGCCTCGACCTCTTTCGCCCCCACCACCCCAAACGCTACTTCGACGTGGGCATTGCCGAGGAACATGCGGTCGTGTTTGCCGCCGGCATGGCTACCCGCGGCTACCGGCCCGTCTGCGCCATCTACTCCACCTTCCTGCAGCGCGCCTTCGACCCCATCGTCCACGACGTCTGCCTGCAGAAGCTGCCCGTGGTCTTCTGCATGGACCGCGCCGGCCTCTCCGGCGATGACGGGCCCACCCATCACGGCCTGTTCGACATCGCCTACCTGCGCGGCATTCCCGAGATCGTGTTGATGGCCCCCAAGGACGAGGACGAACTGGCCGACATGATGAAGACCGCCCTCCAGCTTCCGGGGCCCAGCGCCATCCGTTATCCCCGCGGCGCGGTGGCCGGCGTGGCCCGCAAGCCCGAGCCGCAGGTGATCCCCTTCGGCAAGGCCGAAATTCTCAAGGACGGCTCCGACGTGGCCATCCTCGGCCTCGGCCCCATGATCGCCCTGGCGCAGGAACTGGCCGTACGCCTGGAGCGCGACGGCTACTCCGCCGCAGTCGTCAACCCTCGCTTCATCAAGCCCCTGGACCGCGAAATGCTCGAGCGGTACGCACACCGCGTCGCCGCCTTCGTCACCTTCGAGGATCACGTTAAGATGAGCGGCTTCGGTTCGGCGGTCATCGAGGCTCTTGAGGAGTTGGGCAGCAAGGTTCCGGTGGTCCGCATCGGCTGGCCCGACCGCTTCATCGAGCACGGCAAGATCGACGGCCTGCGCGCCAAGTACGGCCTTACCGTCGATGAGGCCCTGGCCCAGGTCCTCCCCTTGCTCACCCGCCGCCAGCGCCCCACGCTGGTGGCCAGCTAGAAACTGAGCGGCCTCTCCAACGAGGAGAGGCCGCGGAACGCCCGTATCGGGCCAGAATCTACCTGGGGAACCTGTCCCGGTCGCGATCCTGGCCGATGTGCCGATCGAAATCCCGGTCCTGGCCGCGCTCGAACCGCGAAAAGGGCTCCCGGTCGCGGACGACGCGGAACTCCCA
>OCZT010005039.1_pt1 | contig 13226 bp, 9 predicted proteins | sample 1539031 | NCBI WGS metagenome assembly OCZT01 (sample SAMEA3539308, study PRJEB22396) | soil metagenome | biome: tundra; feature: field; material: soil | place: USA | collected 2010-05 | depth 0.15 m | reverse complement strand
CGCGCTGCAAATCCTGGTGCAGCATGGGGACCACGCAGATGGGGAAGTCGCCGGCAATTCCGCCGGCAATCTGAAAGAAGCCCAGCGGAGTTTTGGCGGTGGTGGCCGTGTACCATTCGGCCAGTTCCATCATGTATTCAATGCCTGTGCGGACGGTGTGAACCTTCTTGACGTCGCCTGAGATGCAGTGGCCGGCATACATGTTACCGAGGGTTGAGTCTTCCCAGCCGGGCACAAACATGGGCAGGTTTTTTTCGGCGGCGGCCAACAGCCAACTGTCTTTGGGGTCGATCTGATACGACGCTTTCAGATCGCCGGAGAGCAGGATCTTGTACATGAACTGGTGGGGGAAGAATCGCTCGCCGGCCTGATCTGCGCGGACCCACTCCTTGAGCACTTCGTTTTCGATGCGCCGCATCGCTTCCATTTCAGGGATGCAGGTGTCGGTGACGCGGTTCATGTGGCGCGCGAGAAGCTTGGCCTCGTCGGCAGGAGTCAGGTCGCGGTAGTGGGGCACGCGCTCGTAAAAGTCGTGGGCGACGAGATTAAAGACGTCTTCTTCAAGGTTGGCGCCGGTGCAGGTGATGGCGTGGATCTTGTCCTGGCGAATCATCTCTGCAAGAGAAAGGCCCAGCTCAGCGGTGCTCATGGCGCCGCCGATGGTGACGAACATTTTTCCGCCAGAGGCCAGCAGGGTGTTGTAGGCTTCGGCCGCATCCACCAGCGCCGCGGCGTTGAAATGACGATAGTGGTGCTTGATAAACGACGTAATGGTTGGCATGGCGATCTGGCGTACTCCCGTACTTAAGCTACCACAGCTATGTAAACGCGAGATTGAGCTGCAAAGCCCACGTATTGAATGGGCTTTGCAGTCATTGCACTAAGTCTTTGCCGCATTCAGCAAGGCATTGACCTTGGATATTACTTCGAAGGCATCGGCGACGTAAACCACGTCGGCTTTGCCTCGGGTCCAGCCGCAGTTGGGGTCGAGCGAAATGGCGCGGCGGTCGGCGATAAAGCGCCAGCCGACGACGTGCGGTTCCTCGCCGTGGCAGCAGGTGGAGAGTCCTTTGGCGTGGCGCGGGGTTGAGCCGGTCTGTCCAACCTGGTTGAGGTGGGAGAGGAAGGGAAGAACGGAGTTCCCCTCGCCGCCCTGGTCAACGAGCGATTTGCTGCTGCCGAGCGATGCGCCGGTGGCGCTGAGGAATCCGAGGATCAGTTCTGCGGCCTCGGCGACATGAACCTGGCCGTCGGGCTGCTTCTTGGTCCAACCTGCGCCGGCAACAAGCAGCATTTTGGCGTCGGGGCGGATGGTCTGCTGGCCCTGCGTAGGTGTGCGGAAGCCGCTGACCGTGGTGCGTGTGGAGGGTAACTCGACCGGGATCTTCTCGACCTGGGCCGTACCGGATGCGCCTGCATAAGCCGCGTACGTGCCGGAATCAAGCAGGAGAAACCAGGGACGAGCTTCGCGGCTGATGACTGCTTCAACCCGCTGGCGATAGAACCAGCGCGTGGCCTCGACGGTGTCGGCTTTTGCAATTGAAGAGATGTGCGTGTCAATGAAGCCTCCCAAGCGATGCGCGACGCTGGCAGCAACGCGCGTGAAGCGCGAACTTGCGGGAGCAAGGACGATGGTGGCTTGCGCCGCACGGCAAAGGGCTTCGCAGGCGGCGGCGTCGGTCGCATAACGCGCATCGGCGAATGCCCCGCCGGAGACGGCCACGAGGCGCGCTCCTGTGGAGGCGAGGGCGTCGGCCGCGGTCAAGGCGTCGCTGGCCAGAATTCCGATGGTGAGCAAGGCGCTGAGTTTTGCTGCCAACTCGAGCCCTGCTGTTACCACCTCCAGAGAGGGCGTGGTCAGGGAAGAGCCGGTTTCGTCTGCATGGGTCAAAACAAGAATCGATTCCATCGTCAATTGGCTCCAATCCACTCGACCAGCTCATTAGCAATTTCATCGGGCGTCATGTCTTTGACCACGCGGGTTATTCGCTGCTGTTTGGGCAGGGCAACGGAGACGTATTGGAGACCGTTGGCAGCGAGAGTTGCGGGCTTGGCCTTTTGCAGTGCCGGCATAATCGTTCGCATATTGGCCATGCCGACCTGGGGATTATTGCGGGGCTCGGCCAGGTTGCCGGTGGCCCAGCCCAGGACCGCTGGAGTTTGGGAGCAGACCGAGACCTGGTGCTTGCCGCCCTCCACGCGCTCTAGCACTTCAAAGGAACCGTCTTCGCGCAGATCGATCTGGTCTACGCCCTGGAACTGGTCGGTGATGTCGAGGCTTTCGCCGACGAGTTGGAGCGTGACTCCTGCGCCGCGCGTTGCCGACTCCCAGCCGCCGAAGAGAAGGAGCTTCGTTCTGTCGAGGCCGGGGATGGTTGCGATGGCTTCAGCCAGTACGGCTGCGGTTGAATGCGCATCGGGGAATCCGCCAATGGGGCCGTCGATGGGAACCAATTCGAAGCTTACCTTTTGGGCAACCGTCATCATGACTTGCTGCAGTTTGGCCTTGGGGCCCAGCGAGACCAGCCAGACCTTTGTTCCAGGATTCTTCGCGGCCAGATTTGCGGCTTCATAAAGCGCGCTTGAGGCCCAGGGGTCGAGAACCGCGGGCAAGACCATTCCATTCTTGATGCCGGGTCCCGCAGGAGTGGTGACGGGCTCGAGGGTTTGCAGCGGGTCGGGAACAATACCCGCGCAAACCACAATGTGCAGTGCAATTGGCATGGAGATTTCCTTCTACAAGTAGTTTAGTTGGTCGGGGAGGTCAGTTTTCCGCAGAGTGCAGGCCGCCCGCGCCGGCGCGGAAGTCGATGTTCGAGTGCTCGCCGTCCGTGGATTGCCCGCAGTTCCACAAGCACGCGCCGCAGTGTACGCACTTTTCGCGCTCGAAAGCAGGCACGCCGTTTTCGCCCCGGGTGAGGGCCTGACCGGAACACATGGCGATGCAGGTCTTCTCAAGGCACGCAATGCAGAGGCCCGCATCGCGGAAGGTTACGTGATCGGCAAAGCCCGGCATGGCCTGGACCTTGCCGCCTAGCAGGAGTGCGTCCTGCTGGGTAATGAGCAGGCGGCCGTCAAAGGGGATCTCGGGCCAGCCGCGGGCTGTCAGCAGAGCATCGTGGAGTGGACGCCCGTCGGCCAGGGCCAGTTCCGCAGTATCCTTCAGCATCAAGCCTGAACCGGAGTGGCGAATCTGCCGGTATGCCGGAGGAATGCGCGCGCCAACGGAAAGCCTGCCGCCAGTGAGGCCCGCAAGCGCCAAGCCGATCATGCCTTTGACAATTCCACCATGGAAGCCGTTTCGGGAGTTCTTTGCTTCGTCAGCGCCACGCTCTACCCAGCTTGCGCGGCGGCGGGCTTCATACGTGGAAGCCAGGTTCTCTTTGGTGAAGGGTTTTCCGGCGCGCAGCAACTCAACAACTGCCTCGGCTAGTTGCGTGCCGGTGGCCCAAGCTTCGTCGACGCCGCTGCCGGTGAGCATGTTGGTGGAGCCGGAACCTTCGCCGATACGCGCGAATCCATCGCCGCTGAGGAACGGTTCGCCGTGCTTGCCGCTCTCCTCAAGGGACTTCGCTCCCCAGGAGCGCAGAGTTCCGTCTTTCAGGTACGCCCACAGGGCAGGGTGCTGAATGTAATGCTGCAAATATCGGTAGGCGGTGCGGGATGGGTCGCCCATCCACGAAGGCACGAAGATGCCGACAGAGGCGAGCCGATCCGGGTGCACATAGAGGAATCCGAAGATCTCGGGCTCAGGGTAGCCGAAGGTGTGCCAGACCGTGCCGGGCTCGAGTGTTGAGCCTTCGGGCAGTTCGATGACCATCTTCATGCCCAGCGCCCACTCGCGGCGAGCGTGGCCTTGAGGCAGGCCCAGATGCTGATCGAGTGCCTGGCCGATCTGGCCAACCGGGCCATCGCCGACCACGGTGAGCTGAGCGCGCACATCCATTCCGGCCATGAAACCATCGGCCGGCGCGCCGGACTTGTCCACGCCCTGGTCGGCGAGGCGGAGTCCTTCAACGGCACGATCTTTGAAGAGCGGCGCACTGACCGGCATGCCCGGCCAGATCTGGACGAGGCCGGATGACATGAGCTGCGAGCCGACCCACTGGTTGAATTGGCCGATGGAGAGAATCAGGCCGCCGTGCTTGTTGAGGAATGCGGGGGTCCAGGGCAGTTCGAAGGCGTGGTCGCGGAGGCCAAACAGCGGTCCGAAGATGCGCAGCGCTCCATCGACTAAGCGGAGAAAGAGCGACCGCCGGCTGGCTCCATGAGGGTCGAGCAGATAGAGCACCCGTTCCTGCTTGACCTCTGCGGCCATGGGGATATCGGCGGGATTGAAATCGGGAAAGCTGGAGCGGATCGCCTGGCCGCGTGTTACAACTCCGCTGACGCCGGCCGCGATGTCGTCGGCTCGCTCGTAACAGAGCACATGAAGCGGCATGCCCGGCATCGCCTTGCTTTCAAAGGCTGGATCGGTGGGGTTTTCGCTTAACGACTTGGTGAGGGTGGTGAGAAAGCCGCCCATGGCCGGGCCAAAACCTGCGCAAGCAATGTCTACTTCCATTGTCTGGCGGTCGATTTCGGGTGTGGGCAGGTCGGCCGTAGTGGTATCCCAGGTCTCAGATTCGAGACCTGGGGCACCCATTGTCGCGCCGGCTTCGACGTTCGCGCTCATGCAGGATAATCCAGAGCTTCGGGGATCATGACCTTGCTGACTGTTTCGGCGGCGCGGTCTTTGGCCAAGCGTGAGCCGCTCAGGCATGTGGTCAGCTTGGATTGCAGGCGGAGAAACTCGCTGGAACCGGCGCAACCTGCGCATGGGCCAGCCTTCTGCGGGTGGCTGCCATCGGCCGCGAGAACATCGACGGCCATGGCGGAGATGCCGGGCATGGTCTCTTCCAACTCTTCCAGTTCGCTGGCCAGGAAGCAACTCTTATGGTCTTCTTCTTCCCAGCAGGGGTGCTGGTTGTAGCCGAAGACGAGTTCAGCGCAGATGCGCGAGACTTCGCCGGCCGCTGCAGCCGCCTGGGTGTGGCACAGGTCGCTGAGGAACTGCACGGTGCCTTCCAGGCCCTCACTTGCCACTGGATCGTTGGCGCCCTGCGTTTCGAGTTCGAGCACGTCGAGAATCTGGCAGCGAGAGGCGAGCAGCCAGCAGAGCGCGTCAGCCGATGCGAATGTTACGCCCTGGCGCTGCCCGTGATAGAGCTTGCCGCCTTCGGGGTCGGAGGATTTTTGAAGATGGTTCAGGGTCCACAGCCACATCTGCATGGCAGAGGCCAACGTGCACGCGCCGGTGCCGGGATGAGTGGAGGCAATGTGACGCATTTCTTTCATCCAGCCGCGGAACTGGGCCAGGAAGACGTCTGTGGTCATGGTGATGGTCAACTGGCGGCGCTGCACCGCTTCCGGGCCTTCGTAGGTGGCTTCAAGCTGGGCGTCCATCCATTTGTTTGCGAGGAAGCCGGGGCAGTCCTCGGTGATGCCGTAGCCGCCCATGAGGCTAACGGCTTCGCGCATCATGTTGGTGCCGTGACCGGTGTTCCACAACTTGGTGGCCGGGCAGATCACGTTGGCTTCGGCGTCGAGAAGTACGAACTCGACAAGGGGGGGAGCTTCGAGTTCGGCGCGGCGCGGGTCGTCGGGGCGCATCGCCAGCAGTTCCAGGGCCTTCTGTTCGCTCTCCTTGAGCGCCTTCATTTCGTTGCGTCCGCCCTGTATGCCGCTCTCTTTCAAGATCGCTGTCTTGCGCTTTTCGATCGGGTCAAGCCGGTCGAAGAGACGGGCGGCGGCAAAACCGAGGGAGGTAGCCGCTTCGCCGGTGGCCCACACGTCAACTAGCCGGTGGAGCGCGTCTTCACGCTGCTGAATGCCTTGTTCATAGCGAACCGTGCCGGGCTTGGCTGTTTCGGCGCCACGGAAGCGCCCGCGCTGGTATCGGATGACTGGCTCGACCGCCGAAAGGAGCTTGGCAGCGGTCATTACTCCAACAGGGACCCGGGTGCGGCGGAAAACCGCTTCGATGATTTCGCCATGGTTGTAATTGGGGACGATTACGCCGTCCTTGACCGTGTATCCGCCGACGATGCGGTTGGCGGGGACTTTCAAATTGAAGATAGGATCGCCTGTGGATGAGAGCTGGTGGACAAGTTTCCTGGTCGGCGTTCCGTGGTCGTAGATGCCCTCGTCGGTCTCTTCCAGAATCACGACGCAGCTGCCCTTGATGCGCGGATCGTCGGAGTTGACGGCGGCGGTGACAAAATTGGCAAATGCAATGTTGGTGATGAACCGACCGCGCTTGTCGATCTGCAGCCAAGGCTCTTCGCCTTCTTTCCACTCCGCAACGCGCATTTTGCCGCTCAACATGCCGGTGTCCACGCCAACGTATGGAATGGGCTCCGTAAGCGCAAACGCGCCGCGCCAGGGCTTGCGGTCCTCACCGGGTTGAGCGGGGGCGGAGAGTTGCTTGTAGTGCCTGGACTGCTCCGGTGTGCCGCGTTCGTGAATGGGCGCCAAGGCCAGAAATCCGGCCAAGCTGGCAGTAGCCGCGCCGCCGTCTACCCATGCCAATTCAAAAGCCGCCAGCGAGAGTGCCAGGTTCTTGGGTCCGGTGATGAATCCGCCCTCTTCCGGCTCCATGAAGGCTGCTGTGACGCCGGCGTGGTCAAACGCCTCCATCATCTCTTGCTTTCCAGCTGTCCACTCGTGGGTGTTGCGCTCCCCGGCGGCCACGAGTCGTGCAACGGTTCCCCGCGCGACGCCGCGAGCAGACTGGACAAGCATCTGCAAGTCAAAACGGTCGGCAAACCGCCATTGGATCTGGCGCACTGCGTCCCCAGGGAGAGTAAGCATGGTTTTCGTTTCGGATAGCGCAACAGTGGCCATAGATAAGGTTCCTCAGGCTGCGGTCATATTGTCCTAGATTTGACAGACGACGGCATGTGACCTGTATCACTCTGGCGTGGCGGCAGGGCGGCCGAACCGAAGGAAGCCTGATGTGACTAAGGCAGGCAATGCGCACTTGAAATGAAAGTTCTCCTTCCGAACTGTGACCGGCGTCACTTGCGACACACACGCGCAGCCTATAGACAGGTATCTGACCGGGAACCGCCAATGACCGGCAAAGGAGCATTACCAATGACTCAACGACTCAGAATGGCGTCCGTGATTCTGCTGGCCGCCTCGATTGCGGCGCCTGCCTTCGCGCAGTCATCCGGCGCAGACGTCTACAAGACCGCCACCCCCAAGTGCGCCATGTGCCACGGCGCCGACGGACTTGCCGCCACGCCGGTAGCAAAGAGCATGAAGGTGGTGTCGTTCAAGGATCCTTCAATGATCAAGGTGTCCGACGCTCAGTTCATCGCTTCCACCACCAACGGCAAGGGCAAGATGCCGGCCTACAAAGGCAAGCTGACTGACGCGCAGATCAAGGACGTCGTCCAGTACATTCGCACGCTGCAAAAGTAAGATCGCACGATAAGCCACGACCGTGCGGCGTGAACGGGGAGAGGAAGGGCTGAGCCTTTTCTCTCCCGCACCTGGAAACGGTTGGTTTACCCGGAGTTGACATGAAGACCGTTTCCTCCATCACGCTTGTACTTGCCGCTGCCGCGCTTGTGTTTTACGCTACGCCGGCCGTGGCCCAATCAAGTGCAGAGTGCCTGACATGCCATGCGGACGCCAGCATGACGGACACGGCCGGGCACAGTATCGCCGTCGATGAGTCGAAGTTTCATTCAAGCATTCACGGCAGCCTTGAATGCGTGAACTGCCACGCCACGATCAAGGGCTATCCCCATCCTGAAAAGGTGACGCCGGTAGAGTGCAAGACCTGCCACGCAGACGAAGCGGCCGGGCTTTCAGAGAGTGTGCATTCCTCCTCGAAAGAACATCCCTGCACCAGTTGCCATGGCAACGCTCATACAATTTTTCCGAAGACTGATTCACGGTCGGCGGTTTATCCGCTCAATGTCCCGCGAACCTGCGGTGCGTGCCACGGCACGGATGGGATGGCCAAGAAGCACGGTCTGGACAGCGTCTATCCGAGCTACATTGACTCGATCCACGGATTCGCGCTCAGCAAAGAGGGGTTGCTGGTGGCGGCAAACTGCCAGAGCTGCCACGGCTCTCACAAGATACTGAGCCGCAAGAACCCGCTGAGCGCCACGTACAAGACCAACATCCCCAAGACATGCGGAACCTGTCACGCTGGAATCACGGCCAACTACGAGGGCGGCGTGCACGGAAAGGCTGTTGCCGCAGGCAAACTGTATGCGCCGGTCTGCTCGGACTGCCACACTGCGCATGCGATTCTGCAGCCAACCGAGTCAGCCTTCCGTACCCAGTCCACGCCGATTTGCGGATCATGCCACAAGGAGAAGTTCTCCACCTACCGGGATACGTTCCACTCGCAACTGGGCGCATTGGGCGGCTATGTGGAGACGGCGCGCTGCTGGGATTGCCACGGAGCGCACGATGTTTTGCCACCGTCGGACCCGAATTCTCCGATTGCTCCGGCCAACCTTATCAAGACCTGCAGCAGGTGCCATGCGGGCGCCAACGCGAGCTTTGTTCAATACCAGCCGCACGCCAACGCACACAATCGCAAGCTGAACCCGGCTCTCTACTTCATCCGGCTGTTTATGAATCTGTTGTTGGCCAGCGTACTGACGTTCTTCATGATTCACACCATTCTGTGGCTGATCCGTGCAAGATATGACCAGGTAAAAAAGAGATCCGCTGAAGGAGGAAAAAATGCCTGATCTCGAGCAGGAAGCAGGTGAAGCCATGCAGCATCATCGCGGGACGGGCCGCTTCTTCATGCGCTTCACGCGGGAGCAGAGAACCCTCCATGCGGTGCTGTTTAGCACGTTTCTAGGATTGGCCGCTACAGGATTGCCGATGCGCTTTAGCCAGAGCTTCTGGGCGCGGCAATTCGCCAGCCACGTTGGTGGTTTTGGAACCATCATCTTCTTTCACAAGCTCTTCGCAGTGGCGCTGACGCTCGCGTTTGCGGTTCATCTGAAGGCCATTTTCCAGCGCGGACTGGTCAATCGCGAAAAGGGAATCTTCTGGGGACCGACGTCAATGGTGGGTAACTGGAAGGACGTGAAGGACCTGGTCGGGCACCTTCGCTGGATGGTCGGCCTGGGTCCGAAGCCGCGGTTCGAGCGCTATGCGTATTGGGAAAAATTCGATTACTGGGCAGTTTTCTGGGGCATGATCGTCATCGGTTTTTCGGGATATGCAATGTGGTTTGCGCCATTCTTCGCCAGGTTCCTACCCGGCTGGGCGTTGAATGCAGTGCTGGTGATTCACAGCGAAGAAGGCCTGCTCGCCATTCTGTTCATCTTCTCCATTCATTTCGTCAATACGCATCTGCGCCCTGATAGCTTCCCCATGGATATGGTGGTTTTCACGGGCGTGGAGAGCGAGGAAGAATTCAAGCACAAGCGCCCGGAGGAATATGGGCGGCTTGCCAGCCATGGAAAACTGGAGGCAAGACTCGCAGAGGCGCCTGCGCTATGGTTTACGAATTTCTCCAAGGTAGTTGGATTCCTCGCCATCTTCATTGGCCTCACTCTCCTGGTGCTGACATTGAGCGCGTACTTCATTTAACGAACGATCCATAGAGAACGGAATGCCGTAGCCCGGGCGCAAATGCCGATTCACTTCCAGTGATGGCGCCGCCCGGGGTTGAAGCCTCGCTCATAGTTTGGAGACTGCATAGCGCATGCGGCTTACGAGGCCGGCAACTTAGAGCGAAACCACGATTCCTGTGCCATCAAAGGCCTTGTGCAGGGTGTTGATTTCTTAAGAAAATCAATACTTTAGAGTTGCGCCTTTGGGTACACCTATCGTGGTTTCGCTGTAGTGCCGCTCAAGTGGAACCAATCAGGCAAGATATGTGTGCGTCGACTATTTGCCTCAGGCGCTGTGACTCCAGTCACTGCGACCTTCCTCGCCGAGGCATCTTCTTGTAGGCGTGAACTCCGCCAGTAGAATTCTCACTCCAACGCTTGTTTTGTGTCTGCTCGCCTGGGCCCCCGCGGCTCGCGCCGAACACAAGATCAAAGACTCAGACTGCCTTACCTGCCACTCCGACGCCACATTGACAAAAGATGTAAACGGCAAGCTCGCCAGCCTGTATGTGGACGAAGTCAAGATGAAGCACTCCATTCACGGCGGCATGTTTGCCTGCGTGGATTGCCACACGGATGTGAAGAGCCTTGTCCACGAAACTCCGCCGCAGAAGGTTACCTGCGCCCAGTGCCACGCGGATGCGCAGCAAGCTTACTCGCACAGCCTGCACGCCAAGGCGAGCAAGGCCGATCAACCGGTATCAGCAAATTGTCAGGACTGCCATGGAGGCGCGCACGAGGTACTCGCCGCCGATGACGCAAAGTCGCCGGTGAATCATGCCAACATTCCAAGCACATGCGGCAGGTGCCACGGGCAGAAGTTCCTGGTGCAAGCGAATGGCGAGAGCACGCAGACTTTCATGTCGTACCAGGAAAGCGTGCACGGCCTGGCCACGGAGAAGGGATCGAAGAAGGCCGCTGTTTGCACGGATTGCCATGGCGCGCACGAGATACTACCCGCCAACAATGCCAAGTCGCCCATCTATAAGTTCAATGTTCCGGATACCTGTGGCAAGTGCCATGCGGCAATTGCGCAAACATTCATGCAAAGCATCCACGGGCAGGGAATCAAGCGCGGTAATGGGCTCTCCCCGGTTTGCACGGACTGCCACGGAATCCACTCGATCAAGGCGCACATTGACCCTAATTCTTCGGTTTCCGAGCAGAACGTAGCACTCACCACCTGCGCTCGCTGCCATGAAGGGGTGCGGCTGTCTGAAGAATTCGGAGTTGCCGGAAACCGGGTCTCGTCCTATCTCGACAGTTATCACGGGATGGCGGCGGTGGGTGGCTCTACGGTGGCCGCCAATTGTGCCAGTTGCCACGGCGTGCATAACATTCTGCCTTCCAGCGATCCGCGTTCAACCATCAATAAGGGCAATCTGGATGCGACCTGCGGCCAGTGCCACAAGGGAGTTACGCAAAAGTTCACACTCAACAAAGTTCACATGGATATCAACCGGTCCGGCGACATTGGATCGATCACGGTCCGGTGGGTCCGCTGGGTTTATCTTGCACTGATCAATCTGGTCATTGGCGCCATGTTCCTGCATAACTTCATCATCTGGCGCAGCAAGGCGGTAGCGCGTCGCAGAATGCAGAACCCGAATATGGTTCGAATGACCGAGAACCAGCGCTGGCAGCACCTGATTCTTCTAAGCAGCTTCATCATTCTTGTGATCACCGGCTTTGCGCTCAAGTTCCCGGACTCGTGGTTTGCCGAAGCACTGGCCATGGGAGAGAGGGTGCGCAGCATCGTGCACCGCACGGCCGGAGCCATCTTGATCGCAGCTGGAATCTATCACCTGATTTATCTCGCTGTCACTCGGGAAGGGCGCCGCCTGATCTGCGATTTTGCACCTGTGCCGAGGGATGCCTTCGACGCATGGAAGACCATGCGCTATTACCTTGGGTTGGGCGGCGAGAAGCCGAAGTTCGGCCGCTTCAATTACGCCGAGAAGGCGGAGTATTGGGCCCTGGTTTGGGGCACTGCGCTGATGGGACTCACCGGCGTGATGCTTTGGGCCAAGGTGTGGTTCGGCAACCTGCTGGCCCGGTGGTGGATCGACGTGGCTACTTCAGTTCACTTTTACGAGGCGATTCTGGCAACGCTGGCAATTCTGGTCTGGCATTTCTATCAAGTATTTTTTGATCCCGATGTGTACCCGATGAACTGGGCCTGGTGGGATGGCAAGATGCCGGTAGAGCAATACCGGCATGAGCATGAGCTGGACACCGAAGCGCTAGCCAAGACAGAAGGATCGGCAGAGCACCCGGCATCGCAGCCGGAATCGGGTTCTTCACAAAAGTAGGCCGAAAGACAAGGCCGGCGCCCCCCCGGGGAATCGCCGGCCTTTCTTGACTGCTTTTTGATATTTCGCAAAGGTTTGACACCGCTGCAAATAGTATCGTAGATTCTACTAATTCACAGGATTTCCCCAAAATTTCGAAAATCGGATGTGGCTTATGGCACGAGTACCCAAGCTTGGCGCCTGCGGTTTTGCCGTTGTAGCGGCGATCCTCAGCATCGGGATTGCAGCCCAGACCGGCGACCCGGCGACGCTGATCCAGGAGAAACTGGTCTCCCAGATCAAACTGACAAAGGCCGCGGCCGACCACTCCGATGTTGTTACGGCCGGCGATGTCGTGTTGTTGCACAAGGACGGGCTGATGATGTGCAGTTCAGCATCCTCCTACGCATTTTCAAATACCTATAGCAATGGCGTTCTGGCGGCGACATTGAATAACCGCGCCAAGGATGCCGCCAAGTCCTTCCTGAAGGGACGTCTTCCGTTTGGCGGGGGTGGCAGTGCAACAGATGCTGCCAACAATGGATGCGCACAACGGAAGTTTGTTGCCGGCGAGAAGTTCTGGGTTACCGGGATTGGCCTTCAGAAGGATGGAATCCTCGTCAGTACGTTTAGCGATCCATATAATGACGTGCGGTACTACGGTGAGATCAAATTCCCATTTCCAAAGGGACCAGTGCCGCCACTAGACGCCTTTGTGAAAACCGTTTCGGAGGTCATTACGGTTCAGCCCTCGGACGATAAGGGCGGACAAGACGCTCAGCAGTCCCAGGGCGGCCAACCGGCCCAGGGCGCCCAGCCGGTAGCCCCGGCGGCCCCTGCACCAGCCCCGATGCCTGACATCGCGCCGCCGCCACCGCCGGCAGACGCGCCGCCACCTACCATCGCACTTGGCCAGACGAAAGATCAAGTGACGTCGGCGTTTGGACAGCCATTAAGGGCGGCCAAGCTGGGAGCGAAGGAGATCTTCTATTACAAGGACATGAAGGTAACCTTCTCGAATGGAAAAGTAAGCAACGTTGAATAAGCGCACGCACTCCTGAAATGGAGGGCGGGACCCAAAGTCGCGCGCGAAATGAGGATCCAGAATGCCAGAGCTTCGTAATGTCTCGAGATATGTGCTAATCGCATTGTCTTTTTCGGTTCTCGCAGGAATGAGCGGCTTGGCCAATGCGGATCAGAAGAAGCAAGCGCCCGCGCCTGCCAAGTCCGCGCCGGCGCCTAATCCAAAAGGGAGATCCCCCGGCTCTGCCGGGGTGGCAGTAGAACTTTGAGA
>OCZT010005038.1_pt1 | contig 13229 bp, 16 predicted proteins | sample 1539031 | NCBI WGS metagenome assembly OCZT01 (sample SAMEA3539308, study PRJEB22396) | soil metagenome | biome: tundra; feature: field; material: soil | place: USA | collected 2010-05 | depth 0.15 m | reverse complement strand
GCTCACGTCAAGGGCTTCATGCCCCCCGACGAGGGCCGCGCCCTCTTCGACGCGGGCCTCGCGCAGCGAACGCGCAGCACGTGGCTCGAAGTGGGGGCCTGGTGTGGCAAGTCCGCGGTATACCTCGGCGCCGCGGCCCTCGAACGCGACGCGGTGCTCTACTCCCTCGACCACCACCACGGATCCGAGGAGAACCAACGCGGCTGGGACCACTTCGACGAAGAACTTGTCGACGCGCGCGACGGCCGACTCAACACCCTGCCCTCGTGGCAGCGCACCATTGCCGACGCGCAGCTCGAGGACGTCGTGTTCGGCCTCGTGGGGCCGTCGCTCGTCGTGGCCGAGCACTTCGCCCAGCCGCTGGACCTGCTCTTCATCGACGGCGGGCACGGTCACGACGTCGCCTGGGCGGATTACCACGCCTGGACCCCCAAAGTGGTACCCGGCGGAGCGTTACTCATCCATGACGTTTTTGCCGAACCGGCCGATGGCGGACGTCCGCCCTACGAGATCTACCTCGCGGTCCTGGCGAGCGGCGAATTCACCGAGCGCGGCCATCATGGTTCGCTGCGGTGGCTGCAGCGAAAATAGGAGACTGCTGAATAAAGCGATTTTTGAGGAGTCGCTGGCAAGGCATCAAGAGGACCACGCGCCGTACGGCCTGCTAAAGGCCTAAAGAAGGCGTCGACGTCACAACCGGTCTAACGAAATGAGTCCCTCAACGAGGGCTTCGAATTATTCAACAGTCTCCTCGGGGCCCACCAACGAACAACCTGGCTCGGGCCAGTCAAGAGTGTCGGCGAGCACGCCGTGGCGAAAGAGCCCCGCGGCGGCCGAGGAGGCGGTGACGGCGTCGACCGCCAGCAGGATGGACGCCGCGGTGTACGACGTCGTCTCGAGCCCGGGAAAGGTCACTTGCTCGGGGTAGGCGATGCCCGTGAAGTAGGAGCCGTCAGGGCGGCGGTGCCGATTCGTCTGGGCGAGCAGGTCGAGGGCGCGCGCGCCCATTCCCACCGCGTCGAGGCAGAGTACCGTCTCGGCAGTCTCGGCGGCCGTGACCCAGTCGTTGGTCGAGACGCAGCGCACGCCGTAGCCCTCCAAAACGTAGCGGCGCCAGCCCGACTCGATTCTCGCGCGCGCCTCATCGCCGACTAGTGCGCCGGCCAAGACCGGGTAGTACCAGTCCATGGCGAACTCGTCTTTGGGGGCGAAGCACTCGCGGTGGTGAGCGAGGGCGTGTCCGAGGCGCCCGGCGGCCAACTCCCAGGCCGGGCGGTGCAAATCGAGGCGCTCGGCCAGGGCCACCGCGCAGCGCAGCGAGTGGTAGATCGACGAGCACCCGGTGAGGAGGGCGTAGGACTCGCGGCGCCCGGTCGCGTCGAGCGACCAGCCAATCGACCCGTCGGCGCGCTGGAAGCGCACCACGAAGTCCATCGCGCGTTCGACCATGGGCCATAGTCGCGCCGCGGCGTCCACGTCGTCGGTGGCGACGAGGTAGTGGTACACGCCCGCGGCCACGTACGCGCAGACGTTGGTGTCGAGGCGAGCATCCTTGACGCGCGGACCGACGTAGTAGTTGAACCAGCTACCGTCGCCCAGCTGGTGGCGGTGCAACCACTCGTAGGCGGCGAGCGCGGCCTCGAGGTATCCGGTCACGGTGAGCGCCATGGCGCACTCGACGTGGTTCCACGGGTCACAGTGCGCGCCCACGAACCAGGGGATCTGACCCGAGGTCAGTTGCAGCTGCGCGAGGTACGCCGCACTCTGGGCCACTTGGTCCTCGGTCAAGATCCCCGGGACTCCCTGCAGGACGTGGGTGGCCCTCACCCGGCGGGCTTCTCGAGGTAGACGACCAGCGATTTGCCGATGAGTGGATTCAGTACCGCATCGAGGTACCTCGTCAGGGCGGGGTGCTTCATGATGTCCCACACCAGCAACCGGTGGTACTGGCGCACGAACCAGTTGGTGTCATTCGTTGTCCCCACCAGACACTTGAGCCACCAGTACGGGCTGTGGAGGCCGTGGGCGTAGTGGTGACCCGTCACGCGTAGCCCCACCGAGCTGAGTCGTTCTTCGAGCACGCGTCGTGAGTAGATCCGGATATGTCCGCCGGGCACGTTGTGGTACTCGTCGGACAGGGCCCAGTTGATGCGCTCGGGACCGCGACGCGGCACGGTGATCGCCATCGTCCCCCCGCGTCGCAGCACGCGCGCCAGTTCGGCCATGGCGCCCAGGTCCTGGGGGATGTGTTCGAGCACCTCCGAGCAGATCACCCGGTCGAAGGTCTGGTCGGCGAACGGCAGCGCTAACGCGTCGCCCTGGACCGCGACCGCCCGGGTCTCGACGCCCAGTTCGCCGACGTCGACCATCGCGGCGAAGGTCGCGCGCACCCCCAACACCTCGTCGCGTCCGGCGTCGAGCGCCACGACGCTCGCCCCGCGGCGCGCGGCTTCGAAGGCGTGACGGCCGAAGCCGCAACCGAGATCGAGCACGGCGTCGCCCTGGTCGACACCAAGTTGGTCGTAGCGAGCGGTCAGCATCAGGTGAAATCCACTGAATCGGGCAACGGGCTCTTGGTCAAGACCGCGTCGTAACAGGCGGCCGTACCGCCGGCGGTGACCTCCCAGGTGAAGCGCTCGATCACGCGCTCGCGGCCACTGGCGCCGAGGCGCGCGCGCAGCGGCGCGTCGTCGAGCAGGGTGCGAATCGCCGCCACCAACGCGTCGGGGTTGTTGGGCTCGACGAGCAGACCCGTCTCACCGCTCGTACCCACCACTTCGGGCAGCGCTCCCCCGGTCGTCGCCACCACGGGCACGCCGCAACTCATGGCCTCGATGGCCGGCAGGGAGAATCCCTCGTAGAGGCTCGGCACGATGGCCACTTCGGCCTCGCCGTAGAGCCGCGCGAGTTCTTCATCGCTGACCCCCGAGATGGTCGTCACGATGTCACTCAGCCCCAGCCGCTCCATGGTGGTGGCGACGCGCCCCCCGGCCGTGGGTCGACCAATGACCACGAGTTCGATGTCGCGCTCGGCGCGCAATTTCGCGAGCGCCTCCAAGAGCGGCACCAGTCCCTTCATCGGTACGTCGGAACTGGTCGTCACCATCAGTCGTCCGGACTTCTTCACGACGTCGTCGTAGGGGCGAAAGACGTCGTGGTCGACGCCGACGGGCACGACGGTGAGGCGGCTCAGCGCCACGCCCATCTGCGCGTTGATGTCCGTTCTTGAGTTGTGCGACACGGTCAACACCGCCGGCAGTTGGCTCACCACGCGCACCTGCATGCGCAAAAAACCGAACCACCGGCGCATGCTGTAGCGCTGCCAGAACGTCGTCGCGTGGTCGAGGGCGATCGAACGGTCCACCGTGATCGGGTGGTGCAGGGTCTCGAGCAGCGGCCATCCCTCGCGAGTCAGTTCGCGCACGCCGGTTCCGAGGCACTGGTTGTCGTGGATGATGTCGAAGTCGGCGCGGCGGTTCTTCAAGAGATCGTGCACGCGTCGCGCGAAGGCCCAGGGCTCGGCGAATCCACCACTGAGCATGATGGCGAATTCACCCACGTCGGCGAGTGAGCGGAACTCGCGTCGCGCGGGCCAGCGAAAGGGGTCGGGTTCGCGGTAGAGGTCGAGACCGGGCACGGGGGTGAAGCCCACGCCCTCGTCAAGTTCGGGCCAGGGCGGACCCGAGAAGACCTCAACACTGTGACCCAGGCGCACCAATTCGCGCGTCAGATGTCGGGTGTAGACACCCTGGCCGCCGCACTGGGGATTGCCCCGGTACACCAGGAACGCTATGCGCAACTTGCCCGGTTGGCACGCACGAGCGAGGACCCGGTGAGGAATCTTGATGGTGGCTGATCGGGCCCACGATTCCCTCGTCTTGGCAATGGTCTGACGAAAGGTCTGGGGCACTGTCCAACTTTCCGGGGATCGCGAACGTTCATTCTCGCCGATGGCCACCACCGGCACAAATGCGGACCCTAGCGGTACGCCGCGTTGAGTTCGCTATCGGGGGCGCGTCGCACGAGGGCGGTGCGCACGAGGAACGCTCCCGTGATCAGCGTCACGACGGCGCCAAGCAATATGCCGACGCGCGGATTGGTGTAGCGGATCACCACGCCCACCAGTGGCGCGCCGATGGGCGTGGTCCCGAGGAAGGCAATGGCGTACAGGCTCATCACCCGGCCACGCATCTCCTGGCTGGAATTGGTCTGCAGAAAAGAATTGGCGGTCGACACCAGGGCGATTGACAACGCCCCGGTGGGGATCAGCACCACTTCGGCCCAGGTGAAGGTTGGCATCACGCCCACCAGGGCGAGCATCGCACCGAAACCGAGGGTCAGTCCGGCCAGCAGTTTGGGCGTGGGTCGCGCGCGGTAGGCCATGGCCAGTCCCCCGGCAATGGCCCCCAGGCCCATGGCGGCCATCAGCAGTCCGTAGTCCGAGGCCGAACGCGCGTGAAAGGTCGTGCGCGCCAGCAGCGGCAGCGTGACGGTGAAGTTGTAGGCGAAGGTGCCGATCGCGGCGATGCTGATGAGTACCTCGCGAAGCAGGGGCTGAGAGGAAACGTAGCGCAGGCCCAGCCGGACCTGCCCCTTTTCTCGCGACACCGTGCGCATCTCCAAGAAGTCCTTGCGGCGCATCAGCACCAACGCGACCAGCACCGCGAGGTACGAGCCGGCGTTGACGTAGAAGCACACCGCGGAGCCAAAGAACGCGATGAAGCCCGCGGCGATCCCGGGTCCAATCAATCGTCCCGCGTTCATCAAGACGCTGTTGAGGCTCACCGCGTTGGCGACCAATTCTGGGCCCACCATCTGCTGGACGAAGGATTGGCGCGCGGGATTGTCGAAGAGATTGACTAGTCCGAGCAGTGCGGCCATCAGGTAGAGCGCCGGCATGGTGACGTGGTGCGTCGTGACGAGCAGGCCCAGCGCCAGCGCCAGGATTCCCGACACGCTCTGGGTCACGTAGAGGATCTGGCGCTTCTCTCGGCGGTCGGCGACCAGTCCGCCGTAGGGGCCCGCGAACAGCATGGGGACGAATTGCAACGCCACCACTAGGCCGAGGTCGAGCGATGACCCGGTGATCTGCAAGACGAGCCAGCCCAGGGCCACCGACTGCATCCAGGTGCCCGAGACCGAGATCAACTGACCCACGAAATAGAGTCGGAAGTTGCGCACGCTCAGCGCGGCGAAGGTTTTCGATGAATACGCGCGGGCGTTCACGATTCCTCCAACAACGTCTCGAGGAAGGCGACGAGTTCCACCGCCTTGGCGCGGTCCGCGGGAGAGAGCGCGAGGAGCTTCTGTTCGAGGAATTCGGTGCGTCGCCGGCGATTGGTGTTCAACTCCTTGCGACCCTTGGGCGTCAGGCAGACGCGGGTGCTGCGTCGGTCAGTCTCCTCCTTGGTGCTCGAAATGAGTCCCTCGGCGTCGAGCCCGCGCACGAGCGGCGTGATCGAGGGCGGGCGGACCTGTTCGAACGTGGCGAGTTCGCCCAGGGTGAGGCTCTCGTGCTTATCCAGTAATGCCAAGATCGAGACTTGCGCCGGCGAAATCGAGCCCGTAGCCGAGAGACGCAGGCGTCGCTGCAGGCGCGCGATCCCCTGACGGAGTCGGGTTGCGATATCGGTGAGTGCGTCGTCCATTTAGTTAACCTAACTAAATATTAGACGCTCCGCGCTCATCCGTGTCGTTCCGCGTCACGCTCATCTGGCTGATATCGCTACGCAGTGCCGTCTGATACTTCAGGTGGCCAACTCCCGTCGAGAAGTCAATGGTGGTCAGCGCCCCAAAGGAGGGGTGGTAAAAGACCGCCTGACCCAGCACGCACGTCCAGTGCACGATGACGAACGCCGTGGCGTCATCAGCGCAATCAATCCAGCCCTTGCCCTGAGCCGACATCAGTACCGAAATTAGTCCCGCTACTTCTCGCGCCTGCACGGTACGAAGTCGCACGTCCTCGGGGGCGATCTGGCGGAAGTAGGCGATCAACGGTGCGAGCCGGTGGATGCCGTCATTGGCTTCACTCGACCAGCTGCGCGCAATGAATTCGAGCGCCGCACCCTGGAACTTGGCGGCGTCATCGTTCTGCACGGCGCTCCCCATGTCCGAGAGCGCCTCGGAGTACGGGACCAGAAAGCGGTGCAACAGATCGACCGTGGCTTCAGCGATGATGTCGTTAAGTGACCGGAAGCTGTAATAGATGGTCGGGATCGCCACTCCGGCGCGACGAGCCAACTCCCCCACTCGGATATCGTGGATCTCCATCTCGCCCAACATCACCACCATCTCGTCGACGACCCGAGTGGCGCCTCCCGTGAGCGAACGGTCAGTGCTCACGGAAATTCCTGACATCGCGAGGACTGAGGACACCGCGGGTCTCCCCATCGGGGCACGACCCATCAGTGTGGCAAAAGCGGTCGGCGCACATGGTGGTCACGAACTTCGACGCTTGCGACCCGACCATGCGACGCGATTTCTCAGCAGACCTGTGTCGCGTCGCACGACGGGGTGACTTAAATATCGCGGTAGCGCGGGATGTAGCCACCCACGCCAAGTGAGACCGACTCTTCGAGGTCGATGGTGTCGTCCACCCCGCCAATGACGTCGGTGACCCACGAGAGGCGGTCCTTCAAAATTCTCGTCACGCCGCCTTGCAGGGTATCGGAGGAGATGGCGCAACTCGAGCAGGCGCCTTGTAGCTGCACTTCGACGACGCCGTTCTCCACGTCGGCACGAATGAGGACCAAATCGCCCCCGTCCGCTTGCACCGCGGGACGCATGAGGTCGAGTAGATTGCGCAGCGCGCTCAGGCGCGAGGCGCGTTCGAGGTCAGAGAGTTGGCTCACCCCACCAGTCTGCCGGTAATTTCCTGGCTCGTGCCCTCTTTTCAGACCGGGGGCGCATCCTTCATGATGTCGGCCACCGCTTCATCGTAGGAACGCAGTGCGCGTGGTCCCCACACGGTGCCGGGACCGCCGTTCATCACAATGGCCACCCCGATGGCTTCGGCGAGCGCCTGACGCGTGACGCCGGCGCGCACGGCCGAGCGAGTGTGCGAAACGATGCAGCCATCGCACTCGCGGGTAATGGCGATCACGACGGCTAGTAGTTCCTTGGTCGCACTATTGAGCTCGCCCGGCGTCATGGCCGCGCGCGACAACTCGGCGTAGCCGCGCATCACCTCGGGGATCAGGGCCCGCAGTGCGATGGCCGGAGGACTCAGTTCTTCTCGAACCTCGTGGGAATGTTGCATGAGTGCTCCTTTGCGACGTCGGAAATTGGCACTTCGTTCTTTAGAATAGGGGCATGAGCGCCATCGATGACCTGCTAGAACACAACCGCGAGTACCTCGCCGGCCGCGGCCACCGCGAGTTGCCCACGACTCCTTCCTTGCACCTGGCGGTACTGACGTGCATGGACTCTCGACTCGACCTCTTTGGTGCGTTAGGCCTCGATCTGGGTGAGGCGCACCTGATCAGAAATGCTGGCGGCATCGCCACCGACGACAGTGTGCGCTCCTTGCTCCTCAGTCAACGCTTGCTGGGCACCACGGGCATTATGGTGATCCACCATTCACGTTGCGGGCTCGAAGCCTTCGACGAGGACGAACTCCAGGGCGAACTCGAGGAGTCGGTCGGCGCGCGCGCGCCCTTTCGCCTCGGGGCGTATCGCGACGTGGACGCCGACGTTCGCGCCACGGTGGCGACCTTGCGCGAAAGTCTCTTTGTTGACACCACCGAAGTGCGAGGTTTCGTGTTTAACGTCGACGACGGCGACTTGCGAGAAGTGTCACTCGCCTAAGAGTTTCTTGAAACCCTGGGAGTTCTGAACGTAGCCGTGGGTCCGATAAAAGCGGTGCGCGTCGAGACGCTCATTGCGGCTCGCCAACTGCACCCGGTAACAGCCCTTCTCACGGGCGAACGCCTCCGCGCGCGCCACCAGCGCCGCCCCGACGTTTCGACCGCGCATGTCGGAACGTACGTACACGCTTTCGAGCTCACAGCACCAACCGGCGGTGTGCTGAAAATGGCGAAAGATTATCATCTGGCACATTCCCACTACGGCGCCCTCGTGCAGGGCGACGAGCAATTCTCCGCCGTGTTGGCGCACGTCGAGCACGGCGTCCCAGTAGTCATCGAGGCGTCGGGGGTCTTCGACGCCCGGGCTCAAGGTGGCCTCGTCAATCAACGCCACGGCCGCGGCGACCTCGTCACGCTCAATGCCGCGCAGCACCAACTCCACGGCAGTGACGATACCCGAGCGCACTCGGGGAAACGATCAGCCGAAGCGTCCCGAGATATAGTCCAGGGTACGCGGGTCCTCGGGGTGGTTGAAGATCTTCTCGGTGGTCGAGAACTCGATGAGCTCGCCAGCGCGGTCCTCACCCATGAGCAGAAATGCGCAGTCGTCAGAAACACGTGCCGCCTGTTGCATGTTGTGGGTGACAATCACGATGGTGACGCGCTCTTTCAGCGTCGACATCAGTTCTTCGATACGCAGCGTGGCAACGGGGTCCAGCGCCGATGTCGGCTCATCCATCAAGAGGACTTCAGGGTTCATCGACAAGGCGCGCGCAATGCACAGGCGCTGTTGCTGACCACCCGAGAGGCCCACGGCACTGTCCTTTAAGCGGTTGTCGACCTCGTCCCACAGGGCGGCGGCGCGAAGCGACTTCTCGAGGGCTTCCTCGAGCACGGCTTTCTTTTTTACGCCGCTGAACTTGAGGCCCGAGACGACGTTGTCGTAGATCGACATGGTCGGGAACGGGTTCGGGCGCTGAAAAACCATGCCGACACGGGTGCGCAACTCGGTCAGAGTCAGGTCGCCGCGGTAAATGTCAGTGCCCTCCAGGAGGATCTCACCAGTGACCTTGGCCGACGCCGTGCGGTCGTGCAGACGGTTCAGCGCGCGCAACAGGGTGGTCTTGCCCGAACCCGAGGGACCAATGAGGCTGGTCACGCGATGCTCGGCGATATCGAAGGTCGCGTCACGCACGGCGGTGCGTTCGTCGAAGGCGACGGCGACGTCGCGCAGACTCATGGCGACGGCGGCGGGCGCCGGAGCCAGAACGACCGCGGGCGCGAGCGCCGATTGCAACGCTGACTCCGCGGTCACGTTCTCCAGCATGTCGTTCTCCATCACGTTCGTCCGTCGCGCCGCGCGCATTTCACACTCGGCTCTTCAACAAAAAGTCTAGGGAGGGAGTCCGTGACGGATCGGGGGAAAAACGACGCCCAGTCGTCGGTAATGCAAACTTCAGATGAACTTTTTGTGACGATCGCGTTCCGCGCGCGGTCGCACGACCCGATGCGCCGATGGCGCGCATCTTGAACAGTGGTCAATCGCGAAGCGGGGCCAAAGTTGAATTGTCCTAAGGTGGGCCGTGGGGGAAGTGACTACGAGGTGGAAGTTAATGCGTATTGGTGTTCTGACCGCTGGCGGTGATGCTCCCGGACTCAATGCGGCCATTCGGGCCATTGGCCAAATGGCGACGCGCGATGGACACGAGGTCATCGGAATTGCCAACGGTTGGGCCGGCTTGGCCGACGAGTACGCCGGGCGGCGCCTCGAAATCAGCGATTTTGGCGGAATTCTGGGCCAGGGCGGCACCCTGCTCGGCACCGCCCGCTACAACCTTGACGACCCGGCGGGCGGACGTGAACGCGTCCTGACCGCGATGGACGCGCACCTGGACGCATTGGTTGCGATTGGTGGCGACGGCACCCAGCGCATCTCCAACTGGCTGGCCGACCACGGCGCCGCGGTCGTGGGCGTGCCCAAGACCCTCGACAACGACCTCATCGGCACCGACTACTGCATCGGCTTCGACACTGCCGTCTCCATCGTGTGCGAATCCCTGGACCGTCTCTACACCACCGCGGCCTCGCACCACCGCGTCATGGTGGTTGAGACCATGGGGCGCGCGACCGGCTGGGTCGCGGCGATGGGCGGCCTCGCTGGCGGCGCCGATCTCATCGTGATTCCCGAATTTCCCTTGACCATGGACCAGATCCTCGACCACCTGGTGACGCGACGCTCCAAGGGATACGGCTTCTCCATCGTGGTAGTGGCCGAAGGCATCAACCTCGAGTCCCTTGGTGGCACCGAGGTCAACGGCGTCTCGACTGAAGGCATCGGCGGCGTGCGCCTGGCGACGCGCGGCGTCGGCCAGTTCGTGGCCGCACAGATCGACGCACACGGCGGCTTCGAGGTGCGCACGACAGTACTCGGACACCTCCAGCGCGGAGGAAGCCCCAGCGCGTACGACCGCATCTGGGCCACGCGCGTCGGTGCGGCCGCCTACGAGGCAGTCGCGGCGGGCACGTTCGGCGTGATTCCCGTCGTGCAGGGCAATGAAGTGATTCTCGCTCCCCTGTCGACCGTGGCCCACGGCCAGCGTCAGGTACCGCGCGAGATCTACGAGCTCTGCTCGGCCTTCTTCTAGGCGCGCGCGTCCTCGGGGCCCAACTGACCCAGACGGTAATGCTTGCGGCACAACACCTGGTAATGGACAATCCCCTGGCGGACATCGCCGGTGAGGAACTGAGAACCTTCGCGGACGATGGACCCGTTGATGACGCGCGCGTTGCAGCGGCCCTTCTCGCCACACCAGCACGTCGAGGTGAGGGGTAGCTCCTGGACGCGGTCGGCGATCGCGAAGAGCCGCGCCGATCCGGGAAAGACGTTGAGTAAGAAATCGGCCGACAGGCCAAAGGCGTGCACGTCGAGGCCGTGATCGTCCACGAGCTCGGCCAACTGGTCCACCTGCTCGGTACTGGCGAACTGGGCTTCGTCTATCACGAGAATGTTGTCGTCTTCGCCGATGAGGCGCGCGACGTGAGGGGTGAGATCTTCGCCGGGGGTAATCGCGTCGGCGTGCGCCTCAATGCCAATGCGGCTCGTGACCATACCCTCGGCGCTGCGGTCGCCGAACGTCCATAGGGCCACGTCCGAGCGCGTCTCGCGCAATTGCCAGCACAACTGCAGGGCCAGGGTGGACTTACCCGCCGCCATCGTGCCGTAGGTAAACGTCAACTCGCCCATCTCATCTCCTCGCCATGCGCGCACCACCCTACTCCGGCCCCGGAGCCCAAAAAGGCCCGCGGGGTTCACTAGATTGGTGTCATGAACCTCAGTGTGCGTGCCGTGGCCTACATCCGTAACGAACGCAGCGAAGCGCTCGACGACAACTGGGACGACATCGTCAGCACGGTCGAACTCGCCGCCGACGTCGCGAGCGAGGCGTTGACGGGACTGGGCGACTTCAGCCACGTCGAGATTGTCTTCTTCGCGGACTGGGCCGAGGACGTTCCTCCCGCGCCCTGGCATCGCCACCCGCGCGGCAACGAGAACTGGCCCGACGTGGGCGTGTTCGCCCAGCGCAACAAGGACCGCCCCAACCGGATCCTGCTCACGACCGTGGAGATCGACGAAGTCGGTGAGCGTTTCGTGCGCGTACGCGGACTCGACGGTATCGACGGCACGCCGGTGCTCGACATCAAGCCGGTGTTCCGCTGGAGCGTGCCGCGCGGCGAGGTCCGTGCGCCGTCGTGGAGTGAAGAGCTCGGCGAGAACTACTTCTAGCAACTAGAGCTGCGTCACCGCACGCGGCTGCTCCAGGAGCAGGGCGTCCACCACGTCGCGAATCGGACACGTCGCGGGGCCCAAGATCTCAATGGCCAGTGCCGCCGCCGCATTGGCGCGCAACAGCGCCTCGCCCAGCACGGTGCCCCGCGAGAGTTCAGCAATGACTACCCCGTTGTGCACGTCGCCCGCGCCATTGGTGTCGACCACGTGCGAATCAAAGCCCGGCGCGACAATCACCCCTTCCCCACTGGCGCCCACGCAACCTCGCGCCCCGTCACGCACGACCACCAGGTCGTAGCTTCCGCGTTCACGTAATTGGCGCGCACCCGAGCTCGCGTCGACTTCCCCGCTCAAGAGGTGCGCCTCACTCGCGTTGCACAGTAGCCAGTCCGTGCGCTCGAGCACGAGCGCCATGATCGACGGCCTGATGTCGGCGGCGCGCGGTCCGGGATCGAAGGCCACCACCACGTCGGCGGGGACGTCACGTAACCACTCGCTCACGGCCGCGGCGACCTCGGGATACACGACGTTGTACCCCGAGAGATACACCACGTCATCCGCACCGAGCGTCAGTGACAAGAGATCGTCGCCACGTAGCGTCAACTCCGCTCCCGGGGACGTCACGAACGAGCGCTCACCAGAGTCGTCCACCAGCACCACGCAGACGCCGAGGTCCATCCCACCGCGGGGCTCGACCGCGATGTCGATGTCGTCACCGACGAGAATTCCCCGAGCAATGTCGGCGAAGGGACCCGTGCCGAGTTGGCCGACGTAGACAGCGTCGATGCCCTGGCGGCGCGCCGCACTCATCACGTTGTAGCCGCCGCCGGCGGTCACCAGGCGCTGCGACGAGAGCGAGTCGCCGCCGGGCTCGGGCAGCGCCGTCACGATCAACGTAAAGTCGATCATGACGGTGTCGAGGCACACCACGCGGGCACGATCGAACATCACCTAGGAGTTCGCAATCCAATCATTCGCGTTCATTACCGTGGCCTGTCGCGGAAACACCTTCTCGGTCAATACCCGATGGACCTCGGGATCGGCGTCGGCGCACGCGTCGGCCAGGATAGTGAGACGAAAATCGAGGTCGGCGGCCTGGCGCGTCGTTGAGAGCACGACGCCACTCGTCGAGATGCCGGTCAATACGAGGTGGTCAATGTCCATGGCGCGAAGAACCACGTCGAGGTCGGAGCCGCTGAAGGCGCTCACGCGGCGTTTGGTCACGAGAACGTCGCCCTCGCGCGGTGCCAGACGAGGGTAAATCTGCGTGGCGTCAGACGTCTCATCCATGGTCGCCGACTTCTTGAGCGCCGAGAAACCCTGGTTACGGTCGCTGACTTCGGGCGCACCCGGTCGAAACGCCACGCGCACGTAGATGATGGGCATGGCGCAATCACGGGCGGCGCCGATGACGCCCTCGAGTGTGCCCACGAGAGCCTCGGCCTGGTCCCGCACACGTGCGACGATGCCATTTTGCAGGTCCATCACCAGCAATGCCTGTGCCATCACGTTCCTTTCGACGACGTCGACTACTTCTTCTTCTTGACGAGAGCGGTTTCGGTCTTGATCAACTTGGCGAACTCCGAGATCGGAAGAGCGTCGTGTAGGGAAAGAGTGTAGATCTCGGTGGTCGCCGT
>OCZT010005037.1_pt1 | contig 13229 bp, 12 predicted proteins | sample 1539031 | NCBI WGS metagenome assembly OCZT01 (sample SAMEA3539308, study PRJEB22396) | soil metagenome | biome: tundra; feature: field; material: soil | place: USA | collected 2010-05 | depth 0.15 m | reverse complement strand
GCCGAAGAACCGTGCGCGTGACGGCAAATATCGGAGCATCGTGGTGGAGACAACCGATAAGAAGCTGAGTATCCGGGCGAAATCGGGCTATTGGGCGCCCCAATAACCACGCTTGGCCCTCACCATTACCTTGCGATCGCGAACTTGCACCGTAATCGCCCGGAACTTCCCGTCGAGGTTCTCATTCCCCGAAACATACGCAATCGTGTAGTAGTCGCGGCCATCGGCGAAGGCGCGCTGAAGACCGCCCAGCAGGTCGTTGCTATCGTGGAAAGCCGTCCCGCCAGTCGCCTCCGCGATTTCGGCTAGCGTATTGCCGCTGGCCGCAGCCGCGTTCCTCTCGACGCGTCCCACCGCGCCGTCGACATTGGACGGAGTTCCTGGACTCGCTGCATCGAACGCCGCTTGGCCGTACAGTCCCCTCGAATCGATGGTGTCGATGGTAATGTTGCTCCTCGCCGCGAGTTGCAGAATAGGCTCGAACTCCTCCTGCATGCGGACCGATGTCGTGAGGCCGCTGCGCGGGCAATTGACCCCTGCCGGTACCAGGCAGTGAGACGCGAACGGAAAATACGCGTCCGCCAGGGCATACGCGTCATGCCCGGGCTCGATTCCGAAGCCGTCCGAGATCAGGACAACAGTTCGCCGGTCGCGGGCGCGCGCGAATTGCGAAATCAAAGCGCGGAACTCGCGCAGGAATCCGATGGTCAGCGTGCGCTCCAGCTCGGCGATTTCCGTCGATCGCAGGTTCGCCCGCGCCATCCCGGTTTCGCATTGCCCCTGGTATACCCTGTCCTGCCCCACCAGGTTGCACGCCTCTCGCGTCTGCACAAGATCGCGGCGGAATCGCTCCATCTCCCCGTTTAGCCCACCCTGCTGGCCGTCGAGAAAGATCTTCTGAAGGCGTTTGCTCTGAAATACCGCCAACACCGCGGACGGATCGTGCGTCACATTGAGCACCATCTCCGCGGAAGCCCCCAGGGCGACCACCACGTATTGCGAATCGTCGGCATGCTCCTGTTGAAAAAGCTTCGCCAGCGCTTCCCGTGCAGCTACGAAATTATTGAACGATGCGTGAAGCGTATCGATGCAGATCATGTATGTACGGCGCTAGTGCGGCCTTCGGGTTTCCCATCTGAAACAGCACGATACCCAGATAGTTGTGAGCGGCGGCGGAATCCGGAGTGCTGCTGACCGCCTCGCGCAGTTCGGCCTCCGCATCCACTTCATCGCCGATCGCGTGGAACGCCAAGCCCAGTTGATATCGCAAGGTAGGAAGTTCGGGATCCAGACGCAGCGCCTGTTCGAGCACCCTCACGGCCTCGGCGGGTTTCGACGGTATCAGTTGAGCGCCGCGCGCAAGTAACTCCTTTGCCTCCGCTGTGCTGTTTTGTGGAGATGCACTCGCCGCGACAGCAAAAAGGCAGGCGGCAACACTTGTCCGGGTCATGTGCCAACGCTCAGGGCTGAGTTGCCGCCGCCGACTTTGTCACACCCGTCAACTTCTCGAGTCTTCCAAGCCGGGCCCGTGCCTCCGCCAGATCCGGCGCATTTGGCGCGAGTTTGATAAATGTCGTCAACTCCGCGGCCGCACCCGCGTAATCGTGCTTCTCGTCGAGAATGAGTCCCAGCAGATAGCAGGATCGCGGGTTCACGTGCCTCGGGTCCAGTTTCACCGCCGCGCGCGCACTTTTTTCCGCTGCGTCGTATTTCTCCAGGTTGTAGTTAGCCACCGCATCGGCATACCATGCCTGTGGAAAGTCGACCGGATCCAGTTCGACGGCGCGATCCAGATAGTTGCCGGACCTCCTGCCAATTCGCATCCCTCGCGGCCAGGAGCCCAAGTTCCATGTACGGCGCGACCAGCTTCGGATCGGCCGTCATGGCCTTCATCAGAGCGGCCTTCGCCGATCCGATGGAATGCTGCTCCAGGCGCAGTTTACCCAGGTTCACTCACGCCTCGGCGTAAGCGGGGTAAACGGCGACCGCTTTTTCGAAATCCTTTGCGGCATCGTCCAGTTTGTTTTTCAACAGAGACTGCAAGCCACGCTCATAGGCCTTCTTCGCGTCCTTGGGAGCCATCATCGACGTGACGCTGATGGACGATCCTTCCACACCCGCGATGCGATGGAGGACGAGTATGCCGATATCCGGATTATCGGCAGTCCGCCGATTGAACAGGTCAACCGTGTCGGAGGTAAACCCCGGCGCGTTCGCCCGCAATTCGCAATTCATCATGCGGTTCCCGAATGGATCGCTGGCCAGCGCGCTCGCACCGCCGGCGGATTGCGAACTGCCGAATCCTCCGGAGCCGGTACCATGAGTACGACCGGAGCCGGCGTCGGACGCATCGGTAACGATCATATTGCCGTCGCCCCATTGAAAACTGAAGTGCCCTTTGGAATCGGTGTACGCGACCGTCTTGGCCATCCCTCCACAGACTCTCTCGATAGCGACCTGCAAAACCGCCGCACCGTCCGGCAGGGCAACTTTGCCGGAAATATAGATGGGGCGGGAGGTATTGGTCGCAGGGCCTCCTCCTCCGGAACCCAGGCTGGGGTTTGCCTGGACGCTGGTTTGTCCGCCGCTGCCGGTAGTCGGCGTCGTTCCGCTCATGACCTGGGCCGTGAGGTTAACGGTTGTGATCGCTCCAAGGAGAAGACACAGCGCCGAATCCTTCATTTTCGTACCTCTCGGTAACTGAACTTGTCCAATTATGTCCTAGACGTAGCCCGTAAGATAAACGCTTAACATCAACTGATAAAGCCTTCGCGTCGAGCCTTGCATCTCTAACATCAAGCGCTTACACTAGGCAGGTGAGTTTGAGAAGGTAGACATGAAATACATCCTCGTTGCCGTATTCAGCACGTTTCTATCGCAATCGGCCTCGCCGGCGGACTTGACTGGACGCTGGGTGGCGGAGACCCAGTCTCCGAACGGCGAAAAACGCCAGACCATTTTTGCGTTCAAGTCCGAAGGCGATAAACTTACGGGCTATCTGGTGTCGGCCCAGGGCGACGACCTGATCGCCGACGGCTTGGTGATCTCAACGCCAGGGAGGCCGAGGCGGACGCGGGGCCCCTCGGGAACTGCTTGCCAAGCGAGTCTCGACCGTTGCTCCCACGCTGTTACCCCCGGCGAGATCGGCAATGGCGGCATGAGCCTGGACGAGTATCGCGTTCACATGAGTCTGTGGTCGATTCTCGCCGCGCCTCTGATCGCAGGCAACGATCTACGCGACATGCCGGCCGATATTTCGGCCAGTCTGACCGACAAGGAAGTCATCGCCGTGGATCAGGACGCGCTGGGCAGGCAGGGCGTGCGTGTGTCCAGGAACGGCGATCTGGAAGTATGGTCGAGACGGCTCGCCGGTGGCGCCATTGCGGTGGGTCTGTTCAATCGTGGCGCGGATCATTCGAAGGTTACCGCGCGGTGGTCCGATCTGGGGATCAAAGGCTCCAAGAACGTCCGTGACCTTTGGGCCCATTCGGATCGCGACGAAGCCTCGGGCGTTTACTCCGCCGACGTCGCTTCGCATGGCGTCGTGATGCTCAAGCTGTGGTAGGCTGTCGCAGCGAAAACGTTACCGTGCTATCCCCTCCATTACTGTCGGGGTTCCATCGGCCCAACGGAACCCCGACAGTCATGGAGGGGATTTTCAGGTATAGTGTTCACATGCTAACCACTCGCCGCGACCTTCTGGAGTTAGCGATGCGCGCCGCCGCCCTTCCGGGTGGAGCTGAGTTCATGGCCGCCTGGCTGAAAGCGCAGGAACACAATCACGCAGCGAATTCGTCGGCGCCGCCGGAAACTTCGCTGTTGAGGAATCGTGAACCAAAGTTCTTCTCGCCCGAGGATTTCGAAGCGCTACAGGCATTTACGGAGATCCTGATTCCTACCGATGGCACGCCGGGCGCGAAGGAAGCTCACTGTGCACACTACATCGATTTTCTGATGACCGCTTCGGACGGATTGCCCGTTCAGAAGCAATGGCGCGACGCGCTTACGACCTTGAAGAGCATCGGCTTTCACGCCGCGGATCCAACAGGCCGCGCCGAATTGGTTCGGGCGATGGCCCAGCCTGAGGTTGACCGCAACGCAACGCATCCTGGATTCAGTGCCTATCGCCTGATCAAACAGCAGAATGCGTTCGCATTCTATACCTCGCGCGCAGGGATGATCGAAGCTCTGGAGTATAAGGGCAACTCGTACAACCTGGTTTTTCCGGCCTGCACGCACCCTGAGCATCATCAGATCTGACGCCGAGCTTTACGCCTCAACGTGATAGGCTTAATCGCAGGTATTCTCGTAGACACGACAAAACTGACGATGAAGCCGGTGATTGCAATCCTGACCGTCGGCGTGCTGCTCGGGGTACCGGTGGGCGCATCCGAAGACAAGGTAGCGCCGCTCGGCACCTTCCGGCAGTCCGACTATTACCGGATAGAGGGCTTCTTCGCGCAAGCGCAGCCCAACGATATACTGCGCGCGACGAAAGAAGAGCAGGACGCGTGGCACGCGAAAGTGGATCTGCTGCAGCAGGAGATGCGGCAGTTGCAGACGAAGATGCGGCGCGCGCCGGAGGAGGAAAAGGGCAAGCTGCAAGCCGAACTCGACGCGATCGACGAGAAGATGCCGCTTCCGCTGACCGCGATCTACGCAGTGAAGGACGCTCCAAGGGAAGCGAGTCCGATCCATACGCAGGACGCGGAGAATTCGCTCCTTTGGAAATTCAGCAGACGGCGCCTGGAAGCGGAGGAAATCCGCGATTCGATGCTCGCGATCTCCGGCAAGCTGAATCCAAAGATCGGCGGCCCCAGCGTCCTGGTGCCCATCGATCGGGATCTGGTCAAGATGTTGAAGAGGCCTCAGTACTGGGTGGCGACCAAAGACAAATCCGAATACGAGAAGCCCGAGCATTTTCGCGACGTGCACACCACGATTTTGTACCAGCTTGGCCTGAATCAGGATGCCTTTTAAGCTACATGCATTTGGGACGCAAAGAGCGTTTAACCGAAGTACGCGGAGACGTAATCGCAGACTTAGTCGTTTGAAGGAGCCTCACCGTGACCAGAAGAGAAATCCTGACCGCTGCCGGTTCGGCGGCGTTTCTATCGGCCCTGCCCTCAGCGATGGAGGCCGAAACAGTGCCGAATCCGTACGGCAAGCGAGGCATGGGCGGTGCGCCCACTGCATTCACCGCCCGAAACGGTGGTGGGGGAAGAGTGGCGCCAGGTCAGCCGCGGCCGTTCTCGGACGAATTCCTCGACTACTGCCACAACCTGGGCCTCGGCGGCGCGGAAATGGGTGGTCCGCCCACGGATACGGACGTGATCCAAAAGTTTCGCGACAAGCTCCAGACGTATGACATGCACGTGATCTTCAACATTCCCCTGCCAAGAGGGGAAGACGACCTCGCTCGATTTGAAGTCGCGGTGAAGGCGGCGAGCGAAGTCGGGGCATATGGTTTGCACGCCGCCATGACGGGCCGCCGATACGAGCAGTTCAAAAGTCTCGACGATTATCGAAAGAGCTTTGAACAAAATCAGAAAACCGTCGCGCTCGCCGAGCCGGTCCTGCACAAGCATAAGGTGCGGCTGGCCATCGAGAATCACAAGGGTTGGCGCGCCGTCGAGCAGGCCGCGTGGATGAAGCGGTTGAGCAGCGAGTACGTCGGCGTCCACTTCGACTTCGGCAACAACGTGTCTTTTTGCGAGGACCCGATGTTCACGCTCGACACCTTGAAGCCATGGATTTTTTCAGGTCATATCAAGGACATGGCGGTCCAGCCATACGCGGACGGATTTCTTCTATCGGAAGTGCCGTTTGGCGATGGCTTTCTCGATCTCAAGAAGATGGTCGACATACTGCGGCAAAAGGATCCGAACATGGCTCTCGATCTGGAGATGATCACGCGCGATCCTCTGAAAGTTCCCATCTTCACCGATCGGTACTGGGTGACTTTTGAAGAAATCCCGGCGCACCAGGTCGCTCATCTAATGGAGATCGTCCAGAAGAATCCTCCGAAGAAACCGTTGCCGATGACCACCGGTCTCGACGGTCCAGCGCGGAAGAAGGCGGAGGAGGAATACAACCTGGCCTGCATCAAATACGCGCGACAGCATCTTGGTCTTTAGACCTTCTTGCCCTTCGACTGTTCGATTAAATGAGCACACCCGCGTGCGCTTAGGGCCAGCATGGTAAGTGTCGGATGCTTGTCGCCGGTCGAACAAAAAGCATTCCCGCCGAATACGTATAGGTTGGGAACATCGTGGGTCTGGCAGTAGGAGTTCAATACACCGTCCTTGGGGTCGGCGCTCATTCGCGCGGTCCCTGTTTCATGGATGGCACCGCCCAGGGTATCGCGGCGAGCCCCCGCCCCCCGACCGCCGCCTCTGCCGACCGCCTCCCCCGCTCGTCCCGTATCCGGCGACCCCGGTCCGCCCGGGAATCCCGCCGGACCACCGCGCCCCATTCCCTGGATAATCTCGCCGCCGGCTTTCCTGAAAAGTTCTTCGGCCCGGTGTTGAAAATCTTCCATCAGTTTGTGGTCGTTCTCGGAATGCGTGAAGTGGATTTTGAGCGCCGGGATGCCCCATTTGTCCTTCACTTCCGGGTCTAGCTCAACGAAGTTCTCCTTCTGCGCGAGCATCTCGGCGCCTGCATTCCATACACGCGCCTGCGCCACGTAGCGGCTCTTCACTTCTTTCTTCCATTCCGAGCCGTATCCGGGAACGGATGCTGCGTACCCTACGCTTTCGGTCTGTCCGCCGGTGGCGTTCATCACGTAACCCCGAATGAAGTCCTTCCTCTGGGTCTCTTTGCTGATATTTTGAAAATTCGGAATGGTGATGCCCGCGGACTTGCCATCGTCGAGCCGCGCCGGTCCGCCCTTGAGTTTAGGCAGAATTCCCATTACCCCTCCCCCGCCCACTTGGTCCATCATGTAGTGACCAAGCAGGCCGCTCGAATTGGCTAGACCGCCTGTCGCCGACAGCAACATCAGCCGCGTATTCTCCAGGGTCGAAGCCGCTAGAATCACATATTTTGCGTCCACATCGACCGATTTCATCGTGTAGCGTTCGATATACGTTACGCCCTGCGCACGGTTCTCGCTGTTCATTCGCACGCGCGCCACCACGCTGTCTGTAAGGACTTCAAGATTCCCGGTCTTCAGCGCCGGAGGCAGGGTGGTCGAAAGCGTGCTGAACATCGCTCCCACGTCGCAGCCATTGACGCAGTTGCCGCAATAGTGGCACGCTGGACGGCCGTTCAACGGTTTCGTCAGTTGCGCGAGCCGCCGATGAGTCGTCGTATATCCCAGCGCTCGCGCAGCGGCCGTGAAGATCGTTTCAGCACAATTCAAGGGCATGGGGGGCTGGAACGGGCCATCCGGAAATTGCGGCAAGCCCAGTTTCTCGCCGCTGACGCCGATGAAGCTCTCCACACGGTCGTAGTACGGCTTCATATCGGCGTAAGTCACGGCCCAATCCTTACCGTAACCATCGCGCGAAGCCGCTTTGAACTCATAATCGGCCATGCGGTCGGTCGCACGCGCCCAATGCAGGCCTCTTCCGCCGAGACAGCGCGACCGGGTCCATCGATAGCCGGTCTCGGGCGACGTCGTGTATGGATTTTCGCTGCTGTCCAGCATGATCCGGTAGTTCCGCTCGTTGCCGGTGTATTGCCGCGACGCGCCCGGTTTACCGCTGCCGCGGAAGTCCATCTCATAAAGGAAAATGTGGTGGAAATCCTTCTCCTTGATGTCGGATCCAGCCTCGAGCATTAGCACTTTCATTCCGGCTTTCGACAACTCCATCGCCGCCCAACCGCCACAGGGGCCCGATCCGACTACGATCGCGTCATAAAATGTCGGCATTTTGCGCACCCATTTCGAGCGACTCATTTTAACAGCTCGAGGCGTGTCGTGCCAATCGCGACGTCGTCGTAGTACACAGTGAATCCCCGAGGCGGGAGCCCCAGACACGAGTGCCGAAGCCAAGTTCCCGGAAACCGCCTACCAGGCCGGTGACATTCGCGCTGCCTTGGGACCAGGCGAATTTCACGGAATCCACTTTCTCGCCACGGTGTGATCACCTTCTCGCCGTCCACCCAGCAGGTAATAGCAGAGGGGCAAGCGCAATGGCTATTTTGGTTACGCTATCGCTGAAACACTCCACTAGGGAGCTCTATTCGGAGGGCTGGTCCAGGCCTTCATACTCGAACTTGCGGAAATTTCTTAAACATTCCCCGAGCGCGCCCATCAATGTTTCGCTCCATCCAACAGGCTGGAACTTCATCGTTTTCTGATTCAGCTCAATGTCGGCCACGGCGAAGAATTGCAAATCGCGCATGTCGGCGGTGGCAAACTCCTTCACAGTGATGCGGGCTTCAATTTCACCGGACGGATGTTTTTTCTTGACGGAGAAAAAGTGCAGCCGGGCGAGAGCCTCCGAGGGATCTCGCTGCAGGTATTTCCAATCGCTCATGCCGTTCGCTCCTTATCAGCCTGATTGCCAAGTTTAGCCGATCAAGATCTGGGTGTGCACTGTTACGATCCAGCGCCCATCGGCGAAATTCCAGCTAACGCCTCTTCGTCGCAACTGAATTTACAGGTGCCGTGGTCGCGGGTTTGGGAGGGAGGATCGACGCGGGCGTAGGCGGGGTTGCCGTGGAGGCCGAAATAAGGGTCGGTGAGGATTTTTCGGCCGGCTGCTTCGATCAGCGTCGTGCTGTGGGCGATCATGGTGATTTTCACGGCGGGGCGGTCGATTTCAGAGTACTCCTGAAAAAGAGAGCCTCCTGAAAGAGCGGCTGCCGCCAAAATTGGCTGCCCCACAAGATGAAAAAAATGTTGAGGAGCGTAGGATAGTGGGTGAGTGACTTCTTCTAAACCGCTGCTTATTTACGATGGCCGATGCGGGTTCTGCAAAATCTGGATCGACTATTGGCGCAAGCTGACGGGCGACCGCGTGGAGTATGCGGCTTCGCAGGACGTGGGCGAAAAGTATCCGCAGATTTCGAAAAGGGAATTTTCGGAGGCCGTGCAACTGGTGCGTGCGGATGGAACGATTGCGAGTGGGGCTCGGGCGGTGTTTGAGACGCTGGGGTATAAGAAAGTTCCTTTCGGGCCGGTGATGGAGTGGGGATATCGGATTATCGCGGGGCATCGCGACCTGTTTTATCACCTGACGAAGTGGACGTTCGGGACGCAGATTGAGCCGGCGCGATTCGCGCTCACGCAGTGGATTTTCGTGCGCATGCTGGCGGTGATTTATGCGATCGCGTTCGGGTCGTTGACGGTGCAGGTGAGGGGACTGCTGGGGGTTCACGGCATTTTGCCGGTGGGGGATTATCTGAAGGCCGTCGCGGAGAGCGCGGGTGGGGTGCGGTTTTTTTATGTCCCGACGGTGTTCTGGATGAATTTTTCGGACGGGGCGCTGCTGGGTGTCTGCTGGGCGGGCTTGGGCGTTGCGGTGCTGGTGCTGGTGGGATTTTTCGAACGCGCAGGGCTGGCGATTTTGTTTGTCCTGTACTTGTCGCTGAGCGCGGCGGGGCAGGAATTTTTGTCGTTTCAATGGGACTCGCTGCTGATTGAGGCCGGGTTTCTGGCGATCTTTCTGGGCAATGTGCGGGTAGTGGTGTGGTTGTTCCGATGGCTGCTGTTCCGGCTGATGTTTTTGTCGGGCGCGGTGAAGCTGCTGAGTCACGACAAGACCTGGCGGGATTTATCGGCGATGAGTTATCACTACTGGACGCAGCCGCTGCCGAATCGGATTTCCTGGTTCATGGCGCAGTTGCCGCTAACGTTTCAGAGGATGTCGACGGCGTTTGTGCTGGGGGTCGAGCTGGGGATTCCTTTCTTGATTTTCGCGCCGAGGCGGTTGCGGATATTTGGGGCCAAGTGGCTGCTGATTTTGCAGGTGCTGATTTTTTTGACGGGGAATTATACGTTTTTTAACTTGCTGGCGATGGCGATGTGCGTGTTTTTGTTCGATGACCGGAGCTTTGAAGGGTGGCTGAAGAGGAAAGAGGCCAAGGCAAGTACGAAGCCCGAGAGATTGATGGTCGCGCTGGTGACGGCTTTGGTGCTGACGATCGGCCTCGCGCGGATGATCGAGACGTTTTCGGGCGAAGCGGTGGAACCGCTGCACACCATTGTGAAATATACGGCGCCGCTGGAGATTGTCAATTCGTATGGGCTGTTCGCGACGATGACGACGGGGCGGCCGGAGATTATTGTCGAGGGGTCGATGGACGGGGAAACGTGGAGGGCGTATTCGTTTCCTTACAAGCCGGGCGACATGGCGAGGGCTCCGCGGTGGGTGGAACCGCATCAGCCGCGGTTGGACTGGCAGATGTGGTTCGCGGCGCTGGGGAATTACCGGGAAAATCCGTGGTTCGTGAATTTCGCGGTAAAATTGCTGGAAGGGTCGGCTGAGGTGAGGGGATTGCTGGAAGCGGACCCGTTCGGGGGAAGGGCTCCACGGTATGTGCGGGCTGTGCTCTACGATTACTCGTTCACGGACGCGGAGGAACGGCGGAGAATGGGGAATTGGTGGAAGCGGGAAGCCAAGGGGTTGTATTTACCGGCGGTGGGGTTGAAAGCCGTTAGTATCAATACCCCAAAGAATCAATAGCTTCGAATGTAAATTTACATTAAGGCCTGTAACCCTCGCGCGAGGAATCAGGTCATTACAAATGTCACTGCGGGGGAGAAGTTAGTTTATGAAAAGTAAAGCCATGTGGCTGGTTGTGTATGCGGCCCTGTTTCAGTTCGGGTTTGGGAATCTGGCGATTGCGCAGGACGCGGCGGCTCCGAAGCAGATTAATGGGACCGTGACGAAGGTGGACGCGGGCGCCAATGAGCTGGTCATGAAAGCGGACGGCGGCGGGGAAGTCCATGTGACGTTGGCCCCTAAGCACGCCCTGAGAAAAGTGGCGCTGGGCGAAATGGATTTGCGCAAGGCGGCGGTGATCGAGTTTAAAGACATCGCGGTCGGCGACAGGGTTGCCGCGCGCGGAATCGAGTCCGGCGATACGATCTCCGCGACGCTGATCGCGGTGATGTCGTCGTCCGATGTGGCGAAGAAGCAGGACGAAGATCGCGCCGACTGGGACAAGCGCGGCGTGAACGGGATTGTGACGGCAGTGACGGCCGAGTCGGTGACGCTGAATGTGCGATCGCTGGCGGGGGCGAAGACGATCGCGGTGATTCCGACGGCGAAGGCGATTGTACGGCGGTACACGACCGATTCGGTGAAATTCGCCGACGCGAAGGAATCGACGCTGGCCGAGGTGAAGGTCGGGGATCAGGTTCGCGCGCGGGGCGAGAAGAACGCGGATGGAACGAAGCTGGAGGCGCAAGAAATCGTCTCCGGCCGGTTCCGGACAATCGCGGCCACGGTGGTATCGATCGACGCGGCGAACTCGCAGATTACGGTGAAGGATCTGGAGACGAAGAAACCGCTGGTAGTGAAAGTCACCGCCGATTCGAATATGAAGCGGTTAGAGGATCCGATTGCGCAGATGATCGCGCGGCGCGTGCATCCGGAGAATTATGAAGGGCGCGGAGGCGGGCGCGGCGGTGCTGGAGGCGACGCGGGCGGAGGCCGGGGTGGTGCCGGCGGCGGTGGCGGCGGGCGCGGAGGCGATCTGCAACAGATGCTGGACCGGCAGCCCGCGGTGACTCTGGCGGGACTGAAAGTCGGCGAGCCGATCGTGATTTCGAGCGCGGTGGGCGCGGCGTCGGATCACATCATGGCGATCACGATGCTGGCCGGTGTGGAGCCGATCCTGCGGTCGCCCGGCAAGCCGGAGATGTCGCTGGGCGGATGGAATCTGGGCGGCGGCGGGGATATGGGCGGCGGCAATTAGCCGCTCTGTTGGAATTTTTGCGTTAAGGAAACGGAATGATTTTATCAAAACGAGCTGTACTCGTAGTCTTCTTGGTGCTGCTTTCGATGTCGGCTGCACTGATGGCGCAGGTGCCCGGGAGTTTAAAGGGAAGCGTTCTCGATCCCTCCGGCGCGGCAGTTCCCGGGGCCACGGTCACCCTGACGGGTCCGAACAATCTGGTGAAGGTCGCGACGAGCGATAACAACGGCGTGTACTCGGTGGTGGGACTGCCGCCGGGCCAGTACACGATTCGGGTGATCGCGGCGGGCTTCGATCTGTTTGAAGGGACCATCGCCTCGCTTCCGGGCGGGCGGGCTTCGACGTTCGACGCCAAGATGGCGGTGGCGAGCGAGAAGCAGGAAGTGACGGTAAAAGATACTCAGAATGTGGAGCTAGATCCCGCGAAAAACGCCGGCGCGCTGGTGCTGAAAGAAGCCGACCTCGACATGTTGTCCGACGATCCGGACGATTTGCAGGCCGATCTGCTGGCATTGGCAGGACCTGCGGCGGGGCCGAACGGCGGGCAGATATTCATCGACGGATTTTCGAGCGGCCAGTTGCCTCCGAAAGATTCGATTCGCGAAATTCGCATCAACTCGAATCCGTATTCGGCGGAGTACGACACCCAGGGTCACGGACGCATCGAGATTTTCACCAAGCCGGGGTCGGATAAATTTCACGGCAGCCTGAACGCCACTTATAGCGACCATATCTGGAACGCGCGCAATCCGTTCAACACGCAGAAGAGCGGGTTGCCGGCGCAGGATACCAAGAACCTGATGGCCACGTTCAGCGGACCGATCAACAAGAAAGCTTCTTTCTTCCTCGATTTTACGCGCCGCCAGTTGCGCGAAGCGGCGCTGGTGAATGAGCAGTTGCTGGATGCGAACTTTAATCCTCTGCCGATACAGTCCTTCGGGATCATCGCGCCGACCACGAATACACGCATCAGCCCGCGCGTCAACTATCAATTGAGTTCCAAGATCACGCTCGATGCGCGGTATGTGTATAGCCGGAGCGAGACGGACAACAGCGGTATCGGCGGCTTCAATCTTCCCAGCACCGGCGCGACCAACAAGGGCAGCCAGCAGCAGTTTTTCCTGACCGAGACGCAGGTGGTGAACACCAGCACGATTAACGAGTCGCGATTCCAGTATTTCAAGAACGACTCGAACAGCACGGGCAACGATCCGGAGCTGAATATTTCCGTGGCCAATGCGTTTACGCAGGGCAGCAATTATTTGCGGACGTACGGGAACACCGGCAATTACGAGTTTCAGAACTACACGTCGATCACGCATGGTACGCAGTTCCTCAAGTTCGGTGCGCGC
>OCZT010005036.1_pt1 | contig 13229 bp, 10 predicted proteins | sample 1539031 | NCBI WGS metagenome assembly OCZT01 (sample SAMEA3539308, study PRJEB22396) | soil metagenome | biome: tundra; feature: field; material: soil | place: USA | collected 2010-05 | depth 0.15 m | reverse complement strand
ACTTCCCGCTGCTGATCCCCGAGAGCTTCATGAAGAAGGAGGCGCAGCACGTCGAAGGGTTCGCGCCCGAGTGCGCCGTGGTCACTCACGGTGGCGGCAAGGAACTCGAGGAGCGACTGTTCATCCGCCCCACGAGCGAGACGATCATTTATCACATGTTCGCGAAGTGGGTACAGAGCTACCGCGATCTGCCGATCCTCATGAACCAATGGGCGAACATCGTGCGATGGGAAATGCGCACGCGGCTCTTCCTGCGGACGCTCGAGTTCCTGTGGCAGGAGGGCCATACTGCCCACGCCACGCACGCCGAGGCGGAGATCGAGGCTCGAAAGATGCTGGGCGTGTATCGCGACTTCATGGAAGGCTGGATCGCGATGCCCGTCATCACGGGTTTCAAGTCCGAGAGCGAGAAGTTCGCGGGCGGACTGCGGACGTATGCGTGCGAGGCATTGATGCAGGACAACAAGGCGCTGCAGGCCGGCACGTCGCACGACCTGGGGCAGAACTTCTCGAAGGCGTTCGACCTCACGTTCCAGTCGGAGTCGGGTTCGATCGAGCACGCCTGGAACACGAGCTGGGGCGTCTCGACGCGCATGGTCGGCGGGCTCGTGATGACGCACGGCGACGACAACGGCCTGGTCACGCCGCCGAAACTTGCGCCCATCGAGGTCGTCATCGTCCCCATCTGGAAGACCGACGACGAACGGTCGAAGCTCGTCGAGGCCGCAACCCGGCTGAAGGACGAACTCGCCTCATGGAGCGGCCGCGGCGAGGACCGGCTCCGCGTGCACATCGACGCACGCGAGGGGATGAAGCCGGGCGCGAAGTACTACGAATGGGAGCTGCGCGGCATCCCGCTGCGTCTCGAGCTCGGGCCAAAGGATCTCGAGAAGCAGTCCGTGTTCTCGGCGCGACGCGATACGCGCGCGAAGGCGGCCATTCCGATGGCCGGTGTGGCCGAGTCCGTGGCGAAGCTGCTCGCATCCATCCAGTCGGACCTGTTCGCGGCGGCCAAGGCCCGGCGCGAGGCAGCGACGTATCGCGGAGAGATCACGTACGATCGCTTCCGGGAGATCATGGAGGGTCCAGGCGGGTTCGTCTATGCGGGCTGGAACGGCGACCCCGACGTCGAGGCGAAGGTGAAGGAAGAGACGAAGGCCACCATTCGCGTCATTCCCGACGCCGAGTTCCGCTCCGCGGAGGCGCCGAAGACTTGCATGGTCACCGGCCAGCCGGCGAAGCACGAGGTCGTGTGGGCCAAAGCCTACTGACCGCGGCCTTCGCGCGTCGTGAGGGCGTGCTCTACTGCGAAGACGTGCCCGCCGAGGCGATCGCGCGACGGGCGGGCACTCCCACGTTCGTCTACAGCTCCGCCGTCCTGCGCGACCGGTACCGCCGCCTGACTGGGGCGCTCGCGGGCGTCAAGCACCGCGTGCACTACAGTCTCAAGGCGAACGCGAGCAGGGCGGTACTGCGCGTGCTGCGCGAACTGGGGTCTGGCGCGGACGTCGTGAGCGGCGGCGAGCTCCATCGCGCGTTGCGCGCGGGGTTCCGCGGTCCCGACATCATCTTCGGCGGGGTCGGCAAGACGGAGCAGGAGCTCCGCGAAGCGCTGGCCGCCGGCGTGAAGATGATCAACGTGGAGTCCGGGGCGGAACTCCATCTGCTGGACGCCATTGCTCGCGAGCTGGGCGTGCTGGCGCCGGTCGGGTTTCGCATCAACCCCGACGTCACGGTCGAGAATCCGCACGCGTACATTGCGACCGGCTCGCGCGGCCACAAGTTCGGCATTCCGCATGACGAGGCGCTCGACCTCGCGAAGGCCGCCCACGCCTTGGAGCATGTCGACTTGATCGGGCTGGACATGCACGTGGGATCGCAACTCGCCACGCTCGCCCCGTATCGCGAGGGGCTCGAACGGCTCAGCGAGCTCGCCGAGCGGTTCGTTGCTGCCGGTGCGCGGCTTCGCTACGTGGACATCGGTGGCGGGTTGCCGGTCGCATACCACGAGGGTGATCCGGAACCCGACCTCGACGCGTTCGCCGCGGTGATCGCGCCCGTCGTGCAACGCATGAACGCCGAGCTGATCGTCGAGCCCGGCCGCTACTTCGCGGCCGCGAGCGGCGTGCTTCTCGCCCGGGTGCTGTACCGGAAGCGCAGCGGCGGCAAGGATTACGTCATCGCCGACGCCGGGATGACGGAACTTCTGCGGCCGTCGCACTACGACGCATACCACCTGATTGAGTCGGTGCAGCCGAGCGCGGGACGGGTGGTGGTGGACGTCGTCGGCCCGGTCTGCGAGAGCGGTGATTTTCTCGCCCAGAACCGAGAGATGGACGACGTGACGCCGGGGGATCTCCTGGCGATTCACACCGCTGGCGCGTATGGCTACGTGATGTCCTCGAACTACAATGCGAGACCGAAGGCAGCGGAAGTGATGGTGGATGGAGCGCGCTTCGCCATCGTCACGGCGCGCGAGTCGTACGACGACCTCGTGCGGCTCGAGCAGGCCCACCCGCAATGGAGGGACGCCTGATGCTCGTGGGATTGATGTCCGACACGCATGACCGCGTCCCGGCGATCGCCGAACTGCTCAAGCGCATGACCGAGCGCGGCGTCGGGATGGTGTTGCACGCGGGCGATTTCTGCTCGCCATTTTCGCTGAAGCCGTTCCAGGACACGAACGTCGCCCTCGCCGGCGTGTTCGGCAGGAACGACGGCGATCCCGAGGGATTGAAGGCGTTCGCGGAGCAGGGGATGGGGCATGAACTGTTCGAGTCGCCGCACAGCCTGACGATCGGCGAACACAAGATCCTGCTCGTGCACGACATTGGCGACGTGACGGCGCGCTCGATCAAGTCGCATCACGTGGTGGTGCACGGCAGCGAGCATCAGCAGTCGATGAAGACGCGAGGCGATTCGCTGATCATCAACCCGGGAGAGGCATGCGGCTGGATCAACGGCGCGCCGACGGCGGCGGTGATCGACCTGGATACGAAGCATGTGGAGTTTCTGAAGCTTTCTGAACCGCAGTGGCAATTCTAAAGGCGAAAAGCGGGTGAAACTGTTAACCACTAACCGTTGGTTGGTTCTTGGTTAACCAATTCGTTCACCAACAACCAACCAACAGTTAGTGGTTAACAGTCCACTCGTCGTGGCTGTGCTTTTCCTGGAACAGAGCTAAAATGCCCTCCAGAATCCTGATCCTCGACTGCGGCAGCCAGTTCACCCAGCTCATCGCCCGCCGGGTGCGCGAAGCGCGCGTCTACTCGGAGATCCATCCACCTACCCGCTCGCTCGAGTGGATCAAGGCGTGGAATCCGACCGGCATCATCCTGAGCGGCGGGCCGAACTCCGTCACCGATGAGGGCGCGCCGGATTTCGACCGCGGGATTCTCGACGTCGCGCCGGTCCTCGGCGTGTGCTACGGCCTGCAGTGGATCACGCACGTCGAGGGCGGAACGGTGGCGGCCGGTGGCGGGCGCGAGTATGGGCGCGCGATGATCACCGTCGACGAGAACGAGGGGCTCTTTGCGGGCATGGTGAGGGGTGAGGAGTTGCAGGTTTGGATGAGCCATGGCGATCACGTCGAATCCCCGCCTCCGGGGTACGTCAAGACCGCGTCGAGTGGTAACGTCGTCGCCGGCTTCCGCCATGCGACCAAGCCCGTCCACGCGATCCAGTTTCACTCCGAGGTCGCGCACACCGTCCGGGGCGCCGAGATCATCGGCAATTTTCTGTTCGGCGTATGCAAGGCGACACCCGACTGGACACCGGGCTCGTTCGTGGAGCGAGAGATCGCGCAGATTCGCGAACTCGTCGGCGACAAGCACGTAATCTGCGGGCTGTCGGGCGGTGTCGACTCGGCGGTGGCGGCGGCGCTGGTGCACCGCGCCCTCGGCAATCAGCTCACCTGCATCTTCGTGGACACGGGGTTGCTGCGGCTGCACGAACGCGAACAGGTCGAGCGCACCTTCACGGCGAACCTCGGCATCAAGCTCATCACGATCAGGGCGGAAGATCGATTCATGAGCGCGCTCGCCGGTGAGGCGGAACCGGAGCGGAAGCGGACGATCATCGGACACACGTTCATCGACGTATTTGAGGACGCCGCCGCCGCGGCGGGGAAGGGCGCGGCGTTCCTCGTGCAGGGAACGCTGTATCCGGACGTGATCGAGAGCGTGAGCGCGAAGGGCGGCCCGAGCGCGACCATCAAGACGCACCACAACGTGGGCGGCCTCAAGCCGGGAATGAAGTTCACGCTCATCGAGCCGCTGCGCGAACTGTTCAAGGACGAAGTGCGCAACGTGGGCCGTGAGCTCGGGCTCCCGGAGGAAATGGTCGGGCGCCATCCATTTCCAGGCCCCGGCCTCGCCATTCGCGTGCTCGGTGCGGTGGACCAGCGATCGCTCGACACGCTGCGCAAGGCCGACGCGATCTATCTGGAAGAGATCCGGGATGCGGGTCTCTATGACGACATCTGGCAGGCCTTCGCGGTGTTCCTCCCGATCCGTTCGGTTGGAGTGATGGGCGACTTCCGGACGTACGAAAACGCGATCGCGTTGCGCGCGGTGACGAGCACCGACGGCATGACCGCCGACTGGTTCGCGTTTCCCCACGAGGTGCTTGCGCGGATCTCGAGCCGGATCATCAACGAGGTCGCGGGCGTGAATCGCGTAGTCTACGATGTGAGCTCCAAGCCGCCCGCGACCATCGAGTGGGAGTAGCCATGGCCCAAGTCATGCGAACGTCTCCGGCAATGCGGAATACGGGACAACTCTAGTGAATTCCCTCGCGCAGCTCCGCCCGACGCGAGGCGAGCTGCGCGAGATGCTGCGGCTCGCCTGGCCCATCGTACTCGCCCAGGTGGGCATCATGCTCATGGGCGTGGTGGACACGGCGATGGTCGGCCGTGTCGGAACGTCTGCGGTCGCCGCGGTCGCGTTGGGCCATATCTACTGGGTCAACGTCACGATCTTCGGCTTGGGGATCCTCATGGTCCTCGATCCGGTCGTTTCGCAGGCCACCGGAGCGAACGATCACGAGGCGGTGGCTCGCGGCGTCCAACGCGGCATCCTCATGGCGCTCGCGCTGAGCGTTCCGACGGCGCTCCTCCTCATTCCCGGCGAGTTCCTGTTCGGCTTCCTGCGCCAACCCGCGGACGTGACGCCGATCGCTGCGACCTTCTCGCGTATCTCGATCGCTGGCGTCTTGCCGTTCTATCTTTTCTTCGCCTTGCGACAATCGCTCCAGGCCATGGCGCAGGTGCGACCCGTTGTGATCGCGATCCTCGTTTCGAACTTCGTGAATTTTGCGCTCGACTACGCATTGATCTACGGACACTTCGGTCTGCCGGCGATGGGAACACGAGGCTCTGCGATCGCCACGGCGCTGAGCCGGTGGCTGATGTTCGGCCTGCTGCTGGGTTTCGGATGGAGACCGCTGCGCGGCGCCATCGTACCGTGGCGCCCGGAGTCGTACCGCATCGGACCGATGCTCCGCATGCTGTGGATCGGCGTTCCCGTGGGGTTCCAGAGCTGGCTGGAGATCGCGGTTTTTTCGGGCGGGGCGGTCGCGCTGGGCTGGTTTGGCTCCGTGCCGCTCGCGGCGCACGAGATCGCGATCAATCTGGCCGCGCTGACGTTCATGTTCCCGCTGGGTGTCTCCGCGGCTGCCGCGGCGATGGTGGGCCGGGCGATCGGCCGGCAAGATCTGTCCGGGGCCAGGGGTGACGCAGTCGCGGCGCTCGCCGTCGGTATGTCCTTCATGACGATCGCGGCGATTGCCTTCCTCACGATACCACGGTCGCTCGCGATGATCTTCGTGCACGATCCCGCGACCGTGGCGACCGCGGCCTCGCTGATCTTCATCGGAGGGCTCTTCCAGATCTTCGACGGCGTGCAGGCGGTGGCGACGGGCGTCCTGCGCGGGACGGGCGATACTCACGTGCCGATGCTGCTGCACTTCACCGCCTTCTGGGTCATCGGCATTCCGCTGTGTTTGGGGCTGGCGTTCGGGCTCGGGTTTGGTCCGCAGGGTGTCTGGTGGGGCTACGTCGGCTCGCTCGCCGCCGCAGCGACCATGCAGGTGCTGCGCGTTCGATGGAGGCTGGGGCAGGACATCAAGCGGCTGCAGATCGACGAGGCGAGTGAGTTCGTGGTGATGGACGCGTAATGGGGGTGGTGGCGCGCCGGTTGAACGACGACATGTGACGGTCGCCCGCGCGTCCGAGTACGTAGCTTGTGAGGAGTGCTTGGAGGTGTAGCATGATCAATCGCCGCTTTTCGCCAGCATTGGCACTGTTCGTTTTCCTGCTCGCAGAAGTCGCGTGCCACTCGACGACGTCGCCTTCAGGTCCCCACGCGCCCGGCGGCGTCGCGCAACTCTCGCGCCCGCTCAGCGGCGCTGAACTCTCCGTACGCGACGCGGCGAACGCGTTCTCGTTCGCCTTGTGGGGGAAGCTCAACGCGGCGCAGCGCGACACGAACGTCTTTGTCTCGCCGCTCAGCGCGTCGTTCGCGCTCGGGATGACCATGAACGGCGCCGACTCGGTCACGTATGAGCAAATGCACGCCGCGCTGCAGTTCGGCACGGCGTCCCTCGGTGAGGTCAATGGCGGCTACCGCTCGCTGATCGCTCTGCTCCAGTCGCTCGATCCGGGCGTGACGATGAAGATCGCGAATTCCATATGGTACCGCAGCGGATTTCCGGTGCTGCCGTCGTTCATCGACACGACGAAGGCCGATTTCGGCGCGGCGGTGCAGGGACTGAATTTCAACGACGTGCCGGCGTCGCTCGCGACGATCAACGGGTGGGTGAGCAGCGCCACCAACGGCAAGATCACGTCCGTGCTGGGCAGCATCGATCCGAACGCGATGATGTTCCTCATCAACGCCATCTATTTCAAGGGGAGCTGGCGCTCGAAGTTCGATCCTGCGCTGACGACGGCCTCCACGTTCACCAGCAGCACGGGTGCGGCGCAGCCGGTGCAGTTGATGCGCAGGTCCGGCGGCTTCCAGTACGGCGAGACGGCAACCTATCAGGCCGTGGACCTCGCCTACGGAGACAGCGCGTTCGCCATGACCGTGCTGCTCCCGAAGAGCGGGAGCGACATCGAGACGCTGGCGGGATCATTGAGTCCTGCCACGTGGCAAAGCGTGGTGGACGGCATGCGCTATGCCGAGGCGGTCGACCTCTCGCTGCCGAAGCTGACGCTGACATGCGAGCGGAAGCTGAACGCAGATCTGATGGCCCTCGGAATGGTCGAGCCGTTCGATTCGAATGGCGCCAATTTCGCGCGCATGGCCGCGGCGCCGGTCGGCAAGAGCCTGTATATCCAATTCGTCAAGCAGAACAGTTTCCTCGACATCAACGAGGAAGGGACGGAGGCCGCCGCCGTGACGACGGTTGGGGTGGGCACCACGTCGGCGCCGGTTCCGCACATCATGCGCGTGGACCATCCCTACATCGTGGTCATCCGCGAGCGCCTCACCGGCACGGTGCTCTTCATGGGGAAGATCGTTAGAATTCCGTAGTCATGACTGCGGTCAAGCTCACTTTCTCACAGCGTGCGTCGGCGGGATCGCGACTGTTCACCATCGCGCAGCGCGTCATCCTGATCGTTGCGCTCCTCTTTCTCACGATCGGGGCGTGGTCGGCATATCGCGCATGGGTTCAGGTGCGAGCGCTGGACATGCGCGTCATGAGTCCCGATGTGCGCCCGGGACTGCCGGTCGTGGTGCAGGTTGTGACCTCAGGCCGAAACTCAGTGGATGTCCGGCTCGAGCTGGTGCAGGGGACGCACGTGGAGATGCTGGCGACGCTGCGCGTGGCCGCGAGTCACGACGGATTCTTCGATCCGCGGACGCGGCAGGGTTCGATGATGCCGTCGCTCACGACGGAGTTCCTGGCGCACTTCGAGCCGGGGCCGGCGGTGCTGCGCGCGACGGCCATCGGACGACCACAGTGGATGAGGACACCGCCACCGGTGGTGAAGGAGATGGCCGTGATAGTCGCACCACGCTGATAGGTAAAGGGCCCTGCGTCCGACAGCTATCAGGTGAAAGCTGGGAGGTGAAAGCGTTCAGTTCACTCTGCCCTCAGGGCGCCGGCTTCACCCACGGCGGCGGCGCACCGTCGAACACCTCGACGACCGTGACGATCGTCGAGCCTTTCGCGAGTGAAGGCACGCCGCGGATGAAACTCACGACGCCGGCTTGCGGCGAGAGCACGTCGCTCGTCTTCCGTCCGACGTAGTCGGTGATGTACCCGACCGTGTCGCCCTTGCGCACGCGGCTCCCACGCGCGACGCCCGCAAAGAACATCCCGCCCGCGTCCGCGCGCACGCGCTGATCGTGACCGACCCAAGTGATCCTCGGCAGCGCCGATACCTTTCGGTCGATCATCTTCAGCGCAGCGAGGACGTTCAGCGATCCGTTCACGAGCATCCCGGTCTCGCTCGCGGTCACGAGCCCCGAGCGGCCCGCTTCAGCGACGAACGTCGTCTTGCCGAGCATGAGCGCGTAGCCGCTGAGGCTCCGGGTGCGCGCCGGATTGGTGACGTCGACATCACTGACGATCACCATGTCGAGACCGAATGCCATGTCGAGCGCACGGCTCGCGCCGTCCTGCGCGCTGTTGCCACTGCGCATCCAGTAGCTGTACGGCCGCAGGTCCTCGTCGAGATCGCCGCCATGCAGATCAACGATCACGTCGGCGGGCCCCACGACCTGCTCGGCGACCATCGCGAGTGCCCGCTCCGTCTGCGTGCCAGAAAGATTCCCGGGGTACGCCGCATTCATCCCCTTTCTATCGACCGGATTGATGTGCGGCACCATCTGTTCGAACGAGGCGACGTTCAGCAGAGGCACGACGATCGCCGTTCCGGCCAGCCTTTTCGGATCGATGCGTTCGATCAGCTTCGTCAGCGCGACGATCGACGTGTACTCGGTGCCGTGCGCACCCGACACGAACGCCACCACGCGGCCCGGCTGGGCGCCGTTGATGACCGCGACCTGGATGGTGGTTCCGGAATCGTTGCCAGCCGGGACCACGAGGACGCCGTATGCGCGCTCACCGCGCTTCGCGGTCGCCGTTCCGACGGTGACCGTGGCGTGCGGATCGGCGGTCTGCGCGCCGGCCAGGAGTGGCGCGAGCGCGATCGACGCGGCGAGCAGGCGGCGAGCTATACGCCCTTCTCCTCGAGGAGCTTCATGAATTCGGCGGGCTGCGCGATGGCCAGCAGCCGCTCGGGCACGTCCGGTTCCTTGGAAAACTGTGCGATCTTGCCGAGCACGGGCAGGTACTGGTTGGACACCTCGAGCGGCGGCGCGACGATGAGGAAGAAGAAGTACACCGGCTTTTCGTCGATCGCCTTGAAATCGACGCCCGCGCGTTTGCGGCCAAACGCCACCCGAAGCGTGTTGACCACCAGCGAACGGCAGTGGGGAATCGCGATGCCGCGCCCGATGCCCGTCGAGCCCAGGTTCTCGCGGCGCTTGAGCATCTTGAAGAGCATCGCCTCGTTCTTTTCGTCGAGGCCGAGCAATTTGATGAGTTCCTGCAGGACCTCGTCCTTGGTGGTGCCCTGAAGGTCGAGCTTGACGGCGTCCTCGGAGAAAAACTCGCGCAGTTCCATTCAGTTCCTCGTGTCTCCGGTGCGCACTCAGCACGCACCATCTGTTCTGTTCGGAATGGCCTAAGCTAATGCTCGCGGCGAGACGCGTCAAATCGTGATATTGCAAGCATTTGCTGATGGGTGTAGCTTGCGAATCATGCCCGCTTTCCCCTATTCCGTGCCGCATGAGGTGCCGTTGTTCCTGGCGCCGATGGCGGGGATATCCGAGTCGCCATTCCGGCGGCTCTGCCGCCGCTTTGGCGCGGATGTCGTCGTGACCGAGTTCCTGTCCGCCGAAGGAATCCGGCGGGAGAACGAGGCCACGCTGAGCAAGCTCCGGTTTGGCGTCGACGAGCGTCGGATCGGCGTGCAGATCTTTGGCGGCGAGCCCGGCTCCATGGGCGAGGCCGCTGCGCTCGTCACGGACGTGTTTCAGCCGGAGTTCATCGACATCAACTTCGGGTGTCCGGTGAAGAAGGTCGTCAGGCGCAACGGCGGATCCGGATGCCTCAAGGACCTCGGACTCGTGCAGGAGGTCATCCGCGCCGTCGTGCGCTCGACCCACCTCCCCGTCACCTGCAAGATCCGCAGCGGCTGGAACGAGGAGATGCGCGATCCGGTGACGATCGGCCTTCGCTGCCAGGACGCGGGCGCCAGGGCGATCGCGCTGCATCCGCGCACCCGTGCGCAGATGTACACGGGAAGCGCGCGCTGGGAGGAGATCGCGCGGCTCGTCGAGGCGTTGGACATTCCCGTGATCGGCAACGGCGACATCAAGACCGCGGAGGACGCCTGGCGCATGCACCGTGAGACCGGATGCGCGGGCGTGATGATCGCGCGCGGCTCGTTCGGGCAGCCCTGGATCTTCGACCAGACGCGGGCGCTGCTCTCGGGGGAGCCATTGCCGCCTCCACCGCCGGTCGCGGTTCGGTTCGATATCGCGCTGCAGCACGCACGCCTGGTGCAGGAGTACGACATCGATCCGGCCGGCGCGGCACTCGAGTTCCGCAAGCACCTCGGCTGGTACGTGAAGGGGCTCCCGGGATCAGCGGAGCTGCGCAAGCGACTGCACCAGGTCAACGGGTTCGAGGAGGTCGAAGGGATCTTCAGCCACTACCTCGCGATGCATTCCCATGGCGACCTCCCCGCCGACGATCACGCGCCGGAGCTGGAGCTCCTCGAAGCCGAGCGCGCGTGAGACGTTCATGAGGCGCGAGCGGGTCCGCGCGCTGCTGGAAGACGTCGCGGCGGGGCGGGCTACGATCGAATGGGCGCTCTCGCACCTCGACCACGCGCCCGTCGAAGACCTTGGTTTCGCGAACATCGACCATCATCGCGCCTTGCGCGCGGGATTTCCCGAGGTCGTGTTCGGTGAAGGGAAGACCGCCGAGCAGACGCTGCTGATCTGCGAGCGGCTCGCGGCCAAAGGGGACGGATTCCTCGTTACGCGCACGAACGATTTGCAACGCACCGCCCTCGCGGACGCGTTTCCCGGGCTGCGCGTGAACGCGCTCGCCCGCACCGTGCATCTCCAGGGCGCCGCGGTGCCGAACCCGCGCGACAGCGGGACGACGCTGATCGTCACCGCGGGCACGAGCGATCTGCCGGTCGCCGAGGAGGCGGCCGAGACGCTCGTGGCGCTCGGATTCGCGGCCGGACGGCTCTCGGATGTCGGAGTCGCCGGGATTCACCGTTTGCTTTCGCAGCACGACGCGCTTCGCGACGCCGCCGTGGTCATCGTCGTGGCGGGGATGGACGGAGCGCTGCCCTCGGTCGTCGGCGGCCTCGTGCGCGTGCCGGTGATCGCCGTGCCAACCAGCGTCGGGTACGGAGCGAGTTTCGAGGGACTGTCAGCATTGCTCGCGATGCTCAACAGCTGCGCCGCCGGCGTGACGGTGTGCAACATCGACAACGGGTTCGGGGCGGCGATGGCGGCCGCGAGGATCCTGAGCGCACGGTGATCGAGGCGCTGGTTGCGCTGGTTGCCGGCGCTGCCCTCGTGTCGGCGGCGTACTATTGGCGCGTGCGCTGGCGGCGCGCACATCCGCTGCCGCTGCCGCCGGGAGTGGCGTACGAGCAGGTGGGCGATCCGGTGTCGCCCGCATGGCGCGTACGAGGATCTCCAGGGCGCGGAGTGCGTGCGTCGCTGATCAGTTCGATTCGTGATCCGCTGAATCCGGACGATCGCGCCGAGGTGCGGGAGCGGGAGCTCGCGGACGACCTGCGCGGTTATCTCGGGGACGTCGGCGCGCAGCACGGCGCGGACGACGCGATGATCTGGATGCGCAACGCCGAAGGCGCGCCTTTCGTCCCCATGGCGTGGAACCACCCGGGTGCACCGTCGAGCGAGCCCTGGGGCACCACGCAGCAGCGCGCGCTGGTCGCGTGGGCGGCGGAGGAAGGAGTCGTGAGCTTCGATGGCGGCGAAGGTGCCAACGGCGCACCGACGCTCGCGGCCGCGCGCGTATCGCTTGAATCGGTGGCGTCGCTCGGCTCCGCTGTACGGATGGCGGGAGCGCTCGTGTTGTGCTCCGCCGCGGGGATCAGGTCGTCCCGCGGCGACCTGAAACTCTGGCTTCCGCGTCATGCGGAGCGGTTGGCGCAACTGGTGGAGTTGCAGGTCACGAGGAACGAAGTCGCGCGACAGAACCGTCGCATGCGGGCGCTCGTGCGGATGGCCCAGGAATTCGACACGGCTGGAAAGCTCGAGGCGCTCGAGTGGCACGTCGCGGAGTGCATGCTCGAGGCAAGCGGCGCGACGTTCGCAGCGCTCGTCGCCTGGCACGCGGAGCTGCGGCTCGGAACCGTGCGGCATGCGACGACGCATTATCCGCTTCCCCAGCCGAGAACGGGTGACCCGGTGGAGCCGGGCTCGCTCGTCGGGAGCGTCTGTCTCGACGGCACACCGCGCCTCTGGCAGAACGTGAACGCAGTTCCTTCAGCCGACGCCCTGTTCTCACCGGGAGCGCTGGTGCCGCCGTCGGGCACGTTGGCGATCTTGCCAATCCGTCGCGGGACGAGGGTCATCGGTGCGATCGTGATCGGCGCGGGTGATCCGGGAGCGTTGCATCAAGGTGAATTGCGAACCGCCGGTTTCTTCGCGCTACTGGCGGGGTCGGCGCTGGAGGCGGCATGGGAAATGGAGGAGGTGAGCCGAACCGCGAGAATCGATCAGCTCACGGGATTGTGGAATCGCCGACACTTCGACGACGAGCTCAAGCGCGCGCTCGACCAGACGGACCGGTTCGGCGGATTCTGTGCCCTGGTCATCGCCGACGTGGATCACTTCAAGAACGTCAACGACACGCACGGGCATCAGGCGGGCGACAAGGTCCTGAAGTCGATCGCGCAGATCATGCGGGAGCTCGTGCGCACCACCGACGTGTGCGCCCGCATCGGCGGCGAGGAATTCTGTGTGATCCTGCCGCAAACGGAACAAGGAGGTGCGCTGGAGCTGGCCGAGAGATTGCGTACGAGCGTCGAAGCGTCGGTGGCGCGATTCCAGGACCGCGACATCAAGGTGACGGTGAGCCTCGGGGTGGCAACCTATCGGGCAGGTGGTGGCGCCCTAGATCGGAAGAGCACACGTCTGAACTCCAGTCACGCCAATATC
>OCZT010005035.1_pt1 | contig 13230 bp, 10 predicted proteins | sample 1539031 | NCBI WGS metagenome assembly OCZT01 (sample SAMEA3539308, study PRJEB22396) | soil metagenome | biome: tundra; feature: field; material: soil | place: USA | collected 2010-05 | depth 0.15 m | reverse complement strand
CGTACATCGTCCAACTCGAGATCACGGTGGCCGGACAGTACACGGTGCGCGCCGACCACCGGATCGAAATTATAGCGCCCTGACTGGGCGCAGTGGGAGAAGTGAGTACGAGTCGGAGGGATGAGTTGGAGAAAGTAGAATGGAGTTTGAGTGGGAGTGTCAGTGGGAGTAAAGTGGAAGTGGGAGGACAGTGGGAGTCGAATGGGAGTCAGCTCGATCTCCCACTCTACTCCCTCTGATACTCGCTCTCGCCGCTTGTACTCCCACGCAAACTCCCACTCAAACTCCGTTCTACTTTCTCCAACTCATCCCTCCGACTCGTACTCAACTCTCCCACTGCGCTCCATCTCCCCCTGCCCGTGACGACACCGTTCCCCGGATCGTCTCCGCGCGTGATGAAGACTCTGCTCGCTCTCCTGCTTTTTGTTGCGCCGCCGCTCGTTGCGCAGGCGACCACCGACACGGCCGCGCCGAAGCCCAGGCACAAGGCTGCTGCACCCACCACAACGGCCAGGAAGAAGAAAACGGTGCCGCCGCCGAATGCCGACAGCATCGCGCACGCGCGCGAGGACTCGATCCTCGACGCCAGGTGGCCCGTGAAGACGGCGGATCAGCTCCCGGGCGCGATCCTGCCGGCGAAGCGCATCGTCGCGTACTACGGCAATCTCCTCTCGAAGAAGATGGGCGTGCTCGGCGAGTACGAACCGGAGGAGATGCTGCGCAAGCTCGACACCGAGGTCGCCGCTTGGACCAAGGCCGATCCGGCGACGCCCGTCCAGCCGGCGCTGCATCTGATCGCGGTGGTTGCGCAGGCGGCCCCGGGCAAGGATGGCCGCTACCGGCTGCGCATGGACTCCGCGCTCATCGAGCGCGTGGCGGCCCTCGCGGCGAAGCGAAATGCGCTCGTCTTTCTCGATGTGCAGGTCGGACAGTCGAACCTGCGCGATGAACTTCCGCGTCTCGCGGGCTTCCTCGCGCGACCGAACTTCCATCTCGGGATCGACCCCGAGTTCTCGATGAAGGACGGGACGCCGCCGGGCAAGAAGGTCGGCACGTACGATGCGGCCGACGTCAACTACGCCTCTGCATTCCTCGCCGACCTCGTCACGAAGCACGCATTGACGCCGAAGGTGCTCGTCGTGCACCGGTTCACGCAGCACGGCGTGACGAACACGCGGAAGATCACGCTCGATCCGCGCGTGCAGGTCGTGATGGACATGGATGGATTCGGGCCGCCGGACCTCAAGAAGAACACCTTCCGGAAGTGGATCAAGGCGGAGCCGGTGCAGTTTGCGGGGTGGAAGCAGTTCTACAAACCGCGGAACGACAGCCCGCGCACGACCATTGCGGAAATACTGAAACTTCATCCGAGGCCGCTCTACATCCAGTACCAATAGCTACAAAGGCAACGGCAACTGCTTGCCACGGATTTACACGGAAGAACTGCCTGCGGGATTGCAAAACCCGATCAAGCCTTTTGGGGGAACTGCAACTACGAGCCGGCGTAGTTGCAGTTCCCCCAAAATGTTTGATCAGGTCGTTCAATTCAGAGAGCTGTTTTTCGCGTATATCCGTGGCAAGCAGTTGCCGTTACGCTCGACTCTTCACGAATACCGTCCCCCGCCCCGCGAATCGCTTCTTCATCACGCGAATCGCCGCCGCGCTCGAATCCACCAGCGTGACATCGCGCCCGTGCCGGTCCGCCGCGTCGCCGAACGATCCGCTGCCGGCGAAGAAGTCGAGCAGCTGGTCTCCCGGATTCGAGTGGACCTTCACGATGCGCTCGAGAATGGCGAGCGGTTTTTGCGTCGGATAGCCGGTCTTTTCCTTCCCTGTCGGGCTCACGATCGTGTTCCACCACGTGTCGGTGGGCAGCTTGCCGCGCGCGCGCTTTTCCGGTGTGACGAGTCCGGGCGCCATGTACGGCAGGCGGTCCGATTCCGACGCGCGGAAGGTGTATCGCGAGGGATCCTTCGCGTACCAGAGGATCGTGTCGTGTTTCTGCGCCCACTTCGTTTTGCTGCGTCCGCCGTAGTCATACGCCCAGATGATCTCGTTCATGAACGAGGCGCGCCCGAACATGCCGTCGAGCAGGACCTTCACGTAGTGGACTTCGCGCGCATCGAGGTGAACGAAGAGGCTGCCGTCGGCGCGCAACACGCGCTTCGCCTCGAGTAGCCGCGGCTCGAGGAACGCGAGGTAATCGTCGAACGCATCGGCGAACCGCTCCGATCCGAGCTTCGTGGACGAGTAGCGCTGGCCGCCGAATCCGGTGCGGTCGCCGGCAGCGTCGCGACGGGTGCGCAGCCGCGTGCGCTGCTGCGTGCGCCCCGTGTTGAACGGCGGGTCGATGTAGATCAGATCGAACGCGCCCGACGGAATCGCGGCGAGCACGCGCAGGTTGTCGCCCTGATGCACGGTGATCACGGGAGGAAGATAGTGATCGAGCGCACAACCCGTTCGGTGCACGCGAGTAGATTGAATGGATGAAACTCCGCATCGCATGCATCGCCACGGCGCTCCTCACCGCGGGCGTGACGGGCGCGCAACCGAAGGGTCGGGCGCCGGTTCCCACGCAGCGAACGTTCACGCTGAAGAACGGCCTGCGGGTGACGCTCATCCATACCGGCACGGCGCGCAAGGCGGTCGTCTCGCTGGTGCTCGAGACCGGTGAAATCGACGAGCCCGCGTTCGGTCCGGGGCTGGCGTCGCTCACCGCGGACATGCTCCTGCAGGGCACCGTCGCGCGTTCCGCGCAGCAGATCGCGACGGAAGCCGCGAGCCTCGGGACGAAGATCGCGGTGCGCGCGGGTCCGGTCACGACCACCATCAGTGGTGAAGTGGAGACGACGCGCATCCCGCGTTTCCTCTCGCTCGTCGCGGATCTCGTGCGCCACCCGCTCCTCGATACCGCCGGCTTCGGTCGCGTGCGACGTCACGCGATGAGTGCGCTGGACAGCACGCTGCACAACCCAGCCGACCTCGCGAGGCAGCAGTGGCGCGCGATCATCTTCCCGGACGGGCCGTTCGGTCATCCCTATGCGTTCGCGGCCACGCTTGGGATGCTCCAGCTCGGTCACGTGCGGAACGTGTACGACGACAACTACTCCGCGTCGCGCGCGCACCTGTACGTGAGCGGCGTGTTCGTTGACGCCGCTGCCGAAAAATCCGTTCGCGAGATCTACAGCGACTGGAAGGCCGGCACACCCCCGAAGCCGCGGGTGATTCGCGCCGTGGCGGTGCACGAGCTCGTGACGCTCGACCAGCGGGGCGCGGACCGCAGTGTCACCTGGATCGGACTCCCGACGATCGATCCGGCGGACCACGATTTCGCGAGCCTCGAAGTCGCCGACATGCTCCTCGCCGGCGACGACAGCTCGCGCGTCGCGCTCGACCTTGCGGCCATCGAGAGCGTGCCGCAGCACGGAAGCTCGACCATCTGGCAGCGGCGCGGCGCGACCTATTGGGTGGACGTTCTCGACGTGCGCACCGCCAACACCGGGGCGGCGCTTGCGGCGGTCATCGGCGAACTCTCCGCCCTGAAGAAGGAGGCGCCGTCGGAAGCCGAGGTGGCCCGCGCACGGAATCGCGTGATCGCCGCCTTCGAGGCGCGCAACAACTCGCGCGACGGGCTCGTGGCGCTGATGGAGTTCATGGACGAACACTCGATCGGCGACGGCTGGCGAACCGGGTATGCGAAGCGCGTCATGGCCGTGACCCGCGAAGACGTCCGGGCGGCGGTCGCTGCATATCTCGACCCCCAGCACATGGCGATCGCCATCGTGGGCGACAGGGCGTCGATCGAACCCCAGCTCGCGAAGCTCCGGCCGATCGTGCCGTAGAGCGGGAGCGATCAGCGGCCGGGGAAGGAATCTGCCGGCCAGTACATCGATCTGAGGGTGGTCACGGCGAATACGGTGAAGAAGCCATGATCGTGACGGCAGTGATGAGGGGAGAGGTAGATGGGAGTGGCAAGATGAGTGGCGAGCGGCCAGACCAGACGGGATCACTTCTTGCCTCAGTTGGTCAGTCACCTGTCTCCCCCCTCAAACTCGCCGCTCGCCACTCCCAGCTCCAGTCTTCCGCTCGGAAGGACTTGCCGCTCTCTCCCATCAGACCTAGGCTAGGGCATGCTCCGTCGCCTCCTGCTCGCCTGCGCCGTCGTCGGATCTCCCCTCCTCGCGCAGAACGCTCCGCCCATCAAGCCCGCGCATCTTCAGGGACAAGTCGTGGATACCGCCGGCCGTCCGATCAGGTCGGCGATCGTCGAGACGGATGATCCGCCGAAGGCCGTGGTCTCCGACGATTCGGGTTTCTTCCGGTTCGCGGATCTGCCGGCGGGGCCGATCACGGTGCGCGTCAGGCGCATCGGGTTCGAGGGCGTCGAATTCCAGCTGCGCTTGCCCTCCGATTCCACGGTGAGCATCGGAGTGAAGCTGCTCCCCGTGGCGCAGCTCCTCGAAGCGGTGCAGATCGACGCCGGCGCGGAGGCCGCGCACCCGCAACTCGCGCTGACCGGCTTCTATCAGCGCTTGCGTGCCGGGTGGGGCCACATGGTCACGCCCGAAGAAATCGACAAGAAGCGAAAATTGGCGCCCAGCGCGTCATCGTTCCTGCAGGACATCGTCGGCGTCACCGTGAAGCACGCACAGGTCGGCGTCGGCAGGGGACGCGCCGGCCGCAGCGGAGGTGGTGGCGGCGCCGCGATCCTGGGCAAGACACCATATGGCGGCGACTGCGTGATGAACCTCCTCATGAACGGGCAACCGGTGAAGCTCCAGGACGGCGAGACGTTCGACATGTACTTCAGCGTCAACGAGCTCTACGCGATCGAGACGTACGCGCACGCCGCGGAAATTCCGGCGGAGTACCACCAGCTGCTCGGAAATGATTTCTGCGGCGCCGTCGTCGTGTGGACCATCTCGAGAATGATCCTCAAGCCGCAGCACTGACCGCCGTGCTGGTCAGCGAGTGCACACGAGGAGCGCTCGCAGTCCGTTCGCGAGGGCCGCGACATAGAACGAGAGCTGCACCGCGATCAGCGCGGCGAGGCTCAGGCCCGACACAGCCCAGCTCGGTGTGAATCGCGCACGGCGGAGCATCCACCACCCCGCGACGATCAATGGCGCCTCCACGATGAAATCCAGCCAGCCCCAGCGATAGATGTAAAGGCCTACCACGGGTCCGCCCGGCCACAGCGACTTGCGTCCGGTGACGTAGTCGGGCGGCAGATGCAGCATCACGAGTCCCGCGACGAGCAGCGCGGTCGCGGCGCTGCGCGTGTGGAAGAACGCCGCCAAGCCGAACATCGCCGCGAGAATCGCCGCCGCGGGAAGCGAGTGCGAAAACACGCCCTCGGGATTGCAGTACTGCCCCAGCGCGTACGCGCCGTCGAGCATGTCCGGAGCGACCGACGCGGCCAGCAGCCAGAGCAGCGGCGCGCGTGCATCCGTCTCCCGGCGGTCGAGCGCGCGAGCGCCGAACGCGATGCCAACGTGGCCGACGATCATGCGAACAAGTTCGTTGGGCGGCCGCGATCATGGCAACTGCGGCGGTCGGGGAACCCCCGATGATACTGCCCAAGAATCTCCGACTGCGCGACGCTCCGCGTAACCCGACACTGGAGGAGGGGGCGCGGGCCTCTTCGAGGTTCGTATCTTTGTCATGTCAATCGCGCCGGAGTCCGCCATGTCCCGTGAACTGCTCGTTCCGCTCGACGGTTCGACGCTCGCCGACGAGGCCGTCGCGCACGCCGCCGAGATCGCGCGGCGGATCGAAGGTTCCCTGCACTTGGTGCGCGTCCACACGCCGCTGAACATGCTCGTCGTTCCGACCGACGCGGCTATTTCGATTCCGGATCCAGTCATCGACGAGCGGATACGCGTCGACGCGGAAGAGTGGCTCTCGCGCCGCGCACGCGCCGTGAGCGACCTGAACGACGTGCCGGTCACGGCCGAGCTGCGCGTTGGAGCGCCGGAAGCGGAAATCGTTCTCGCATCGTTCGAGCGCCGTTCCCGTCTCGTGGTGTGCACGACGCGCGGCGCCAGCGGCGCGGCTTCGAGCTGGCTCGGCAGCGTGGCCGACAGCGTTATCCGGCACACGAAGTGCCCCGTGCTCGCGATGTCGCCCGTGGCAGTCAAGCGCGATGTCTGCGTGCGCACGGTGCTCGTCCTGCTCGACGGCTCGGAGGCGTCGGGCGCGATCATCCCACACGCGGCGTGGCTCGCCCATGCCTTCGGGGCGGAGATCGACTACCTGCGCCTCATGCCCCCGCCGGAGAATCCCTCAGCCGCCATCCTCGAGTACATCGCCCGCACGAAACCGGACGTGGTCGCGCTCGCCACGCATGGGCGCGGATTCAGCCGCCTCTTTCTCGGCGGCATCGCCGACGAGCTCGTGCGCACCGGGGACCGCCCGATACTGGCGTTCCGGCCGCACGACATTCCCTGGACAAAGCAGGCGAACCTCGAGCCCGCTGCAAACCAACTCGCGCGATGAACCGCGGCTCACGCGGCCGGCGGCCAGCGATCCGTTAAACCGGCGAGGAGCGAATGTTCGCCGACTCGATCGTCGGCAGCGTGAAGCGCACGACGGTCTCGACGCCCGGCGCGCTCTCGATCCAGATCCGGCCGCCGTGTCCGAGGACGATTCCGCGTGCGATCGCGAGTCCGAGACCGGCTCCGGAGCGATTCATGCGCTTGGACTGCCAAAACCGGTCGAACACGAACGGCAGGTCTTCCGGCTGGATGCCGACGCCGGTGTCGCGCACCGCGAACAGAACGAATTTCCCCTCTCGCGTTCCCTCGATCGTCACGGCTCCGCGCGCGGGAGTGAATTTCAGCGCGTTCCCGATGAGGTTCGACAGCACCTGGTTCATGCGGTGAGGGTCGGCGTACACCTCGGGCAACTCTGGCGCGAACTTCTGCGAGAGTACGATCGATTTCGCCAGCGCGAGCGGCGCGAGCGTCTCGATCGCCGCCGACACCAAGTCGTCAACGGACGTCCACCGCGGCGACACTCGAAGGCGTCCGGCCTCGAGCCGCGTCGCGTCGAGGAGGTCCTGAATGAGTGCATCCATCTGCATCGCGGCCTGCAGAATCACCGTGGCATGGTCCGCGACGTCGGACGGCAGGCCGGAGCCGTCGGATCCGCCCGCCCGAAGAATCGCGCCGGCGAGCATCTTCACCGCATTCGCCGGGTTTCGCAGGTCGTGCGAGACCAGCGCCAGCATCTCGTCACGCTGCTTCACCGCCTTCTCCATCTCCACGAGCAGCCGTTCGTTCATTTCGTGCGCGCGCCGCTGTTCAGTGATGTCCCGCAGAACCACGGAATACACCGGCCCGCTATCGCTCGGCATATGCGCGATCGCGGCTTCGGCCGGGAACTCCTCGCCACTCTTTCGCACACCCGAAATGAGCGACCGCTCGCCCATCCGGCGCGACGAGACCTGCGACTTCCCGAATGACGCGAGCTTGGAGCCATGCGATGAGCGAAAGCGCACCGGGAGCAGCGTCCCGAGCGGTTGTCCGAGCATCTCACTCGGCTCGTAACCGAACATTCTCGTCGCCCCTTCGTTGAAGAAGGTGATGCGCTGATCGCCATCGACGCAGATGATCGCGTCCGCTGCCAAGGCGACGATGGCTGCTACGAGGGAGTCCGAGAGCGGGAGCATTTGTTGGAAATCTATATCGACGCGAAATGCCCTGTCAGGCATAGCCTGACACGCCCGTAGGCTCTTTGACTGGAAGTATCGTCGCTTTCCTGACTTTCTCGGCGTAAGGGAAACACGAAACTTAGACTCATCTCAATGCATCCTGCGCTCTCCGAGCGCCTGGCGAGGAATACGACACAAGCGCGAACTCCACGAATCCGGGGACTTGGACAATGCCACTGCCATATGCTTCCTCACGAGGAGTGCGACCACGGAACCCCGGGAGTGGTGACGGCGCCGATCGTTCTGACGTGAACAACTCGACGAAGACGGAGGCAGTGATGACGGGTGACTTGATTCGGGTGCTGCTGGCCGACGACCACGCCGTGGTTCGCGCGGGACTGAAAGCCGTGCTGGGCACCGCAAAGGACATCACGGTGGTGGGTGAAGCGCGCAACGGCCGCGAGGCGGTCGACGCGGCCGCGCGCCTGAATCCCGATGTCGTGGTGATGGACCTGTCGATGGATGAGATGGACGGCGCGGCGGCCACGAAGGAGTTGAAGGCCCGCTCGAGCAAGTGCCGCGTCCTCATTCTCACCATGCACGCCGAAGATGAGTTCCTCGTTCCGCTGCTCGAGGCAGGAGCGAGCGGCTACCTCGTCAAGAACGCGGCCGACCGCGACCTCGTTGACGCCGTCCGGACCGTGGCGAGCGGACACCAGTATCTGCAGGCCGCGGCCGCGCGAACGCTGGCGAAGGAACTCAAGCGGCGCGAAGAGCACGCGAGCGAACGCGATCAATTCGAGAAACTCTCCGAGCGGGAACAGGCGATCCTCCGCTTCGTTGCGGCGGGATACAGCGCTCCGGAAATCGGCGAGAAGCTCAATATCAGCCCGAAGACGGTCGATACGTACAAGCAGCGCGTGAACGAGAAGATCGGCCTCGCGCACCGTGCGGATTACGTGCGCTTCGCGATGAAGCTCGGGCTGCTCGGGAGCTGACTTCGCGCGCGGGCGATCACAACGCGCGACGGGCGATCACAACGAGCGATCACAACGAGCGATCACAACGGGCGACGCGCGACGGGTGAGGGGCGATCTGGCGAAGAGCGACGGGTGAGAGGCGAGGAGACGTTCTCCTCACTCCTCACCCGTCGCTCTTCGCCAGATCGCCCCTCACCCGTCGCGCGTTGCCGTTCGGATCCGTCACCCGCGGCTGGTCCCTCTTCGCCTCTTAAGGAATGATTCCGCGGCCGCCCGCCGGCGCGAGCGGTCCGGGCTGCGTCGGACGCGGCAGCTTCTCGTCGCGCTGCGCGGCCTGCCAGGCGAAGCTCGCGACGACCGCTGAGTTGAACATCATGTCGTCCGGCTGCAGCCGCTCGTACACGTCCTGATTCGTGTGATGCGTGAGGTTGCCGTAATCGAGCGGATCCTGGATGAACTGGAATCCCGGGAGGCCCACGCCCATGTACGACAGGTGGTCGGTGCCGCCGGTGTTGCTGATCGTCAGCGTCTTCATTCCCATGTCCTTGAACGGTCCCATCCACGCGTCGAAGATCGGGCGTTCGGCCTCGATGCCCTGCAGGTACACGCCGCGAATCTTGCCGCTGCCGTTGTCGACGTTGAAGTACGCCGCGAACTTCGCCTGCTCGGCCGTCGCGTGGAACGCAGTGCTGTCGCGATAGCCGAAGTGCTGCTTCACGTACGCGGCGGATCCCAGCAACCCCTGTTCCTCACCGGTCCACAGGCCGATGCGAATGGTGCGGCGCGGTTTCAGGTTCAGCGCCTTGAGCAGACGGATCGCCTCGAGCATCACGCCCGATCCCGCGCCGTTGTCGGTCGCGCCGGTGCCCGAGTGCCACGAATCGAAATGCGCGCCGATCATCACGACCTCGTCCTTCAGCGCCGGATCCGTTCCGGGAATTTCTCCGACGATGTTGAACGACGCCTTGTTCTCGGGGAAGAACTTGTTCTGCATGTTCAGCTCGAGCTGCACGGGAACGTTCTTCTCCACCATGCGCGCGATGCGTCCGTACGATTCCTGCGACACGTGCACGGTCGGGATCGCGGCGACGCCGCTGACTCGCGACGCGCCGTTGTTCGTGCCGATGTCACCGCCGACGTGCGCCGCGTCGCCGAGGACGATCGCCGCCACGCCCTCCGACACCAGCCAGCGCAGCGTGCTCGTGTCGGCCACGCTGAGTCCGCCCCGTCCGCCACCACGCCCGCCGCGGCCCGCCGCGACGGCTGCCATGGAGTCGCGCGTCGCCTGAGCCTTGCAGGTCGCCGACTGTTCGGGAGCCGGCGCGCCGCCGCGTCCGCCGGCGCCACCACGTCCACCCGCGGGAGTCGGTTGCGCGGCCGCCATCGCGGCGAGCGTCGAGTCGGTGTAGCGCGTCGCGGTAGCGGCGAACTGGTTCACGGCTCGGCTGAGCGCCGGCGCCGTCATGAGGAACGCGTTCCTGAGCTTGCCGGCGTACAGTTGCTTGAGTTCGTCGGAACAACCCGCCGTGATTCGAACCGCGGGTCCGGTGACGGTGCCCTTCGTGCTCGCCGACCACGCCTGCGGCACGGCCTGCACGATGAACGGTGCCGGGGTCAGCGCCATGAAGGAGAAGCGCTCGCTCTCCCAGCCGAGTCCGGCCGGCGTGTCCCACGCTTCGTCGTGCACGTTCGCGAGGCCCCACGAGTTCATCTGGCCCATCGCCCAGTCGCGCGCCCGGGTCGCGTTCGGCGACCAGGTGAGGCGCGGTCCGTACACGTCCGACAGCCAGCTCATGATCTCCATGACCTGCGAGTGATTCATCTCTTCAGCCTTGATCTTTTCGATCGTCGCCACATCCACCTTTTCCTGTGCGGCGAGCGGCATCGCGAAACCAAGTGCCACGGCCGCGAAAGCCAGAAACCGAACGTGTGCGCGCTTCATGAACAACTCCGAGTTTGCAGGGTCCGAGAACCGGAAGAGCAGAATAAAGAATGGTGTCGGGCGCTCCCCGACGGAAGCAACGGCTCCATTTCCAACATCAGGGGTAGATTCAGCCATGAACAATTTCTCTCGTGCACGTCTCGTTGCGCTCGCCTTGATGGTCACGGCCTCGGCGGCGCTCGGCGCCCAACAGGCGCCAGCCGTACAACTCGCGTTCGGGTACGAGTGCGGCGATCGCTTTCTCATCAAGAATGACGGCAGCCAGCCGGTGTCGCTCGAGTGGAAGACCGTCGGAAGCCAGGATCGCTCGCAGCTGCACCTGAACGCGAAGGAATCGCGTGAGATCGCGTCGGCGGCGAATGACGCGGTCGAACTGTGGGTGAACGGCAAGCTCGTCGCCACCGAAGCAAAGGGAAACAAGGCGTGTGGCGCGAATGCTGGCGCGAACCCATCGTCGGCCGGTCCGACGGTCGTGGTCCGGCCTCTCGATGCGCAGGCGTCGTCCGGTTCGGACGATCCGCCGTCGCGAGTGGCTCGCCTGAGCTCAGTGCAGGGTGGCGTGTCGTTCCAGTCATCGGGCTCGAACGAATGGGCCGTGGCGACGCTGAACTCGAGCATCACGACGGGCGACCGCCTCGTCGCCGACGACGCTGGCCGCGCCGAACTCGAGATCGGTTCGCTCGCGATTCGATTCGGATCGTCCACCGACGTCACGGTCACGAGCCTGACCGATGGATTGCTGCAGCTCGGCGTGCCGGCCGGCACGCTGCGGCTGAGCGTGTATCGGATGAACCCCGGCGACACGATCGAAGTCGATACACCGAACGGCGCGGTGGGCGTCCTCGCGCCCGGCAATTATCGCATCGAGACCAACACCGCGGGTACGCAGACGATCGTGAGCGTCGAGCGCGGCCGCATCGACATCAGCGGGCCGAACGTGTCGCAGGTCATCGAGGCAGGCCGCACGGTGCGTCTCACTGCGGGCGACGGCGGTGGCGTGCAGATCGCGAACGTTCCACGTCCGGGTCCTGATGGATTCGATTCGTGGAGTTCGTTCCGCGATGGCGCGCTCACCAGCACTGTTTCGGCGTCCGATGCCTATGTCAATCCGGACATCCCCGGCGTGCGCGACCTCGACGCAAACGGCCGCTGGGAAGCCGACGTCGCGGTCGGGCCGATCTGGTATCCGACGGTCGTCGTCGCGGGCTGGGTGCCGTATCGCTACGGTCACTGGTCCTGGGTGGAACCGTGGGGCTGGGTGTGGATCGCCGACGAACCGTGGGGATTCGCACCGTTCCACTACGGCAGATGGGCATTCGTTCGCAATCGGTGGGGATGGGTGCCCGGTCCTCGCAGCGGACGTGCGTACTATTCGCCCGCGCTCGTCGCGTTCGCCGATGGCGGCGGATTCGGAATCGGTATCGGCTTCTCGGCGTGGTTCCCGCTCGGTCCGCATGATCCGTTCCTGCCGTGGTACCACCACGGCGACCGCTATCTCCGCGCGGTGAACGGCGCGAATGTGCGCGGCGTGAGCGACATCGGCGTCTTCGTGCATGTGCGGGACGTCGAGCACTACCACTACGCGCACCGCGCGGTCGCGATGACCGTCGTGCCGACGAAGGCGTTCGCGGCCGGAAGGCCGATCGCACACGAGGTGGTGAAGGTCGCACCGGAACGCATCGGAGCGGCCCGCATCGCGCCGCACCCGGGCGTGGTACCCACTCGCGAAGCCGCCATCGGTGGAGCGCCGGCGCCGCGTCCGCAGGCAGCTGTAGAGCGTAACGTGGTCGATCCGGGTCTCGGGCGACGCATGCCCGCCGATCCGAATGCGGGACCGCCGGGACAGCGGAGACCGCAGCCCCCGACGAGGACATCCGTCACTCAGGTGCCGCGTCCGCTCGTGATTCGCAACCCGATTCCGGCGGCGACATTGCCATTCGAGATGCGACAGAAGGCGATCTCCGAACATCCGGGCCGTCCGTTGGAGCCACAGCAGATTCAGAATTTGCGTGCGGGCAAACCGGCCGGACCGCAGCGAGATCCTCAGGCGGCACAGAGGCAGCCTGATCGCAAGCAGCAAGATCAGAAGCGGCCGGAACAGAAGAAGCCGGACAACAAGAAGCCGGGCTGAGAGGCCGGGCATCGTATTCGGCGGCTATGTGCCACTTTTCGACCCCTCCAGGATTCCCTGACAGCGGGCCGATGAGGGAACTCCACGGCGAACCTGTCGTATATAGCATAGGTCGCGACGTCGCGAATCGTTCACCTTCGCAGTCCACCTTCATCGCTACGATCTACATGCGCCGCTTGATCGGTTTCGCAGCATTCACGTTGTTGGCGTCGGCCGCGAATGCGCAGGACACGACCGTCGTCATCGTTCGGCACCTTCCGGCTCAGCGGGACACCGGCATAGTCGTGCGCCATCTCGCGCCGCCGCCGCAGCGCACGGCGCCACCGTACGGCACGCCGCGGTACGCGTTCAGATCCACCGCGGTCGTCGCCAAGGATCCGAAGCTCGGCACGATGCTCTCGTTCGTGTTTCCCGGCGGCGGCCAGTACTACGCCGGCGCGACGGCGAAGGGTTTGGCCATCACGCTGTTCGGGATCGGCGCACCGATCATCGGATTCGCCAACGTGAATCGTGACCATAGGTA